>Ga0210409_10004819_pt1 | contig 14378 bp, 8 predicted proteins | sample IncBWH17MmetaG_FD_161649 | JGI IMG/M metagenome (GOLD analysis project Ga0210409, IMG submission 161649) | Forest soil microbial communities from Barre Woods Harvard Forest LTER site, Petersham, Massachusetts, United States - Inc-BW-H-17-M | ecosystem: Environmental > Terrestrial > Soil >... | reverse complement strand
TCCGATCTTCGCAAATGGTCGGCGGACGCGCGGTGTGGACCAGTTGCATCCTGAAGTCTTGCATCCTGGCATTGTGGGGCGCAGTCACTGTGCTAGCGGCGGGCAGCGAGGTCGCGGATGCGGCCAAGCGAGGCGACAAAGCAGCCGTGCGGACGCTGTTGGCTCAGAAGGCGGACGTGAACGGGCGCCAGCCTGATGGGGCGACCGCGCTGCACTGGGCAGTATGGCGCGATGACGTTGAACTAGCCGCGATGTTGGTTGGCGCCGGGGCAAATCCAAACGCAGCCAACCTTACGGGCGCGATGCCGCTGCAGTTGGCCAGCGTCAATGGCAACCCCGCCATGATTGATCTTCTACTAAAGGCCGGAGTAGACGCCAACGCGCCGCTCTCGAAATACAACGACACGGCCCTGATGCTGGCCGCCCGAACGGGGAAACCGGAGACCGTGCGGGTCTTGCTGGATCACCGCGCCGATGTGAATGCGCGAGAGACCTGGGGCGGGACAACCCCGCTGATGTGGGCCGCGTCCGAAAAACATCCGGCGGTCGTCCAGATGCTGGTGGCGCGTGGCGCAGACGTGAATGCGCAGTCGAAAATCGTGCAGCCACCGAAACGAAGAGGCGACGGCAACATGCTGGGTTACGCGCCCCGCGACCCGAAGCCGGGGGAAAAGCCGGAATCGCTCATTGACGGCAAGGACCTGAACATCCTAACGGCGTCCGGCGGCCTTACTGCTCTGATGTTCGCCGTGCGCGAAGGCGACACGGACTCGGCGAAGATTCTGGTGGAGGCCGGAGCCAACCTGAATGCCGCGGCCGGGGATCTGAGCACCGCGCTGGGATTAGCGATCCAGAATGGATTTTACGATTTGGCGTCGTTCCTGATCGACAAAGGGGCCAACGTCAATCAGGCCGACGTACTCGAATGCAGCCCGCTGTTTCTTGCGGTGCACGTCAGAAATCAGGACACGTCGGTGGGCATTCCGTGGATCGTTACCGGCGATGCGTTGCCTCTGATTAAGAAACTGCTGGACAAGGGGGCGGACCCGAACCACCGTGTGAAATTCACTCCGCCGTTCCGCAAGAACAATGCTTCCAGCGGCTCACCGTGGTTGGATTACGAGGGTGCAACTCCGTTCTTGCGCGCCGCCGCTGCCGGTGACCTAGTCGGAATGCGTCTTCTGCTGCAATACCGGACAGATCCCAACATTCCTACCAAGCATGGGCTGACCGCGCTGGGGGCGGCCTCCGGGATCGGCTACGTGGGTGGTATGAGCAAGGAATGGTCGCGCCCGCAAAGGTTTGAAACCGTGAAATTCCTGCTCGACCTTGGCGGCAGCGTGGATGCAGCCGATAGTGTAGGCCGAACGCCGCTGCATGGCGCAGCCTCTTTGGGCTATCCGGAGGTTGTGCAGCTTTTGGTGGACCACGGCGCCCGGTTGGACGCCAAAGATAAAGGTGGCAGCGTGGACAGCACGGAACCGCTGATCCCGCTGGACTATGCGATCGGCATCCGGCTGTTTACCGCCGCTTCTCCCGTGCATCAGCCCGAAACCCAGGCGCTCCTGGAGAAATTGATGGCCGAACGGGGGATCGTTCATACCACTTCGGAATGCACGCTGAAGGGGTTCACCTGCGGGGATAAGAGCCCTCGAAAGCGCAATTCAGAAGACAATTAGCGGGCCCATATTGGGGAATGCAGTGAACTTGAAGCGAACAAAACGCGTGGTTCTTTGGGCGATTGCCGCGGCGTCCGCCCTGGTCACTCAAAGCGCCATGCGGTCGCAGTCGCAGTCGGCCGGACCAGCCGGGCTGCCGCACCAATCACCAACGCAGATCTCGGCCACTTCCTCTAGGGCAGCGAGCGCCGTGGCCGAGAGCGCGGTCATAAAACAGTATTGCGTCGCCTGCCACAACGACAAATTGAAGACCGACGGATTGTCCCTGGAAAACGCCGATCTTTCGCGCGTCGGGGACAATCCCCAGGTGTGGGAAAAGGTGGTGCGTAAACTGCGCGCCGGCTTAATGCCGCCGCCGGGCGTACGACGGCCCGATTTGGAAAGCTACGAGGGGTTGACCGCGTGGCTCGAAAACGCACTGGATCGCAGCGCTGTGGGCAAAGTCAATCCGGGAGCGATGGGCGGCACCCATCGGCTCAACCGCATAGAGTACGCCAAAGCCGTCAAGGATCTGTTGGACGTTGAGGTAAACCCCGCGGACTTGCTGCCGGTTGACGATTCGAGCGATGGGTTCGATAATCAGGCCGACACGCTGACCACTTCCTCCACTCTTCTAGAGGCGTACGTCAAGGCCGCCTCCCAAATCAGCAAAATCGCCGTGGGCCGCTGGACGTCTCCGACGGAGAGCACGTACATCCCTCCCGACGACACGTCGCAAGAACAGTACATCGAAGGGCTGCCGTTCGGCACTCGCGGGGGCATGCTGGTGCGGCATACGTTCCCGTCGGATGGCGAATACCGCTTCTACATTCAGTCGCTGAATAACGGCACGATCATCCCTGGAGAACAACTGATCGTGACGGTGGACGGCGTCACCGCGAAATCCTACGACTGGGATTCTTTGGGCGCGCCCAATCCACTCACCAACAATCGAGTGGAAATGCATCTCGATTTCAAGATGCCGGTGAAGGGCGGCGCCCACGACATCGGCGTGACGTTCCTGCAAACGAACAATCGGCCCAGCCTCGACATCTATCATCACTTTTCGAGGAGCACGCTGGATAACTACACCGTCCGCGGCTACACGTACTATCCGGCGGTCGGTTATTTGAAAATTGCCGGCCCGTTCGATGCTACCGTCGCGGCGGATACGGCGAGCCGCCGCAAGATCTTCGTATGCCGGCCGGCCAATGCAGCGGAAGAACGGCCGTGCGCGGAACGGATCGTCTCGACGCTGGCGCGCCATGCTTTCCGGCGTCCGGTCACGAACCGCGATACCGAGTCGCTAATGAATTTGTACGAGGCGGCCGGCAAGAGTAGCGACTTCGAAGCCCGTGTTGAAATGGCGATACGCGGCATTCTTGCCGATCCGGAATTCCTATTTCGTACCGAAGCAGAGCCCGCCAGTCTGGCCGCCGGGAGCAGCTACCGGATCCGCGACCTGGAATTGGCTTCCCGGCTCTCGTTTTTCCTGTGGAGCAGTATTCCGGACGACCAGTTGATCGACCTGGCAAGCCGGGGAAAATTGCATGAGCCCGCCGTGCTGGAACAGCAAGTCCGGCGCATGTTGAACGACAACCGCTCGCGCGCGCTCGTCGAGAGTTTCGCGACGCAATGGCTTTCCTTGCGGAACTTGAACGATTTTGAGCCGAACGCCTTGCTCTTTCCGGATTGGGAAGACAATCTGCGGCAGGCGTTCCGGCGTGAAACGGAGACGTTTTTTGAAAGCATCGTTCGCGAAGATAGGAACGTGACGGATCTGCTGACCGCGGATTACACATTCGTCAACGAACGGCTCGCGCGGCACTACGGAATCCCGAACATCTATGGCGCTCGGTTCCGGCGCGTGACGCTCGGCCCGGAATTCGATGTCCGGCGAGGCCTTTTGGGAAAAGGCAGCTTCCTGGCCGTGTCTTCGCTGCCGGAGCGAATTTCGTTCGTGAAGCGCGGCGTTTGGGTCATGGAGACCATTCTCGGCACGCATCCTCCCGATCCGCCGCCCGTGGTCCCCGCCCTGGAAGACACTCCGGGAGCCCAAGCCGGCCGGGTGTTGTCGTTGCGGGAGCGCATGGAAATGCATCGGAAGAATCAGCCCTGCGCCGGTTGCCACCGCCTGATGGATCCCATCGGGCTGTCGCTTCAAAACTTCGACGTGGACGGCATTTGGCGGACCAAAGATGGCGGCGACGGAGGATTGCCGATTGACGCTTCTTCCGAGTTGTTTGACGGCCAAAAGATCACCGGGGTGGTCGAGCTTCGTAACGCCTTGTTGCGCTACTCCCCGCAATTCCGCCGCAACATCACCGAAAAACTCATGACTTACGCGGTGGGCCGCAGGGTTGAATACTATGACATGCCGGTGGTACGGGCGATTGTCCGAGACGCCGGAAAACAGAATTATCGCTTCTCATCGATCATCGCCGGTATCGTCAAGAGCCCCGAATTTCAGATGAGAGTGAAGACAGCGGATTCCGCCTCGAAGGAATAGGTTCATCAGGAGACCATATGAATTACGTAGCCAAGAAACACCTGCCGCGACGCACCTTTTTGCGGGGAGTCGGCGTTACTTTGGCCTTGCCATTCATGGATTCAATGGTGCCGGCCCAGACGCCGGCGTCAACGGGTGGGGTGAATCGGCCGTCCCGGTTCATGGGGATCTGGCACCCGCACGGCGCCGCGCCGGGGTGGTGGCATCCGAAGGGCGAGGGAAAGAATTTCGAGTTTTCTTTCATCACGCAGCCGTTCGAGCCAGTGCGCGAACACACCCTGTTTATCGGAGGCCTGGATGCGACCGCATCGATGCCGACGAGTACGGAAGCCGGCGGAGACCATCAGCGCGGCGCGGCGTTCCTTACCGGCGCCAGGCCGCAGCGTGACTCCGCGGTCCCGACCTGTGGAGTCAGCATCGACCAGATGATCGCGAAACAGTTCGGTGGCGACACACTGCTGCCCTCCATCGAGCTGGCGATTGAAGATCCGGGAAACAATACGGGAGCCTGCAATTACGGCTATAGCTGCGCCTATACGAACTCGATCGCATGGGTGACTCCGACCAAGTCCCTGCCCCATCAGATCAACCCGCGGAAGGTCTTCGAGCGCCTGTTCGGCGACGGCCGAACGCCCGAAGAACGCGCCGCCGAAGTGCGGATCGATCGTAGCATTCTCGACAGAGTAACTCGCAATATCGCGCCGCTTCGCAACAAGCTCGGCCCGAAAGACCGGGTCAAGCTGGACAGTTACCTCGACGACATCCGTGAGCTGGAGCGACGGTTGCAACTGGCGGAGAAAGCATCCACCGAAGCGCCGAGTGAGGATGTTCCCTTCGGAGTGCCGGCCTCCTTCGAGGAACACGTGCGATTGATGTTCAGTATGGTGCGCGTGGCCTTCAGCGCGGACGTGACGCGGGTCGCGACTCTGATGTTGGGCCGGGATTCGACCAACCGCCGCTTCCCCGAGAGCGGTTTCGATGGCCCCTGGCATGGCACGTCCCATCATGGCGATGTCCCGGCCGTCGTTAAGAACTACGCCACAATGAACCGCTACCACGCCAGCCTGGTGGCGGAATTCGCCAAGAGTTTGCACGCGACTCATGATGGCGACGGAACTCTGCTCGATAATTCGCTCATTTACATGGGCAGCAACATGGGCAACTCCCATCGGCACGAGCACCAAAACGTGCCCGTCACTCTGGTGGGAAAGGCTTCCGGCAAGCTCGAGACCGGCCGCTACGTATCGTTCCCCGCGGATAAAGAGCGCACGTCGAACCTGCTGCTTGCCATCCTCGACAAATTCGGAATCCACCGGGACAGCATCGGCGACAGCACCGCTATGCTCGCGATATAGCCAGGAAACAAGGGACGAAGTTTTCTGGCGTTACGGACTGCGAGCGACGCGGAGTTGCCCACCCCGACGATCGCGTCACCTACGCTATGGCCGGGCGCTTCTTGCCGAAGCCAGTCGCCTCTTCGAATGCGTGCGCCATTTGCAGGACGCTTAAGTCCGCCTTGTTGCGGCCGACGATCTGCACGCCGACCGGAAGTCCATCCGGCGTGAAGCCTCCCGGCACCGAGGCCGCTGGATTGCCCGTTGCGGAGATGTACCAGCAGGACTTCATCCAATCGATATAGTTATCGAACTTTATGCCTGCGATTTCCGTTGGGTACGGGGTGTTGATGTCGAACGGCGGCAACTGCGTGGTGGGCAGAACGAAGTACTCGTACTTTTCAAGGAATGCCTGAAACCGCCGCCAGAGCTGGCCGTGTGCAGTTTCGGCGCGGGCGACATCGGTGCCGGTTAGTCGAAGTCCTTCCTGGATTTCACCTTTGAGTGTGTCCTTGAACGCGTCCGGGTGCTCGCGCAGGCGCTCGCCATACGAATTCGCAGTGTTCCACGCCCGCAATAGACGGAAGGAGATCTCGGCGGGAGCGAAGTCTGGCTCGGCTTGCTCGACGATGCACCCCAGGGATTCAAATGTTTTGCGATGCCCATCCACAACGCTGCGCACGCGCGGGTCGAACGGCGCGCCACCGAGGTCTTTGAACCAGGCTATGCGCACCCCCTTGAAGCTGCGGCTGAGTGGGCGGGCGAAGAGTTCTCCCGGCTCGTCGATGGAAAGCGGCGCACGGGAATCCGGTCCCGCGATGGTGCTGAGTACCAGGGCGAGGTCGGCCACGGAACGCCCGAGGCAGCCCGAAGTACTGAGCGTTGACCAGCCGAACGCGGCCTTAGGGTTCGGCACGCGGCCGATGGAAGGGCGGAAGCCAACTACGTTGCAGAATGCGGCCGGATTGCGGAGAGAGCCGCCGGTATCGGAGCCATCCGCCACCGGCACGAGTCCGCAGGCTAGAGCGACAGCCGCGCCGCCGGAGGATCCGCCGCAGGTTTTGGTTAGGTCGTAGGGGTTGTGAGTCGCGCCGAAAACGGTGTTGAAGGTCTGCGATCCCGACCCGAATTCGGGTGTATTGGTCTTGCCGATGGTGATCGCACCGGCGCGGCGAAGCCGGTCGACAATCAGATCGTTTTCGGTTGGGACGTAGTCTCGATAGAGCGGCGATCCAAAGGTGGTACGGATGCCGCGAGTTTCCACCAGATCCTTGTGCGCAACGGGCAGGCCGTGCAGCGGCCCCAACTTCTCCTTGCGGGCCTGCATCTCGTCGGCTTTCGCGGCGTCGGCGGCGGCCATTTCCGGCACCAGAGTAACGATTGCATTGACCTTCGGGTTTACCCGCTCGATCTGCTTCAGGTGCGCGGCCAGCGCTTCCCGTGCTGACAGCTTCCTCGTGCGGATCAGCTTGGCCATCTCGACGGCGCTCATGAAACAAATGGAGGAGTCCGTGGCCTGAGCCTCCAGAGTCGCTTCGAGAACGGGCACGGCAGCCATTCCCAGCAAAACTTCGCGTCGGGTTGCATGCTTCTCGCTCATGGTTGAAAGTCTATCAAGCAACGGAGCTCCAGCACAGGTTTCTTGAACTCAACTTCTTGAACTCAACACCGGGCGCAACCCACCTCTTGATCGGCTAAACTAAGCTGCATCGATTGAAACCACAGCCCTGAAAGCGCAGCCACTTTAGCAAGGAACCGGGGCATTAACCCGTGTTCACTCTGAGAGGGAATATGAAGATCCTGTTGATTGGTTTGATCCTGTTAGGCATGGCGGTTTCCATCCCCTACGCGCAGAGCCAGAGTAATGCACGCCCGACGATGGCAAACGAAGCGGACTTCCAGCGCGCGATGAAAGAGCTCTCCAACTGGGGGCGCTGGGGAGCTGACGACGAACTCGGCGCCGCTAATCTGATCACGCCCGCGAAACGGAAGCAGGCTCTTGCTACGGCTAAGGAAGGCATAACCATTTCCCTGGCACACGATGTCGTCCAGGAAAAAGCCGCGGATGCGCCGAATATTCTGGAGCGGACTCTGGGCAACGTAACTCCCGCGGGCACCACCGACCGCTACCAATACTCAGGCACGTATCACGGAGTGATTCACAGCCATCTGGATTCCGTGGACTGTCACATGATGGTCGACGGCAAAGGATACAACGGCGTGTCCATGCAAGACATTATTGCGGCCGGCGGCTGCCCGAAAGGCAATATCAATGCTCTGAAAGACGGCGTGGTTACGCGGGCCATCCTGTTCGATGGAACGCGCCTGCCCGGGAAGGCAAGTCCGCAAGGGTGGCTTGAGCCCGGCACCCCCATCCATCGCGAAGATCTGGAGGCTCTGGAAAAGCTGGAGCACGTGAAAGTTTCGGCCGGCGACGTTATCCTTCTCTACACAGGCCGATGGAAGCGGCGCGCCGCTTTGGGCCCGTGGCCGAACGCCATGGGATTCGCGGGCTATCACGCCGACGTAGCGTATTTCCTAAAAGAACGAGGAGTTTCTTTCATCGGATGCGACGGACCGAATGACGTCTCGCCCACCGGCTTTCCGCCGGCCGTCACAAACCCTCTGCATCGCCTGGCGCTGGTCGCGATGGGCGTGAGCATTTTCGATAATCTGGATTTCGAAAGGGCCGTCGACCAGGCGAGGCGCCTGAATCGTTATGAGTTTCTCTTCTCGGCCGCCCCACTGCGGATTGCCCTGGGAACGGGTTCGCCGCTCAATCCGCTGGCGATATTCTGATTTGCAGTCGAGCGCCTGGCGCGGGCGAGTTTTGACCGGAATCCGGCGCGATATTTCGGACCGGCTGCCTTACCTCCCAGGTCCTGTGCGTCTCGGCATTTTCCGTTCGCCGTTTACAACAGGTGGAAAGTCCTTCAGCTGGTCGTACACCTCGGTGATGAAACGGTCCTTGCTCTGCTTCGTGTCGCCCAACGTTGTGGCGTCATAGGGCGCAGTCAGGTTCGCGGCCAGAACCTCATCGAGCGACTTGCCTTGGTCGCGGAGCTTCTGCACCTTTCCCAAGATGTCGACGAGCATGGTACGGTAGCCCAGCAGATCCTTCTTAGTGACCAGCGTTCCGTGGCCTGGGACCAGCGTCGTAGCGGGGCCCGCAAGCTCTTGAATGAGGTCAACTGCCTCGATCATGCCCTTGATCGAACCACCGTTGGCTTGGTCGGCAAACGGATAGCCGAAGTTGCGATAGAAATCCTCGATATAGATCACGTTCGCCTTGTTGAAACGCACGATCGTGTCACCCGCGGTGTGGGACGGCATCATTGGGATAAAGTCGACCGTTTCGCCGTTCATGTGGATCGTGACCGCAGGAGCACCCGGTGAGCCGTACCGATACGTAACGACGGGAACGCCCGCGGAATCGCGTGCGCGATCGGCGTTGACCTGGCCCGGCGGGCTTATCATTTCATCGCGCAGATTCTCCTGCGAGTAGATCAACGCCCCTTGTTTCGCGAAGAACGCATTACCGCCGGTGTGGTCGGGGTGAATATGAGAATTGACCACGATCTTAATGGGAGCGCTGGTGAACGTCCGGATTGTGTCGAGTGTCTTTGCCGCCAGTTGCGGGTCCTGCGTATCCACCATCAGCACGCCGTCGGAGCCGAAGAGCACTGCGACCCTTCCGCCGGCAGCATCGGGATGGGCCGGGTCAAGACCGGCGGAGCCGTGCAGAGAATAGAGATTCGGCGCAAGCTTCTCCGTAACCAGCATCTCGATCTTGTCCCAGGGCGTTTGGTACCCCTGAGGAAACTGGTATGGCCCTTTTCCCGGCGGGACGACGGTGATTGGATAACCCGGCTGCTGCGCCCACACGCTGGCGGAAACAGCCGCCACTGTCCACAGTAAAAGCACGCCTAGTTTCATAGCATTGGTCCTTCCGATCCTGAGCTACGATATTACCGGATCTGAAGCCTGGTGTTAAAGGTCAAGTCGAGAACGTGCGCGGGTCTACGGGCGGACTGATTCAGCGCCTGATCGTGCGCATATTCGTTCTCATGCTCTTTGACTAAAGCGTTACCCGAGCCTCGTCAACTCGTAACGCCGCTCGGAGACTCGCATCTACTCCTTGAGCCTAAACGCGAATAGTGAACTTCCGGCCGCTACGGCGATGTACTGCTTCCCATCGACCATGTAACTCATGGGGGCGCTATTCACTTGCCCGCCCAGCGCGGTCCGCCAAAGCAGGTCTCCCGTGCGAGCGTTCAACGCATAAAAATATCCCTCGCGCCCGCCGCTGAACACCAGGTCCGACGCCGTGCTCAGCACCCCCGCATAAGTGACGTCGCCCATCTTGTACTCCCACTTCTTGTCGCCGGTTTTCATGTCGAACGCGCGGACGAAGCCGTAGCCCTGCTCTTCGGGCCGGTCGTTCACCACCAGACTGGGTGCGCCTGGCGGCAAGTTGCCGACCGTTCGAGGCCGTTCGCCCTCAATCGCAATGCTGGCTGTATTCTCCCAACCAGGAATATAGAACAGCTCCGTACGAGGACTGTACGACGGCGGATACCAATTCGTCGCACCGTTCACTGTCGGCATGATCAACGTCCCTTCCTTCGAAGGCATCATGCCCGGCACGCGATTCGGCCGACCCTTCTCATCGAAGCCGTCCATCCAGTTCACTTTCGCGAACGGCTTGCCCATAAGGAACTGCCCGTTGGTTCGATCGAGCACATACATCAGACCATTGCGGTTGGCCCACAGCATCACCTTGCGAGGCCGCCCCTGCCAGTCCATATCGGCGAGCACGGGCACCTGGGTCGCATCGTAGTCCATCTCATCGTGCGGAGTGAACTGGTAATACCATTTGAGCTTGCCAGTGTCCGCGTCCAGCGCGACCACGCAATCGCTGTACAGATTGTCGCCCGGCCTCGTCCTTCCGTCCCAATCCGGCGCGGGGTTCCCGGTGCCCCAATACGTGAGGTTCGACTCAGGATCGTACGCGCCGGTGTTCCACACCGCGGCGCCGCCCTTTTTCCACGAATCGCCGCTCCCATTTTTGTCAACCCAGCTCTCGTTTCCGGGCTCGCCGGGTTGCGGAATGGTGTGGAAGCGCCACACCTCCTGGCCAGTCTTCGCGTCGAACGCCGCTATGATTCCCGGGGCGCCCCCATCCCCGCCGGCGGTGCCCACAATCACCTTGTCCTTGACCACCAGTGGGGCGTGCGTGATCGCATAGCGTTCCTTAGCTTCGGCGACTTTCGTATTCCAGAGCAACATCCCGCTTTTGGCGTCGACTGCGATGATGTGCGCGTCCAGCGTTCCCATGAACAGCGTCTGGCCCAGGATCGCCAGGCCGCGGTTCACTTGTCCGCAGCAGTTGCGCGCCTCCGGCGGGTTTCGATACAGGTAGGTCCAAAGGGGCCGGCCAGTGGTTGCATTGAGCGCCACGATGTCATTCGGCGCCTGAACGGTATAGAGGACGCCGTCCAGCGCTATCGAAGTCGCCTCGAACTTTTCCACCGACCGCGCCTGCCACAGCCAGGCCAGCTCCAGACTCTTGACGTTCTGCGGCGTGATCTGCGCGAGCGGGCTGTACCGCTGCCCCATGTTGTTGCCCGAATAGGTGAGCCAGTTCTGCGGCTCGCGATTCGAGTTCTGAATCCGTTCGAACGTAATCGGGCCTGGGGGTGTCTGAGCGATCGGCGGCGTCTGAGCGATGGCCAATCCGCCCGCAGCCGTCGACAGCAAAGCGCCAAGGAAGAGATAACGCATGCTCATCAGCATATAACGTCCTGCACCAAAAAATGACGCTTTCTTTGATCGATGCCCGGGGGAAGCTCCCGCGCGATAATTCTCCTGATCGGTACGTTCACCGACCCGCCACGGCGCGCCGCGCGCCACAACGCTGCGGGCCGTCCACTTTCAAATCTTCTATACTGGTGTCCGCTCGTTTTTGAAAGAGAGGTCAACATAAGAAGGGTTACAGTTCCCGTGGCATTCGCTGCCACGGTCGCGCTCATCACAGTGGCCGTGATGTTCATGGTGTTCAATACCGTTAGCTTGCATGCGCAGGCTCGGCCGGTTAGCAGCGATACAGAGGATCGCGCCGCGATTGAGGACCTGCAGGCGCGATATCTCTTCGCGCTCGACTTTCATGATCCGGATCTCTATGTCTCGACCTTCACATCCGACGGCGTGCTCGATTACGGCAGCGGCGAAGTAAAGGGCCGCGAGGCGATCAAAGACGTGATCGCCCGGATGCCGGCTCCGGCCACGACGGCCGGGCTTCGACCCGCAGCCGCTCGACACAACATCTCGAATATCGCCATCAAGGTCGACGGCAACAAAGCCACCAGACGCTCGTATGGTTCCACTACTCCAACGACAACCCCCAACGCAGGGGCGTCTTCGACGGGTTCGGGCACTATGAAGACGAACTGGTAAAGATCAATGGGAAATGGCTGTTCACAAAGCGGAAGATCTACAACGAAGGTCGTGATGAGTGGGCGTATAAGGACGGCAAGAATCCCGCGTGGTAGGTTGCCGGCGTTTCCCAACGTGTCTACGAAGGAAGCTTATGGCTTATAGACTTTCAGTACGCTTGCTCACCTTGCTAACTGTAGCGATGGGGATCGTTCAAACGAGCGCGGCACCGGCTCCACAGCAAGAAGTCGCCGTCGAGCCCCCATCCCTGGACAGGCCGCTGATTTTTGACAGCAGTACTCGGGGATCCGGCGGCACCAAGATACCTGGGCCGAAATTCCGGGTGGTCCCCCTGCGGGGGTTCAGCTACCCGTACGCTCTGGCCTTCCTTCCTGACGGCGGCATCCTGGTGACCGAACGCGCCGGCCGGTTGCGGATCGTGCGTGACGGCAAGCTGGATCCTCAGCCAGTCGCCGGCATACCTGAGGTGGTGAACACCCGGCAGAGGGGCATGAACGATCTCGCATTGCATCCCCGCTTCGCCGAAAACCATTGGATTTATTTCACGTACTACAAGCCGGTCGCGGGAACGACGAACGCCAGAGCGACCCTGGCGCGCGCCCGCTACGACGAAGGTCATGGGCTCAGCGACGTTCGCGACATTTTCTCGACCGACTCGGTCGTCTCCGGGCCATCTGCCGCTAAAATCGCATTCGGGGGCGACGGCAAGATATACCTGGCGATTGGTATCCCCATTCCCCGCGTCGCCAACGACACCGTGAGCGCCGACGTCAACGACGCGCAAGCGCCGAACAGCTACTACGGTAAAGTGCTCCGGCTGAACGACGATGGCAGTGCGCCGAAGGACAATCCGTTCTCCGGGCGGCCCGGGTACAAACCCGAAATCTATGCCCTCGGCATTCGCAATGCCATGGGTCTGTACATCCATCCGGATACCAGCGAGCTGTGGGAGACCGAGAATGGGCCCCAAGGCGGCGACGAAATCAACATCATCAAGGCCGGAAAAAACTACGGCTGGCCGGTGATTTCCTACGGCCGCGCCTACACGGGCGAAGTCTCCGGCGGGACCGGTCCTGCTTCGGCTCAGCCCGTCGCTCCCAACATGGAACAGCCGTGGCTCTTCTGGGCTCCCTCGATCTCGACCGCAGCCATCACGTTTTATACCGGGAACCGGTTTCCCGCATGGAAGGGCAACATTTTCGTAGGCGGACTGGTGGGCACTCAGCTACAGCGCATCGTCCTCAGTCCGACGAATGGACTGCCGATCCGCCGCCAGCCCATGCTGACCGAACTCCAACAGCGAATCCGTGAGGTAAAGCAAGGTCCGGACGGGCTGCTGTACCTGCTGACTGACGAGGAGGCTGGCGCGCTTCTCCGGATAGAACCGTTGGACGCAGCGCCGTAAATTGAACAAGTGGATTCGGCAACCGCGTTAATCCGAATCCTTCCAGAGCGGTTTCTACTTCCTGCGAGTCGCGGAGCGATCGCTTTCCGTCCAGTGCTGGACGACTTTCGTGACCGCACCCTGGGCATCCCTAAGGAACTCGACGATGTTGCCTTCCATGCTAAAACTGTTTTCCGACATCGCGATCAAGGGAATCTTTCCCATGCCGCCCGGATCGATCATCAAGCGGTCGCCTTCCAACGTGACCACGACGGCTGAGCGGTTCTCCGAATCGTAGTTTCCTGCGTACTGAGCCAGAACTTCCTTGGAAACATGAAACTCCTCATCGCGCTTGCCCACCAGGTGCGGTTTATCGCGGTCTTCACAGATGTACTCGATCAATTCCCCGTCTGGCATCAAATCGAGATCCACAGGCAGGGTCCACGTGCGGTTGTAGGCTTTGGGGTCATCGAACGTCACCTGGAGATCGATATGGCCGGCATCGCGGCGACGGAAGCGCTCCGTGATTCGCAAGGCTTCTGAGTGGGGGTGCCCGCCCAAGTCCAGGGACGTCCGGTCGTTAAAACCAGTGGTCGTCACCACCAGGGTGTCATCCTCCCAGTGCCCAACTGAGTAACCCATCCAGGTCGGGTTGAGATCTTCCGGCAGGCCCCGGCCATCGGTGAAGACCTGGCGGTAAAGCGTCTGGTATTCGTAAAGAAAGATCACCAGATTCGGGTTCTGAACGATCTTCACGGGGGACCCGACTGAAGTGCTGGTCTTCGGGCCGGGCGGCAAACAATTAATGCCGTCGGTGTCGTTGCGAAAATTATCCCCGCTTCGTTTGTAAAGGGCCGCCGCCCACGGCTGAATATCCTCCGGCTTAAGATCCGGCGTAGCGTTGAGCAGATAGCTCTTGTGGATCCGCCACACGCCGGAAAGGTCCGGCTTGCCGTCGGCGGCTCGCGGAGCCGGGGCAGATAGGTTGGGCTTGCCGTCTGGTGTTCTGGGCACTCCGGCGGTTTGGCGGCTCGGCC
>Ga0210409_10004818_pt1 | contig 14378 bp, 8 predicted proteins | sample IncBWH17MmetaG_FD_161649 | JGI IMG/M metagenome (GOLD analysis project Ga0210409, IMG submission 161649) | Forest soil microbial communities from Barre Woods Harvard Forest LTER site, Petersham, Massachusetts, United States - Inc-BW-H-17-M | ecosystem: Environmental > Terrestrial > Soil >... | reverse complement strand
GTCGTCGAAGCAGGCGGCGGCACCATGGACAGCATTCTGCAACTCACCGTGTATCTCGCGAAGCTGGACTACTACGACGGCATGAACTCGGTTTTCAAAACATACTTTCCGAATGGCGGCCCTGCCCGGACTACCGTGGCTGTAGCTGGATTACCGGGCGAGTCGCTCGTGGAAATCAACTGCATCGCTGCCGTGGTGCGTGACGTAAAGAAGGAGGCGTAGATCGATGGCGTTCAAAGATAGCTGGAACCGCAGAACTTTTCTGGGCACACTCGGCGCGCTGGTGGGAACGATTTTCAGCGGCCGCAAGGCGTTTGCTTTTCCGCCTGCTCCTGGTGGGAAAGCTGCCGCCGTCACTGGTTTCGGTGCAACCGGAAACGTTTATGAAGAATTGGGCGTGACAACCGTCATCAACGGCCAGGGAACGATGACTGTTCTGGGCGGCTCGATGATGCGTCCCGAAGTCGAAGCGGTCATGGCGATGGCGGGGCGCCATTTTGTCAGCATTCCTGATTTGGAAGTCGCTGCCGGCAAGCGCATCACGGAAATGCTCAAGCTGCCGGAGGGATACGGCGCGCTCGTCACGTCGGGCGCTGCTGCCGCAATGCAGTCCGGTCTTGCGGGCATCCTCACCGGGGACAATCCGAAGTTCATCGAGCAGTTGCCCGATCTAACAGGGATGAAATCGGAAGTCATCATCCAGAAATCGCATCGTAATCCATTTGACCATCAGTTGCGCGCTACCGGGATAAAACTCGTGGTCGTCGAATCACGCGACGATTTGAAAAAGGCCATCAATCCACAAACAGCGATGATGCATTTCTCGAACTTCGCCGACAATTCCGGACAGATCAAAGTGGAGGAATGGGTCAAGCTGGCCCATGAAAATAATATCCCGGCATTTATTGACGCGGCTGCGGATACCCCTCCCGTCTCGCACCTTTGGGACTATGCGAATATGGGCTACGATCTCATCGCCTTCAGCGGGGGAAAAGCGATTCGCGGGCCGCAATGCGCGGGGCTGCTCGTAGGAAAGAAAGATTTAGTCGCCTATGCACTGCTGAACAACAGTCCGCACGAAGACACGCTCGGCCGCAGCCAGAAAGTGGGCAAGGAAGAAATCGTCGGGATGGTCAAGGCGCTCGAGTCTTACTTGAAGGAAGATCACGAAGCGCTGAACAAGGAATGGCAACGCCGCCTGGATTTTGTTTCCAGCCAGGTGACAAAAATCCCCGGGGTGACGACCTCTTTCCCCACTCCCGAAATCGCCAACCACGTGCCCCACCTGCACATCAAGTGGGATTCCACTCGCATCAAACTTACGCCGCGCGAAGTCACCACCGCCCTGCGCGGCGGAAAACCATCCATCGTTCTTTCTTCGGGAGAGCATGGCGAAGCCTTGTCCATGAATTCCTTCATGCTGAAGCCTGGAGAAGAAAAGATCATCTCCCAGGAATTGGTGAAATTCCTGAAGGCACACACTGCGTAAACGAATCAGCGCTGTCGTTCATCTCTGATGAAACTGCATTTCCGTTGGCCGCCGCATGCCTTTCATCTGTGGGCAACGAAGGAGTCTGCATGGTTGAAGGCGCGAAGAGTCGCGTGCGATGGTTCCTGGTGTTTTGGCTATTCATTCTGAGTGCGGTCGCATATCTCGACCGGATCAATCTCTCTATCGCCGGAAGTTCTATTGCCGCAGAATTTCATCTTACCAACGTACAGCTAGGTTCGCTGACCAGCGCCTTCTTGCTCGGCTACGCGTTTTTCCAGACCGTGGGAGGATGGCTCGCCGACCGCCTCGGTTCGCGGCGCGTGCTCGCCATCGGCGTCGTCTGGTGGGGGATTTTCACCTCTCTTACTGCCGCGGTTCCGCCTGGGATCATTTCAGCGGTTCTGGTTCTTGCAGCGGCCCGGTTTCTCCTGGGGGCAGGGGAAGCCGTCCTGTTCCCAGCCTCCAACCAATTTGTTTCGCGTTGGATTCCCTCGCAGGAGAGGGGCAGAGCCAACGGTCTGATTTTTGCCGGCGTGGGTATCGGCGCGGGCGCCACGCCATTCCTCATCACCTACATCATGACCCACTACGGTTGGCGATGGTCGTTTTGGCTGAGTGCCGTCATCGGGCTCGCCGTCGGAGCAATTTGGTATCTCTTTGCGAGGAATACGCCGGAAGAGCATCCCAAAGTTTCGCCAGCGGAACTGGAATTCATTCAGGCCGGGCGAACGGTTAGGCCCTCGACTTACTCCCGCACGGCTGAAGAACCGAATCAAAGTAGCATCGCAGCCGGTGACCGCATTCCGTGGATGAACATCCTCTCCTCGAAAAATGTTTGGGCTGTTACCCTCGCCTATTTCTGTTTCGGCTATATCGCGTGGATTTTCTTCACTTGGTTCTTCATTTACCTAGCCAAAGTGCGGGGCTTGAATCTGAAGGCTAGCGCCTCCTACACAACGCTTCTCTTTCTCACAATGGCTGCATGCAGCCCCCTGGGCGGCGCGATCAGCGACAAGCTCACAAAGCTCTATGGAAAACGTGCTGGACGCTGCGGCATCGCCGTGTTCGCGCTCGTCTTGACCGCCGTCTTCCTTTCGTTTGGTTCGCAAGTGCAGAGCGCCGGAGTGGCCAGCATCGTGCTCGCCGGAGGTGCAGGTGCCCTCTATCTTTCGCAAAGCTCGTTCTGGTCGGTCACCGCCGATATAGCTTCCGGTTCCTCTGGCTCGGTCTCCGGTTTCATGAACATGGGCAATCAATTCGGGGGAGCGCTCACCGCCTCACTGACTCCGTTTCTTGCGTCCCGATTTAGCTGGACCACTTCTTTTCTTGTGGCCGCCGGTTTGTCGGTAGTCGGTGCCGTCGCATGGTTGTTCGTAGATCCCGAGCGCCGTCTCTCGGCCGAAGCGCATCTATCTTCATCCGCAGAAGAAAGCTAAATCTCCTCGCGTTCCCTTGCAACTCACCTTTTCGCGCGATCGCGTTTATTGCCAGTGCCGACGAATTGAATCGAAACGGTCGCAGTAGAAGATGCCGCACCACTCTCTTTCGGGAGATCGAGGAGCAGTACTGTTTTCCCGGCTTCGGTCTTGGAAAGTTTCGCTCCCTCGACGGAAGCGATCTGCTCCCCATTCCAGACATTGAGCATGTATCGGTCCCCAGGATGCCCCGACGCGTTGAGCGTTAAACGGTCTCGCGCCGGTGTCCACGTTTCAGAAAGAATGCGCAAGCCTTGCGAAGTCGCTCCAATCTCCGGCAAGGTCGAGGAATAGCTCAAGCCGAAATCATCTCGCGTGCGGATTCGAAGTACATTGGACGCTCCAGCAGCCGTAATTCTGACGATCACGTGTTGGTCAATGCTGTTTGCCTCGACGAGAAACGGCACGCGCCGGCCATTGAACTCCACGCCGAGAACTTTCGTACGCAGGCTCACCGCTGGTTGAAAATCGATGAGGCTGGGAGCATCGCTGCTGGCCTTTACTTCCAGGGTGATCCCTCCGGGGTCCTTGGAATAGCGCAAGTCCATCTTCTCCGTGCCCACGGGAACGTTATTAATCCCGAAGGAAGCCCACTCAGCAGGAGCGTGGGGAGCGAACGAGAGAGTTCCTGTTGTGGCGTCCGCTTGAAGTCCGAACATGCCACGCAGCAATGGGCTGACCACCATGGCCGCGGACCAGATCTGATGCGGCGAGCTTGTGGAAAGCGATTGATAGTAGGAGCCTGAGAGCACTTCCGTGACGTGCCCGAGCGAGCCATCCAGTGCCAGCAGCGCGTTGGCCCGCAAATTCGCGTAGGCAGGGAAGGCACGGTGGTAGCGATACTCACCGACCGCCGCCCAGCCCGTGAAGAGCGGCCACACGGATCCGAAGTGGTAGCCACCGCCGCTGAATTTCGACGAATGTTCTGAAATAATTCTCATGCCCCAGTCTGTTTGGTGATCCAGATCAGCGAGCTCCGTAATCATCGCGTCTGTTTTCCCTTCTTCGAGCAAGCCAAACCACATCGGTACCGTGGCCAGGACCGTGGGCTCGTCCACCGCGTGATTGTCTTTGTCCAGCGCGAACGCAAACCGTTTCTTCTCGGCAAGCCAGAACGCTGCATTCATCAATGGCTTCTGCTTATCGAAAGTCTGCGAGAGCGACTTGCTCGCCTCTTCTTGCCCGGTCAGATGCGCCAGATTCGAAAGCGCGCGCAATGCCTCGATCCCTAAACCCGTTTGATAGAGTTCTGTTTTTACCGGAAGCAAAGGGCCGCCTTCGACCCAGCCGTGCCCGATTCCCATATTTTTCGGAAAGCCTTGCTCGTCGTACGTCGAGCGCAGAAATTCGTAAGCTTTCCACAAACTCTTCCACTTTTCCTTGGCAAATGCCGTGTCGCCACTATGGGTTACGTAATCGTTGACCGCAATGATGTACAGCGGCGTGGCGTCCGCCGAAGCGTACGGATAAGGATAATCTTTGAACCACTGCACAAAATTCGCGCCCTGCGAAATTTCGTGAGGAATCTTCCCGTCTTCCCGCTGGTATTTGCTTACAAATTCGAGCGCCGCGCGCGCACTGGTAAAATCCCCAGCCGCATTGAGCGCGAAGGAGGTCCAAAACGAATCCCGCCCGAAAAACCACGCAAATCCTGGACGCTGGCTTTCGCCCGAGGTGCGATATCCAGCTACAAGTCCAGTGCCTAGATAAGGATTATTCACCATTCCCTGAAGCACGCTCACGCGTGACCAATCGTAAGCTCGCTGGATTTGCGCATCGGGAAGCTCCACGCTCACCGTCTTTCCCAAATAATCCCGATAATATTCCGCAGACTCCCTTAGCAAGTCCGCGTAAGAAGTCGTCAAATGCTGATAGGTCTTCTCGGCTCCGGCCCGCCCTTCCAGCGATCCGGCAATGACGATCAGCTTTCTCTCCTTGCCTTTCGCTGTCGGCCCCAGCCGGAACGAACTCTCTTGCGATTCCGAGTAGTTTGTTTGGAACTCGGCGCGAGGCTCCGTGGCTGTCGGCGAACCCACCAGCGCCGAGAATTTTCGCTGCTCCTCGCCAAAATAAAAGGCATGTTGCGCGGCCGCCCAATCCAGATACGTCGCCCCAAGAGCCGCCGGCCATTCCAACTGAAAATCCCGGTGAAAGGCCGCTTCAATCTCCAAAGGTTGTTCCGTCTCCACGTCCAGAATGATCACCGCGCCCTGTTCCCGCACCGGAACGAAAAAAGTTTCGCGCACCTTAAACGTATCCCCGGCGTACAGAATCGTCGCGCACTCCGGCCGAACGGTCACCGCCCTTGCCAGTGTTTCAGCCGCCAGAACTCGCCCCTCGGTATGGAATTTCAGATGAAAATCGCGAAAAATCTTCAGCGGGTACACCCATGCTTCCATGCGTCCCGATTCATTCCCCAGGAGTCCCGCGCGCATTCCCGTAACCGGCAAAAATTCCCACGGGCGCACCCCGCGCGAAAGCTCTAGCTCATGTGTTTTCTCTTCCGCCAGCTGGCTCCGACTGGTGGCAGCCCCGATTCCCAGGAGCACCGCGGCCGCAAGGCACGCGCCAACCAGCCTCAGCCAGATCCATAGGAATTTTCGTTGAGAGTGAAAAGGTGTCCCCGGCATGAGTTGCATTCTAGTGGCCCCCGCTGCGTGGTGTGCTTGCATTGCGTCGTTGGCCTTACTATAAAGGAAAGCGCCGGATTCTAGCACGGCGCTCGCAGGGAAAGGTATCGGTTCTTTTGTCCTCCACACGCCGCGCGTTTCTCCGATCATTCAGTGGTTCCGCCGTCGTGCTCACGCTAGAGAAAGTTCTCGCTCTAGCACTCCCGAAAAGGTGGCAACCGGCCTCCTCCTCTCAGGGAACGGCTTCGCCACAGACTGCCGCTCCGGCTGCCGCCACCGATCTTGGCGTTTCCTTCCTGAACGTCGCACGCGAATCCGGACTTAACACCAAAACCATTTTCGGCGGCGAGCACAAAAACAAATATCTACTCGAAACCACCGGCTGCGGCGTTGCTTTCTACGATTATGACAACGATGGCTGGCTCGATATCTTTCTTGTCAACGGCTGGCGTCTCGAAGGTTTTCCCGCCGGCCAGGAACCCACTTCGCATCTCTTCAAGAACAATCGCGACGGCACATTCACCGACGTCACCGCCAAAGCCGGCCTGCTCCACTCCGGATGGGGACAGGCCGTCTGCGTCGGCGACTACGACAACGACGGCTACGACGATCTCTTTGTCACCTACTTCGGCAAAAACGTTCTCTATCGCAACAATGGCAATGGCACATTCACCGACGTCAGCGAAAAAGCCGGCGTCGCCGGCACTGGCAAGCGCTGGAACACCGGCTGCGCTTTCGTCGATTACGATCGCGACGGCCACCTCGATCTCTTCGTCGCCAATTACATCGATCTCGATCTGAAGACCGCGCCCGTTCCCGAATCCGGGCCCTGCCTATATAAAGGTGTCATGGTCGCCTGCGGCCCGCCCGGACTCAACGGTGGCAAAAACATTCTGTATCACAATAACGGCGACGGTACCTTCACCGACGTCAGCGCAAAATCCGGCATCCTCAATGCCAACGGTACCTACGGCCTCGGCGTGCTCACGGCCGATCTCGACAACGACGGCTGGCCCGACATTTACGTTGCCAACGATTCCACTGCCAGCGCTCTCTATCAAAATAAGAAAAACGGCACCTTCGCCGACATCGCCATCGAAGCCGGTTGCGCTCTCAGCGCCGATGGCAAGCCGCAAGCCGGTATGGGCATTTCAGCCGCCGATTACGATCTCGATGGCAATCTCGATCTCGTCAAAACGAATTTTGCCGGCGACACGCCTTCGCTGTACCACAATCTCGGCGGCGCCAATTTCGAAGATACCACTTTTCAGGCCGGCCTCGGCCGGTACACGCAATATCTCGGCTGGGGCTGCGGTTTTTTCGACATGGACAATGACGGCTGGCCCGACATTTTAATTTGCAACGGCCATGTCTATCCCGAAGTCGAGCAGCTCAAGACTGAAACCGGCTACCCGCAGCGCAAGCTTCTTTATAAAAATCTGCGCAACGGACACTTTGGGGACGTTTCAAATGACGCCGGCCCCGGCATCTCCATCCCGGTTGCGGCGCGCGGATGCGCCTTCGGTGACTTCAACAATGACGGCAATCTCGACATCGTCGTCAACACCGTCAACGATTTCCCCCAGCTCCTGCGCGGCGTTTCCCGCACCGGCAACAATTGGATCAAAATCAAAACCATCGGCACGAAATCCAATCGCAGCGGCATCGGCGCGCGCATCAAATGTGTTACCCATCTTCCCGGCGAAAAAAGCCTTCATCCCCAGATCGACGAAGTGCGCAGCGGCGGAGGCTATTTTTCCCAGAACGATCTCCGCGTCCACTTCGGCATCGGCAAAGCGGAATCCGTCGAACTCCTCGAAATCCGCTGGCCCAGCGGCCAAGTCGAAACCCTGAAAGACATCAAGCCGAATCAAGTCCTCATCGTCAAAGAAGGCGAAGGAATCGTCCGCACCATGCAATTCGACCTCCCCAAAACTCCCAAGTCTTCAAAGTAAGTTTCCTTGTAGTGGCCGGGCTTGCCACGCCCGCTCTTCGAATTTGCCTTGCAGGGCGCAGCGGCGGTGCCCCTGCCTCGGATTTCCGCGATTTTCCCCCGACAATGTCATTCCGAGCGGAGCGAGGAACCTGCTTTTTCTTCTCCGATCTAGCCCATCTCCCATTTCTGTGTGACCATCAACCCCATGAAATCAAGACTCCTCGCAACCGTATTTCTCCTCGCCGCCTCTCTTGCCTTCACCACGCCAAGGCTCGATCCGCCTTTCGGCACTTGGCAGCGTGCCGCGAACGAGCCAATCCTCTTTCCGCAAGGCACAACCTGGGAATCCGCAGGCACTTTCAATCCTGCGACTGTCCTCCACAACGGTAAAATCGCGATGCTCTACCGTGCCCAGGACGCTTCCGGCACCTCGCGCCTTGGCTATGCCGAAAGCTCAGACGGCATCCACTTCACTCGTCGCCCCGAGCCAGTCCTCTCCCCCGAAACTGACTACGAAAAAGACGGCGGCGTCGAAGACCCCCGCATCCAGAAATTCGGTGACACGTATTACCTCACCTACACTGGTTACAACAAAAAAGACGCTCAGCTCTGTCTCGCCACCTCACGCGATCTCATCCACTGGGAACGCAAAGGCGTAATCCTTCCCGCGTACAAGGGCAACTGGAACAAGGCCTGGACCAAATCCGGCGCCATCGTCCCGGAAAAAATCGACGGCAAATATTGGATGTACTGGCTTGGCACCACCGCCGACAAGACCGACCAGATGGGCCTCTCCTACTCCAACGATCTCCTTCACTGGACCGAAGCCACGCAAACCCCGGTTCTCCCCCGCCGCCCCGGAAAATTTGACTCCCGCGTCGTTGAACCCGGCCCTCCGCCCGTCCTCACTGACCACGGTATAGTCCTCATTTACAACGGCGCCGACGACAAGCTCCTCTATCGCACCGGGGTCGCGGTCTTCGACCGTAACGATCCCCGCAAACTCCTCTCACGATCCGACGTTCCTATTTTCGCCCCGGAAAAAGACTGGGAAAAAGTAGGCCAAGTGCCGAACGTTGTCTTTGTAGAGGGAATGACGCAAATGACCCAGAAGAGCTTTTTCTTCTACTACGGCGCAGCTGACAAGTACGTCGGAGTCGCCGAGGCCCCAGCGATCCTAGTAAGCAATGCTAGTCACTAACGTGAATCGAGTCCTTGCCGAATCCTGGTACGCCGACGCTTTACTTGGCCTTCGCTGCGTCTGAAATCTTAGCGATGAACGCGGTGTACGGCTCCATCGGCAATCCATCCGCCATGCCCGTCAGCGGTTTGTGCGAGTCCGTCAGCAACACGCTCAGCTTCGGCGCACTGAAACCGAGCGGCGAGAGATCGAATTGTACCTTCTGATCCTTCGCCGACATATTCAGCACCACCAGAATCGCTTCATCCTTGTACCGCCGAACGTAGGTAAACACATTGGGATCATCCCCATTCAACGCCACGTAGTTTCCCTCGACCAGCGCCGCTTCCTTGTGCCGCATGCTCAAGAGTTGCCGATAGAAACTCAACACCGAATTGTTGTCTCTTTGTTCCGACGCCACATTGTGCGTCTTGTAGCTCGCCGGCACCGGCAGCCACGGTTTCGCCTTGCTGAATCCGGCGTTCGCACTGTCGTTCCACTGCATCGGCGTGCGTTCGCCATCGCGCCCCTTTTCCAGGGGCCATCCCAGCTTCCCGATGGGGTCTTGCACGTCGTCTTTGCTCTTCGGATCGTTGTTCTCCATCCCAATCTCTTCGCCGTAGTACATCACCACCGTGCCCCGCAGCGTCAGATACATCGCCGCCATCATTTTCGCGATGTCGTCGTTATGCGCTCCGTCCGCATACCGCGTGTAGGAACGCATGATGTCGTGGTTGGTGATCACGTACACCGGCCAATGACCTGCCGCATCCAACGCCCCGATGTGCTTCCGATATTGATCCGCGGAAAGCCCGGTGAATCCCGTCATCATCAGGTCCATCGGCAATTGCAGTTCATCATTTTTCTCCCCGTAATAATCCTTCAGCTCGTCCACGTTCGAAGTCCACGTTTCTCCGATCAACACCGATCCATACTCGTCCGCCGTGCTTCGCAATTTCCGCATCACGTCATGCACTTCCGGCAGCTTCTTGTCGTATTTCTCTTCCATGTTCGGTCGCCCGAACTTGTCCGTCCCCGGTAGCACCGGATTGTCGGTCAGCTTCTCGTCTTCAAAGAGCGTGTCCACCGCATCCAGCCGGAATCCCGCAACGCCGCGCTTGTACCAGAATCGCGTCACATCCAGCATCGCCTTCTGCACCGCCGGATTCCGCCAATTCAAGTCCGGCTGCTCCGGATAAAAATAGTGGTAGTAATACTGATTGGTCTTCGGATCCAGCTTCCACGCCGACAATCCAAATGTCGAAAGCCAGTTGTTGGGCGGCTGCCCGGGCCCCTTGCCATCGCGCCAGATGTACCAGTCGCGGTGCTCCGCGGTCTTCGATGACTTCGAATCCTCAAACCACTTGTGCTTGTCCGACGAATGATTCACCACAAAATCCAGCAGCACTCGAATATTTCTCTTCTTGGCTTCCGCCACCAAGTGATCGAAATCCTTCATCGTCCCGTACATCGGATCGATCGCCTCGTAATCCGATACGTCATAGCCGAAATCTACCTGTGGAGAAGGGAAGCAAGGCGTAATCCAGATGGCATCCACCCCAAGATCCCTCAAATAGTCCAACTTCGACGCAATTCCATTCAAATCCCCAATCCCGTCATTGTTGCTGTCCGCAAAGCTCCGCGGATACACCTCATAAAACACCGCATGCTGCCACCACTGGTGCCCCTCCGCGTCCACGGCTTTCTGTTGCGCATTCCCAACTCTTCCGGCCACGCAAAAACAAAGCACAATCGCCGCAATGATCTTTATTCTAGACATGACGCTGCCTCCGTCCTCGGCTTAGGGGCACTATCTTACCCTTGCTTTGCCGAAGGACGTCCGCAATCTCCGTGTTTTGCTCCTGGTGGTTGGATCGGTATCCCGGAAGGATTTGGCTAGGTGCCCAAGCTTCTATCGATCAACGCCCGGCGTGCGGTGCGCTGGATCTCCCCTAATCTCAGAACCCTTCGAGCAACCAGGCATTCGAGCTGCCGCTGGATTCCCAAATCGCAAGATGTCTTCCGTCGGCAGAGGGAATGGCCCAGCCCAAACCTTTTTCCGGTTCCTGGAGGACTGCTTTGGCTTTGCCATGCAAGTCCACATTCAAAAGGCTCTGCATGCCCGCGGGAGAAGAAGCGCTGACCCACATACTCCGGCCATTCGCCGCCCAATCAAGGCAAGCGATTCCAGACCAATCCTTCAGCATCAGCGTCTTCTCGCTTCCACGCGCCAGGAAATAGAGCCGAATGGCCGCTGGCCCCGGTACGCGGTGCTTCTTGGCCATCGCCAGCATGGAACCATCCGGCGAAAGCGTCCAGTTTTGCAAATACCAATCTGAGCCTTCAATCCGCGTCAGCGGCTTTTTCTCTCCGGTCAGCGCATTGAAGGTGAAAAACTCCAGCCGATTCCCCGTGAACTCGCTGAGCACGCAAATCGTCGCCGGTGCCCGCGCGCACTGAAAATTATTAATGCCCGCATCCTGCAGCACAAACTGCGGCGTCCCACCCGCCAACGAGACCCGCATCATTCGGATTCGCCGTTCCACGTCGTGCGGGTCGGGATTAAGCGCGTATAAAATGGCCGAGCTCTCCGCATTCAGCCGGGCCAGGATCACCGCTTGCTCCCCGCCCACCAACAAGTCCGGGGCCGGTTGATCCACCGCCTGCTTGAAAAGGTGAAACACCCCGTCGCGGTCGGAAGTGAAGATCACTGATTTTCCGTCCGGCGTCCACGTATACGGATAATTCCTCCGCTCGTCCAGGCTCAGCCTCCGTAACGGACTCAGCCGGCTGCCGCCACCCTCGATCTCTGCGATGTACACGCCGGGAGATTCGGCCCCGCGTAGAAAAATCAACTTCTTGCCATCTGCGGAAATGCTGGCGCGCACTTTGGCATCCGACCCATTCGTAAGGCGCGTCGGCGGGCCCCACGTTTTCACCCCTCGCGGGTCAACTCGCACAGCCCATAGATTGGTGTCATTCTGGCTGCCTGGGGGAAGTTCGCTCATCGAATAAATCAATCGCCCATCCGGAGTCCACGCCAACGCGGAACGCAGGCGCGGGCTGGAAAGAACGCGGCTCAATTCCTGACCGCCGATATCGCGGATGAGCAGCGAAACCTCCGCGTCGTCCCATCCCAGTTGATAACGCGACATCACATAAGCAATGCGCCGCCCGTCGGGAGACCACACCAAGGCGTCAACATTGTCTCCCGGCTCGCCTAGAATCTTGTGCGCCTGCTCCCCATTCGCCTGCATCTCCCAGATTTCCTGATGACTGTAATCGCCCCGGACAAAAACAATCTGCGACCCATCCGGCGATACAATCCCGCGCTCCGCGCCATCCATCATTTTGCGAGGCGCGCCGCCGAAGACCGACACGCTCCACAGGCTCGGTTGCTCCGCAGATGAAGCCACGCGTGTCGCCAGCACATGGCTGCCGTCCGGAAACCAGCTTAGGCAGTACGTGTGCCCGTTTTCCGGAACACCGATCGGATGCGTCTCCCCTGTGCCCACCTGCCGGAGAAACACTCCCGTCCGGTCTGCAAACGCCAGCATTTTGCCATCCGGCGAAATCGCCGCGCTGATTACCGGATCGTTCTCCGGATTGCTGGTCAACCGGCGCTCCACCAGGCGAACCGCCGCAACGGACCGGTGCCCCGCGTGCCATCCAAGCATGACCCCCACGATCAGGAGTGTTGCCCCCGCCGGCACAATCCTCCAGTAACGCCGAGAACTTGCAACCGGCACAGTTTTGCGCGTCGTTTCCCCTCTTGGTAAATGGATGGGCGCAACAAAGCGGTATCCCCGCCGCGCGAGCGTCTCAACAAATCGGGGGTTTTCTGCTGAATCTCCCAGCGCGTCCCGCAGCCTCTTGACGGCCGCGTTCAGCCCGTGGTCGAAATCCACAAACGTGTCGGCAGGCCATAGCCGACCGCGCAACTCTTCCCGTGTAACAATTTCTCCCGGACGCTCCAGCAGCATCGCCAAAACCTGAAACGGCTGCTCCTGCAGCCGGATTTTTCGCCCATCTCGCCGCAGTTCCCCAGCGCGAAGGTCTGTTTCAAACGGTCCAAAGCTGATAACGCCTTCTGTCGGATTCTCAGCCACTGGTAACCCTTTCCCACAGAGCCCTTACAGCAGATAACGTCCCAGGTTGAGGAGAAGTTTCGTCAAACTTCTCCGTCGCCCACTCCGCTATCCATTTGACGCACTGGCAGTTATCTCGTCACCTGCAAATGAGTTCTTCGCCATCCGCACGGCATTGAGGTACCCGCGCCCCTAACCGATTCTCGCCTCCATCTTGGAGGTAGACGCCGTGTTCCAGAAGACGCTGCGGAAGTCCATTTGGTTAGTGCTCGTTCTAACCGTTCTAAGCTCCGCCGCTTGGCCCAAGACTCCGGTCATGACGGACTCAAAGGTTGCCGTCTCTGTCCACAATGACGTGGGCATTCCCCTCGGAGTCTTGCTCCAGGCGGAATCGGAAGCCTCCCGCATCTTCCGCCAATCCGGCCTCGAACTCCGCTGGCTGAACTGTTCTCCCCCGCAGCTCTTCAAGAAGAACCCATCCGAATGCGCCACCACTGATTTCCCTCGGCATCTTCAACTCCGAATCGCCAAGCATTCCCTCAATTTGAACGAGTTCGCCATGGGCATCTCCTACCTCTCCGAAGATGGCACTGGATGTTACGCCGACCTCTTCTTTGACCGCGCCCAGCTGATTCACGAAATCAGTCAAGTCGGCGTGGCAACCATCCTCGGTCACGGAATCGCTCACGAGCTCGGCCATCTCCTCCTCGGCAACAACTCCCACGCCCCCGCCGGCCTCATGAGCGCCCGCTGGCAACCCGCCGAGCTCATGAGCGCCAGCCAGGGCCGACTCCTTTTCTCCACGCTCGAATCCCAAGAAATGCGAAACAAACTAGCGGTCTGGCAAGCCCACGCTCGGGGTGATTCTCACATCGCCACAGCGCGGCTAGGAAATTGAGCAAGAAACGTCTATTTCCTTTCTGCCCCACGTTGTCCGTTTTCGCTACAACCCTTCCCGCAACCGGACAATCGGCCGTCGCGTTCCACCACTTGCAAACCACTAAGTCCAGCCATCATAAGCAGTTAAGAGAAAGGAAAGTGGGGAAGAGTAGGTGCCCCTAACTGACCAGAATTCAGGGGATGTGATCATGCAAACGCTTTGGCAGGACCTACGGTTCGGGGTTCGCATGCTCAAGAAGAATCCCGGATTCACGGCCGTCGCCGTGCTGACACTGGCCGTGGCGATCGGCGCGAACGCCGTGGTCTTTAGCGTAATGAATGGGTTGGTCCTGCGCGCGTTGAATGTGCCTCAGGCGCACAGCCTGTACATAATCGAGCGCGCCAGCGATAAGGACTCCAGTCAGTCGTATCCCAATTATCTTGATCTGCGTGATCGCAACCGCAGCTTTGATGGTCTGGCGGCCTACAACATCGATCAGGTGGCGCTGGACGCCGGCAAGAATCCGTCGCGCGCCTGGGTCTTTGAAGTGAGCGGGAACTACTTCGACGCCCTGGGCATTCAGCCGTACCTTGGCCGTGTCATCCATGCATCCGACGAGCAGGGCGCGAACAGCGCTCCCTATATTGTGCTCACCTACGCTTATTGGCACAGCCATTTTCAGGGTGACCTCAGCGTG
>Ga0210409_10004817_pt1 | contig 14378 bp, 8 predicted proteins | sample IncBWH17MmetaG_FD_161649 | JGI IMG/M metagenome (GOLD analysis project Ga0210409, IMG submission 161649) | Forest soil microbial communities from Barre Woods Harvard Forest LTER site, Petersham, Massachusetts, United States - Inc-BW-H-17-M | ecosystem: Environmental > Terrestrial > Soil >... | reverse complement strand
GCGCGCACGACCTTCAGTTCGCTTTCGGCGTCGGCGAGCAGCGCCTCCGGGGTTACGTCGGTTTCCATCACCAGCCGGAATTTCTGATCATAGAGATCCCTGCCCAGGCGCCAGGTGAGCCGCGAAGGGCGCTTGCCGAGATCGTCCTCGAGCCACGCGGAAAAATCCTTCAACGAGGCGACGGCGGCGGGCGCGACCTGATCGTATTCGGCTTTCAGCGGCGAGCCCGCCGGAATTTCCGTGGCAATGTCGTTCTGGATGAGGTCTATGTTGCCGTCGTTTTCGGCGATGGCGGTGCTGACGAAAATCGGATCGACGTCGCTGAGATAGACCTTCACCTGATCGAGGAGCCGCGGAATCTGGCGGACGCGCGAAAGCACGTGGCCAATGCGCACCTCGTGGGGCGCGTAGGTTTGAGTGAGCGGCAGAAACAGGGCGTTGCCGATCAGCTCGACCGGGACGGTGGGGTTGTGGCGATAGTTTTGAATCTTGTCGAATTCGAGCAGGTTCAGACCGATCTGGTCGTCAATTAATTGCCAATCGGCGGCGTCTTGCGGGTCGAGCGCAGCGAGCGGCGTCTCGGTGCGAAAGCGCTCGCGCCAATGTACATAGAAAGCGCGCTGTTCATCCATGGCTTTCAGGCTCATGTCGTCGAGCAGGGCGTCGAGTTCGATCTTCTTGTTTGTTTTGGGGTCGAGATGCAGGTGATATCCGGCTCCGGAAGCGCTGGTGGGGGAAAGCGCCAGCGAGTCTTCAACGAACTGGTCGCTGAGCGCGGCAAATTTGGAAGAACCGGCGGCGGTGGGCGCGGGTGCTGAGGTGCCGGCCGGCTCCGGGCTGGAATGCAGCAAAACCATGAGTGACAGAACCGTGCAGAAAACGTAAGGGCCGGGAGCCGGCATAGAAAATCCTCCAGACGATTCTGATCAAGCGCGTCTCCCGGTCGGCAACGGAGACCGCCTAGTGTTTACGGGTTAAATGAGCGTGTCAAGGACGCTGCGCCACCCGATTCGGGCCGCTGTCTGCGATGCAAGCGCACGTTCTGGCTCTGGCCCTCTATGAAACTGCGGTTCCAGATCGGAACGGTTTCAAATTGAAGCGGAGGGATTCTTTCCATGGAGATTTACTGGCGCTAAATCTTGTCTAACCGCGTGCTGCTGGTCAAAGCGCTCAGTCCATAAGCTTTGTGATGGTGCGTGCCGATGACGTCGTTTCCGGCGGCGCGATTTTGGTGACGGACGGGCGAAATTTCGCTGTGGCCCAAGCATTGCCTAACTATGGCGCGATCTGACAGCGCGGTCCCCTAATGGGCCTCGCTCCGAGTGCAATCGACTCAGGTCGAAGTATCCGAGGAGGATGTTTTGGGCGCAATTCTAAACGAGGGGCGACGGTTGGTCCCGTGCGTAGCGGCTGTTCTGCTGGGCATCGCGCTCTCGGTGAGCGCGGCCCAGGCGCAGAATGAGCGCGCGAGCAAAGTGGCGCCTTCGGAATTGGGCGCGGAGAACATGAGTGTGGTCGCAGCGTCCGCTGCAGACATCAAGGCGGTGCTGGTCGCGGACAGCGGGTTGATGGTGGAACTGAAGCGCTGGGTAGCGAAGGATGCCACCGATCACGGCCAGGTGGTGGGCGAAACCGATCTGACAAACGACGCGATCTTTGACCGGCTCGAATCGGACGTGAGGTTTCGATCCATTGCCACGCTACTGCTGCAACGCTATGGATATCTGGTCCCGAAAATCAATCCGGATTCAGCGGCCGGCAAGGAACAGGAGCTCCTTGTTGAAGAGCGGGCCAAGTGGCTGGCACAAGATCAGGAGGAACAACGGACCGCGGCGCATCAACGAAGTTCTCAGAACTACGAAAATGCCGGCATTTGCGATTCGCAACGGGACAGGAATTGTGACGCAGCACAAATACACTCGATTCCCGCGCAAGGTCCCGAGCAGCAAACTCCTTCGGGAACACCTCCGTCGAGCACCGGTCCAGGCGATTTAAATCCGCCTGCTCCTGCGCGGGGATACGGAGGAACGCTCGAACACGCGCAACTCATTCAGGGCGACGAGCAACAGTCAGATTCTCTTTCGCAAGTACCGATCGAGACGTCCTACGGCTTTGGGCAATCACCGGACCACCCTGGAACAGTTTCCCCCGGGCCCTTCGCTTCGCAGGCCAGCGCGAATCGCGAGCAGTCCAGCCCATTCGTCGATCCGGCGAGCGCGGAGCTGCGGAATCCCGGAGATAACTTCGCGATGAACTCAATGCCTGCCGCTGCGAGCGGTGGCGCGAATCCAGATTTAGACCGAAACGCGAACGGCAACGCGGGCTCATTCCCCATGTCCAGCGCTTTGCCGCCGGCGAACATGCAAGCGTGGGATCGGCGAAATCAACGGCAACTACTTCCGCAGCCGGTGGAAATAACTCGCGCGGCCAGTCCTTATGGCGACATACCGTCGCTGTACGACATGTACATGCAAGCGACGCCACATCCCAGCGCGCCAAGACGATTCGGGACCGAAGTTTTCGAAAATGGTACGCGCGACGCTCAATTGATTCCGACGGACCTGCCGGCAGGGCCCGATTATGTGGTAGGGCCGGGCGATGGCCTGGCGATCAACTTGTGGGGCGGCGTTTCCCAGCGATTGTACCGGACAGTGGATCGCGAGGGCCGGGTGAGTCTGCCCGAAGTGGGCCCCGTGCTGGTAAGCGGCAAAAGCCTCGCCGACGTGCAGAGTAATCTGCAGCAGGTGCTGCGCAGCCAATTCCGCGATGTGTCTGCGGATGTATCGCTCGCGCGTTTACGGACGATTCGAGTCTACGTCGTCGGAGACGTTGCCAACCCCGGCGCCTACGACATCAGTTCCCTGTCAACGCCGCTCAATGCGCTGTTCGCCGCCGGCGGGCCTACGGCGCGGGGATCGCTTCGAATCGTGAAGCATTATCGCGGGAAGGAACTGACTCAAGTGGTGGATCTCTACGACCTGCTGCTGCACGGCGTGAAATCGGACATCGAGCGCCTGGACAACGGCGACACGGTGCTGATTCCGCCGATAGGCCCGCAGGTGACTGTGGAGGGGATGGTACGGCGTCCGGCGATTTACGAGCTCAAGGACGAGAAGGATCTGTCCAGCGCGCTGGAACTGGCGGGGGGACTGCTGCCGACTGCAGCGTTGCAGCACATCGAAGTGCAGCGAACCATCTCTCACGAAAAAGAGACCATGGTCAGCGTGGATATCCCGGATGGCGGAGATGCTGCCGACGCTACGCAAAAACTGGCGTCCTTTGCGATTCACGACGGAGACCGCATCCGGCTGTTTCCGATCGCACCGTACAACGAGAGCGTGATTTATCTGGAAGGACACGTCATCCGGCCGGGCCGTTACTCCTATCGCGCCGACATGCGCGTGACGGACGTAATTTCGTCCTACAAGGATCTGCTGCCTGAGCCGGCGGCGGGTTACGCCGAAATCATCCGTCTCAATGCGCCGGATTTTCGGCCGAGCGTGGAAAGCTTCGATCTGGCGGACGCTTTTGCGAATCCGTCGCAGGCACCGCTGCTGCGTCCCATGGACACGATGCGCATTTTTTCGCGGTTCGATTTTGAAAGCTCACCGTCAGTGTCCGTGTCAGGCGATGTGCGGGCCCCGGGAATGTACCGGACATCGGGGCAGGTGCACGTGAGCGACGCCATTCATCTTGCGGGAGGACTGGCGCCGGATGCCGAGACCGGCGATGCGCAGGTGTTCCGTTATCTGCCGGACGGCAAGCTCAGGATTTTCAGCGTAAATTTGAGCGCGGCGATTGCCGGCGACCCGACGGAAAACATCGTTCTTGCGCCGCGAGACCGAATCTTGATTCATCGCAGTCCGAACGCCGCGCAACCCGCGACTGTCTATATAGAGGGTGAAGTCGGGAAGCCGGGCCGCTATCCGCTGACCACGAATATGACCGTGGCGGATCTGATACGCGTGGGAGGGGGGCTCAAGCCCAGCGCCGATAGCAAGCTCGGAGACTTAACGCGCTATCAGTGGGCGGGCACAACGAAATTGGAAGGCGAGCATGAGCCGATCAAAATTGCGGCGGCACTGAGCGGCGACGCCGCAGCCAATGAGTCTCTGCACAACGGAGACGTGGTGACCATTCGCCAGCTTCCCGGGTGGAATGACCTTGGCGCTTCCATCAGTGTGAAGGGCGAGGTGGCGCATCCGGGAACCTACGGCATTCGGCCGGGCGAGCGACTCAGCTCGGTCCTTGAGCGGGCAGGAGGATTTCAGCCGAGCGCGTATCCCTACGGTGCGATTCTGCAAAGAGTGCAGGTGCGCGAGCTGGAAGAGCAGCAGAGGAACGAAATGATCCTGCGCGTCAAGGACGCGGAAGGCAACCTGCAGTTGTTGCCCGCCACGGATCCCAAGGACAAGAAGGCCAAGGAATCCGCGCTGGCGCAATATCAAACGACTCTGACGGAACTGAGCGCCAATCCTCCCACCGGCCGCGTCAACATCCGCATTTCTGCGAATTTGAAGCAGTGGAAAAACACGCCGGCAGACGTCGAGGTGCGCGCGGGAGACACGATTTTGGTTCCCAAGAAGCCGAGCTACGTGATGGTTTCCGGCCAGGTGTTCAATCCGACGGCGGTGTCCTACCGGCCGGGGAAGAGTGCGCACTGGTATCTGAGCCAGTCCGGTGGGCCGACCACCATGGCCGACAAAAAGGCGATTTTTGTAATCCGGGCCGATGGCTCGGTGTTCGGAGCAAAGCGCGGCGCATGGGACGGGGACTCGCTGGGAGCAACGCTGCAACCGGGAGACACCGTGGTTGTGCCGGAGAAGGCCGTTGGCGGCGGGACAAATTGGGCGAACTTGTTTACGACCGCACAAGTGGCTTCGTCGGTCGCCAGCACCGTGTTCTTGGCGCTGCACTATTAAGAAAGTGGACGTGGCATGACCGGATGGAGGATGAGATTCGTGCTCAGTGGTTGCTTAATGGCGACATTTGGAGCCGCGGGCGCACGGTGCTATGCGCAGTCTGCGTCGCCGAAGGCAAGCGACTCGTCGGCGACGGACCAGAGTGCAACGAATGACCAGACTGCGGAGCAGGGGCAGGATTTGACAGGTGATTCTTCCAGCCGCATCGCGGACGCGCCGGTGAGCTCGGCGAACTATGACAATACATTGGGGATGAACTTTCTTAAAAACTTCGCCGCCGATCAAAGGGCGATCTGGACAAGTCCGGCAAGGCTCCGCCTGGCGGACGCGGATTGGCTGCTGCCGCTGGGGATCGCGGCGGGGGGAATGCTGGCCACAGACACCGAGTTCAGCAAGCACCTTTCGAACTCACCGAGCCGGCTGAGGTTTAGCAATAACTTTTCGAACTATGGCTTGGCGTCGCTGGCAGGAGCCGCGGGAGGGCTTTACCTCTGGGGCCGAATAACGCACGACGACCACAAGCGCGAAACGGGCTTCCTGGCTGCGGAAGCGGCGCTCAACAGCCTCGCGCTGACCTACACGGCCAAATACACGTTCGGACGCGAACGGCCGCTGCAAAACAATTATAGCGGCAGCTTCTGGCAGGGAGGGGATTCCTTCCCGTCGGACCATGCAGCGGTGGCCTGGTCGGTCGCGAGTGTAGTCGCCCACGAGTATCCCGGTCCGCTGACGTCACTTCTTGCGTACGGGATGGCGACGGCGGTGAGCGCGGCGCGAGTGGACGCGAAGCAGCATTTTCCCACGGACGTCCTGATCGGCAGCGCTCTCGGTTGGTTTGTGGGGCAGGAAGTTTATAGACATCATCACGACCCGGAGTTGGGTGGCGGAGAATGGGAAACTTACGCCGAGTCGCGCGACGAGGCGCCGGGACGCTGGTTGGGTAGCGCCGGCTCTCCGTATGTGGAATTAGACAGCTGGATTTATCCAGCCATCGAGCAGCTTGCGGCGATGGGATACATCCAATCGGATTATCTGGGGATGCGTCCGTGGACGCGGACCGAGTGCGCCCATCTGGTGGAAGAGGCCGGAGACCGGATTCAGGGCAATGAATCCGTTCCTGGCGTGGCCAGCCTGCTCTACACCAATCTTGCGAAGGAGTTCAGCGTTGAAGGTGATGGGTCCGGCGGCGAAAACGCAGTCTCCATACATCTTGAATCGGTGTACGCGAGTACGACAGATGTAGACGGCCCTCCACTGCATGACAGCTATCATTTCGGCCAGACGATTATCAACGACTACGGCCGTCCCTACGAAGAAGGGTTCAACACCTACGACGGTTTTTCGGGCTACGGCATCGCCGGCCGCTTCACCATTTACGTCCGCGGCGAATATCAGCACGCTCCGTATGCGCCCGCCTATTCGCTCGGGGTTCGCGAGCTAATCGCCACGGTGGATGAGAACCCGATCCAGCCGGCCACACCGTTTCCCACGGTAAATCAGTTTCGGCTGCTGGATACATACGTCGCGGCCAGCGTCGCGGGATGGAATCTCGCTTTTGGCAAGCAGAGCCTGTGGTGGGGACCGGAATATGGCGGAGCACTGCTGTTCAGCGACAACGCGGAACCGATCTACATGGCGCGTATGAGCCGCGTCGCGCCGATCACTCTCCCCTGGATTTTCCGCTATCTCGGCCCGATGAAATCGGATGCATTTGTCGGCAAGCTTTCCGGCCATAACTTCCCGCCGCGACCCATCATGCACGGGGAAAAAATCAGCTTTAAGCCCACGCCCAACGTGGAATTCGGGTTTTCGCGGACGGCTATCATGGGCGGCGTGGGCCGCGCGTTGACCCCCGGAGCGTTTTGGAACAGCTACACGATTTTTTCCAAGTCTTCGATTTTTTACAACGCGAACAAGAATCCCGGAAAGCGCACCGGCGGCTTTGATTTTTCGTACAAGGTGCCGTTCGTGCGCAACTGGCTGACGGTGTACACCGATTCGCTGTCGGATGATGATCCCTCGCCGCTGGCGAACCCGCCGCGCGCCGGAATCGCCACAGGATTCTATATGCCGCGGCTGCCGGGCTTGCCGAGGCTGGATTTGCGATTTGAATCTGTTTACACCGACACTCCCGTGTCCAGTACAGGAGGGCACTACATCTATTTCGACAGCTTTTACCACGACCTATACACCAACAAAGGAAACATCCTCGGAGACTGGATTGGAAGGCAAGGCTCGGGCTACCAAGGTTGGAGCACCTACCATTTTAGTTCGAGGAGCAACATCCAGTTCGGATACCGGCACGCGCAGGTCTCCAAGGACTTCATCCCGGGCGGAGAAACTCTGAACGACGGCTCGGTAAAGGCGAATTGGTGGTTACGCAACGATCTGGACATCTCCGCCTTCGTTCAATACGAGAAATGGCGGGCGGCTGTATTGGCGCCCGGCCCGCAGACAAACTGGACCTCATCGATTGAAGTCAGTTTTCAGCCGCAAGGATTGCGCTTGGCGTTTCGCTCCGGCCGGGAGGAACTCGATGCGCAATCCACGCAGGCGCCTAATTAAGGACGCAGAGAAATGAGTGGAGCGGGAGCGAAACAAAGTCCGATGGCACCCGCTCCAGAGATTTCGGAGCGAGCGTTTGTCGAGGAACTCGAGGTCAATGCCGCCCGCGCGCGCCAGGCAGAGCTCCTGCGCGTGCTGTGGTCGCAACGAAGATTGCTGGGGCGAATTACTGCGGCGGGCCTGCTGATCGCGACGATGACTGCTTTTCTGATTTCGAACCGTTACACGTCCAGTGCGCGAATCATGCCTCCGGATGACCGAACCTCCTCCGGGCTGGCGGCAATGGCGGCTGCGCTTTCGTCGAACGGCGGAGGGATGGGGGCGGCCGCCGACAATGTTCTTGGTCTCAAGAATTCCAGCGACGTGTTTTTGGGAATCCTGCAGAGCCGCACAACACAAGACCGGATCATCGAGCAGTTCGGTTTGGGGAAGGTGTATGGAGACCGGCGCATCGAGGATACGCGCGCGGACCTGACGGCGCACACCGATCTATCGGTTGACCGCAAGAGCCTAATCATCACCATCGCAGTTACGGACAAGGATCCGCGCAGGGCGGCGGGGATGGCCCAGGCTTACGCCGAGTCGCTCGACAGCCTGGAGAGCCAGCTGAGCACCTCCGGCGCGCGCCGGGAGAGAATCTTTCTCGAAGGGCGATTGCAGGAGGTGCGGCAAAGCCTGGAGGCAGCCGAGCAGCAGTTCAGTCAATTCGCCAGTAAGAATGCGGCCATCGACATCAAGGAGCAAGGGAAAGCGATGGTGGATTCCGCCGCGGCGATTCAAGGTCAATTGATCGCCACCCAGGCGGAGCTGGAGGGGCTAAAGCAGATTTATACGGACAATAACGTGCGGGTCCGGAGTTTGAATGCGCGGCTCGGCGAATTGAGGCAGCAGCTCGGAAAAATAGGAGGTAAGACCGAGACCGGCGCGACGGGCACTTCCGACGACACGCTTGAGTCCATCTACCCTTCCATCCGGCGGCTTCCGTTGCTGGGGGTCACCTATGCGGACCTCTACCGGCAAACGGCGATTCAAGAAGCGGTGTATGAAACGCTGACAAAAGAATACGAGCTCGCCAAGGTCGAGGAGGCGAAGGAGATTCCGACGGTCAAGATACTGGATCCTCCCAATATACCCGAGGAGAAATCATTTCCACCGCGCCTGCTGATCGTGCTGCTGGGGACGGCGCTGTCCTTCATGATTGCTGCCGCATGGGCCTTCGGAAAGGCGCAGTGGGAAGCGACGAAGTCGAGCGATCCGCGCAAGCAACTGGTGCGCGAAATTCGCACGGCCCTGGTTGCAGAGGCATTGGCATTTGCGAGAAACGTTTCGCATTCGCGTGCAGCGAGTCCGGAGTGTGTAGAGCTGCTTCCGCGCACCGAGCGGGGAGACAGCTAGGGCGGCTCGCTGTAGCGGACGCTACTCATCAGGATTGGGTCACTTGCACCTGTAAGTGACGCGGCGAAGCTGTGTGTGGTCCATGGAAGCGGAGAAGCTCTGGTGAACCAAACCATGACGGCAGATAACCCGAAGAATTGGGATCTTTCCGCAGCGGGAGTTTGCCAGCCGAACTGGTACGCGGCCTCGACCAACTCAAATCACGAGAAGCAGGTGGCGGCGCGTCTTGAGGCGCGTGCGGTGCAATATTTTCTCCCGCTATACAAATCATTGCGAAAATGGAAAGACCGCCGCGTCTTCCTGGATATGCCGCTCTTCCCGGGCTACATCTTTGTTCGTCTGACTCGTATTTCGCAGCTGCGCGCTCTGGAAGTTCCCGGGGTGGTTCGTCTCATTGGGTTTGGCGGGCAGCCGTGCGCACTTCCAGAAAATGACATTGAGATTCTCAGGACAGGGATCGCGAATCGGTTAAACATCGAGCCGCACCCGTGCGTCACAGCTGGATGCCGCGTACGGGTGATCAAAGGACCGCTCGTCGGTCTGGAAGGAATTCTGGTTCGGCAGAAGAGTTCGAGCCGCGTGGTTTTGACGCTTGATGCGATCGCGCGTTCGGCTGCTGTAGAAGTCGACGCGCGCGACATCGATCCAATTTCCTGAATTACGCCGCCGGTACAGGTTTGTTCCTGCGTGCTTCCGTTCAATAAACGGAGTTCGATTGGCGAAAAAACTGCATCTCCGCTGGCCTGTCGCGATAATTCCAGGTGCCATCTCGCTTCCGGCAATTCGCCAGCTCGGCTTCAGCGTCGTGGACCAAGTACTTGCAGTTGGTGGAATGTTTCTGGTGAATATTTCGCTGGCGCGAACCCAGACAAAAGAGGCCTACGGAATCTTCGCATTGTCGTACTCAGCGTTTACGTTGCTGGCGGGTCTGCACAACGCCGCGATCGTGGAGACCTACACGATCTATGGTTCGGGCCGATACCGGGGGCATTTCCGCTCCTACTCGCGGCTGCTGTGGCGAAGCAATTTGTTATTGGTGATCGCGGCGACTGCGGCATTGACGCTCGCCTGGCGATTGCTGGCGTGGGTGCTACCGTCTTTAGGGTCGCCCACAGGTTTGGGCATGGCGTTAGCGTGCGGGATGCCACTGACAGCGTTGTTCCTGCGGCGGACTTTTTACATGCGCCGACGCCCCGACCTTGCCGCAAGGCTTTCGTTTGTTTTTTTTGGGATTTGCGCGGCATTGCTCTGGATATCGTTTCGCGCCGGTGTCTTGAGTGGATTCAGCGCGTTTCTGATCGTTGCTGCGGGATGGGGCCTATCGGCAACATTCATGGCCAGCGAACTGCCGGGACGAGCCGCCGGCGAAGATTTCATGGAACTGGAACCCAGATATTGGGCGGAGCATTGGAAATACGCGCGCTGGGTACTGGTTACCGCGTTCGTATTCCAGCTGACTACGCAGGGCTATTATTGGCTGGCAGCAGGACTTGTCTCGGTCAAGGAGGTGGCCAACCTCCGCGCGTTACTGAACGTCGTGGTGCCCGTGGATCAGGTGTTTACTGCGACGAATCTGCTGATGCTTCCCATGTTGTGCGCTCGGTATGAATCCGCCAGTGTCGCCGGCGTGGTCTCTTTGTGGAAGGTTTACTGCGCGAGTTGGTTTGCGATGACCTGCGCTTTTGCGGGGATCGTGAATATTTTGGGCAGGCCGGTGATGCATTTTCTGTATAGCGGAGCATTCGATGATGTCTCCTCGCTGGTCGGCATGCTCGCTCTGCTTCCGCTGGTGATGGGGATCGGCCACACGATCAACGCAGCGTTAAAGGCCGCCGAGAGGCCGGATGTGGTCTTCACCGCGTATGTGTTTAGTGGCGCAGTCACATTTATCGTGGGCGTCCCGCTGGTGACGCACCTCGGCTTGCGCGGAGCTGTTTACGGGCTAATTACCTCCGGCGCGGCTTACACCCTCGCACTGGCGTTGGGCTTGTGGCGCATCACATCCGTCGGCGCGAATTGGTCGGCGCCGCTTTCGAGCGCGTCATGAGGACAATCCAGGCATGAATCCGACGCAGCGTCCGACGGCAGTCCATAGGGCGCAATTCAACCGCGGCGTGCTCGCTCCGATCGCTTTGTTTGTCTACAACCGGCCAACCCATCTGGAAAAAACGGTGGATTCGCTTCGCGCGAACGATCTGGCGCCCCAGAGCGATCTATTCATCTATTCCGATGGTCCAGCGAATCGCGCCAAGTCTGCCTCCGTTCAGCAAGTCCGCCAGCTTATTCGCGGCATCCACGGTTTCAAATCCGTGACGCTTATTGAGCGCGAGCGGAACTGGGGTCTCGCGAATTCCGTGATCGCGGGAGTGACGCAAGTGTGCGGCGATTTCGGCCGCGTCATCGTCATGGAAGACGACCTGCTGACCACACCTGACTTCCTGACCTTTATGAACCAGGCGCTGGACAGATATGAACCGGAGCCGAGGATTCATTCGGTGAGTGGCTTCAACTTTGGCCTGTGTGTTTCCGATGCATATCCATACGACGCCCTGTGTTTCTATCGCAGCAGTTCGCTGGGATGGGGCACCTGGAAAGACCGGTGGGAAAAGGCCGATTGGACGATGTCCTACTACGAGAGCGTCTGCGCCGACAAGCAGCGACAGCGCCAATTCAACCGGGGCGGAGAAGACCTGTTTCACATGCTCGCTTTGCAGGCCAAAGCCAAGATCGATTCCTGGGCGATCCGCTGGGCATACAGCCACTTTCAGGGCGATGGACTGGCGCTGCTCTCGACGCGGCCTCTGGTGATGCACATTGGTTCTGACGCCGAGGCCACGCATTCGCGGCGCAAATCGTTCCGTCAGCTACCGCTGACTGGCACGTACAAGTCCATCCTGCGGTTCCCGGACAGCGCCCCACTCGAATCCGGACTTGTTGCCGAATTGCAGCGGCTGCTTCGGCCATCGCTGGCGCGAAAGCTCGTGCGCTATTTGAAGCGGGTGCATGTGTGGCCGGCCATGCGTCGCGGGGATTTTGCGGGCGCTCAGGCGGCCAGCACAAAACATTCTGCGGTTCCTGAAGTGCATCGGAGATAACAGTTTGGTCAAGAATGCATTGAAGTCCTTACGCCGAACGCTCAGGACCGCAGCTGGAGATCGCGGCGAGGCTGCGTTGCTACTCTCGGGCAAGGAAATGGCCTGGCGCGTGGCGTGCATGCCGCCCAACACGGATTTTCGGAGAGTGGGCTTTAAGGTGTTCTCTCAGTTTGACGAAGACGGCATCATTCAGTATTTAATCAACAAACTGCCGATCGCGAACCGGACCTTCATAGAATTCGGCGTCGAAAACTATGAAGAGAGCAACACGAGATTCCTGCTGCTCAACGATCACTGGCAGGGAATGGTCCTCGACGCTCGGGGCGCGGATATCCGGTACATCCAGCGCGCCAAAATCTACTGGCAATTCGACCTTCAAGCAAAGCAGACCTGGATCACGCGCGAGAACATCAATGAACTGCTGCTCGGCGCATCGTTTGGCGAAGACGTGGGTCTGCTCTCCATCGATATAGACGGAAACGATTATTGGATTTGGGAAGCGATTCATTCGGTACGGCCCCGGATTCTGATCATCGAATACAACAGTCTCTTTGGTCTGCAACCCATCGCCGTCCCTTATCAGGAGGACTTTCAGAGAACGGCCGCGCACTACTCCAATCTTTACTATGGAGCGTCGCTGGGGGCGCTCGACTATCTGGCCAGCAAGAAGGGCTACCTGCTTCTTGGTTCGAACGTCTTGGGACACAACGCATTCTTCGTCCGCCAGGATGTGGCTCAGGAGTTTCGCGGCTTGAGCCTTCCCGAAGCGTACGTGGAGAGCAAGTTCCGCGAGTCGCGCGATCGTGCGGGGAATCTGACGCACCTGCGCGGCGCGGATCGGTTGCGGCTGATCCAGGATATGCCCGTCGTTCAAGTGGAGACCGGTGAAACGGGCACGCTGAAGGATTTGTGGGAAGCGCCGTCGCTCGTCGCATCCGTACCCGCACTCAAATGACCAGCTCTTTGCAACAAGCCGAGCACGCGTTGATCGTCCAGATCGAACCTTGGGTGGATGAGATGGAGCTGCAGCAGCTCCGGCGAGTCATTGACTCTACCTTTCTGGTGGAACACGAGCTGACGCGCGAATTCGAGTCCTGGACCGCGCGGTATACCGGCGCAAAGCACGCTGTGGCAGTCTGCAACGGCTCGATGGCGTTGTTCACGTGTCTGAAAGTGCTCGGTATTGGACCGGGCGACGAGGTGATCGTCCCAAATCTTACATTCATTGCGTCGGCCAATGCCGTAATCCTCGCGGGGGCCACGCCGGTGCTGTGCGAAGTTCGGGAGGATACGTTTTGCATCGATGTCGCACGCGCCGAGGAGCTGGTGACGAGCCGGACCCGGGCCGTGATGCCCGTCCATCTCTACGGGCAGAGCGCGGATCTGGACGCGGTGACGGCGTTCGCCCGGCGGCATGGGTTGAAGGTGGTAGAGGACGCCGCGGAAGGAATCGGGGTACGTTACGACGGGCAACACGTGGGCACGGTCGGAGACATGGGCATCATTTCCTACTATGGAAACAAGACCGTTACCTGCGGCGAAGGCGGCATTATTTTGACGAACGACGACGATCTGGCGAGGGCCGCGTTTCGAATGAAGAATTACGGGCGCGATCAAAAAGGAGTCTACAGCCACGATACCATCGGATTCAATTTCTCATTTACGGACCTGCAAGCCGCCGTCGGAATCGCGCAGATGAAAAAACTGCCAGCGATCATTAGCAAGAAAGAAGCGATCCACGAGCGATACGTTCGCGACTTACGACCGCTGGCGACTCTTTGTCCTGTGTACATTGACCCCAAATGCGAGCCCATTTTCTGGTTTTCTTCTTTTCTTTGCGAGTGCCCTGAGGCATTGGCCACTTTTCTGCGGGCGCGCGGCGTGCAGACGCGCCGCCTGTTTCTTCCGCTGCATCAACAGCCCTGCTATGCAGACGGCAAGCATGTGCGCATGCCGCGGCGAGATTTTCGAATCAGCGAATCGATTCATCAAAGAGGAATCTCGCTGCCGTCATCCTATTCGCTGACGGACGATCAGCAGTCCTACGTGATAGAGCAGATACATCAATTCTATGCGGGTCGGGATTAACTGCCTCAACAATCACCCGAGTTTCGTCGGCGGGGTTAACACATTCACATGCGGATTGCTTCATGGCCTCGCCGCGCGGCGCAACGGCCATCGGTTCAGCCTGTACGCAACGTCCAGAAATCAGTATCTGTTCGACTCACTTAAGGGCCTGAACGGGTTTGAAATTATCGTCCTTGACGACGCCGGCCGGGTGCTCCGCGATTCTCTCTGCCGGGCTGCGCTTCTCTCGCACAGCGAAAGGGTTTATGAGTTTGCGAGCAACACGATCCTTCGCAGGGTTCGAGAGACAATTGAGGCGGACGTCGATGTTACA
>Ga0210409_10004816_pt1 | contig 14380 bp, 12 predicted proteins | sample IncBWH17MmetaG_FD_161649 | JGI IMG/M metagenome (GOLD analysis project Ga0210409, IMG submission 161649) | Forest soil microbial communities from Barre Woods Harvard Forest LTER site, Petersham, Massachusetts, United States - Inc-BW-H-17-M | ecosystem: Environmental > Terrestrial > Soil >... | reverse complement strand
ACCAGTGAAGCGGCGGCGGCTGTCATGGCGGCGTACCCACGCATCTGGTTCGCTTGCCATCGCCGCCACGTGCGAGACCCCGAGAGCGGTACGCTACTGAGCGCTCACCAGGCGAGCATTCTCGATCATCTCGACACGGTCGAGGCGACGTCTCTCACGGCGCTGGCGCGGCACCTGGACGTCACGCCCGGCACCATGTCGGTCGCGGTGGACCGACTCCAAAAGCATGGGTATGTGAAGCGGACCTGGGACGACCGCGACCGACGCCGTGTGCAGCTCCGACTGACGGAGGCTGGCGCGCGCGTGCGCAGTGCGAACTCGGCCCTCGATCCCGCGCGGGTGGAAGCGCTCCTGGGCCGCCTCACGGTTGAGGAGCAGCGGGCCGCGATTGCGGGACTCGCCGTCCTGGCGCGCGGAGCCGATGCGATCGGCGAGCCAAGGAGGCGGCAAGCATGAGCGGGCTCGTGGACTCGTGGCTCCCAGTCTCGCACACGGCCGAATGCTCCGCCGAGGTCTCGGCGCCACCCGAGCGCATATGGGAGGCGCTGACCAATGTGGGCGCATTCCCGGACTGGCGACCGGACGTCGCTCGCGTCGAGCAGCTGCCGGAACGGACGTGGCGCGAACATGGGAAGCACGGCGTCATCACCTACCGCGTGACCGCTGCTGAGGCTCCGTCCAGGTTGGTCGTGCGCATTGTCGACCAGTCGCTGCCGTTTGGTGGCGAATGGGAATATCGCGTCGTGCCCGGCAGAGTCACGATCATCGAGCGCGGTGAGATCTACAATCTCTTCTTCCGGGTCATGGCGCGGTTCGTGTTTGGGTACACCAAGACGATCGAGGCGTATCTATGGGCGCTGAAGCGACGTGTCGAGTCTCGGCCGAGCTGAAAGTTCTGCTCGAGACCGACGAGATCATTGTGCGTGGGCGGATACCGTTCTCGGCGATCACTCGCGTGAACGCCGATCGAGGACGGCTGGTGCTGCACACGGCCGATGGCGACATGGCGCTGGAGCTCGGCGCGGCGGCTGAGAAATGGGCCGAGAAGATCAGATCGCCGAAATCATTGATCGACAAACTCGGCGTCGCGCGCGACGCCATCGTGTCGGTTCTCGGCGTCAGTGATTCGGAATTTCTGGACGCCCTCGCCACGAGGACTCAAGGGATCACGCGGGGTCGGGTCAACGCCGAGAGCGCCCTGGTTTTTCTGGGCGTGGAGCGAGAGCGAGACCTGCCGAAGATCGCCGTGATCACCGCGCAGTTGCCGCCGAAGGCGGCACTCTGGGTCATTCACCCGAAGGGAAAGGATGGGATAGCTGACACGGCGATCTTTGCCGTCGCGAAAGAAAACGGGCTGACCTATACGAAGGTCGCTCGGTTCTCGGCCACGCATACGGCCGAGCGACTCAATAGACCTGGAAGAGCGCGGTCGGGGGCCCGATAAGCAATTGGCCGCGCACCCGGCCTGATGGCGATGGAGCCGGGTGGAGCCGCAAGACGATAGGCCCGGTCGATGAGTCGATCGTCGCGTACATCGTGGAATCGTGCGCCAGGCGCGCGGTGTCGGCGCCCGCGATAAACTCGCCGAGATAGAGATCGCCGGCCTCGGAGCTCAGCAGAAAGCGTTCTGCCGTCGCTATGCCCGGCGTCGGGCCGTTGCGGTCCTTCGAGAATCGCGCCGAGTCCCGCTGGATGAATGCCGTCAGCGCTCCCCAGCGTTGCAGGAGCGCGACCGTATCGATGTCCGGGTGGCTCGATGCCGGGCCCAGGTGGCCGGTGGTGCGCAGGTCGGCGATCCGCGTTCCGTTGAATTCGACGCGTGAGCCGGGCGCGAGCGTCGTGTCGACGCGCTCGAGGCGAGAGGACGCGCGAGCGAGGCCGTGCCAGAGCGAGAAGACGCGGTTGCCGATGCTATAGCACCATGCCAGCAGCAGCACGATCACGATGCCCGCGATGATGCGAATATTGATTTGGCGGCGCACGAACCACACTAACGCTGTCCGTCCTATATTTCCAGCAGATGAGCGACCTCCTCGCCGCCCGATCGCAGATGGCGATCTCGCTCGCGTTCCATATCATCTTCGCCATCGTCGGCATCGGCATGCCGACCTTGATGGTCATCGCCGAACGCCAGTGGCAGCGAACGGGCGACGGTGTGTACTTGGAGCTGGCCAAGCGGTGGGCGCGAGGCACCGCTATCATGTTCGCCGTCGGCGCCGTGTCCGGGACCGTGCTGTCGTTCGAGCTCGGACTCCTGTGGCCCCGATTCATGCAGTACGCGGGCGCCATCATCGGGATGCCGTTCTCGCTCGAAGGGTTCGCGTTTTTTACCGAGGCGATCTTCCTCGGCGTATATCTGTACGGGTGGAATCGCGTGGGCCCGCGGATGCACCTCACGGCCGGGGTGCTGGTCGCGCTGTCGGGTGTGCTCTCGGGCGTCTTCGTCGTCGACGCGAATGCGTGGATGAACACGCCGGCCGGGTTCCGGCTGGATCACGGGCTCATCGTCGACGTGCACCCTTACGCAGCGATGGCCAGTCCGGCCGCGTTCGCCGAGACGTTGCACATGACGCTGGCGGCGTATGCGTCGCTCGGCATGGCAGTCGCCGGGTTGCACGCGTTCTTGTTGCTCCGGCAGCCGACGAACGGCTTTCATAAACGGGCGCTGATCGTCGCGCTCATGGTCGGCGCTCCGGCTTCCGTGCTGCAGCCCATTTCGGGGGACATTGCGGGGCGGGTGGTCGCTGATACGCAGCCCGTCAAGCTCGCGGCCATGGAGGGTGAGTTTAAGACTCAGGCTCGGGCGCCGTTGCGCATTGGCGGCATTCCCGACGTACGCGCCCACGAGACCCGCTATGCGCTCGAGGTTCCGGGCGGGCTTTCGTTCATCGCCTATCACGACATCAACGCCACGGTCAAAGGGCTCGACGATTTTCCGCAGAACCGGTGGCCGCCGGTGGTCATCGTGCATCTGGCGTTTCAAGTCATGGTCGGACTCGGTACCCTCTTGGCGGTGATCGGGGTCTGGGGGCTCTGGGATCTCGTTCGGCGTCGCGAATTCAACAAGTGGCTGTTGGTGGCCTTGAGCATCGCCACGCCGATGGGTTTCATCTGCGTGGAATCCGGGTGGACGGTTACCGAGGTTGGACGTCAGCCTTGGATTGTGACCGGGATACTGCGGACCGCTGACGCGGTCACGCCAATGCCCGGGCTCATCGTGCCGTTCTTGACGTTCACCGGCCTGTACGTGTTTCTGGGCGTTATCGTGACCTGGCTCATGTACCAGCAGGTCCTCAGAAGCCCACATCCGGTGGAATAGCATGCTGCCGATGCTCGTCGCCGGGATCGCCGGTGTGGCGCTCACCGCTTACGTGCTGCTCGGCGGCGCCGACTACGGCGGCGGCGTGTGGGATCTGTTGGCGTCCGGGCCCCGGCGCGAGAAGCAGCGTGAGTTGATCGCGCACGCGATCGGGCCCATCTGGGAAGCCAATCACGTCTGGTTGATCCTCGTCGTGGTGCTGCTGTTCACGTGCTTCCCGCCGGCGTTCGCACAGCTCATGACGGTGCTGCATATCCCCATCACGTTGCTGCTGATCGGCATTGTGCTCCGGGGCTCGGCGTTCACGTTCCGCGCGTACGACGCCACCCATAGCGCCGTGCAGGAGCGCTGGGGTATGATCTTCGCGATCGCCAGCGTGCTCGCGCCGATACTCCTTGGCGTGATCGTCGGCGCGATCGCGTCCAACGGCGTGGGCAACGCGGCCGCCACCCTCGGCGAGAGCGGGGTCGAGCTCATCCCTGTTTTTGTCACGTCGTGGCTCAACGCGTTCACGCTGTCGGTCGGCGTGATGACCCTCGTGCTGGTCGCGTTCTTGGCCGCGACCTATCTCACGGTCGAAGCGGCCGCCGATCGCGCGCTGCAGGACGATTTTCGGCGGCGGGCGATCATCGCCGGATTGGTCCTGCCCGTCACGGCCTATGGCACGCTGCTCGCCGCCCAGCCGCTGGCGCCGCGCGTGCAAAAAATGCTGTTGCATTCGTCCGTGGCGATGCCGATCCACATCGCCGCGATGATCGCGGGGCTCGGCGCGGTCATCGCGCTCTGGACGCGGCGGTTCAAGCTGGCGCGCCTCGCGGCCGGCGCGTTGGCGACGCTGATCCTCTGGGGTTGGATGTTCGCGCAATTCCCGTTTTTGATACCGCCGACACTCACGATATTCGACGCCGCCGCGCCTCCAGCCACCCTGCGCGCGTTCGTGACCGCGATCGCCGTGGGCGCCGTCGTGCTTATTCCGTCGTTGTGGTATCTCTACGGCGTGTTTCGCCGTTCTCATCATCAACAAGAACCGGAAACTCACCGCTGAGTCGGTCGAGCTCTTTGCCGAACTCGGTGATCGCCTCATCGTCGTGCACCGCGCTGCGGCGCAGGTACGCGAAAAGCAGAACGCCGAGCGCGCCGACGCCGGCGAGCGTGAGGACGTCCTCGAAGCGGTGAATGTGTCGCATGACCGCGTCGGCCGAGCGACCGAACGCCCAACCGACGACGGTGAACAGACTGGACCAGGTGAGCGAGCTGACGGCGCTGCCGATCGCGTATTCCCAGATCGGGACGTGGGCGGCGCCGCAGGCGATGGGCAACGTGATTCGCAGGCCGAACGCGTAGCGCACCGCGAACGCGGAGCGCCACGGGCGGCGCCGGACGACCATGAGCGCGCGCGTGAAGAGCCGGCCGAAATGCGGGAATCGCTTGCGCAGCCAGATGCCGCGGGCGCGGCCCAGATAGTAGAGACCCAGGCCGCTCACCCAGGTGCCGACGCAGACGCTGATCGCGACCTGCATGAGGCCGAGCCGCCCTTCGTGAGCGGCATATCCGCCACCAATGGGCGCCAGCTCTTCGGTGACGTTGCTGATCGCGCCGATCAGCAGGTACGCCCAGAAAGTCCCGGGGAGGTTATACAGCCAATGCACGGATCAAAACTAGCCGCGAAACACACCGAGAAACGATTCCCGCATCCCATCCAGGATCTCGTAGAAGGTAGGGACGACGAGCAACGTCAAAACGGTTGATGTAATCACGCCGCCGATGACCGCGACACCTAGAGACCGCCGGAAGTCGCCACCCACGCCAGCGCCGATGGCGACGGGCAACATGCCGGCGATCAGCGCCATGGTCGTCATGAGAATCGGCCGCAACCGAATGCGTCCCGCTTCGATCAACGCATCGCGCGTCGATATCTGTTTGCGTTCTTTCGCCCAGATCGCGAAATCGACCAGCAAGATCGAGTTCTTGGTGACGATCCCCATGAGGAGGATCACGCCGATCATGCTCAAGATGTTCAGCGACTCTCCCGTGATCATGAGCGCGAGCACGACGCCGATGAGCGAGAGGGGCAGCGAGATCATGATCGTCAACGGATCGAGGAACGATCCGAATTGGACCACGAGGATCAAGTACATGAGGAGCACGGCCAGGCCGAGGGCCGCGATGATGTCGCCATAGACCTCGGCCTGGTCGCTGACTTCTCCGCCCTGCGTGATACGAATGCCGGGCGGCGCCGCCAGTTGCGCGACGCGAGCGTTGATGTCGTTCGAGACCTCGGTCAGCGAACGGCCCTCGACGTTCGCCTCGACGCTGATGACCTCATCGCGGCCGAAATGCTCGACTGCCGCGGGACCAGTGGTCGTGGTGATCGAGGCGACCCCACCCAGCGGGACCGTCGTCGGACCCCTGGCGGACGCGAGCAGCAAAGGCAGTTGCTCGAGGTCGGTCACGTTCGTGCGAGCTTCCGAGGCGAATCTGAGCGTGACGTCTCGCGTTTTTCCGGTGGGATCGACCCAGTCGCCGACGTGGAGTCCCGCAAACGCCGGACGGAGCGACGCGGCGACATCGCTCACCGAAATCCCCATGGTCGCCGCCAGCGGCCGATTGAGATCGATCTGCAACTCGGGCCGGTCGCCTTTCGTGGAGAGCCCGACATCCGCGGCACCCGGGACTCCTCGCACGGCGCCCATGACTTGATCGGCGTACCGACTGAGCGTCGCATATCCCGCACCCTCGTCGCGCAACTTGATCTGAATCTGTTTGCGATTCCCGGCCGGGCTCGGCTCGAAGACATACGCGGTGACGCCACCTAACCGCGATAGCTCAGGGCGGATTACCTGGGTGAGCGCCGTCTGGGACACGTGGCGCTGTCCCTTCGGGACGAGTCGGACGTAGACCGATCCCGAGTCGACCTCGCCGGCGGCGCTCCCGACCGTGGAATACGTGTACTGCACCTCGGGATGCGAGCGCAGCAGCCGTTCGATCTCGGCGAGCTTGAGGCGCATGTAGTCGAGGTTCGAGCCCGGCGGCGTTTGGACGACGATGTTGAGCTCGGAGCGGTCGCTTCTCGGGATGAGGTCGGCGCCGCCGACGGCGAGCTGCAGCGCGATCGCCGAAACGAACGACAGCAGGGCGAGCCCCACCATCGTCCAGCGATGGTCGAGCGCCCAGGCGATCACACCCTTGTACGCGTCGGCCTGGCGGTCGAACCAGCGATTGAACCGGTCGAGCGCGCGAGCAATCGGGTTGCGGCGTTCGTGTCCCTCGAGCTGCGGATCCGGCCAATAGGCCGAGAGCATGGGGTCGAGGGAGAACGACACGAACAGGGAAACCAGGACAGCACACACGACCGTCAGGGCGAATGGCTTGAACCACTGACCGGCTTCGCCACGCATGAACGCCACCGGCACGAACACCGCCACAATCGAAAGCGTCGTCGCCGTAACGGCCAGGCCGATCTCGTCGGTGCCCTTGTGCGAGGCCGTGATGTGGTCCTCGCCCAGCTCGATGTGGCGGACGATGTTCTCTCGGACCACGATCGCATCATCGATCAAGATGCCAATGGCCAACGAGAGGCCGAGCAGGGACATCGTGTTCAGCGTAAAGCCAAAAGCCCACACCGCGATGAAGGCCGCCAATGTGGACACCGGGAGCGCGAGGCCCGTGATGACCGTCGAGCGCCACGAATTCAGGAATACGAAAACAACAAGGACCGTGAGTATGGCGCCTTCGACGAGCATCTCCTCGACATTGCGCACCGACTGTAGCACGCGCACACCCGCGTCTTGAACCATCGTGAGCTCTACGCCGGGAGGGAGCGTGCGACGAATGTCTGGCAGCTTGGCTGTGACGGCATCGGCGACGCGAGTCGTAGACGTGCCCTTGGCTTTCGTAATGTCGATCCCGATGCCGGGGCGACCGTTGTACAGCGCGAGTGATCGTGCCTCGACAACGGTATCTTTTACATCTGCGAGTTGGCCGAGACGCACTGGGAGAGGGCCGCGCTGCGCTACTACCAACTGCAGGAAGTCTTCTGGCGATTGCAAACGGCCATTGAGTCTTATCGTCCGCTCGGTCAACGCACCGGTCACGCTGCCGACCGGCGCGGCGAGGTTTTGTGTGTTGAGCGCGTAGACCACCTCGCCGACGCTGACATTAGCGGCCTGGAGATCGCGGGGTCGCAGATTGACGGCAATCGTTCTCTCATCGCCGCCTTCGACGGTGACTTGCGCCACGCCAGGAATCCCGCGCAATTCCTTCGTGATGCCGGGGTCGGCCAGGATCGTCAATTCCGCCGGATTCATTGATTGCGACGTCACCGCTAGCGACACGATTGGGAGCGCCGACGGATCGTATTTGCGGATGATCGGCTCGCGGACTTCCGACGGGAGTTGGTCGCGGACCTCGGCGATCGCATCGCGCACGTCCTGCGCGGCCTGATCGACGCTCTTGCTGAACTGGAAGATGACGGTCACCTCGGCGAACCCGTCGACGCTGGTCGATTCGAGGTGATCCAGGCCGCTGATCGCGCTGAACTGCTCTTCCAACCGATCGACCACCTCGCGCTCGACCTGCCGTGGCGTCGCGCCCGGATATGGGACGAAGACCGAGATCACCGGCGAGGCGACATCCGGATATTCGTCGATGTCGGTCTTGACGAGCGCGAACACGCCGAAGACGACGAGCGCGATCATCGTCACCGTCGTCAGGATCGGGCGCTTGATCGCGAAGTCGGAGATGAACATGAGGCTGCGCGCTAGCGCTCGGCCGCCATGTGCGTCACCCGGACCGGCGTGCCGGGGGTCAGGCCCTGCGCCTGTCCAAGCAGCAGCGTATCCCCGGCCGCGACACCCGCGGTAATCTCGACGCGCTCGGCGACCTCGTCGCGGAGGCCCAGCGCGACATCGACGCGCTCGACCTTGCCTTCGCGTACGCGCAGCACACTGGGTTTGAGATAGCGGGTGTCGATCGCCGACAGCGGCGCCACGAGGCCGCGCGACGATTGCGTGACGATGCGGCCGGTCGCGAATAGGCCGCCGACAATATTGTTGTCGGGGTTCTTGATCTCGGCGAACACCTGCACCTGACGCGTCGCCGGGTCCGCGACCGGGCTCGTGCGAACGATCGATCCGGCGAAGGTGCGACCATTGTAGCCGTTGAGCGTGAATGACACGGGGTCGCCGACGTGAACCGTCGCGATCTGCGCCGCGGGCACGGTCGCTTCGAATTGGAGTCGGCTGGGGTCGACGACGCCGAATGTTGGACTGCCCGGGCCAATGACATCGCCGGCGCTTACATCGCGTTCGCTGACTACGCCGGCGAACGGGGCGCGAATTTCTGTATTGGCGAGCGCTTTCTCGGCCTGCACGAGACCGGACTTGGCGTTGGCCAATGCTGAGCGAGCTTGGGCATCCTGTTGAAGTACTAGCTCACGATCTCGCTCGGCGATCGCGCCCGCCGCGAGCAACGTGTCCATGCGGCTCACTTGATGGTCCGCCAGGTCCGCCGCGAGCTCCGCGGTCGATACGGACGCCTTCGCTGAGTTGTACGCATCGCGAATCGCCGCGGACTCGAGACGGGCAAGGACTTGATTGGCGGCGACATGCTGGCCTTGATCGGCCAAGATCTCCAGCACCGAGCCACCGACCTCGGCCCGCAACTGGGCGTTGCGAATCGGGACCAGGGTACCAGATATCGCCGGGCCGCTGCGCACGACATCGGTTGCTACGACCACGATGTCTTCGGCGCCGAGCTCGATCCCGTGCGGCGCGCGCGAAGCGCTCGGGTCGCGGGGACTACAGGCCGTCAATACGACGAACACGAGGAGCCTTTTCATCTGGCGGCGATCGGTAGGTCGCGGATCAGAGCCGCGCGCATACGAGCGACTTGAAGATTCCGCGCCGCCTGCGCCCGGTTCGAGAACGACTGTTGGCGCGCGATGCGTGACCCATTGAGCTCGACCAGAGAAGACAGCCCTTCGCGATACCGGATCTCGGCGATTTGATAGGCTTGCACCGCCTGCTGCCAGGAAGTCGAGACGGCACGCCAACTCGCCTCGGCGGCGCGAAGCTCGGCGACGGTACTCTGTGCATCGAGCGCGGCGGCATCGCGGGTCTGGTTGTACCGCGCCTTCTCGGTCTCGAGGTTCGCCTCGGCGATCAGGACGTCACCATGAGTCTTGAATCCATTGAAGATCGGCACCGATGCCGTCACGCCGATAGTCCAGTTGTTCAGAAAACTGTTCCAAGCTGGCAGTCCCCCCGTTGGAAAGGCCACGCGCTGATAGCTCGAGGTCAGAGAGAGCGACGGGAGATACTCGGCGCGACTCTCGGTCAGCAACGCCTCGTTGGCGACGATCGCCTCGCGCTGCTCGCGCACGCTCGAACGGTGGTCGACGGCCGTGTCGCCGACGGCGGATGGCGCGCTGTCGTTCAGGGAGACGAGCTGGACGCCACCCGGCAGATCGGTCCCGTCCTCGACGCTCGTCGTCAGGGTCAACGGCGCGTCGAGCGGGAGGCCGATCAACTGCTCGAGGCGCAAGTATCGCTGATCGCGTTCGGCCTTCACTTGCACCAGCACCGGGACCTGGTTGTCGCGCGTCACCTGTGTCTCGAGCAGATCGAATTCCGATTGGTTGCCGACGCGACGCGCCAGGCGTGCCTGGGCCAACGTGCGCTCATCCATTGCCATCGTCGAATCGGCGATCGTCACCAGCTCATCGGCAAGGGCGGCATCGTAGTACGCCTGCGCTACCTCGAACATCACCTGGGCATGTTGCGCGTCGACTTCGATCTGGGCCGCCTCGCGCGGAGCCGACGCGGCGTGCGCGGCGGCGAGCATCTGGCCGTCGAACAACGTCTGCGAAAACGAGAGGCCCAGGTTATAGGCATTGAGGGCGCCGATGCCGACGCTCGAGAATATGTTGCCCGAGAATTGCGAGGGGCAGCTTTGCGCCGACGCCAGCGCCGCCTGGCGTTGAGCCGTGGTCGCCGTGGAATCGAGCTGAATCGTGCACAGCTGGAACTGGTTCTTGGGGAGCGAAGTCAGCGCCGTGTACTGGGACTTGATGGTGCGTGTGTAGCTCAACGTCCCGAAGAGTTGAGGCAGGAAGGCCGAGCGTGCCTGCATGACTTGTCCGCGGGCGCGCGTCAGGCCCGCCCGGGCGATGGTCATGGCGTTGCTTTGGCTGAGCGCCGCACCCACCGCATCGGACAGCGACAACGCTCGACCCGGTTGTTGCGCGCCGAGATGCACAGCGATACTCAGCGCGAACAGAGTGAACCTACGCATCGGCGGCGCAAGGTAATATGATGATCCCCCACAATACTCCCCCGGGAACGCGTGGGATGTGGCCCGGGCAGACACTGGTCGCGTTCCGGCGCGATCCGTTGCATTTTCTACAGTCACTCACCAAACGATACGGTGACGTATCATCGTTCAGAATCGGCCCGCAGCTGCTGGTGCTGATTAACGATCCGGAAGCCATACGGGACGTGCTGGTGACAAACCAGCGCGCCTTCAAGAAAGGACGGGGGTTGGAGCGTACCAAGCCGTTGCTCGGCGAGGGGCTGCTGACGAGCGAGGGTGAGGTGCATCTGCGGCAGCGGCGACTGGCCCAGCCGGCATTTCATCGCGAACGGATCGCGACGTACGGGCGAACCATGGTCGAGGGCGCCGTCCAGGCGCGGGATCGTTGGCACGACGGGCAGACGCTCGATTTCGCCGGGGAGATGATGGCGCTCACGCTCGGTATCGCTGGCCAAACATTGTTCGGCGCCGATGTCGGCGGCGAGACCGCGGCGATTCGCGAGGCCATGGCCGAGGCGCTCGAGGCGTTCGAGATCGCGACTCTGCCGTTTTTCGAGGTGTTCGATCGGCTGCCGGTGCCGTGGATGCGGCGATTGAAGCGGGCCAGGGCGACACTCGACGCCATTGTGTATCGCATGATCGCCGAGCGGCGCAGGGACGGGCGGGACCGAGGGGATCTCCTCTCCATGCTGCTCGTCGACATGACCGATACGCAGCTCCGGGACGAGATCCTGACGATTTTTCTCGCCGGACACGAGACGACGGCGAACGCGTTGACGTGGGCGATGTATGCGCTGTCGCAGGCTCCGGAGGCCGACCGCGCGTTGGCTGCGGAAGCCCAGGCGCTCGGCGGGCTACCATCTGTTGACGACCTCCCGCGATTGGCATACACGTCGGCTGTGGTCTCGGAGGTGCTCCGGCTGTATCCGCCCGCCTGGATCATCGGGCGGCGGACGGTCACTGAGTACGGAGTCGGCGGGTACGAGCTTCCGGTGGGAACGCTGGTGTTCGTGTCACCGTGGGTGACGCAGCGCGATCCACGGTTCTGGACCGAGGCCGAGCGGTTTGATCCTGGTCGGTGGCAAAAAGAACCTCCGCCCAAGTTTGCCTACTTCCCCTTTGGCGGAGGGTCTCGCGTGTGCATTGGCGAGGCGTTCGCTTGGACCGAGTTGATACTGGTGCTCGCTACGCTCGCACAACGCTGGCGCTTCGAGTTGGTTCCCGGGCATCCCGTCGTGCCGAAGCCGGTGGTTACCCTCCGGCCTCGGTACGGCATGCGTATGATCGTGCGGCAACGCTAGAACACAGTCTCCTCGCGCTTCGCGCTTCGTCGCCTTGCGACCTATGGTGTTGTATCCGTCACTCGCCGGTCTAGAGTTCTGAAGGCGACGAGCGCGAAGCGCGAGGAGATATTAAGCCTTTCCGGACCCTTGCTCGATCGGGACGCGAACGGCATTGCCCCACTCGGTCCAGCTCCCGTCGTAGTTGCGGACCTTGGGGTAGCCGAGGAGGTACGTCAGCACGAACCACGTGTGCGACGAGCGCTCACCGATGCGGCAGTAGGCGATGACGTCGTCGCCTTTAGAGAGTCCCTGCTCCTTCTCGTAGATGGCCCGGAGATCCTCGGCGGACTTGAACGAGCCATCGGGGTTCGCCGCGCGCGCCCACGGGACGCTCCTGGCGGTTGGGATGTGGCCACCACGCAGGGCGCCTTCCTGCGGATAATCCGGCATGTGGAGCTTCTCGCCGGTGTACTCTTGCGGCGAGCGCACGTCGACCAGCTTGCCCTTCGCGTTGAGATGGTTCTTCACATCCTGCAGAAATGCGCGGATGTGCTTGTCCTCGCGCTGCGGCGCGGTGTAGGTCGAGGGCTCGAACTTGGGGCGCTGGGTCACGAACTCGCGCTTCTCGGCTTCCCACTTCGCGCGGCCGCCGTCCAGGATGCGGACATTCTCGAATCCGAAGAGCTTGAACACCCAGAACGCATAGGTCGCCCACCAGTTGTTCTTGTCGCCGTAGTAAATGACGGGGGTCGACTCGTCGATGCCGAACCGACGCAGCAGCGCCTGGAATGATGCCGGCGTGATGTAGTCACGGATGACCGGATCGTTCAGGTCAGTGTGCCAGTCGATCTTCTGCGCGCCGGGGATGTGGCCGGTGTCGTAGAGCAGGACGTCCTCATCGCTTTCCAGGATGCGGAGGGTAGGATCGTGGAGATGTTCGGCCAGCCAACTCGTGGTGACCAGCACCTCGGGATGCGCGTACCCCTTTTTCTCGATCTCGGGATCCACGGTGGTGGTAGCGGTAGCTGTCGACATAATTCCTCGGAAGAAAAAAAAGGGCCGCTCTCTCAATCGGAGCGGCCAGGGAAACCACGACAAGCGTGCTGTCAATCCGTCACGTACGTCGCCCTGGCCGCGTATCGGCGGTGGCACAACAGAACGTGACGGGTTGGCAACGCATGTCGGAGAGTACGCATCGGCGTTATAACTTGTCAAGCCATGAAGGCCATCCGTGTACATGAAAACGGAGGACCCGATGTCCTCCGCTACGAAGACGTAACCGAACCACAACCGCGCAATGGTGAGGCGCTCGTTCGCCTGGCCGCGGCCGGGATCAACTACATCGACGTATACCGGCGCACCGGTATGTATCCGGTGCCTCTGCCGTTCATCCCGGGAACAGAGGGCGCCGGGACCGTAACCGCGCTCGGAGACGGCGTCACGGGATTCTCAGTCGGCGACCGCGTCGCGTATGAGGGGCCGCTCGGTGCGTACGCTCAGGTACAGGCCGTCCCCGCCGCCAAGTTGGTGAAGATTCCCGACGGCGTCGCCACGGATGTGGCCGCCGCTGTCATGCTGCAGGGAATGACGGCCCATTACCTGGCGACCTCCACGTACCCATTGGCGCCTGGGATGACGTGTCTCGTCCACGCCGCGGCTGGTGGGACGGGCGGGTTGCTCGTTCAGATCGCGAAGAAACGAGGGGCGCGGGTCATCGGCGCGGTCGGGACACAGGCCAAGGCCGAGATCGCGCGCTCCGCCGGCGCGGACGAGACCATCGAGTACACGACGCAAAACGTCGTGGCCGAGGTCAAACGATTGACGGACGGTCGCGGGGTGGATGTCGTTTACGACTCGGTCGGGAAGACGACATTCGACGAAAGCCTCGATTGTCTTCGCCCGCGCGGATATATGGTTTTGTTTGGTGCATCCAGTGGCGCGGTTCCGCCGTTCGATCCACAGATCTTGAATCGCAAGGGCTCGTTGTATCTCACTCGGCCGACGCTCGGGAATTACACGGCGACGCGCCAGGAGATGGTCGGGCGTGCCACGGATCTCTTCGCCTGGATCAAGGCGGGCGAACTCGAGGTGCGCATAGCCCACGAGTATGCGTTGAAAGACGCGGCGGAGGCGCACCGCGCGCTCGAATCGCGGCGTCTGGCCGGCAAGATCCTGTTAGTGCCCTGACCATGCTCCGCGTGCGGACGTTCGGCGGTTTGTCCGTTGACCGCGAGGGTGGCGCCGGTGCTCAGCGGCGTCCGCTCGCCGTGCTCGCCATCCTCGCCGCCGCCGGCGACCGCGGCGTCGCGCGGGCGAAGTTGATCGCGCAGCTCTGGCCCGACAGTGATGACGAGAAGGCCCGGCGCGTGCTGGCGCAGACCGTGTACTCGCTCCGTCGCGATCTCGGGCGCGACGATCTCGTGCTCGGGACGACCGAATTGCGCCTCAATCCCGAGGCGATCACGAG
>Ga0210409_10004815_pt1 | contig 14380 bp, 10 predicted proteins | sample IncBWH17MmetaG_FD_161649 | JGI IMG/M metagenome (GOLD analysis project Ga0210409, IMG submission 161649) | Forest soil microbial communities from Barre Woods Harvard Forest LTER site, Petersham, Massachusetts, United States - Inc-BW-H-17-M | ecosystem: Environmental > Terrestrial > Soil >... | reverse complement strand
GCTCGTGGCTCGCCGTGTCAATTCTTTAAGCTCCGAATTCGTCAGGGTGATCGCGTCTCTCATGGACTCGATTATAGTCTATAAATGGTTGTTACAGTCAACTAGGAGTCGCTTGACACTGAGCACGCCTATGAAAACCACTACTTGCTTGTGCATTCTCGCTCTCTTGCTTCTGCCCACCGCGCCCACAGGGGGTCAAGCCACGTCCAGTGCAGGCTTTTTACACGCCGAGATTCAGAAGGTCTACGACTTCCACCCGCACACGCTCAGCAGCGCTCAGATTACCCAAAAATCAGGCCTCTTGGACCAATTTTGGATCAAAGCAAAGTCTCAGCGTGACGTATACGTCCCAGAGCTGCGGCGGGAATTAGCGGACTTCAGCAATCCGCCTTTTTTTCTCTTTGATGGCAGCCAGCTCTTGCTGAGCCTTTCTGATGCTCCGGCTGACAGGAAAATTGTCCTCTCTGCCATCGTCCATACCGACCTACGCGATCTTCAGTTGAAAGACTATTTTCTGCTCGTTCAGCGCATGGCGACCCAAGGAGAAGACACCACTGCCGCCGCATTTCACATTCTTCCGGAACCAAAATTCCAGGTGTTCATTCCCCAGCACTCACTGACCTTGGCGCAGGACTATTGCCTAGTCTATATGTTGCTGCCCACCAATCAGGGTTTCTGGGTTCAACCGGCCATTGAGCGTCTGCGCGCTGAGACGGATGTCACTGCTCAGAAGAGTCTGTTATTGCTTCTGTGGTACGCGCAACAACTGATTCCGACAAAGCTATCCGTGAATTTTCGACCGCCGCCGCTAAGTCCCAAGCCTCAAAAGCCTATGCAAATGAACTGGTCCATCGGAAGGACAGCATTGGCCGAACCGACGCAGCTGGCTCCTCGGAGAGCGAAGAATCTTTACAGCAGGCTCGACGCGAGCGAATGAAGGCTGTTAGTGACGAAGCTTTATACGACCTCGACTCCTACACAGCCAAGATCATTGCTATTCGCAAATAAATGACTATGTCCTGGTAAACGCGGTATCGGAAAAGTGGAATGGGGCTGAAAAGAACTTGTCCACTAACGCGACTTACAGGATTTACCTGGCCCTGTCACGGTCGATTGTTGGTGAGAAACGGATTTAATAGAATTCCGAACCTAACGCCTGACACCACTTGTGCTCGCGTAGTTTGTCAGTCTCTTCAACAATCGAAATCACTGTTAGCTTCTAGCCTTAACGGATGGCTGCGCGCTGGAAGCCTCGCGTTTGGGTGCCCAACGTACTTGTTCGATGCGTCCGACCATAAACACCCAGGCGAGACCGCCCACCACACACAGCATGGAGGTAATCGCAAATGGCAATAGAAAATTTCCAGTCTTCTCGAGAGCGAATCCCGTCAGAGCAGGCCCTACTACGCCTGCGAAGTTGGAGAAGCCATTTTGCGCACCGTACCATCTTCCGACCGCATGTGGTCCGGCCAGCGTCTGGCAGAATGTGAAGATACCTGGTGAAGTCATCCCGCAGCCGATGCCTGTCACCATCAGCCAGAGCACATATGTGTGCGGGCCAGCAACAGCCGAGCCGATGACCGCGACCGCCGCAATAGAGAATCCGATCGCCATGGCGAACTTGCGCACAAAAGTGGGTGTGTATCCTTTGCGAATCCAGAAATCTTGGAGCACCCCGGTTGCGACAGCTGATGCAGCATCCACCGAGTAGTACATACCGGCGACCCAAACCATCGTTGCCATGGACAAATGGCGCTCGAACACAAGGTAGGTGGGGAGCCAGGTGATCATGAAATAGAACAGGTAATTGCAGCAAAACTGGCCGGCGGATGTGCCCCAAAAAGACCTTTGCCTGAAGATTTCAGCGAAACCTGGGGTTGCCGTGAGAGATTGCCCAATGACTCGGCCGTCGTGCGGCATACACTTCGCCCACGCAGGTAGCCACAGTAGACTGACCAAGCCGATCGCAATGAACACCGGCCTCCAGCCAAACTTTGCCATCAGAAATCCTGCACCGAAGGTGCCCACCGCATTACCGCACCGCAATGCCGACATGACGACGCCACTGGCGAACCCGCGATGGTGTTCCGGCAAATATCGCGCCAGGATTTTCGATGAAGCGGGTACGGCGACGGACTCCCCGACGCCGAGAATCAGCCGCATCGACAGCAGCAGGGCAAATCCCCGCACAAGGCCGGTTGCCACAGTGGCCAGAGACCAGATTAGGAATCCTGCCGCTAAAACACGGTTGACGTTGAACTGATCAATGAGCCGACCAACAACGAATTGCATTGCGGTGTAACTTGTGAAGAATGCCGCAAATAAAATCCCGAGTTGCGTGGCAGAAAGACGCAACTCACTTTTCAGCATAGGTGCGGCAATCGAGAGGTTGCCGCGATCAACATAATTAATGAGAACGCAGATCGCCAGTAGGACGAGCACCGGCGCGAACGCGCGAAGACTCCGAAAATCATCCTCCGGCTGAGGCATAGGAGCGCACGGCGGATTCTGTCCCTGGCCTCGGTCATATGCAAGTGGTTATCTGCGGACCAAGGGCTCGTCTGAGAACCTGCTCGCCTCATTGACGATTACAATGATGTCTTACTGAGTGTCTGTTCAACTGGATCGCATTTGTTCATCAGGATAGCTCCTCAAATCGGAAGTGCGAGCAGATTAAATGAATTGTTCGTCCGAACTTGTCAGTGCCGGAATCTGTAAAAAGAAAGGGCCCTCGACGTTCCGATCGTCGAGGGCCTCATTGTTTAGGGAGAGACGCGGAGTATGGAGTTAGTGGTTTTCGCAGCGCGGGAACTGGTCGTGGTCTTTAGCGGCTATGTCGGATGTGACGCAGCCGAAGAATCCGACCAGGCCGGGTTGGCTTGCATAGCCCAGATATTCGTCTGTGTCGAAGATGTCTTCGAGGCTTTTCAGGAGCGAATAGTGATTGAACGGGGTGTTGGAGACTGTGCCGGGCTTCAGGAAGGGCGAAAGTAGGACGGCGCCGGTGCGGTCACCGCCATAATTTTGGAAAGTGAGCGAGATGGTCGGGGTGATGTTCGTTGTCTGCGGAAATGGGGCGAGATTCGGGCCAGGCTGTTCATTGCAGCAGAACAGGCCTTGGGCAGCGATGGTCAAAACGCCGTTCGCGCTGGCCTGGATGGTGAGATCACTCTCGTCGAAGTTGATCACGATGAGCCCATCGCGCTGGTAGGCCTTGGAGGCCTGGATCAGCGGAATCCATTTCTGCAGGAACGCATCGGCGGAGACAAGTCCGCCGGGCTGGCCATTCTTGCAGGGAGCATCGTGGCCGTCGTCGCAAAGATTTGGAGTGATGAACACGAAGTTGGGTGTGGTTTCCTCATGTGCGAGGTCCAGCGGAAGCTGGGTTAGATTGACGACATTCTTGCCGCAATCCGGCGAATCGATGATGGAGTGGAAGTAGACGAAGGGATCGTGGCGCGAAGCGTATTGATCGCCGAGCGGGACGGAAGCGGATGGGGCTTCGGCGGATTGCGTGAGGTCGGCAGTGTTGAGAGCCGGATGGCCGCAAGTTGCTGATTCGCGAGTGGGATTGTTGCCCATGTCTCCCATGTAGCCGCGCCAGGTTTTGCCAATGGCGTTGAGTTGATCGGGCAAGGTCTTGATCGAGGAAGGATAGACGCAGCCCGTGCCAATGGCTTGGCCGTCTGGGGTGACCCCGGTAAGAATGTAGTCGGCGTAAGTAGTACAGTCGTTGCGCGTTTGAGGAGTGGCGGCCTGGCCGCTGAGCATGGCGATGTAATTGTCCAGGCTGACGTGGCCGGTGCCGTAGTATTGCGTGAGAAGGACGCCTTGGGTGGGCAGAGTCTGCGAAAGGTAAGGAGCTTTCGAGTTGGGGCCGAAGGTGACGTCATAGCCTTCGTTTTCGAGAACGATTACAAAGACGTGTTTAATGCGGCGGTCGTGATCGCCGTCGCCAAACGGACGCGGGGATTTTCCCGGACCAGGCCCTGCAACTGCCGAGACAGCGAGAGTTGCGAGTAAAGCAGACAAAATGATTGCGGCTTGAAATGACTTCTTCATCTGTTCTCCATAACGAAGGAATTTGGATTTATAGAGTCCGGCTGGCTCTGCCCCACACGCTAAAATCCCGTTGAAGAGTAGGTGGAGAGTGTTACAGGGCCATTACGGGCGCATTGCAGTCGAGGGAAAGAGTGCGGGCGAGCGGGACTGAAGCTTCGTGGCGCGTCCCAATTGAGCGGACGGGAAAGAGAATTTCAGAAGAAAACTGCGGGAGAAACGTGAAAGCGGCGGCTGAGTTTTTCGATTTGATGTTTGTTGAGTTCGCGCTTGTGGTTGAGGATCTCCGAGACGATGCTTTCAGAGCCGAAGAGCGGTGCAAGGTCTTTTTGCTTGAGGTTGTTCGCGGCCATCAACTCGGAGAGGACTTCGACGGGTGACGCCGCGCGAATGGGATAGTGTTCCTCTTCGTAAGCTTCAATCAGGACGGTCAGGAGTTCAGCGTATTTTTCTTCCGCGGCGGAGAGCTTAGTGCGGCGTTCGAGGTTGTAGAGCACCTCGGTGTAATAGTCATTCTGAGCCTCCGATTCGATGGGCTGGGGCGCGGGGAAGCCTTTGATATTGTATTTTTCAATCGCAATCGCAGTCATGTTTCCAATTCTCCCTGTCGTACTCTGCATGGCTCAGAATGTCGCGGATGAATACCTTTTTGTTTCTATAATTGATCCAGGCAATCAGCCGGCACTTGTTGTGGCTGATATCGAAAACGACGCAGGTCCCAACGTTGTCCGAGTTCCTCCAGCTCTTCTTGACATCCGGAAAGTGCGACCAATCCGCGCGTTTGGCCAACTTGTACCAAGCGGATAGTGACGCGCCCCATTCCGGCTAATAACCCGCACAAGCAAATCTTCGCAAAGTGCGAAGATTCTGTCAAGCGCGGTCTCGACGGGAAGCGCGTAATTGTGCCTTCGCCTGTGACGATTGGATGCTTTACTCTGCGCGGAGGGCCTCAACTGGGTCGACGGTGGCGGCCCGGCGCGACGGTAGATAGCTGGCTATGAACGCTGTGAAGACGAGGCCGAGGGTTACGGCGGCGTAGGTGATGGGGTCAACCGGATTGACGTGGAAGAGGAGCGAAGACATTAGGCGCATGACGATGGCGGCGGCGACCAGGCCGAAGGCGGCGCCGATGCCGGTGAGGATCAGTCCGTGGCGGATGAACATTCCGGTGACGGACTGTTGTTGCGCGCCGAGAGCCATGCGAATGCCGATTTCGCGGACGCGCTGCGAGACGGAGCAAGCGATAACGCCGTAGATGCCAACGACGCCGAGGAGCAGCGCCATGCCGCCTGCAACGGCGAGCATTATGAGAGTGAACGACGTGCGCGCCATGGAGCGCGTGTAGAAATTTTCGATGGTGTGAATGCTGGAGAGCGGCAGATTGGGATTAACGGACCAGACGGCCTCGCGGACTTCTTTAAGGAAGGCTTCCGAGCCGGCGCGGGAGCTGCGAATCCCAAAGGCCACGTAGTTCTCGACCACGTGAGCCTGACCCTCGAAGTTGGCTCGCATAATGGGCCAATAAACCATGGAGGGAGGAGTTTTGCTGACGCCGTCGCCATAAACATTGGCGGCGACGCCGATGATTTCGCGCCAGTCGTCGGTGGAGGCGACGCGAATGCGTTTGCCGATGGCGTTGGCAGGGGAATCCCAATATTCGCGAGCAAAATTTTCGGAAATGATGGCGACCGGAAGCTTCTGGTAGATGTCTGTCCAAGTGAAGTCCCGACCGGCGACGAGGGGAGTGCCCTCGGTTGCGAAGAATCCGGGAATGACATGGGCGAAGCGGCGAATGGGAGGAATCTGTCCTTCCGCGTAAGCGTGGTCTTGCGCGTAGACGAGGTCGTTGCTGGAGTTGCCGTCCATCGGGAATGACGTGGAGACAGTGACCGCAGAGACGCCGGGAATCGCGGCGATTTTGCTGCGCATTTCGTCGAACGTGCGGACGACGCCCTCATCGTCTTTAACTTGATTATCGGGAATGCCGATGCGGAACGTTTGCAGTTGCGCGGGCTGAGAGAAGCCGGGATTGATGTGGGTGAGCGCACGGAAGGTGCGGATCATGAGGCCCGAGCAGATGAGCAGAACCAGGGCGAGAGCGACTTGAACGACGACGAGAACGCTGCGCGCCCGGTGCTGTTCGCGGCTTCCGCTGTTCGCGCGCCCGCCTTCGCGAATGCCGGTACTGAGGCGGACGCCGGCATATTTGAAAATGGGAATGCAGCCAAAGAGCACGCTGGCGAGAAGAGAGATAACGAAAGTGAAGAGCAGGACGGGGCCGTCGATACCAATTTCGTTGATGCGCGGAAGGCCATCAGGTGCAATGAGGACCAGCACGCGCAAGGCCGCGTAAGCAAGTCCCAATCCGAGCGCGCTGCCGAGAAAACCGAGAGTGATGCTTTCGAGGAGAAGCTCGCCTGCGATGCGGTAAGGGCTCGCGCCGAGAGCAGAACGAACGGCAAGTTCCTGGCGCCGGCCTTCGACGCGGACCAGAAGAAGATTGGCAACGTTCGCGCAAGCGATGAGCAGGACGAGACCGATGGAGCCCATGAGCACCCAGAGCGTGCTACCAACGTCACCGATGACGTCGGTTTTCAACGGACGGAGATTCGGGCCGATGCGGGCGTCGTCAAAAATCTTGGCACTGAAACCAGGAGGGGCAGGAAAGGTGCGCGAAACGATGGGCAACATGCGCGCTATGTCGGCGCTGGCTTGCTCTATGGTGACGCCCGGTTTGAGTCGGGCGATCCCTTCGAAGCTGAAATTGCCGAGGAAGGTTTTGTTGCGGTCCCACTTGAAGGGAAGGATCACGGCGGGATCGTTCCAATCGAGAAAATGAAAGCGTTGAGGAAGCACACCAATAATTTCGCGCGGCTTGCCATCTAACGTAATGGATTGCCCGATGACGGAGCTGGAGCCTCCGAATTTCTTTTTCCAGAATCCGTACGTGATCATTGCGGTGTCCGGTGAGCCGGGCGAATCGTCCTGGTGCGTGAAGGAGCGGCCCAGCATGGGCGGAATTCCGAGCAAGGGAAGGGTACCGTCGGTAACGTCAAGAGCGTCGAGACGTTCGGGTTCGGCAAGGCCTGTAATGCTGACGGCATCCCGGTTGTAGATACCAATGTCCTGAAATGTTTGGTTTTGTTCGCGGTAGATAAAGTAGTTGGAAGGCGCCATGTTGAGGTCGGTGATGTTGATGCCGGGTGCGGAGTGCCAGACGCCGATCAATTCGTTGGGTTTCGGATAGGGGAGTGGCTTGAGGAGGACGCCTTCGAGGACGCTGAAGACGACAGTGTTACCACCAACGCCAGCGGCGAGCGTGATGAGCGTGATGGCGGTGAAGAGCGGCGCGTGCGCGAGGCGGCGGAAGACTTGCTTCAGATGGACTAAGAAAGTTTTCATTGTTGGGGTCCCCCGGGCCGGATATTACGCAAAGGAGCTGCCTGGCCTAACCCGCACTATTACATACGAAGAGGATGGGCGAATGTTCCGTATAGCTCAGGGGTAGGGAAACAAAATGGGATGGCATGCGTAATTCAGGGATAGTTGGCGAGGCGAACGGGCCCGTAGTTGGTTTGCAGAATGACCGGCGGGGTGTAGACTCGCGGCAAGGCCGCAAAAAAGCCGCGAGTGGTGGCGACGAAGGAGTGGCAAGCGATGGGGCAATCGATCCCTTTTGGACAACATATAGCGAGGCCACCGATGTCGGCGCGCGTTGGCGGGGGGACTACGGCGAAAGTGGAGTCCGTGCCATGGACAATTTGGTGCATGGTTGCGGGCGTCGTGTGTGGGACGATCGGCGGGCCGTGGGACATTTCGTGGCACATGTCGATCGGGCGGGACACGTTCTGGACGCCGGCGCACATCATGATTCAGATGACCGGCGTGCTGGTGGGAATCGCGTGCGCCTACATGATTTTAACCGCGACATTTGGGCGCGATGCGGTGACGCAGGATGCGTCGGTGAAGATTTGGGGATTCCGCGGACCGCTGGGTGCGTTCATCGCAGTCTGGGGTTGCATCGCGATGCTCACGTCGGCACCATTCGACAATTGGTGGCACAACGCGTACGGGCTGGACGTGAAGATTGTTAGTCCGCCGCATACGTTGCTGTCGCTGGGTTCGCTGACGATCAAGATCGGCTTGATGGCGTTGATGGCGGGTTTGATGAGCCGCGCGACCGAGAGAGTGCGCCGGACGCTTGGATTTCTCTTGCTTTATATTGGGGCGACTTGCGTGGCGCAGATGGGAACGATTCTGACGACCAGCACGTGGCCTAGCGAGATGCACAAAGCGGCCTGCTACCTGGCGGTGGCCATTGCGATTCCTGCGGTGTTGATCGCGCCTGCATGGGCGTCGCAGTTGCGGTGGGGCTGCACCGCGGTCGCGGGGATTTATACAACAATATTGTTGGCGTTTGAATGGATCCTGCCGTTGTTTCCGGCGGAGCCGAAGCTGGGGCCGGTCTATCAACACATCACGCATTTGGTTCCGCTGCATTTTCCATTGCTGCTGATTGTCCCCGGGATTGTGCTGGATCTTTTGTGGCGCAAGACGGCGGAGTGGGGAAGATGGAAGCTGGCGGCCGTGACGGGACCAGTATTTGTGCTGAGTTTTCTGGCGGTGCAATGGCCGTTCGCGAATTTTCTGATGTCGCCCGCAGCGCGCAATCGGATTTTCGGGATGGCGTACTTTGCGTATTTTGACCCGGCGAATTTTCTTTATGATCCATACAAATTTGGCGGCGACGAAACGGCCGGGCATTTCTGGAAGCTGATCGTGCTGGCCCTGGTGTTCAGCGTTCTTACGGCGCGGCTGGGATTTGCGTGGGGCGACTGGATGCGGCGGGTGCGAAGGTGAGCTAAGAGTGAGGCAGTTCTCGCTTTTCTCTAAACCACTCTTGAGTTGAACACGAATTGAATTGAGGAGCTTCATGCATCGACGGATGATCGGCATTTTTGTACTTGTGTTGGCGACGGCGCTTTCTATGAGCGCGCACGTTGGAAGTTCGGATGTTTTTTTTGAAGGGGATGCAGGGCCGTATCACCTTTATGTGACGGTGCGGGTACCTCAAGTGATTCCGGGAATCGCGGAGATTGAGGTGCGAAGCGCGGCGAATGACGTGGAGAAGATCGAGATTGTACCAATGCGGTTGAGCGGGGCGGGGTCTAACTATCCGCCGACTCCTGACCTGGCGCAGCGGTCGAAACAGGATACACAGTTTTTTACAGGAAGTTTGTGGCTGATGGAGTCTGGAGCGCTGAAGGTGCGCGTCTCGGTGGAAGGCAGCAAAGGGAAAGGCGAGCTCGCGGTGCCCGTGCCTGCGTTCGCCCAGAGAACGCTCCCAATGGAAAGATCGCTGGGAGGACTGCTGGGATTTTTGATGGTGTTTCTGGCGGTGGGGCTGGTGTTCATCGCGGGAGCGGCGGCGCGGGAGGGAAATCTGGAGCCTGGCGAAATACCATCGCCAGCGAAGAATCGGCGAGCGAGGATTGTGATGGTAATTACCGCGGTGGTTGTGGTTGGAATTCTTTTTCTCGGAAAGGCGTGGTGGGGCGCGGAAGCAACAAACTACAAGCGAACAGTCAGTTTTTTCAAACCGCCGGAGGCCGTGTCGCAGCTCGAAAATGGAAACCGGCTGGTGATCCGAGCCAAGGGGCAGGACCCGGCGTGGTCGAAAGAAGTAAATATAGAAGATATCATCCCTGACCACAACCACTTGATGCACTTGTTTCTGGTAGGCGCGCCGGGGATGGAGCGCATGTGGCATTTGCATCCAGAGCGAGGAGAGAGCGGTTCGTTTGTGGAGGATCTGCCGAGTATTTCCGCTGGGCATTACGAAGTGTTCGCGGACATTGTGGATAAGGACGGATTTCCGTGGACGCTAGTGGGACAGATTGATTTGCCGCAGATCAATGGGAAACCACTTGCGGGAGACGACTCGATGTGGTCGGGACCTGCCTTGGCCGCGCAGACAGGCGATGTAAGCGTCGCGCAACTTGCGGACAGCGGGCGGATTGTCTGGGAAAAGGGAAGTGCGTCGCTTGCTGCGAATACGGCGATGGTTTTCAAGTTCCGAGTTGAGGATAAGGATGGGAACCCCGCGAAAGACATGGAGCCGTACATGGGCATGGCTGGGCACGCGGAGTTCGTGAGTGCGGATATGAGCGTATTTGCGCACATTCATCCGGCGGGTTCGGCTTCGATGGCGGCGCTGGAGTTGGCGAATGGGGCGCCGAAAGGAACCTGTGGGATCACAGACCAATGCGTGATGCCGACTGGTATGGCGATGCCCATGCCCGCCCCGGTGTCCGCGGAAGTTAGCTTTCCATACGGCTTTCCGAAGGCCGGAGATTACAGAATTTTTGTGCAGGTCAAGCGCGCTGGGCGGGTCGAAACTGGCGTCTTCGACGCTCACGTGCAATGAAGAAAGTTTGTTTTTGTTAGCGACTGCGTTTCCTTGGCAACACACTGCCATGCTAGAGTCGTCCATTCGGGTTGCCCACCGCAGTTGATAGCGAAAGTTGAGAAGGGGAGGAATAGAATTGGCGTATCGGGATTTGCGGGACTTTGTCCAGAGGCTGGAGAAGGAAGGGGAACTGAAGCGGATTCGCGCGGAGGTTGACCCCATTCTGGAAATCACCGAAGTAACGCAGCGAATCGCGCGCGACAAAAATCGCCTGCCGGATAGCGTGGGGCCCGCGCTGCTGTTTGAGAAGCCAAAGGGCTCGCGCGTGCCGTTATTGGTGAACACGTTTGGAAGCGTGCGGCGGATGTCGCTGGCCTTTGAAGTGGGCGAATTGGACGAAGTGGCGACTCGCATTCAAGGTTTTCTGAAGATGGAGACGCCCCAGGGATTCTTCGACAAAATCAAGATGTTGCCAAAGCTGGCGGAGCTGGGATCGTTTTTTCCGAAGACGGTGAAGACTGGCGGATGCAAGGAGGTGATGCATCACGGTAAAGACATTAACCTCTTTGATTTCCCAATCTTGAAATGCTGGCCGCAGGATGGCGGTCGCTTTATTACGTTTCCGCTGGTGTTCACGAAAAATCCAGAGACGGGAAAACGAAACGTCGGGATGTATCGCATGCAGGTGTACGACGAGCGCACCACGGGTATGCATTGGCAGACGCAAAAGCACGGGGCGGAGCATTTCCGGCGCGCGCGGGCAAAGAGTCCGGAAGGGCGCATTCCAGTAAGCGTGGCAATCGGAGCGGACCCCTCAACGGCGCTATCCGGAATGCTGCCGATTCCGCCGGATTTGGACGAAATGATGTTCGCGGGATTTCTGCGCCGCGAGCCAGTGGAAATGGTTCCGTGCGAAACGAATGATCTCGAGGTCCCTGCGAACGCGGAGATTGTCCTTGAAGGCTATGTGAATTTGAATGAGATGCGGACGGAAGGACCGTTTGGCGATCACACGGGATTTTATTCTCTCGAAGGGGAGTATCCCGTGTTTCATGTGGAATGCGTGACGCACAAGAAGGAGCCAATATATCTGACGACCGTGGTGGGGCCGCCGCCGCAGGAAGACTATTACATGGGATACGCGGTCGAGCGCGTTTTTCTGCCGGTGATGAAGATGCAGTATCCGGAAATTACAGATGTAGCGATGCCCGCGGAAGGAATTTTTCACAATTTGATGATTGTTGCGATTCGCAAGTCGTACCCGGGCCACGCGCGGAAAATAATGAATGCGATCTGGTCTCTGGGGCAGGCGATGTTCACGAAAGTGATAGTGGTCGTGGATCACGATGTGGACGTGCACAACTCCAACGAGGTTGTGTGGAAAGCATTGTGCGCACTGGACCCCGAGCGCGACGTGCAGTTTTCGTTTGGGCCGATGGATACGCTAGACCACGCGTCGCGCCTGCAAGATTACGGTTCAAAAATGGGAATGGATGCAACACGCAAGTGGGAATCCGAAGGATTCACGCGTCCGTGGCCGGATGAAATCAAAATGGATGAAGGAACGCGCGCGCGCGTCGCAGCGATTTGGAAAACGCTGCAATTGTAAAATTGCGTGAACGAGATGCGGGTGATTGACTTCAAAGGATAACCGTCCATCAGGACAGGCAGGAACGCCAGAAAAATACAATTAGTGGTGGTTAGTCTTAAAGCCATACACAATTTATAGTATCAACCTCCCCGAATACCCCAGAACTGCCTACGAATAGGGGTAGTTTTAAGGCAACTCCGGTACAGAATCCCTTGACGCTCTGAGGTTCTGAATGTCATAAAGCTTGCACGGGCCGCACCTCGGACCATCCGCAGCGCAGCAGGGGTGCACTTGGCAGTGGTGGGGTTTGGCGTCAGTTCAGGCGCCAGGGTGACGTTCCTCGTGAATGAATCGCGTGAAGTGATGAATGTGAGACAGGCGTCGCAGTATCTGGGGATCTCCCCGGATACCCTGTACCGTTACATCACGGAGGGCGAAATTCCCGCGTTCAAATTAGGTAATCGTTGGAAACTGCGTAAGACGATTCTGGACCGCTGGATGGAACGGAAAATGAGCCAGGCGCATGCGAGGCGCCGATAGTTGCCGATAGTGAAGGCGAAAGAGGCCGAAACATGTTGGGAATGGGCAAAAAATCAAGGCAGCTGGTAGGGCTGGACATCGGCTCAAGCTCGATCAAAGCAGTCGAGTTGAAGGCGACGAAGGCCGGCTACGAGCTTGTTAGCTTTGGTATGGAATCGCTGGCGCAGGACACCGTCGTGGACGGCGCGATCATGGACGCGCCGCAGGTGGCCAACGCAATCAGCAAGATTTTCGACGCGCAGAGGGTGAAGACGAAGAACGTGGCGACTTCCGTCTCCGGACACTCGGTGATTGTGAAGAGGGTGCCGCTTCCTTTGATGACCGAGGAAGAGTTGTATGACCGGATTCCTTCGGAAGCTAGCCAGCATATCCCGTTCGACATTGCGGACGTGAACCTGAGCTATCAGTTGTTGGAGTCGATGGACGCGCAAATGGACGTCCTGCTGGTAGCGGTAAAGAAGGACAAGATTCTGAACCACACGAACGTCCTGGCGCAGGCGGGTAAAACACCGGTAGTTGTGGATATAGATGCGTTCGGCTTGCAGAACTGCTTCGAAGTGAATTACGAACCAGATGCCGGACAGACCGTGGCGTTGCTAAACATCGGCGCAAGCGTAATGAACATCAATATCGTCCGCGGTGGAGTTCCACTGTTCACGCGCGACGTCAGCGTTGGCGGAAACCAATATACGGACGCGCTGCAGAAAGAATTGGACCTAAGCTTTGAGGATGCGGAGCGCTTGAAGAAAGGCGACACTCTCCCCAGCGTAACGGACGAGCAAAAACAACAGATTCTGCGAAGCGTTTCGGACATTCTGACACTGGAAATTCAAAAGACGTTTGACTTCTTCCGGGCGACGGCGAGCGGCGAAAATATTCAGCGAATCGTCGTAGCAGGGGGAACGGCCCGCGTTCCTGGGCTGGTGGACTTGCTCAGAGAAGAATTTGCGATGCCTGTTGAGGAGTTGAATCCCTTCCGGAAAGTGCTCGTCAATCCCAGCCGGCACAGCGATGACCAAATCCGCGAGATGTCGCCGCGGCTGGCCATTGCCGTGGGTCTGGCACTGAGGAGCTTTGACTAACCATGATTCGCATAAACCTTCTCGGACAAATTCGGCCTAAAGCATCGCGCAGGCCCGTCGATACGGGAGCAGCGCTTCCCGTGCTTTTCATCGGCGCGGGCTTGGTTCTAGGCGTTCTCGTTCTTGGTTTCCTGTACTACTCATGGCAGCAACAGCTCAACGCCGAAAACACCAAAATCAAGACGTTGCAGGCGCAGAAGACCGACCTCGAGAGCATAAAGCAGCAGGTCGAAGCTTTTGATAAGCAGAAGCAGGTTCTGCAGCAGAGAGTATCGACCATTGAACAGCTGCAGCGCGACCGTACCGGCGGGCAAGACCTGCTCGACATGGTGGCGAACACAGTTTCCAGAACAGAAAATCTTTGGCTGACGACCATGACGCGGAAGGGATCGACCCTAACGGTTGAGGGTTCGTCGGCTTCCGTCAACGCTGTCGCCAATTTCATCACGGCTTTGAAGCGGTCGGGCTACTTCCAGAAGGTGGAAATCAAGGAAACGAAGCAGGACGACAAGACCAGCGCCGTGCAGACATTCAATTTCCAGTTGTCCGCTGAAATCACTCCGCCGCAGCCAGTTGCAGCACCCCCGGCGCAGGCGAAGCCGGCCAACGTGCCGACGAAAGCCGCGCCAGCCGCGACTCCGGCGAAGAAGGGATAAGGGACGACCATGGCCAATCCGTTTCGTGACATGTCGGTGTTCA
>Ga0210409_10004814_pt1 | contig 14383 bp, 14 predicted proteins | sample IncBWH17MmetaG_FD_161649 | JGI IMG/M metagenome (GOLD analysis project Ga0210409, IMG submission 161649) | Forest soil microbial communities from Barre Woods Harvard Forest LTER site, Petersham, Massachusetts, United States - Inc-BW-H-17-M | ecosystem: Environmental > Terrestrial > Soil >... | reverse complement strand
GCCGGGCTCCAGCACGTAGGTGTCAGGAGGCTTGATGCCCGCCTTGTCAATGCGCGCTTCGATGGCGGCCTGAGTCTCCGCATCGACCCAGAGCGCGATGTGATGGAATGGGGTCGGTGGCATCCTGGGTCCGAATTCCTCCTGATCGTTGGGATCCGCGAACTGAAAAAACGCCAGCGCGCCGCCGTCACCGATCCCGTAGAACGTATGCACGTAGGTGCGCACCTTGCCAAACAGCTCGTCCGACTCGCACCAGGTTGCCATCAGCGGAAGCCCGATGACGTCTTCGTAGAACTGCCGCGTCTTCTCCTGATCCCGGGTCACGTAAGCGGTGTGATGCAGCCGCGAGGGCAGTTTCTTCATCGGCGCCATGGCAGTTCCTCCGTCTCAGAACTTGTAGGTGAAATCCACCCCGTAGCGGCGCGGCGGGGCCCTCCACAGGAAGCCACCCGCCGAGAACTCCGCGTTGTACAGCTTGTCGGTCAGATTCTTCGACCAGGCGGTCACCGACCACCGGTCGGCCTCGAGGCCGGCACGCAGGTCCAGCAGGTCCACCGGATCGCGCGAGGTCACATTATACGGATCCCACCAGGTGCGGCCGATCATCTGATAGTCCATGCGCAGCACGCCGTTCACTGCGCCACCGAGCGGCGCGTGGACCTGGAAGCCCGCGTTGAAGGTGTCCTTCGTCAGCAGCGGCGGCTTGTTGCCGATCACCGTGGGATCCTCCATGTTGGTGATCTTGCCGTCCGTGTAGCCGTAGCTCGCGTACAGGTCGAGCCAATTCGTCGCTATGGCAGTCAGCTCGAGCTCCCCGCCCTTGTAGCGGGCGTCGAGATTGCCGAGATTCTGCGTCGAGGTCGTCGCATCGAAGTAGAAGAAGTAGCCGTTGGTCGATTTGGTGTCGAAGAGCGCCAGGTTCGCGGCCAGCCGACGGTCAAAGAACTCGCTCTTGGCGCCCACTTCCCAGGTGTCGGCGATCTCGGCCTGGAAGATGTCATGAACGCCCTTCTGTCCCGCGGCCGCGGCCACCGCGCCGACGCCGGTCTGGTTGAAGCCGCCGCTGCGAAACCCGCGGCTCCAGCCGCCGTAGAGGGTCACGTTGTCGCTCGGCTTGTAGCGCAGCGTGAACTTGGGCTGCGCCGCGTCAAAGGTCTCCTTGCGCACCTCGCCGCTGCGAGCGGTGCCCAGTGTCGCTGCGGGCAGGAACTGGGTGGGCGTATCGGTGGTGTTCTGCCGCTGATCCTCGTCGTAGCGGATTGCCACATCGAGCTCGAACTGCCTGCTGAACTCGTAGGTCGCATCGGCAAACACCGCCCAGGCGTTGTTGTTCTGCGAATCCGCGAGGAACGTTGCATTGGTATTGGTCGCGTACGGATTGGTCGGATCGACAATCGGGTCGTGATAGACCTTCGGCACGCCCGCTCCGCGGTCGAAGAGATTGTCGGTGGAAATGAAGCGCTCCGTGTGGATGAAGTACGCGCCCGCGATCCACGAGAAGCCACCAACCTTGTTGGACGTGAAGCGCAGCTCCTGGCTCCAGGTCGTCACGTCGATGAACTGGCTCTGGCTCAAATCGAACGGCCCGCCCTCGGCGGGTGTTGGGTGTGGGGGGAACACGCCAAAGCAAGCTGGACAGTTATAGGCGATGGACGTGGTGATCGGCCGGAAATCGTAGGCGTCGCCGGTGTCGATCTCCTTGGTATGGTCGTAGTCCGAGATCGCCGTGAAGGTACCGAGTCCCGCGGCGTAATCGAGCTTGAGCGCGATATCGGTCACGTCTCGGGTGTCCGTGCCCAGGTTGTTGGTCTGGATCGGACTGGTGACGTCGTTCGCGTTCGGCGGCGTGCCATCCGGGTTCATGGGCGAGGGGGGGAAACTGCTGAAGGGATTCGCCTCCACCTTGCGCGGAATAACGTAGTAGAAGGCGGTCGTCTCGACGTGATCGCCGAAAAATCGCAGGTCCGCGGTCCACTGGTCGGACGGTTTCCACAACAGCCGCAGCCGCCCGGAGTAATCGCGGTACGGGTCTGCCTTGCGGTCGAGGTAAGTGTTCTCCAGGTAACCGTCGGTGTTGTAGTAGTTGAGTGAGGCGCGATACTTCAGCGTCCCGGCGGAGTCGATCGGTCCGCCGATGGCCACCTGGGCCTTCTCGGACACCCCGTTGTCGATGCCGACTTTGGCCGCACCTTCGAAGTGATCGGAAGGATCCGCGGTGTTAATGATGATCGCGCCGCCGATGGCATTGCGACCGTACAAGGCGCCCTGAGGGCCCTTCAGCACCTGGATCGACCGGACGTCGTTCAGCTCCTGGTCGAACTCGTAGGGATTGGGCTCGAGCACGCCGTCGACCAGTACGGCAACCGACGGTTCGCTGTTGCGCGCCTGCGAGATGCCGCGGATGGTGATGAATGCATTGCCGACGTTCTGCACCTCGACCAGGGTCATGTTCGGGACCAGAGCGACGAAGTCGCGGGGAGCTTCAATTCCCGCCGACTCGATCATCTGCTGGGTGAACGCGTTCACGGTCACCGGCACGTTCAGCAGCGTTTCTTCGCGCTTGCGGGCGGTGACCAGCACCTCCTCCAGGGTCGGCGCGGACGCCTGAGTCTGGGTCTGAGCCTGCGCCCCGACGGACTCAGCGAACAGCACCATCCCGAATGCCGCAGCGACTGTTGACAGCGTTCGGCGTATTGCAGTGAACATGTGAGCCCCCAGTTTTCGATTGCTTAAGACGCCGCTCCAGCAGCGTTCGCATTCTCACTCTCAAATTGTCTGCGCAGCATCTGCACGCCAGAGACCAGGGCTTGCAGCTTGCCGAAGGCAGAGGCGCGCGGCAGGTACTTCATGCCGCAATCCGGTGCCACCAGGAGATTCCCTGGTTCGACGTACGGCAGAGCGCGACGGATGCGGCTCGCGACGAGCTCGGGCGACTCGACCGTGTGGCTGGACAAATCGATGACGCCGAGAATGATCTTCTTGCCGGCCAGGGCCGTGAGCACCGCGCAGTCGAGATTCGACTGCGCAGTCTCGATCGAAACCTGGCAACAGCGACACTCAGCGAGCTCGGGCAGGAACGAATAGCCCGAGGGCCGCACGTGGATGATGGCGGCGTAGCCAAAGCAGATGTGCACCGCGGTCGTGCCAGTCACACCATCGAGCGCGCGGTTGAGCGCGTTCAGACCAAAAGCGCGGGCTTCCTCGGGTCTTGCCTGCATGTAGGGCTCATCGATCTGAACGATGTCCGCCCCGGCATTGAATAAGTCGCGGATCTCCTCGTTCACCGCCGCGGCGTAATCCATCGCCGCGCGCTCTCGGCTGCCTCCGTAGAAATCAATCTGCGCTTGCTGCGCCATCGTGAACGGGCCTGGCACGGTCACCTTGACGCGCCGCTGGGTGTGGCCACGCAGGAACTCCAGATCGCGCACGCCGACCGCATGCCGGCGGCGAATCGGGCCGACCACGCGCGGCACCGGATTCGGGTGCCCGCTGCGATCGAGAGCCGTCCCGGGATTTTCGAGATCGACGCCCTCGAGCGCGGTGGCAAAGCGATTCGAGTAACTCTCGCGACGGATTTCTCCATCGGTGATGAAGTCGAGCCCGGCATCTTCCTGCGCCTTGATCGCCAGGATCGTCGCATCGTCCTGGGCCTCGGCGAGGTACGCTTGCGGCACGCGCCACAACTCGGGGGCACGCACCCGTGGCGGAAATCGTCCGGCGAGCCGCTCGCGGTCGATGAGCCAGTCGGGCTGCGGGTAACTACCGACCAGCATCGTTGGAAAGAGCATCGGCACTCCCCCTCTTGTGCGACGTCAGCCGACGGACAAAGCCGGCGCTGGCGTTTCAGCCACCGGCCATGCTTGCGCGCGCGACAGGGCCGCACGGATGGCCTTGCCGTGTTGGTCAAGAACTGGCGCCGCACGCACCGAGTGGACGCGCAAGCCGTCGAATCGAAGAGCGGGGCGCACGGACTGCGTCGCGGCCTGCGGTGCCTCGACCGGCACCACGATTCCGAGATGCTGGACCTGCGGGTCGTGCACGACCTCGTCGATGCGATTGACAGGCGCGTGCGGTACATCCTGTGCCTGCAGCCGCTGCACCCAGTGCGCGAGCGGCTTCAGCGCGAAGCGCACATCCAGCTCCTGCTGCAGCGCCTCGTATTCGGCAATGCGCCGCGCGCGCGGATTGAACCTGGGATCACGCGCAAGTTCCGGCGCCTCGAGAGCTGCGACCAAACCTTCCCAGAATTTCTCGAGTGAAGAGAGGTGGATGGCAATCAGCCGCGCATCGGCGGTCCGCAGAATGTAAGCCTGCGCGAGGCGCGGCCGGTCTGCAGAGCTCGGCGTCTGGCCCAGCGCAAAGAAAGCCGCAAAGGGCTCGACGGCAAAATGCGCCATCGCTTCGAGCATCGACACTTCCACGTGACAACCGGCCCCGGTGCGGCCGCGTTGCACCAGCGCACCGAGAACTCCCTGGGAGGCGTACAGTCCCGTGATCGCATCGGCGAGCGCGGGGCCGAGGAACCGCGGACGTCCGTAGTCCACGACCACGCTCAGAAAGCCGCTCAGCGCCTGCGCGACTGAGTCGTAGCTGGGGCGTTCCGCGTAGGGTCCGCTCGAGCCGAAACCGCTGATGGAGCAATACACCAGGCGGGGATTGAGCTGGCGCAATTGCTCGACGCCGGCGCTGAGTCGCTCCGCCGTGCCGGGACGAAAATTCTGAATGTAGACGTCGGCTTCCCGCACGAGGCTTCTGAACAGCTCGCAGTCGTTCGCCTGCTTCATATCGAGCGCGATGCTGCGCTTGTTGCGGTTGTAGGCCTGGAAGTGCGGCGAGTACTGTCCGCCCTGATAGGCCCGGTAGGGATCACCTTCGGGGCTTTCGATCTTGATGACGTCCGCGCCAAGATCCGCGAGCATCATTCCGGCACAGGGACCGGTGATGAACGTCCCTTGCTCCACGACGCGAACGCCTTCGAGGGTCGGTTGCATGGGAAGCAGCGCCGCTACGCCTCGTCGCTCGGCCTGAAGCCGGGGGGTGTCTCGCCGTCGTAGTCGATGGCCTGGGCAGCCGCATGCGACATCACGAAGCCGATGGCGCGACTCTGCTCCTCGACGAGATGTGCGATGAGCCCCGCGGTGCGTGCCAGCAGCGGCACGCCCTTCAGGGCTGGCAGCGGCCATCCCGCATCGAGCAGTACCGCCGGGATCGCGCCCGAGACATTCAGCGGCAGGGGTCGGGCGATGAGTCCCGGCAGAAGCTGCTCGACGAGCCTGGCAATCTCGACGTAACGGCCGGCGATCCCGGTCTCGGCCGCCACCTCCAGCAGGCGACTCGCGCGTGGATCACCGCCGCTGTGCAAGGGATGGCCGTAGCCCGGAATTGCGCGCTTCGCTTCGCGATACTCGCGCACCACCGCGGTCGCAGCGAGCTCGAGACTCGCGCTTGCCGCAGCGCGTGCCTGAATCGCCTCGAAAAACCTGCCGGCAGCTTCGGAAGATCCGAAGACCACCGAGCCGCACCCGAGTATCCCGGCCGCTACCGCCCCCTGCAGAGCCTCCGGGGCCGCGGCGAGGGTCATGCGCGATGCCTGCACACTCGGCACGAGTCCATGCTCGGCAATCGCCACCAGCGTTGCATCGAGCACCCGCCGCTGGGCCGGTGATGGCAAGGCTCCGGTGACCAGCAGCCAGAAGTACTCGGTAAAGCCGAGCGCGCCTACCAGCTCACGAACCAGATCGCGGCCGCGGACCAGGATGGTTTCTGCGTTCGCGGTCGAGATCGCCGAGCTGTGCTGATCCTGCCGACCGATTTTCAAGCTATCCGCTCCCTCTTTTTCGCATAGCGAATGTGCCGTCGGTATCCGAAACGAGTGTGGACCGGCGCTCGAAGGGTAGTCAAGGGTGGCCGCCCAACCCTTCCGGGCTTTCGCATATCGAAATACACTGCCTGGTGTGCCACGCCGCAAAACGACGCCGCCCCGTCGAGAAGTGATGGGGGGACTTGCCAAGGGACTCACCGTCATTCGCGCCTTCGCGCGTGATCACGCTGCCTTGAGTCTCAGCGACGTCGCACGCAGCGCCCGCATCCCGGCGGCCACCGCACGCCGTTGTCTGCTGACTCTCGAGGAACTGGGCTACGTGACGCGCAGCGGCCGTGACTTCCTGTTGCGCCCCAAGGTGCTCGAGCTCGGCGCGGCATACCTCGAGTCCATGAATATCGAGCAAATCACCAAGACACACCTTGAAGAACTGGCACGCAAGACCGCCGATTCCGCCGCGCTGTCTGTGCTCGACGGCGTCGATATCGTTTACCTCGCACGCACCTCGGTGCGCACGCTCCTGAGGCTGGAGGCTCACGTCGGCAGCCGCTTCCCGGCGCACGCGACCTCCATGGGGCGTGTGCTGCTCGCCGGACTGAGCCCGGAGCGGCTGAATCGCTATTTCGAAATCGCCAAGCTCGAAGCCCTCACCGAACGTACCGTTACCGATGCGGCGAAGTTGCGGACCTTGATCGAGGAGTGCCGGCGTCTCGGCTACGCGGCGGTGGAAGACGAGCTCGCCTACGGGGTCGTTGCGCTCGCCGTGCCGGTATTCGATCACCGGCAGCGGGTGGTGGCGGCGCTCAACTCCTCGAGCCACTCGCGACGCACGACCAGGTCGCGCCTGGTACGTGAGCGTCTCACCATGCTGCAACAGGCGAGTCGCGAGATCTCGTCGGACCTCGCCACCGTTCCCTGGCTGTCACTCAGCGCGCAGATCTGAAGCGGGCGCGGCCGCAGCGTGCCTTGACGTCCGCCGGCGAGAAGCCGTAGCCTGAAAGCGAAAAGTTTTTCGCTATTCGAACGTCAACAACCGCATGACCGTGTGCGCCTCAGTGTCGGCACCGCCAACACACGCTGCAGATCACTTCGTCAGCATCAACGGTACACGCCTGCGCTATCGCGACGAGGGTCGCGGTCCGGCAGTGCTGCTGGTGCACGGATGGACGCTCGATCTGCAGATGTGGGATCCCCAGGTAAGCGCGTTGCGCGACACGTTTCGCCTGGTACGCCTCGATCGCCGCGGCCATGGTCTCTCCGCTGGCACTGCGAGTCCTGAGCACGACGGTGAGGACTTGGGCGGGCTATGCAAGCACCTGGAGCTCACTCGCGTGGCGTTGATCGGCATGTCGCAAGGCGTGCGGGGTGTGCTGGCGTATGCCAGTGCCGCGCCGACTCAGGTGAGCGCACTCATCCTCGATGGCCCGCCCGCACTCGGTTCCGAATCGGACCCGGAAGTCTCACTTCAGCAGTATGCGCAGGTGGTGCGAACCCACGGTATCGAAGCCTTCCGCCATGCATGGGCACACCACCCGTTGATGGAACTGCGCACCCGCAATGTCGAAATGCGGGCACTTCTCGCTGCCATGATCGAGCGCTATCCGGGCAACGATCTCAACTCTCAGGCTGCGCGAGCTGAACTCGCCGCTCCGCGCGTTCGCCTGGAGGCGGTGGTAGCCCCGGCGCTCGTCTTAAGCGGCGAGTACGACCTGCCCGGCCGCAGGCAGGCTGCCCAGCAGCTCGCCACACGACTGTCGGATGCCGAACTTGCGGTGATTCCCGGGGCGGGTCATTTGCCGAATCTTGATAGCCCGGAGGTCTACAGCAAGCTTTGCCGGGCGTTTCTCGTCCGCCACTGCAGCCGCCGCGATCCGTACTGAAGGAGTGGTCCCCATGCCCAAGGTTCTCGTTCTCTACTACAGCAGTTACGGTCACATCGAGGCGATGGCGTACGCCCAGGCCGAGGGGGCCGCGCGCGTGCCGAATGCTCAGGTGACGGTCAAACGCGTCGCCGAACTGTGTCCTTTGGAGGTGGCCACGGCATCGGGCTTCAAGCTGGATCAGGTCGCCCCCCTTGCCGTACCCGAAGAGCTCGAACAGTACGACGCAATCCTGTTCGGGACACCGACGCGCTTTGGCAACATGGCGGCACAGATGCGCAACTTCCTCGATCAGACGGGTGCTCTGTGGATGCGTGGGGCGCTGGTGGGGAAGGTCGGCAGTGTGTTTTGCAGCACCGCGAGTCAGCACGGCGGCCAGGAGACCACCATCACTTCGTTCCATCTTACCCTGCTGCATCACGGCATGATCATCGTGGGGCTGCCATACACCTTCAAGGATCTCGCGACGATGCGCGAGGTAACCGGCGGCACGCCCTACGGGGCGAGCTGCGTGACAGGGGCGGGCAACGAGCTGCGCATGCCAACGCCGCTCGAGCTCGAAATGTGCCGCTATCAGGGCGAACACGTGGTGCGAATCACGAGCCGTCTGGTGCGACAGTCGGGCGATGTCTAAAGTCGTATTTGAACTGACTCGCGCTGGCGCGCTCCGTGCACTCCCAAGCTACCGTCAAAGTCAGGACTCACCTGAGCGGGCCCCTATTTGTGGTTCAGCAGCAGCTCCGCGTGGCGCATACGACAAGCTTACCGCAGCGGAAGTAAGCCGCTGACCGAACGGCAGAAAGCGCCTGGTCGGTCCAGCTCACGATCGATGCGACTGAGATTCGCCGATCGGGAAAGAAAAATAAGTGCCCGAAACACCGCTGGTGGCGCGCTGTGCAGTTTCGGGGCATCGCCGGCCTGAGCGGAACTGCCATCCGCCGGTACCACCGGCGACGTTGATCCCGACCGCTGCGCTCAAGGCGTGCACAACATGACATAACAAAGTGACATAACCTGACTTCCGGCTACCGGTGCCGCCAACCTTGACTGAGCACGGAAGTTGAAATCGACAGGGAACGCGAAATGTAATCCCAAAGTCCAATTGCCAGCGGGGCGCCGCTCTCGAATAGTGATTGAACGGGCCAACCCGAGTGCAGAACGCCTCTGGCGCGTGCCGAAGGGGATTCCATGATCAAACCAACAGTTAGCGCCGGTCGCCTGCCGCATCACGACCGCAGATCACCTCTGCTCTTCATTCTCGCCGCCGTCACCGTCGGCTGCTGCGGGCTGGGCGTGCCGGATGTGCGCGCTGCGACGGCCGACCCGGCCGGGTACACCCCGACGCTGTACATCTATCAGAAAAACGAGCTGGTCGATGTCAAGACCTTCAAGATCGCGGATCTTGAAGGATGCCAACGCAGGGCATCGGCACTGTTGGAGCTGTACCTGAATCACTCCGACATCGAGGACGACATGCGGCTCGTGGTCCGATGCGTGCCGGTTCCGCCGCCCTCCGCCGGTCACCGTAAAGGTGAGCGCTCTCCGGACGGCGAGCACCATCAGCGCATGGCGGAAGTCACCCTCTAGCAGCACAGGCCCCCTGCTGGCGCGCTTGCTTCGCCGCCCCCTCAACACGCACCGGCTCAGGGCGCGCTCGCAACCGCAGCATTTGCGCCATACTTGTCGCGCAGCCTTGCATCTGCCGGTGCACGGTTGTGGGCCCAGTCGACAGCAGGACCACTGGAGCACAGCATGACCGAGCTCAGCGTCAGCTTCCTGTTCGACCTCGACGGAACTCTGGTCGACAGCGTCTACCAGCACGTTGCGGCCTGGCAGCAGGCGCTGCATGCCGCTGGCATCGAGCTTTCCGTGTGGCGCATCCATCGGCGCATCGGGATGAGCGGAGGACTCTTCACCGAAATGCTGCTGCGCGAAATCCACCGCGAGGTGACCCCCGCCCTGCTCGGTGAGCTCCACGCGTATCACACCGAAGCGTACATCAGCCTGATGAAGTGGGTCCGTCCGCTGCCCGGTGCCCGCCGACTGCTCGAGCACCTGACACGCGTCGGCATACGCTGGGCCATCGCAACCAGCGGACGGATGGCGACGGCCAGACACAACCTCGAGCTGCTGGGACTCGACGTCGCAGGTACGGTGGTCGTGACGAGAGACGATGTGCAGCGTGCGAAACCGGACCCGGATCTGTTCACTACTGCCGCCGGACGGCTGCACACGAACATCGAGGCGGCCGTGATCGTCGGTGACAGCATCTGGGACATGCTGGCTGCCCGCCGGGCACGAGGCCTGGGTGTTGGCCTGCTGTCGGGCGGCTATGGCCAGGACGAGCTCGAGCGCGCCGGAGCCATTCGTGTATACGAGGATCCGGCGGACCTGCTGAACCACATCGACGAGATCGGGGGACGCGCGTGAGGCTCATCACCAGCTCGCCAGCTCCTCCCTGATACCGTTCAGGGCTTGTATGGGGCCTCGGTTGCGAAGCATCGAGTCACCCGGCTCGCTGGCCGCGCAGGCTTCTGTGCCTTCGCACGCGTCGGCCCGGCTTCGAGTGAGCGCCGGATGCGCGCTGCAGCGCAGGCCCGCGGTCGCGTGTCAGGTTGTGCGCGGTGTTGATGAGAGCGATGTGCGTCAACGATTGCGGGAAATTGCCGACCAGGCGCCCAGTGCCCGGATCGTATTCCTCCGAGAGCAAGCCCACATCGTTGCGCAGCGCAAGCAGCCGCTCGAACAGCCGTCGCGCCTCTTTGCGGCGGTTGAGCAGCACCCAATTGTCGGCCAGCCAGAAGCTGCAGGGTAGGAACATCCCTTCGCCGGGGGGCAGGCCATCGCCGGCGACACCCGTGCCGTAACGCTTCACCAGGCCATCCTCGGTCAGCCGTCGCTCGATCGCCTCGACGGTGCGGCGCATGCGCGGGTCGCCGGGCCGCAGAAAGCCGACGATCGGCAGCAGCAGCAGGCTCGCATCGAGCTGCTTCGAGCCGTAACTGCGTACGAAGGTGCCGAGGGTGCGGTTGAACCCGCGGCGGCACACTTCGGCATGAATGCGCTGCCGCAGGCTGCGCCAGCGGCGCAACGGGGCCTCGAGGCCGAACTGCTCGGCACTGCGGATCGTGCGGTCGAGTGCTACCCACGCCATCACCTTCGAAGTGATGAAGTGCTGCGGCCTGCCGCGCACCTCCCACATGCCATGGTCCGGCCGGCTCCAGACTTCCGCAAGATGATCGACGAGTGCAATCTGCAGTTGCCAGCCCGCGTCGTTGGCTGCCAGCTTGCCACGGCGGCTGTGGTGGAGGACGTCCATGAGTTCGCCATAAACGTCCAGCTGCAGCTGCTCGAACGCGGCGTTGCCGATGCGCACCGGAACTGAGCGCTCGTAGCCGCGCAGCCAGGTAATTTCCCACTCCGGTAGCAATCGCTCGCCGGCGGCCGCGTACATGATCTGCATGCGGCCGGGATCACCCGCCACCGCGCGCAGCAACCACTCGCGCCACTGCTGCGCTTCAGCGTACAGGCCGCTGTTCATCATGGCCTGAAGCGCGAAAGTCGCGTCCCGCAGCCAGCAGTAACGGTAGTCCCAGTTGCGTACACCGCCGATTTTCTCCGGCAAAGACGTGGTGGCCGCTGCCAGGATCCCGCCCGTCGGCCGATAGGTCAGAGCCTTGAGCGTAATGAGAGAGCGGCGCACTGCATCGGTGTACTCGCCCGCCTCCGAAGACTGCCGCACCCAGCGTCGCCAGAATCGCGTTGTGGCCTGGAGCGCCGCGGCCGCATCGAGGGCTGCCGGAAGCGAAAGGTACGAGGGACAATAGGTGAGCACGAAGCTGAGTGTTTGACCACCGCACACTTCGAACTCACCTACCGTCTTCAGATTCTCGCCGCGCAACGGTACGTCGCTCCTGAGAATCAGCCGGTCAGGCCCTGCGATGATGCTGCGCCGCCCGTCCTTGAGCCGGGTCACCCAGGGAATCAGCAGGCCGTAGTCGAAGCGCAGCACCAGCTCGGTGCGCATCGCGATGGTCCCGCGCCCGCCGACGATCAACCGCACGACATGTGAGTCGCGGGCGCGCATCGGCATGAAATCGATGAGCGTGGCTGAGCCATCCGGCGTCGTGAATTCGGTCTCGAGAATGAGCGTGTCGGGGCGGTAGCGTCGCCTGATGGTTGCTGCACCGGCAGGTGCCAACAACCAGCGGCCGTTCTCCGGTCCACCGAGCAGAGCGGCGCAGCACGCACCGCTGTCGAACCGGGGCCAGCACAGCCAGTCGATCGAGCCGCCGCGCGAGATGAGCGCGGCGGTCTCGCAGTCGCCGACCAAGGCATAGTCCTCGATCCGGGAGGTGGTGCGTGCCAAGCTCAACCCTGGTCACGAGCTAACGGGTAGTCGTCACACGGGCGCGACACCGCTGCCTCCGCCACCGATAGTGGCTCGACGATCCTCGCGGAGGCGGCGATCACCAGGCCCACTGGATCAGGGACTCGGCCTTACGGTCGCTATCACCACCAGGCTTGCAGCGGAGCCGTTCAGCCAACTGCCCCGCCTCAAGGTCAAGCGGGACATGGCGCGTGGCCCCATCGAGGAGGGTGGATGGCCAGCGCCCTGCAAAGCGAGCTAGTCCAGTGAAAAGCTACCGGCGAGGCGCACCCACCTCATCACTCACCCATCGTCGCTCCTCATGCCACGACTTGCCCACAGGCCGATCGCGAGCATGCCGAGCGCCACCAGACCGACTGATGCCAGGGGTTGTCTGCGCACGTACGCTTGACCCTGCGCTGCGATATCGCGTACCTGACTCGTAAGCTGCGCGCCACCCTCCGCAACCGCAGTCCGGGCATTCGACAGCGCCGTTTCGGCCCGCTTACGCAGTCGCTTCAGCTCGGGATCCGCGTCCGAGCCGAGCCGGTCGACCAGATCTTCGACCCTGGACATCAGGATCCGGAGCTCCTCGCTCGCGACCTGCACAGGTTGCTGGTGCAACACCCGCGCCGCTCTGCGTGCCTGGGACCTTCGAGTTGCGATGCGCGCGAACATGGAATTCTCCTTTCGTCGAGGTTGCGGTTACGCGGGCGGCACCCGACCGCGGCCTACGAAGAATGTGACGATGGCGACCACCAGGAAAATGACGAACAGGATCTTGGCAATGCCCGCGGCACCGGCCGCGATTCCGCCGAACCCCAACACCGCGGCGATGATGGCGATTACAAAGAAGATCACTGCCCACTGAAGCATGATGCCTCCTTGCGAGGACGTCGCCGCGCCAGATGCGAGGATGGTGAGAATGTGCGCCGCGGCCTGCAGGAGTTCGGTCGGCCTGATACGGGAAGGATTGTCAGCGCTGCCCTACAGAGCCGTGCTAAAACCTCTGCAACAGCGCGAGGTCTCAAATGGCGTGGTGATGCCGCTGCACGCAATTCGTACTGCCGAAGCTCTAGCCCGAGTGCCACACCGGTACTGGCACGAGCTGAAGCAGACAGCGACCAATTGGCTCGACCACGAGGGCCCGCGGCTCGCGGCGGCGCTCTCGCTTTACAGTCTGCTGTCGCTCGCGCCACTGGTCATCCTGACGATCGCCATCACCTCGCTGGCGTTCGGACAGTCCGCCGCGCAGGAGGCACTGGTCGATGAAGTCCGCGATCTCATGGGTGGCGCGGGAGCGCGTACCGTTCAGACAGTCATCGAGCACGGCCAGGAACCGCACGCCGGAAGCATCGCCTCCGTGGTCGGGGTCATCATTCTCATCCTGGGAGCCTCGAGCGTATTCGGTGAGCTGCAGTCGGCCTTGAACAAGATCTGGGAGGTGAAGTCGCCGACTGACGTAGGCCTCCTGACTTTGATCAAGTCGCGGCTGGTGTCCTTTGCGCTCGTGCTGGGATTCGGCTTCCTGCTGCTGGTCTCGCTCGTGTTCAGCGCCGCGCTGGCTGCGTTCGGGCGCCTTTTCAGCGCGCAACTCTCCCTGCCCACGGAGCTTCTCGCTGCGACCAACGCCGTGGTGTCTTTCGCCGGGATCTTCGTGCTGATCGCCTTGATCCTCAAATACGTTCCGGACGTTAGGCTGCGCTGGCGTGACGTTTGGCCGGGAGCGCTGGCGACCGCACTCCTGTTCACCATCGGCAAGGCTCTGCTCGGTTTGTACCTGGGAAAGACCGCCGTGGGATCTGCCTACGGCGCGGCGGGCTCGCTCATCGTAGTGATCCTCTGGGTCTACTATTCCGCGATGATTTTCTATTTCGGCGCTGAATTCACCCGCGTGCGCGCGGGCAGACGCTCCCTCAGCCGCGCGCCCGGCAATTGATCCCTGCCTTCCTCTTCTTCTCGGTTTCGTGCCGCGCGACGAGCGTGACCGTCGCCGGAAAGATCGCGGGGAAAGCGAGGAAGAGTCCGCCGATCACCGGGCCCCAATGCTGAGCGATGAGGCCCGTGCAGAGCGTGACTGTGCCTCCGAGAATGAAGCGCACCATGAACTGGTGCCAACGCGCATCTCTGAGACTCGAGAAATCGACGCTCGGCATCACGCGAGAGCTCGCAGCAACAGTCCCGCACCGGCTGCGACCAGACCCCAGATGCCGAGACCTGCCAGCGAAACCAGCAATGGCGACCAGCGTGCGGTGGCGAGCAGCCGTAGTGCGACGTAGGCGTACAGCACGAAGCCGAGGCTGCCGAGGATCA
>Ga0210409_10004813_pt1 | contig 14388 bp, 14 predicted proteins | sample IncBWH17MmetaG_FD_161649 | JGI IMG/M metagenome (GOLD analysis project Ga0210409, IMG submission 161649) | Forest soil microbial communities from Barre Woods Harvard Forest LTER site, Petersham, Massachusetts, United States - Inc-BW-H-17-M | ecosystem: Environmental > Terrestrial > Soil >... | reverse complement strand
AGCAATCCCATTCATATCGTGTTCGAGCGGTGGTATTCACCCGACTTGCAAATGGTGGTTAAGAGCACGCGCACCGATCCGCGTTTTGGGACCACGACGTATGTGTTGACCAATGTGCAGCGTACGGAGCCGGCGGCGGCGATGTTCACGGTGCCTGCGGATTACACAGTGAAAGAGGGTGGACCGGGCGGCCCGCGGCATGGGCGTGGGTTTCACGGCGGTCAGCCAAGCGGCGGGCCTGGTGTTCCGCCGCCTCCACCAGGGGCTTGAACTTGTAGTTGTAACGATCTTCTCTCCTGAAGACGGAAGCGCCCTTTCTGCGGCGTCCCCCAATGCCGCCGGGAGGGCGTAACCGTTTTTGGGGGGCAATTGCCGGGTGTTGGGTAGAATCATGTTATGGACGAAGGGAGACATGCGCGAAATCTGGAGCGAGAGGGCTTCCGCCATACTTATGTTTGACAGGATGGGCCGAATGCGTCCTATCCGGATCACACGCATGCCACGGAAAGCGCGCACATCATTCTGAGTGGAGAGATGACGCTGACGATGGACGGCAAGAGCCACACGTATGGCGCGGGTGAACGGTGCGACGTTCCGGCGGGCGCGGTACACTCGGCGCGCATGGGGCCGGCTGGGTGCCGGTACCTCGTCGGCGAGCGCTAAGTATTCAGCCTAGGTAGCCCCCTCCCCCCTGGTTTTGCATAAGTGTTCATTCTAAACACACTTAAAGTGGTTCATTTTCATACACTTTTGCAAGTGTTCATTCTAAAGGGACTTACATTGCAACCAGAATTGGATGAGTTTGTAGGAGCGGCGCAAACTCAAGGTTAAGCAGCAGCACATGGTTAAGCAATGGGGAGGTACCTCAAGAGGTCGAGGAAAGGCGGCGCGATGCCTTGCGTGCGCAGGAGGACGCTGATCTGAGCTACGTGTCGCGCCTCGTGAATTGCTACGTTCCATAGCAGGCCATCTGCGGTGTACCGCTTGCCTGGCCTGTCGTGAACGCTCACGATCCGTTTCAACTCGTCGTCGGTCAGGGTGGCGAGGTACCTGAGGGTGCGTTGCTCTACGACCCTCCAGTAGTCCAGGAGGGTTTCAAGCGCAACGGCAGCAAAAATGGGGCCGCCTCGGGTATCCTTCAAGGCGGGAATGGTCTGCCGCATCGGAGGCTCGCGCAGGATTTCCTCGCAGATCCAGAAGTCCTCCGTCGCGGCAATGTGAAAGACGAGGTCCTTGATGCAGTGAAGCTTGGCACCGTCCAACAATGGGCGGGATAAGACTTCGTCTGGCACGCCTTGCAGCGTGGCCCATAAGTCCCGGCGGGCGCGTACGAGGTAGGCGTAGGCTTCAGAAATGTTCATTCCGCGCTTCGCTCATACAGCGCTATCAATCCCACGCACAGTGTAAGCAAAGCAGTGCAGGGAAACAAAAAACACCAGCAGGATGCTGGCGCTGAGACAAAAGTCGCGGTATTACCCAGAACGGATTATACGCGACTAGTAATCCCTGGTCAAGTAAAAAACATGAAATCTAACGACTCAGAGGCACCAACAAGTCCAGTATTTCGGCAGCTAGTCCGCCCAGCAACATCCCGTAGAAAAGTACTCTGAGCCGGTAATACTGTTCCTTTTCCCTTGTCCAGTAAATCAGCCAAGAACCGACCACTAAAACGAGCGCATGTAGCGTTAGAAGTCCGGGCGAGTGGGCCAGCTTATGAATCTGCTCAGCGGCGTCGAGTGGCAACCCTGGCCCACGTAGTATGCCGGATGCCGAACTCCCGACTACAACAACCACCACAAAAAGAGTCGCCACGCGAAACGTGATAAAGCGTCGAAGCTTCTCCGGAAAGAGTAGTCGGTCAATCTTTTCAACTAGAGGGCTCATGTGAATACTGACCTCTGTTCCGCCGGAGAACGCTTGGGACCTGAGTCAACCGTATTGTCGTCTGCCGACGAAAGACCCAATGCGAAATCGGGCCACGTAGCACGTGAATTTACATAGTGTCTGATCAACACGCAAGTCGGAAAATAACACCATCGATGGACGACTTATTTGATTTATCCTGCGGTCACGAATTCGGACAGAACACCATTAGTGCGTTGATTCATTAGGTGGAGGCTTCGTGTTAGTGTAAATCCGCGCGCATTTGCGAAGAGGCTAACATGGCGAGACCGAAAGTGCTTGCGACGCGGCCGTTGTTTCCGGCGGCACAGAAAATTTTGGATGGGAGCTGCGACGTCGATTACTGGACGCGGCCGGAGAGCATTTCTAAGGAGGAGTTGCTTCGGCGCGTTGCGGACAAAGAGGGCTTGGTTTGTTTGCTCAACGACAAGGTGAATGAAGAACTGCTCGCGGCCGCGCCGAAGCTGCGCATCGTGGCCAATGTTGCGGTTGGGTACGACAACATTGCGGTGGCGGATTGCACGAAGCGGGGCGTGGCGGCGACGAACACGCCTGGTGTGCTGGACGAGACTACCGCGGATTTTGCGTGGACGCTGCTGATGGCTGTCGCTCGCAGATTGGGGGAAGGCGAAGCGCTGGCGCGTTCCGGCAAATGGACGGGTTGGGACCTGGATCAACTGGTGGGCGCGGATGTGTGGGGCAAGACGCTAGGTCTGGTCGGCTTTGGGCGCATTGGCCGCGCGGTGGCGCGGCGTGCTTACGGATTTCAGATGAAGGTGGTCTATCACGATGCGGCGCGCGTGCCTCTTGATGTGGAAAGGGGCTTTCATGCGGAGTACCGCGAGCTTAGCGCGTTGCTTGCTGAAGCAGACTTTGTGAGCTTGCACGTGCCGCTGCTGCCGGAGACTCGCGGGCTTTTCAATGCGAAGACGTTCTCGCAGATGAAACCTACGTCGTTTTTGATCAATACCGCGCGCGGGCCGGTGGTGGACGAGGCGGCGCTGGTGCAAGCGCTCGAGAATAAAAAGATCGCCGGCGCGGCGCTCGACGTCTACGAGAAGGAACCGCTCATTAATCCGGGATTGAAGCGCCCCAACGTTGTTCTGGCGCCACACATTGCGTCCGCATCGCTGGAAACGCGCACAAAGATGGCCTGCATGGCCGCGGAAAATGTTGTGGCGTTGTTCAAAGGCCGACGCCCGCCTAATATTCTGAATCCCGAGGTTTTGAAAACGAGCTGAAAGACGCACCGGCGATGCTCTCATGGCGGACCTGAAACAGCTTGCTCGTCTAATTTTCCACGAGACTTTGGCGGCTATCGATATTCCGGCGGTGATGGAGCGCAAGGTGGGCATCGAAGGTTCGATGCTGCATTGCGGGGACATCGCGATTGACCTGCGGCGTTTCTCAAGAATCCGCGTGGTAGCTATCGGGAAGGCGGCGCACGCGATGCTTAATGGGCTGCGAGGGATATTGCCTCCCGAGGCGGAATTCGAGGGCGTCGCGTCCGCGCCAACGCCGCCAGAGCGTCCGCTGCCAGGCATCCGGTATTTTGTGGGAGGCCACCCGATTCCGAACCTGGAAAGCTGGGAGGCGGCGAAGGAAATTCTTGCGTTGCTGGCGGACTCCGACGAAAGGACGCTGGTATTTTTTCTGATCTCCGGCGGCGGGTCGGCGCTCGTTGAGCTGCCGCTGGATAGGCGATTGACGCTCCGCGATGTGCAGCAGTTCTATCGCACGCTGGTGACGTGCGGGGCGCCGATTGCGGCGATGAACGCGGTGCGGAAACATGTTTCGGCGGTGAAGGGAGGGCGGCTAGCCGCGATGGCGGCGCGCGCCACAAAAATCACTTTGGCCGTGACCGATGTGCCTGCGGAGCAGGAGGCGGCTTTGGCGTCAGGTCCGTCGTTGCCGGACCCGAGTACCACCGCGGACTTCGAGCGCATCGTCTCCGAATTCAAGATGCTGCCGCAATTTCCTGAGGCGCTGCGACGCTGTATCGAAGAAGGAAAGATTAGCGAGACGCCCAAGGAAGGCGATCCGGCGTTCGCTAACGCACACTTTGTCTTGCTGATGGGGACTGACGATTTGTTTCATCCTGCGCACTTTGTGTCGGAGGCCAAAGGATTTTTCACTTGTTGCGATAATTCCACCGACGACTGGCCGGTGGAGAAGGCCGCGGCATACCTGCTCGCGCAGCTTGATGCGTTGCAGGCGGCGTATCCTAACCAGCGTGTGGCATTGCTCGCTGACGGCGAGGTGAGCTCGCCGGTTACTGGCGATGGAATCGGGGGAAGGAATTCCGCTTTTGTGCTGGCGTGTGTGCCGAATATTGCCGGCCGCCGCGTGGCGGTACTGAGCGCCGGGACGGATGGGATTGACGGTAACAGTTCCGCGGCGGGGGCCGTTGCCGATGGGGAAACGATGGCGCGGGCGATGGCGGCGGGCTTGAATCCGGAAGATGCGTTTCGGCGCAGCGACGCTTTTTCCTTTTTTGCGGGGCTGGATGATGTGGTGGTCACCGGCCCGACTGGGAATAATCTGCGGGACTTGCGGATTTTCCTTTCGGAGCCTTAGGTTTCTGGAAAACCAAAGAGGCCTCAGGTCCAAAAAGCGGGCCCTTCGAGACTCAGGGTAAACCTGAGATGCAGTCATTGTCGTTAAGTTTTCAGCCGCGGATGCGTCGAGGACCTTGCGTTTTTATTTTCTGGCAAGGCTGCTTTCGATCGATTTCAATCGATCGCTCATTTCCTGAATGAGGTGTTCGAGTTTATCCAGACGTTGTGTGACGGCTTGCTCGATGCTGTCACCGCTTTTCTCGTCGTCACTCTCTTCGCTGGCGGCCGCTTTTCCACTTTCCTCTTTTTGCAGGCGGGCGATTTGCTGCTTGACGGTGGGGGCCATGTCGATGCTGAGATCGTCTCTTTTGAGCAAAGCTTGCAGCGCAGGAATTGCGGAGGCGTCGCCGCGATTGCCGAGAGCGCGCATGGAGGCGTATCGGATGGGGTAGTGCGGCTCGGTGAGATAACTTGCGATGAGGGCAGTGATCTCTTTGTTGCTCTTGTCGAGGCGAGCGAGGCTGGCGATGGCTGCGCCGCGAGTTTCGATAGCTTTGCCGGGGGCGGACCATTCGCGCAGCAGCGGGACACCTTTTTCGTCGTTGAGGTAACCGAGCGAACGTAATGCGGCGTTGCGCAGAAGATCATCCGGCGAATCGGCGCTAATTGCCGCCGCAAGCACAGGAAAGGCATCGGTAACTTTTAGCTTGCCGAGCGATTGCAGAGCATTGGCGCGGGCGCGGTAGGAAGGGTCGTCATGTGCGATGGCCAAAAGTTTCGCAGTGATTTGTGGCTCGTCTTTGATATTGCCGAGGGCGGTGACAATGTGACTGCGGACATCAGGATGAGGGTTGGCGTCGAGGGCGGCGAGTAACTGTCTGCCTGCGGCCGGAGTGGAGATTCGTCCGAGAGCGTCGGCGGCAATATCGCGAAGGCCCCAGGCTTTGTCGGCGTTCAGTGCAGCGCCTAGAGCAGCTACTACTTCGTCATCCTTTTTTGATTTGGCCAGTGCCTGGACGGCCTCGGCGCGGTCGGCGAGGTCTGTGGCGTTCTTTAGTTGATATAACCACTCTTTCTTTTCCTTGTGGAATTCCACGGATTTCAGAATTTGTTGTCCTTTATCGAAGAGGACCATCACGGGAGTTCCGTCGGAAGGCAGGAGGAAAGTTTCTGATTCTTTGGAAACAGCGATGCGGTGGATTTTTGGTCCGGATGCAGTCGTAATCTCAATGTCGACCGGCAGGTGGAAAATGCCGATGCGACCTTCGAGCCTCTGGGTCTGCTTGACGGTTATTGCAACCTGATGCTTGGCGTCATCATAGGAGTAGCTGACGTCAAATTTCGGAGCGCCGGCGCCGTAAATCCACTCATCGAAGAACTGCTGCACGTTGATGTGATTGGCATCCTGGATGGCTTCGATGAGATCGGGGGTCACTACGTTCTTGCCGCGATGGACTTCGAGGTAATGGTGCAGGCCGCGATAGAAGGCGTCCTCGCCAATCTGCTGGCGAAGCATGTACAAAACGAGCCCGCCTTTTCCGTAGGCGTTGTCGTCAAACTCGCTGGAGTCGTCAAAATCGTGGCGCACGATCGGTTTGGCGTAGAGACTGGACTCGGCGAGCCATTCCTGCATTGCTTTCCAGCGCTTGTAGTCGGCTTGATCCTTGGGATAGTGCGATTCGGTCCACACGAATTCGAAAAATGTGGCGAAGCCTTCGTTGAGCCAGATGTTGCCCCAGTCGTTGCAGGTGACGGTGTCGCCGAACCACTGATGGGCCAGCTCGTGGGAAATTAGCGGATCTTCATCGCCGGGGAATTCTGGAATCAGTGACGGACTGCGGAGAGAACTGCTGGTATTTGTTGTGGCGCTGGAATTTTCCATACCGCCGGCGACAAAATCGTCGACCATCGTTTGCGAATATTTCTCCCAGGGGTAGTCGAAACCTAGTTTCTTGCTGAAGAGCTCCATCATCGCGGGCGTGCGCTCGTAATTCGGGGCGAGGCGGTCGCCGCGTCCTTTGGGGGCGTAGTAGGTCACGGGCAGGCCGTGCCAGATTTGCTTCACTTCGTCGAATTCTCCGGCAACAACGGAGATCAGGTAGGTGGAACTCGGGAGAGATTCACGCCACGTCCACGTTTTCATGTCGTTGGCGTTTTTCGTGACGCTGACAAGTTTACCGTTGGCAACGGTGATCCACGAGGCGGGAACGGTGAGGATCGTTTCGGTGGTAAGGCGGTCGTTGGGGTAGTCGTAGGTGGGGAGGTAATAGCGGGTGTCTTCGGATTCGCCTTGGGTCCAAATCTGCTTGGGTCGGTTGGGATAGTCCTTGTCGGGGAGGATGAAGTACATACCCTTTGCCGGTTTGGCTTCGTAACGAATTTCGACATCGAATTTTTGGCCGCTGTGCGCCTCGGCGGGCAGCGGAACGATAAGTTTGGAGGCGGTGGTTGCAAATTTTGCTGGTGCGTTGTTTACCGTTACGCTTGCGATGCTCAAGTTGACGGAGTCGAATTCGATCTTCGCGGCGCCATCGCGCAGGATGGCCAGCGAATGAGTGACGTCGCCGAGGACCTTCTTTTGATCGACATCGAATCGCAGGGCGATTTTCGAATGCTGCAGATCGTAATCGCGGTTGCGCGCGTAGGGCTCGTCGCCCCTTAAGCGCGTGGCCGCCAGCGCCATGACGGCAAGCGTGGCCAATGCGAGAATTGTGGCGCGAAGTCGATTCGCTTTTCGCATACGTACAACTTTCATTCTGATTTTCTCCATAAGAATCCTTTTAAACGGCAGCGCCCTTGTTGTCGACGCGATGCCCGGCATCCCGAAGCGCCGCGATTGCCGCATGTAGCTGTTTTTCGCTGACCAGCAAATAATCCGTATCGAAGGTAGAGATGACGAAGAGGCTTATACTCGCCTTCGCTAACGGCGTCGCTAACGCTGCCAAAACACCGATTGCCGACAATGCAAAAGGTCCGGCCACCTTCAAAGCGCGCCAGCCTGTTTCGGCAGCGACACCGTGAGGAATTTGAGGCGCACTACAAACTATCGAAAGTTCGTCGCTCGTCCGCGTGACCGAGAAAAACGCGCCTTGTGTCGCCCATGGTGGCAAGGTCGCGTCCGCCGATAGATGCAGGATCGCGAGAGTCTCCGGCAAGACACTCAGATCAAAACGGCGGGTCGATTCGCTCATGCGCTAGAGAAGTTCACTATTTGTCCTATCTCTCAACCTTCCATGCTCTCGCGAAACGGAGCGCCGGGTCAAATGACGGCCGAATCGCAGGGCAAGGCTTCTGCATCGAATAGCGTGCGCAAATGCTAGTAGAATGGAGCTGGCGAGAGGAGAGGCCCATGAACGAAACGGCGACGTTTGGAGCAGGATGCTTTTGGGGGATCGAAACGGCTTTTCGAAATATTCCAGGCGTGGTTGACGCGGCGGTTGGATATAGCGGCGGTCACAAAGAGAATCCAACTTATAAAGATGTCTGCACAGACGAAACGGGTCATGCCGAGGTTGTGCAAGTCACGTTCGATCCGTCGGAGCTGAGCTATGAGAAATTGCTGGACGCGTTCTGGCAGATGCACGACCCCACGCAGGTAAACCGGCAGGGCCCTGATTTCGGCTCGCAATACCGTAGCGCCATTTTTGTCCATTCGCCGGAGCAAAAAGCGGCGGCCGAAAAATCGAAGGCGGCGTTGCAAACCAGCGGTAAATTCCGGAAGCCGATCGCGACGGAAATCACTGCAGCGGGCCCGTTTTACCGAGCTGAGGAATATCATCAGCGCTACCTGGAGAAGAGGGGCGCTGCCTCCTGCCACTTCTGAGTCGCGGGAGGGAGCCATCCAAAATATTGATAGTTCGAGAGCGAAAAGTTGATTTGAAACGTCCAACGATATTGCGTATCATTGATGATTGTGAACGGCTTTTTTCCAACTACCGCTGCCTGTTGTCGTCTGCAAAAGACGGCGAGGGCCGCAGTGTCTTGTATGGATAAAAAGCCAGCTTTGTAACTAGCCTTTTACTACGAGATTCTTGCTGACCCACCGCCGGAAGCCCTGGCAGGTGGGTTTTTTGTTTTTAAACGGAGATCCATGGCACACCTATCATCAGTCACTCTTTCAGAGTCCCCAGATATCTCGGACAGCGGTGTCGGAGCAACGGTGCCGCGCCGCTTGAATCACCTGAGGGCGCTAGAAGCGGAGAGCATCCACATCCTGCGTGAAGCAGCGGCCGAATTCGCGCGTCCGGTCATGCTTTATTCGATTGGCAAAGACTCCTCGGTAATGCTGCGACTGGCGCAGAAGGCGTTTTTCCCCGGCAAGATCCCCTTCCCTCTGTTGCATATTGATACCAGCTACAAATTCCCAGAAATGATCGAGTTCCGCGATGCGTACGCGCGTGAGGTAGGCGCGGACCTCATAGTCCACAAAAATCAGACGGCTCTGGACGCCGGGGCCAATCCATTCTCGCTGGGGACGCAAAAATGCTGCGGCCTGTTGAAAACAAAATCACTCCTGGATGCCCTTGCAGAAGGCGGCTTTGATGCCGCCTTTGGAGGAGCGCGGCGGGATGAAGAGAAATCGAGGGCCAAGGAGAGAATTTATTCGTTTCGCGATCCGCTAGGCCAATGGGATCCCAAAAACCAGCGTCCAGAGCTCTGGAACATTTTCAATTCCCGGATCGACAAAGGGGAAAGCATTCGGGTTTTTCCGCTGTCAAATTGGACCGAGCTCGATGTTTGGCTCTATATCCAAGCGGAAGATATTCCTATCGTGACTCTCTATTTCGCGAAAAAACGTGAAGTGGTGTTGCGAAATGGCTCGATCATCTTGATCCACAGTGCCAAGGACCTCTTGCCCGGCGAAAAGGCGCAAATACTGAAGTGCCGTATGCGTTCGCTCGGGTGCGTTCCGTGCACCGGGGCCATCCGCTCGGAGGCGGAGTCTGTGCCGCAAATCGTTGAGGAAATGCTGTCGTTCCGGCGCTCGGAGCGCGAGAACCGCGCAATCGATCATGACGAAGAAGGTTCCATGGAGCTGAAGAAGCGGGAAGGATATTTCTAGTGATTTCCACGACGCAAGAGCGGCCCGACGAAAGACTTGGGGAGTTCCTCGAGCAGAATCTGGAGACAGATCTTCTTCGATTCACGACCGCGGGAAGCGTCGATGATGGGAAATCGACGCTGATTGGCCGACTCCTCCATGACTCCAAAGCGGTCTACGACGACCAGATCGCCTCAGTGAAGAACAGCCGCATCAACCGTTCGACTGGACCGGTCGATTTTTCTCTGCTGACGGACGGCCTGCGCGCCGAGCGAGAGCAAGGAATCACGATCGATGTGGCCTACCGCTATTTTGCGACCGCACGGCGGAAATTCATCATCGCGGACACCCCCGGTCACGAGCAGTACACACGCAATATGGCTACCGGCGCGTCTACGGCCGACCTTGCGGTGATTCTTGTGGATGCCACCAAGGGGATTCTCCCGCAAACAAGACGCCACGCGTTCATCGCCTCATTGCTCGGGATACGGCATGTTCTTGCCGCGGTGAACAAGTTGGACTTGGTGGATTACCGGGAAGAAGTGTTCTTACGAGTGGAGCAGGACTTTCTGCAACTGGCAGAACAACTGGGGATTGCTCATATCCAGTGCGTGCCCATCAGTGCGCTTGAGGGGGATAACGTCGTCAATCGAAGCGAGCGTACCTATTGGTATCACGGGCCGACACTGCTGGGGCACCTGGAGACTGTTCCGCTAACCGCAGGGGATTGCCTCGAAAGCCTGCGATTTCCAGTGCAAATGGTGATTCGCCCCGATGCTAACTTCCGCGGATTTGCCGGCAGCGTTGCGAGCGGTGTGATTCGCCCCGGCGACGATGTCCTCGCGCTGCCGTCCGGACGAAGAACGCGGGTGCGCTCGATTGTCAGTTACGACGGTGATTTGCCGGAGGCGTTTGCCCCGATGTCCGTGGCGGTCCAGTTGGAAGATGAGATCGACCTTAGCCGCGGAGACATGCTGGTGTCGCCTGAGAATGGCCCGCGAGTGTCGAAGAGATTCCGCGCAATGGTGGTATGGCTGCACGAGACTCCGCTGCAGGTGGGCCGGACCTATCTCGTGAAGCACACAGCCCGCCAAACAAAAATTCGCGCCCTACAAATTCGCCATCGCGTGAACGTGAATACGCTTGAACAGGAGCAGGTAACACAACTGAACGTGAACGATATTGCCTCTGTCGATTTTGAAGCACACGTTCCGCTTTTCTTTGATCCCTATGCCAGCAATCGGGCAACGGGCAGCTTTATCCTGATCGATGCCATCTCCAACGCCACGGTTGGGGCTGGAATGATTCAAGGAGATCTAGTTGACCGACAAGCACAAGAGGAACTGGAACTTCCATCGCCCGAGGCCGCTCAGAATCAAGTGAACTCGCAAGAGCGCTACGAACGCCACGGGCACTATCCAGCCGTGTTCTTGTTGGAGAATCGGCCCGCTGTCGCGTCGAAGTTGGAGCGCGCACTCTTCGAGAAAGGGTTCGCGGTACTGCTTCTGGGCGCCGCGGCAGAATCGCCCGACTTGATATTGGAAACAATCCGCACCACGCAAAGGATTGGGGCCATTTCCATTTACTCGGGAGACGTTCTCGATGCCGAAACCAAAGAACGGATCGCCAGGGAAGTAAACGCCCGGCTGTTCGAGATCTCCTCGCAAAGCGAAAGCGCTAGCGATGCAGAGGTTTTCCTGCGCGGTTTGGCGCTGGCGGACTCTTTGCGGCTCCCAAAGCGGCAAGGAAATCAGGAAGGGGCCATCTAAATGGAAGTGGATCGCATCGCTCACGAATTGGAGAGTCTCGCACCGCAGCAGGCGCTCGAGACGGTGCTCGCGTTGAACCAAAGCGCGCGCTATTGCCTGACCAGCAGCTTTCAAGCGGAAGACATGGTAGTGGCGCATCTCCTTAGGAAGCGAATACCGGACATCCCCGTGCTGTTTCTTGACACCGGATATCACTTTTCGCAGACCTACGAGTATCGCGATCGCATGACGAGGCAGTGGTCGCTGAATCTTGTCAATGTGCTTCCCGCACAAACGGTTGCGGAGCAAGAATCGTCGTTCGGCATCCTGTACAGCACCGAGCCCACGCGATGCTGCCAACTCCGCAAAGTCGAGCCACTGATGCGCGCACTTGAACCTTTTGACGTGTGGTTCACCGGATTGCGCCGAGAACAGTCGCCGACACGAAAAAATCTTAAAAAGGTCGAGCTGCACCAGCTGTCAACCGGGAAGAGCTTGTGGAAAGTAAGCTTGCTCGCCGACTGGAACTGGGAGCAAGTGTGGCAGTACGTGAATGCAAACGGTATCCCACACCTGCCGCAGTACGACGAAGGTTACTTGAGTATCGGATGCCAGCCCTGCACCGCGTTGCCGTCGGATCCCAATAATCCCAGGTCCGGCCGTTGGGGCGGAACGAAGCTGGAGTGCGGAATCCACACTTTCTCGACACAGGTAGAGAAATGAACTTCCTGATCGGCTTTCTTATTGCCGTGGCTGTTGGGTTGACTGGGATCGGCGGAGGCAGTTTTACCGTTCCCGCCCTAATGCTAGTCGTTGGGCTTACCGCAGGCGAAGCAGTTGGAACCGCTTTCTTGTTTGCAGGGGTGTTGCGCCTGATCGCTGCTCCTTTTTATCTTCTCGGGAAGCATATTCACTCGCGTTACCTGTGGCTACTGCTGCAGGGAGCAATTCCCGGACTCTTGGCGGGCATTTGGGCTCTCCGTTTGTTGAATCGAGACGCGCGGAACCCACTTGTAATCGTGTTGCTGGGCGTGCTTTTAGCAGCGTCATCGAGCGTAACTTTTGTGCGGCGTGTGCAGAACCGCGGTTTCGCCAGAAAAAACCATCGCTGGCTTCCCTGGCTCGCTCTGCCTATTGGCCTGGAGTCGGGATTTTCGTCGGCAGGCGCGGGAGCGCTGGGGACGGTTCTCTTGCTGAACTATTCGGAAATGACGCCGGCACAAGTCGTGGGAACGGATCTGCTTTTTGGATTGGTGCTAGCGGTTATTGGCAGCGCATTTCACTGGACCTTTGGCTCCATCAACAACCCGGTCCTTGTCGAACTGCTCGTAGGAGGCGTTCCCGGCGTGGTCGCAGGCTGCCTGCTCGCCCGCAAAGTTCCTGCCAACAAACTGAAGACAGCTGTCGCCGTGGTTGCGATCTTTGCTGGATTGCAGCTGGTTTGGACCGGAAGCCGTGCGCTCGCTGCCAGCAGGCACGCGACAAACGCCGCGAAAATCACCGCGCACGCAAGTGCCGTACATACGCGCTAGCAGCATTTCTCTACTGCAAGCTGTTGTAGCCCGGCCGCAGCCTCGACAGTTTCGACCCTTTCAACTTCTTCAACATCGACATTTTCGACTTCTAGCGATCTTTTCCTGAAAATTCAACGGCTTACGATTTTCTACCTTTGGCGCGAGCGTTGCCCTTACCGCATGTGCAAGAACGTAGGCAGAGAGGTGGCGCTATGTCACTGGTTCTCGTATTCATCCACAACTGGCACGAGTCGTTTCGGGTGCTGCGCTACCGCAACAGATTCGGAATCCTGGATTCAGTGCGCTACGGCTTTTGGCTGGCGCACAAGTAGACCCGAAGGTGCTGCGGTGATTGACGCGCGTTCAGTGAATGCCAAACGAACGTTTTGTAGTGAGGATGTAGTGAGGAGAAGACTATGAAATTACGAGATCAGGCCACGAATGCTCAGAACACGCGGCCAAGCCGTTTCCGGTCGGACGTTCCGGAAGAGAGAGGCAAACACATGCCAACCCCGGACGAAATCCGTCGGCGAGTGCTTGAAATTCACAACGAACATGGCGGTCACGCTTACGATCTGGACGAGTACCTCGACGAGTGGCTGCAGGCGGAACGCGAGCTCCGGGAAAAGTACAACAAGAGCTCTCGCGAGTAACAGGAAGACGATGCTGAAGGAGGCACAAATGCGAGTACAACAAAACGGAAAACTCTTTTCATCGGCACTGGTCGTAGCACTGCTGTTGGTAACAGCGGGGACGTTAACCGCGCAGGACGTGCGCTACAACTTTATGCCGAGAACAGATTTCTCGAAATACCACACATATAAGTGGGTGAACGTCGGTGGTGCTCACCCCGACCAGATTATGGACGCGGAAATCAAGCAGTCTGTCGACTCACAACTGGCGTCGAAAGGGTTGACCAAAACGGATAGTGACAAGGCTGATCTTTATATGGGCTACCAGACCGCCGTCAATCAGGAAAGACAATGGGATGCCTGGGGCTCGCGAGCCTTCGGCATGGGCACGGGATCGTGGACCAGTTCGACGATCAGTGTCGGGACTCTAGTTCTTGACATGTATGACCCGGGAACGAAGCAGCTCGTCTGGACTGGAAGCGCCACCAACACAATTGACACCGGCTCAAACCACGAAAAGCATATGAAAAAGCTGGACAAGGCCATGGCGAAATTACTGCAGAACTACCCGCCTAAACAAAAGTAGAAGTGACAACCGTCTGCGCACATCAGGGAGCGAGAAACAATCTCCCAAGTGGAATTTTTCCGAGTCAATCGCAGGGCTCGGCCAGAAGCACGCGCCGAATGCAAGCGTGAGCATTTAGTTTGCAGCTCGGCGGAAGCGGCAGAGCTTGGGAGGAATTTGAAGGAGGCGATGGGAGTATGAAGCGCAACTGGGTAACAAGAGTCGGCATTATTCTCGGCATTATCGGAGCCAGCTATGTGGCGGCTGATGGTCTGTCGTGGCTTGAGAACCGCGGCAAATGCCATGGTCAGTGCGGCCACAATGACCGTGATTGCCAGCAGGTTTGCCTGGATAAGGGCTACTGTCCAGCGGAGGATCGGTGAAATCGTCATTGGCTTTCGCTCGATGAAGACACAGGAGTTGCGGCA
>Ga0210409_10004810_pt1 | contig 14404 bp, 12 predicted proteins | sample IncBWH17MmetaG_FD_161649 | JGI IMG/M metagenome (GOLD analysis project Ga0210409, IMG submission 161649) | Forest soil microbial communities from Barre Woods Harvard Forest LTER site, Petersham, Massachusetts, United States - Inc-BW-H-17-M | ecosystem: Environmental > Terrestrial > Soil >... | reverse complement strand
TCGTCCCTCCAATGTCCACCGCCCCAATCACGTCCCGTCCCTCGGCAGCAGCCCCGCCTCATCCTCCACAACAAACGAACACAGCCGAAACGTATCTGGATCGCTGCCCGAAAGCCGCGCCAACCGTTCCGCCACCAACTGCGTCGGAATAATATCGATCAAAAACTGCCACTCGCTCGCGGTCTCCGGAAGCTGAAACACCAGATCGCCCGCGTCCGTGGGCAAGCGCTGCCCGATCAACATCACGCGCGCGCTTAGTTTCCGCAGGTCGCGCGCCACCGCCAGATCCTGCTCGCGCATCTTCGCCCCATCGATCCACATGCCAAAGCGCACATCCTTGCCAACAATCTCCTGCGGGCCGTGACGGAAGCTCCCAGTTCCCATCGCCGTCGCCGGCGACTTCACGCCCTCTTCCCACATCAGCCGCGTCTCATAAGCGCTACCCAGGCTCGACCCGCGCGCCAGAAAATACGTCGTGCTGCGCGGCGCCAACCACTCCGATTTTTCGATCTGCGCCTGCCATCCCGGAATCGCGCGCCCAGCCGCCGCGAAAGCCCGCGAAAGCGAGTCCGCAGTGGCACAGCCAATCTTGGCTGTGCGCCCCGTCAAATCGACCGACCCAGTCACCGATCCCGCCAAAACTCCCGCAGCCAAGGCCAAAGTCGTATACGTATTCACCGAAATGGCATGATCCAACTCCACAGGAATCACCAGCGGAATCGCCGCCTCGCGTGCCAGCGTCCCCTCCGCCACATTCGTAATCCCAATAACCGTCGCCCCGCTCTCCCGCGCCTTCGCCAGCAGTTGCACAATCTCCACGCTGCGCCCGCTCCGCGAAATCACAATCAGCACCGACCCCGCCGGAATCGCCGCAAACTGCACCAGCTCCGCGGCGTCCACCAAGTACACCGGCCGCGCCACAAGCTGGAACAGCACCGAAACATTCAGGCCCGCATGCCAACTACTTCCAATCCCCGTCAAGTACACATGTCGCGCCGCGCGAGCCGCCGCCACAGCCGCGTCAAGCGACCCTCGGCCAGCTCCGGATAAATGGTCGAGCGTCCGTTGCAATTCGTTAGGCTGACGAAGGATGTCGCGGAGGAAATGAGTCATGGATGGCTCAAGCAAAGCGTTGGCGGCGCCTTGCCATCCTGACAGGTCGAAAGACTTCGACGCATCAGGAAATATCTCCGGGATAGAGTGGTTTTATGTCCAGTGTTTCCGACACGAAGGCCTTCAGGAATTCTTCGAATGAAGCTGCAATCGGCTTTGCCAGCTTTGCGAGGTCTTCTCGCTTCATCTCGTCGTTTTCTGGCTCCAAGTCATGCGCGATGAGAACAACCGGGGCGATTGTCCCCGGCGCTACGCGCGTATCAAAGCAGAACGCATCGCCATAGAGGGTCGTCGCAAAGACCACATAACCACAAGGGTAAGAATAGGCGCCAGGAACGTAGTCTCTGTTCTCCTCGATAATATCGGCGACCGGGCAAAGTCTGACGTTTCCAATCTCTGCAGTCTGCGCCGGTTCGGAGTCTCGATAGAAGACGAGAGCGTCGCTCGGCAAACCGAGAGAACGCAGTGCTTCGATGTTTGTCTCAGTGGCCGGACGGAATTCAACCTTGGCTTTTTGCTTGATCTCGTCCAGGAGGTTCACTCTTCTCTTCACTCCTCACGGATGGGTCATGTCTTCGGGATGCACGAGCGCGTCGAATTCTTCGCCGGTGAGGAAGCCGAGCTTGACCGCCGCGTCGCGCAAGCTCGTGTTCTCTTGATGCGCCGTGTGCGCTACCTTGGCGGCACTGTCATACCCAATCTTTGGCGACAGCGCGGTCACCAGCATCAGCGAGTTCTTCACATACTTGTCGACCTGTTCGCGGTTTACTTCAATTCCTTGCACGCAGTGCTCGACGAAACTGTTGCAAACGTCTGCCAGCAGCTCCACCGAATGCAAATAATTGAAAATGATCACCGGCTTGAACACGTTCAGCTCGAAATTCCCCTGTGAGCCGGCGAACCCAATCGCCGTGTCGTTGCCCATCACCTGCACCGCGACCATGGTCACCGCTTCGCACTGCGTCGGATTCACCTTGCCCGGCATGATCGAAGACCCCGGCTCGTTTTCCGGCAAAATCAGCTCGCCGAGCCCGCAGCGCGGCCCCGACGCCAGCCAGCGAATATCGTTTGCAATCTTCATCAGCGAAGCCGCCAGTGTCTTCAGCGCCCCGCTGGCAAACACGATCTCATCGTGTGCCGCCAATGCATTGAACTTGTTCGGATGCGACCGGAACGGCAGCCCGGTCAGCTCCGCAATCTTCCGCGCCGCGCGCTCCGCGAATTCCGGATGCGCGTTCAGCCCCGTCCCCACCGCCGTGCCACCAATCGCCAGGTCGTAAAGCCCATCGAGCGCGACCGCGATGCGCGCCCCGTCGCGGTCCAGCATGTTCACCCAGCCGGAAAATTCCTGCCCAAACGTCAGCGGCGTAGCATCCTGCAAATGCGTCCGCCCGATTTTCACGATGTCGGCAAATTCAAGGGACTTGGCCAGCAGCACGTCGCGCAATTTCTTCACCGCGGGCAACAGCCGCCGCGCCGTCTCCGTAGCCGCCGCAATGGACATCGCCGTAGGAAACGTGTCGTTCGACGACTGCGACATGTTCACGTCATCATTGGGATGAATGGGCTTCTTGCTGCCCATAACCCCGCCGGCCATCTCGATCGCGCGGTTCGAGATCACCTCGTTGACGTTCATGTTCGTCTGCGTACCGCTGCCCGTCTGCCAGATGCGCAGCGGAAAATGGTCGTTGAGCTTCCCGGCAATCACTTCATCCGCGGCATGCGCAATCAGCCGCGCCTTCTCCGGCGGCAGTTTCCCCAAATCCTGGTTCACCTGCGCCGCCGCCTTCTTCAAGATCCCGAACGCCCGGATCAGCTCCGCCGGCATGGTGTCTTTGCCGATCGCAAAGTGCACCAGCGACCGCGCCGTCTGCGCCCCGTAATACCGGTTCGCCGGCACCTTCATCTTCCCCATGCTGTCGCTTTCCGTGCGCGTGGCGGCGTTTTGCGCCGGTTTTGTGGCTTCCGACATGAAGGACTCCCCGTCTGGGCATAATGAGTTTAGCAGGTTCAGGAAAGAGGGAGCCAAGGGAGGGGACAAAGCCTAAACACAGAGGGCACAGAGTTTCTGAGCACTGTTCGAGGGGCAAGCAAAAGGCGCGGAGTTTATCAGGAAAGCGTTAGCCGCGATGTTGCGCCCACCAGGCGCGCCAGGCATCGGGCTGGCCTCCTATGGAGGCGCCGGTGATTTCGCGCAAAGCCTGGAAGACCCAGCCGCGCGTGACATCATCCAAGGTCAAATCGTCGGTCATCTTAAGCAGCTGCGGGACCGCGCGCCTGCGCTGCTCCCGCGTCAGCATCCCGGACTGCGACAATCCGCAACTGCCGCGTTCGCGCACCAGCGGCGAAGGATCGCTGCGGAAAGCCTCCAGCAAGGGAGCCACAGTTTCATCCGTCCCGAGCATGGACAGCCCCTCGATGGCCCAATACCGCGTCTGCTCGTCCGGGTCGTGCCGGTGAATCATGAGCGTGACGAAAGCCTTTTGCGTTTCAACTCCGCGATTACCGAGCACACCCAGCATCCACAGCGCCCAGGGCCGCGCCGAAGGCTCCCTGCGGATTCGCTCCATCAGGTTGTCCGCGCTCTCCGGACGCTTCGGCAGGTTGTACCCGGCCAGTTCGATTTCGAGCGCCGCCGCGCGCACGTGCAAGTCCTTGGAATTCAATGCGGTAGTCAGGAGGCTGGAAAGCTGCCCTTGTAACTCCAACTGCCCAAACCAGTTACCCACGAACTTGCCGATCTGCTCCAGCGCCCCGTCATCGTTGTTGACAGCCCGCTCCAGCAGCCGCTCCGCCTGTTGTTGGGCCGGCAGGTTGGCAATTTCTGCGATTTCGTGGTCGGAAAGCTTCGCAGGCAAAGCCGATTGCGGCGCATCTTGCAACTGCATCTTGAGCGCAAACTCGCTCCAGGCGGCCCGAATAGGCGCCGGAATTGCCGCCGCAAAGAAGATCAGCGCCATGGCCAGGCTCAGAACAATCAGCAAGCTCCTGGCCCCGCGCGGTTCAGGCGGGTTAGCGGGCGAACGGTCTATGGGCTGGCTGCTCATCAGGTTCTAGCTCCATTTCGAGCCTAAGTACCTGATTCGCCACCAACAATAGTACGCAAGGACAGGCGTGCTTGCGGTGTAACAGGCTAAGGTATAATTGGATGAGGGACACTTCTCGCTTCTAAATGGCTGGGGATAACAAATTAGTGCAGCCGTCGGCTGCCGTAAGCGCCCGGAGGCGCCTGCGGTTCCTGCGCACCCGTTTGCGCGAATTGCGCATGATCGGCAAAGCCCTGGTTTCCACCAAGCACCCCATCCTGGTGCACGTGATTCCCAACCGGCGTTGCAATCTGGCCTGTACGTACTGCAACGAATTTGACGATTTTTCGAAGCCCGTCCCGCTGGAAGAGATGAAAAACCGGCTGGACATCCTGGCCGGTATGGGCACGTCGATCATCACCATCAGCGGCGGCGAGCCTCTGATGCACCCGGAAATCGATCAGGTGATCCGGCACATCCGGCAACGCGGCATGATCGCCGGGATGATTACCAATGGTTTTTTGCTGGACAAGAACACCATCGAAAAATTGAACGCGGCGGGACTGGAGCATTTGCAAATCAGCATCGACAACGCCGTGCCCGATGAAGTTTCGCTGAAGAGCTTGAAAACGCTGGACACGCGGCTGGAATGGCTGGCGCAATTCGCCGTTTTCCAGGTGAATATCAATTCGGTGCTGGGCAGCGGCGTGAAAAACCCCGAAGATGCGCTGAAAATCGCGCACCGCGCCGTGGAGCTCGGTTTTACCAGCACGGTGGGAATTATTCACGACCACAACGGGCAGCTCAAGCCGCTGGGGCCGCGCGAAACGGAAATTTTCGAAGAGATTATGACGCTGGGGAAGCGCTCGTTTTCGCGCTTCAACGAATTCCAGCACAATGTCGCGCGCGGCCGCGAACACAACTGGCGCTGCCGCTCCGGCTCGCGCTATCTCTATATTTGCGAGGACGGCCTGGTGCACTGGTGCTCGCAGCAGCGCGGATATCCGGGGATTCCGCTGACGCAGTACACGCCGGAGATGCGCCGCCACGAATATTTCACGGAGAAATTCTGCGCGGCGCGCTGCACCGTTTCCTGCGTGCAACAGGTGGGAATCCTGGACAACTGGCGCGATCCGCAAACCCGCAAAGCGAAGCCCATGGCTCGACCGCCGGTTCCCGCGCAATTGGTGCAAATCGGCTCCGTGCGCGGCGACAGCTAGAAGCGAGAACATAGGGGCGGGCCGGCTCTCTATAGTCCCTTTCCACGCACACGAACGCAGCCAGGGAATTGACGGCGCGCTCTGGTTTCTAAAAAATGTGAGCATGGCAACCGCGGCGATTGAAATCGAAAACCTGACCAAGGACTATCCCTTCGGTTTTCTGAACCTGAAAAAGAAGACGTCGCTCGAAGGTCTGAACATGAGCGTCGAGGAAGGGGAAGTGTTCGGTTTCCTCGGCCCCAACGGCGCCGGCAAGACCACGACCATCAAATTGCTGGTGGGTCTGATTTTCCCCACCGCCGGCACCGCGCGCGTGCTCGGGAAATCCATCAGCGACATTTCCATGCACGCGGATATCGGCTATCTGCCGGAACAGCCGTATTTTTACGACTACCTGACGGCCGCGGAATTGCTCGATTATTTCGCGCGATTCCATAATTTGCCCGCGCAAGAGCGCAAGACGCGCGTGGACCTGATGCTGAAAAAAGTGGGACTGGAGACGGCGCGAAAAATTCAGTTGCGGAAATATTCGAAAGGCATGTTGCAGCGCGTGGGGTTGGCGCAGGCCATTGTGCACGACCCGAAAGTCGTGATCCTGGACGAGCCCATGTCTGGGCTCGATCCGGTGGGGCGCCGCGAAGTTCGCGACATCATTCTGGAGCTGAAGCAAGCCGGGAAAACGGTGGTGTTTTCCACGCACATTTTGTCGGACGCGGAAATGCTCTGTGACCGCGTAGGAGTCATTGTGGGCGGAAAACTGCGCGGGGTAGGGGCACCGGACGAAATCGTGGGGATGAAAGCGCAGGGCATGGAGGTCCTGTTCGAATACGCGGGCGCCGCTGCCGGATTGCAGCCCTTGCTGAGCAAAGCGACGCAGACCGGAAAACGCTACCACTTGCCGGTTCCCGAGGCGGCTTTGTACGCAACGCTGCAGCAGCTGGGCGGCGCGGGGGCGAAGATTTTGTCGGTCACGCAGGTGAAGTCCACGCTGGAAGAATATTTCATGCACTTGGTGGAGGCAGACCGGGCGCAAGCGCCGGCGGTTGAGGTGAGCGGAAAGTGAGGCGCGCGGGGATAGTGGCGCTGAATACGTTTCGCGAAGCAGTCCGCGATCGCGTGCTGTACAACCTGGTATTTTTCGCGCTGGCCATGATTGCCGCTTCGATCTTAGTCGGCCAAGTATCGATTGGCATCGAGGAGATGGTCATCGTCAGCCTGGGCTTGAGCGCGATTTCGGTGATCGGCCTGTTGATGGCGGTGTTCATCGGCGTCGGCCTGGTGTCCAAGGAAATGGACAAGCGCACGCTGTATGCCATTTTAGCCAAGCCGGTGCGACGCTGGGAATTTCTGTTGGGCAAGTTCGGCGGGCTGTTGCTCACCTTGACGGTGAATACGGTAGCCATGGCCGCCGGCCTGTTTCTGGCCCTTAGATTAGTGAAGCAAAGCGGCGACCCTCTGGAGGGTCCGGTCCTGATTGCAGTGTATTTCATCCTGTTGAAGCTCGCACTGGTCGTCGCGCTGGCGCTATTGTTTTCGTGCTTCACAACGCCGCTGCTTTCGATTCTGTATACGACCGGCCTCTATATCGCGGGATTGTTCGTCACGGAAATGCGCAATTTTCAAAGTCAAACGATGTCGCGGGCGCTACAAACGCTCCTGCGCTGGCTCTCCTATCTGCTGCCGAACTTTGAGAATTTTGACGTGATGGCCTCGGCCGCACACGCACGCGCGATTCCCGGAGTGTTGATCGCGCAAAATACCGCTTACGCGGCGCTATACTGCGCTGTTTTGTTGTCCGTTGCGGCGGCCATTCTCACCAGGCGAAACTTGAAATGAAAGCCGGAAAATCCTACGTCCTGTTGTGCGCCGCCCTGCTGCTCGGATTTTACGGCGTTTGGGAATTGCAGCATGCCATCGACGCCCGGCTGGCGGACCTGCACCAGGAACAAGACGATCTGGTGTTGCGCTCCGGCCCGCTGCTGAAGGCCATGAGCCTGGAATATGCTCCGCTGATGGCCGATTTATATTGGACACGGGTGGTGCAGTACTACGGCAACAAGCACGTGCGCCAGGACGCCAACATCGACCTGCTGTGGCCGCTGCTGGATGTGACCACGACTCTCGATCCCAACCTGATCGTGGCCTATCGTTTCGGCTCGATGTTCCTGAGCGAACCTGTGCCGCGTGGAGCGGGAAAACCGGAGCTGGGTATCGAGTTGCTGCAGCGGGGAATCCGCGCGAATCCGGAATACTGGCGCTTTTACGAGGATCTGGGTTTCATCTATTACTTTGAGCTGAAGGATTATCCGAAGGCGGCAGATGCTTTCCTGGAGGGCAGCAAAAAGCCGGGAGCCATGATCTGGATGAAGGCGTTCGCCGCCCGGATCAGCGAAAAAGGCGAGTCGCTGGAGACTTCGGCAATGTTGTGGAGCGAGATTTACAACTCCACGAGCGAACCTTCCATCAAGGAAAATGCCAAAATACATTTGCAGCTGCTTCACGCACGGGCCGATTGCGAGCAGCTAAACAAGATCGCCGCGGAATACAAAAAACGCAATGGGCGCCCTCCCAGCAGCGTGGCGGACCTGGTAAATGCCGGCCTAATCCCGGGCTTGGCTGTAGACCCCGTGGGCGTCGTATATTGGTTCGACACAGAAGGCAACGCGCAGATCAATCCAGCAAGCCCGCTCTACAAAGAGGAAAACCTGGCGAAAATAAAGCCCTGAGCTCCGCCCTCATTGGTTCACGCAAAGAAGAGTCATGCGCGGATCGATGGTGATTTTGTTGGGCGCAGCCTGGGTAGTGAATTGAAAACTGGTTTCGGGGCCGGCGGCGAGCACTACGCCCAGTTGCGTGGAATGCCCGCCAGCGTTCGCGTACAGCGGCACCGGCGCGATAAACGAACGCGGCACGCCGCTCTGAAACAGCTTTCCGCGCACCAGGACCCCCTTCTCAGAGTGGTGCACCGAAAATTCCACGCGATAATGGGGAATGCCGGTTCCGCGCACCCAATCTTCGAAAAACCACTCCATCGAGCGGCCGCCGTCGAGATCCATGCCGGGGGTCATCACCGCTTCGATTTCGCGCTGCAGGTCCGCGCTGGAGAGGGCGCGGTAAGCATATTTGCCGGCCAGCGTCTTGAGCAGCGCCTCAAAACGCGCGTCGGGATCTTTCGCGCCCGGCTGGCGCAGCATCTCGCGGAGCATGTGAATCACCCAGGAACCTTTGCTGTAAACGAGTTGTTCGAACCCTTCCGGCGATTTTGACGAGATCAAGCGCGTGCCTAGATCCAGAGCCCCGATTTCAGCCGGCGGCTGCTCCGCGCCTGGCAATTTCTCCACCAGCCGCTGGCGGTAGCGCGTGAGCCAAACGCGCAGAGAGTGATTGGCGTTCTTTTGGCTGTCGGCAAACAGCAGCGCCAAATAGTTGGCGATTGCTTCGTCGATCCATTGATCGCGATAGGAACTCCAGCCAACGACGTTGCCCCACCACTGATGCGCCACTTCGTGAAAGGGAACCAGCTCCGTGAAATGTTCCTGCCCGCTTTCGGTGAGCCCGGCGCGCTGCTGCGCGGCGGGAGGAAGGAAAGAAAAAGTGGAGATATAAAGAAGTCCGGGCCAGCCCTGGCCGAAGGTTCCCGGAATTTGTGAAACGCCGAGCTTCTGGAAGGGAAACGGCCCGCTGTAATTTTCGTAGAAGCGAATGGAGGAGTCGATATCGCGCCCCAATTGTTTGAGCGCGTCCGCAGGGCTTGGCGCCAGGGTAATCGTGGGCATCATATTCGAGCTGTTCTGCCCTTCGGGGCCAAGCGACGACGGCATGCGTGGGACATCGAAAGACGATGAGCCCAAACGATTGTTGAGGGACTGCTCCAGCATGCGATTGGCGTAGACCTCCACGGAATGCGTGCCGGCGGTCAGCGAAGCGAACGCGTAATCGCCCAGATTGAAACCGGCGACCGACGCCGGATTTCGCGTGCGCCAGTGGCCGACACGGAATTCGCCGTCTTCGCGTTCGTCGAGCTTTGTGCCTGTGGCTACCAAACGCAGGCGCCGCGGCCAGTGCATGGTCAATTCATAATCGGCAAAGTCCGCGGCGTCGCCGAAGTGGGGATACCAGCCTTCGCGCGCGCCAACGTAGAGCACGCCGTTTCCGGCGTCTTCAATGACGTTGCCGTGATAGCGGAAATGCAGGGTGAACTCCGCGCCGAGCGCGGACGGCGTTGGCAGCACCACATAGAGAAAATCGTTGCCGTGCGTGCTGCGCTCGCGCACCGTCATTCCCTCATTTTGGAAAAAGGTAAGGGCCTCGCCCCGCTCGTCGCGGACCGCGTCGACGTTCAATAGGTGAGAAAGCTGCAAAGCCAGCCAACGTTCCCCGCCGGCTTGGGCGCGAAAGCGCACCTCGGTTTTCGCTTCCAGCGAATTGTTGGCGAGGATGGATGTATCAATCGCGTAGCGCACGGCCCGGAAGGGAGCCGCGGGAGCTGCAGTGTCCGGCGCACGGTAGGAAGCCCACACGTCATAAAACGTTCGGGCTTCGTTTTTTTTGGGCTGGCCGAGCAGGAAAGACTCGCGGCGCGCGGGGTCCAGGACCAGGTCGAAAGGGCCGGTGGTGACACCGTCGAGCGCGCCGAAGAAATAGGGCTTGTGGTTTAGCGAAAGCGAATCGAGCAGGACGCGAAGCGACTGTCCGGTATTTAGAGTGGCCAGCAGCGAATCCCAGCGGGCCGCGAACGCGGAATCCTGTTGCGGCGAAACCTGTGCCGCACCGAATTGGCGGAGCAGGTCGGCGGCGGTATCGTCGGTGAAGCGCAAGCAAGCCGAAGTAAAGTCCTGATCGAGGACGGGGGCGCCCAAAAAGTGCGCCATCTGCTGCTTTTCGACGGGGTCGCGCGGAGCGGCCAGGATGTGACCGCGGCCGTAAAAGACGGCGCCCGTGACGCGGCCCTCGAACAATTGTAGAAAAGCAAGCTTGCCCTGCTCAAAAGAGAGCTGCACATCGCCACGGCGGAGCTCAATGCGATTGGCGGATTCGATATCGTACAGCGTGGCGGGGTCCACGCGCAGAGCGTTCAGTTGATCGTAAACGTCGCGCGCGGTTTTCTCCGCCGCCCAGACCTCCGCGGCCGCCAGAGAAAAGCAAAGCCCGAGGAAAGCAACCCGGAACCGCATGTCCGAGTGTAGTCACTTTCGGCATGACGGTACAAGGCGGCAGGTTGCGGCGCCGTGCGCCAAGCCTAAAATAAAGGGATGCGCTTCTACGTGATTCTCGCCGCCGGTTTTTCTCTGCTTGTAACGCAGGATGCGTGCGCGGACACCATCGTTCTGAAGAATGGACGCCGCATTGTGGCGGACAGCGTGGTGGTGGATGGCGACAAGGTGCGCTACCTGACGGCGGCGGGCGAGCTGGCCCTGCCGAAGTCGATGGTCGATCACATTGAGAAGGGTGGGGCAGGGCAAATGCCGGCGTCGGTGACGGCCGGTGCGGCAAACCTGGCCATTACACCTCCCAGCCTGGAACCCAGCAAAGCGACTGCCGCGGCGGAGAACGGCGCGGTGCACGACGGCCTGGTGGACCGCGAATTCCTGGCCACGGTTGCGAACGAGGCGCGCTCCGGCGCGCCGGCGGCCACTGAAAAAGCGGCCATCGCGTACCATGCCGCGGCGCAACTGGAGCTCGTGCGCGGCGACATGGAGCGCGCGCTCGACGACGAACGCACTGCGCTGACTTACGAGCCCGATAATCTGGTCATGCTGCTAAACGCCGCATACCTGCACCTGCGGCGCAGCGAATACAAGCAAGCGCTGGACTACCTGGAGCACGCGCAGCGCGTCGCCCCGGACAATCCCGACGTGCCCAAACTCACCGGCTGGGCGTACTACGGGATGAACAAGCTGAGACAGGCCGTCGCGGAATGGGAACGCGCATTGGCGCTGAAACCGGATCCCGAAGTGCAAGCGGCGCTGGACAAAGCGCGGCGCGATCAGCAGGAGGAAGAAAATTATCGCGAGAACGAAAGCAGTCACTTCACGCTGCGCTACAGCGGCGCAGCGGAGCCGGGGCTGGCGCGCGAAGTGCTCCGCGCGCTGGAAATGCATTTTTCGGCCATTGAATCGGAGCTGAGCTACACGCCGCCGGAACCGATCGGGGTGATTTTGTACACGCAGCAGGCATTCGCGGACATCACCAGCGCGCCGGCCTGGGCTGGCGCGATGAATGACGGGCGCATTCGCGTGCCGGTGCAGGGACTGACACAGTTGACGCCGGACTTGTCGCGCGTGTTGAGGCACGAACTGACGCACAGCTTCATCCGGCAAAAAACGCGCGCCAACGCACCGACTTGGGTGCAGGAAGGGCTCGCGCAATGGATGGAGGGAAAGCGCAGCGGTGCGAATGCAGGGATACTCTTGCAGGTGTATGACGCGAAACAGGCCATGCCGCTCAGCGACTTGGAAGGATCCTGGCTGCAGTTGCCCACCGCGGTCGCGGGTTATGCGTACGGATGGGCGCTCGCGAACGTGGAATACATCGTGCAAGTCGATGGAATGACCGACATGGAGCACATTCTGGACCGCCTGGCCGGAGGAAGCACGACGGAAGCAGCGTTGCGCCAGGTGTTGCACAGCGATTATAACGAGCTGATGCAATCCACCGCGCAGTATCTGCGCAAGACTTATTGAAAATAAAAATTGATTGGGCCGTTGCGAGCGCCTGTTGCTGGTCAGCTATCGCGCAGCAACGCGGCGAGGAGCGCGGCGCGCTCCGGCATCGCTTTCACCAGGGCGTATTCGTGCGCGGAGTGCGCGCCATCGCCGACCGCGCCCAAGCCGTCGAGCGTCGGGACGCCGAGCGCCGCAGTGAGGTTTCCGTCCGAGCCGCCTCCCGCGACGCATTCTCCAATCGGCAAACCCATTTGCGCAGCCAACGATTTCGCGCGAGAGAACAGGGCGGCGCTGACTTTGCGCTCCATGGGAGCGCGATTGAAGCCGCCATGAATTTCCAGGCGCGCGCCGTGCGTGAGGGGCCGAAGAGCGCGCAGGCGCTGCTCGAGCTGGCGCATGTCCGCAAAGCGCAGGGCGCGGAGATCGACCACGGCGCGGGCCCGCTCGGCGATGACGTTGACGCGCGTGCCGCCCTGAACGATGTCGGCGTTCACGCTGATGCCACGGCGCAAATCGTTCCAACTCTCCAGGCGCGCGATCTGATGCGCGAGTTCGTGTACGGCATTCACTCCTTCCTGCGGCGCGAGGCCGGCGTGCGAGGCGCGCCCGTGCACGATAATCTCCGCCTCGCCCACGCCTTTGCGCGCCGTTTTCAGCAGGCCGCGCGGGCCGAACGACGGCTCCAGCACAAAAACGGCGTCGCTGCGGAGAGCTTCCGCTTCGATGAGCTTGCGGGACGAATCGCTGCCGATCTCTTCGTCGGAAGTCCAGAGAAAAACGATGCGTTCGCGAAGCGGGGTTTGCGCTTGTTGCAGAGCTTGAAGCGCAAAGAGCGCCTGCACGATGCCGGCTTTCATGTCGAACGCCCCGGGACCGTACGCTTTGCCGGCGGACAGGCGAAACGGCATCTTCGCGAGCGTTCCGGTGGCGTACACCGTGTCGTAGTGACCGAGAACGAGAAGCTGCCCCGCCCCGCGCGACTTCGGCTGCTCCCAAGTGATGCGCAGATGATCGCCGCGATGCTTCTGGGCGAGCCGCTCGACGCGCGCGCCCTGTTTGCGCCATTCCGCGGCGACGATTCCGCAGCAGCGGTCGGCGGGCGTTTTCTCCAGGCTCGGCGATTCCGCGAGCACAAAGGCCCGCAAGACTGCGAGCATCTGCGGCAAACGCGGTTTTAGAAGGCGGAGCAGGGCCGCTGGGGAGTTCGCTTCGGTCATCGCGTGGACATGCTAACAGCGCCCTGCTGGCGGTGCAAAGACTGGGCAGCAAGCGCCCTGCTTCGCATATAATTGTAAGTTTGCCGGGAATACAGGGGGCCGCAGGTGTGCGCGGCTACGGGAGCGCCGATGATACTCGACGTTACGGAAATTCAAAAGATTTTGCCGCACCGCTACCCGTTTTTGTTTGTCGACGCCATTGTGGAAATGGAGCGGCTGAAGCGCGTGGTCGGCATCAAGAATGTGACCATCAATGAATCGTATTTTCAGGGGCATTTTCCGGGTCAGCCGATTATGCCCGGCGTATTGATCATCGAATCGATGGCGCAAACCGGTGGATTGCTTTTGCTGCAGGAAGTGCCCGATCGCGAGAACAAGCTTTTGTACTTTGTCGCCGTGGATGGAGCGCGCTTCCGGCGCCCCGTGGTCCCTGGCGACCAATTGAAAGTGGAGATGAAAGTTATTTCTTGGCGCGGAGATTTTTGCAAGCTGGAGGGACGCGCCACCGTAGATGGCCAGCTCGCCGCAGAGGCTACGCTGATGTGCAAGATGGTGGATCGCGTTCCCGCGGCTACAGTGGAAGTATCCGCGAAATGAGTTCATCCCAGGTTCATGAGCAAGCGATCGTCGCGGCCAGCGCGAAAATCGCCGCCGGTGTTCGCGTTGGCGCGTACGCGGTGATTGGCGAGCACGTCGAGCTGGGTGAAGGCTGCGTGCTTCATGAGCATGCGATGGTGCAGGGGCCTTCAAAAATCGGCCGCAACAATGTGTTTTATCCGTTCTGCGTTATCGGCGGCGACCCGCAGGACCTGCGCTTCAAGGGCGAGAGGACGGAGCTCGCGGTGGGAGATGGAAACACGTTTCGCGAGTACGTGACCATCACCCGCGGCACGGTGGGCGGTGGAGGAAAAACAACAATTGGCAGCGGCAGCTTGTTTTTGGCGTCGTCGCATGTGGGACACGACTGCCACGTCGGCGATCAAACTTTGTTTGTGAATGGAGCGACGCTCGCGGGCCATGTGACCGTGGAGGACTACGCCACCATCGGCTTTCAGTCGCCGGTGCATCAATTTTGCCGCGTCGGGCGCTATGCGTATATCGGCGCTTCGACCGTTATTACGCAGGATGTGCCGCCGTTTTCGCGCGTGGTGACCGAGCGTGAA
>Ga0210409_10004809_pt1 | contig 14404 bp, 9 predicted proteins | sample IncBWH17MmetaG_FD_161649 | JGI IMG/M metagenome (GOLD analysis project Ga0210409, IMG submission 161649) | Forest soil microbial communities from Barre Woods Harvard Forest LTER site, Petersham, Massachusetts, United States - Inc-BW-H-17-M | ecosystem: Environmental > Terrestrial > Soil >... | reverse complement strand
ACTTGGGTCCCACAGTACATCCGGTCAACACCACGGCGCCGGCAACTGAGAGAACGAGGCCGCGCCACCGATCGCGGAAGGTGAGTGTGCCCAGCGTTCTCACTGATTCGCTCCGGCCGGTGAGGGCCCTGCCTGGGCCATGCGAACCGGCTGCCCAGAAACGATGGAGTCGGGCGGATTCACGATCAGCTGCTCGTCTCCATTGAGCCCAGTCAAAACCTCGACCTCGTTGCCGAAATCACGACCCAGCGAGATTGGAATCAGCGTGGCTTTGTTGTCCTTCACCGAGGCAACTCGCAATCCTTCTGACCGGAAAAGCAACGTGTTCACCGGGACCGTGAAGGTCGATATGTTTGTGGGCAATTTCAAGTGAAGTTCTGCGTACGCACCCGTGAGTAGTTCGCCTGTGGGATTGTGAACTTGAATTTCAACCAGCAAGGTGCGGGTAGTCTGATCGATGGCATCGGCAGTTCGTACCAGCGTGCCTTCGAAATGACGGCCGGGGAATTCCGATAACGTAAGGTCCGCCTTAAGACCAGGCTTGGTCAGTTGCGAATAAACCTGCGGTACGTTTACGTACACCCGCAAGGGATCGGGCGCGGCGATGTGAAACAGTTCGGCCTTTGTTCCGCCGCTGGACCCTGAGTCAATCAGCTGGCCGATATCGGTATTGCGTTGGGTAATAACGCCGCTAAAGGGCGCGTAGATCTTCTGGAACGATGACAGATCCTGCAGGCGCCGAACGTTGGCTTCCCCCGACTGTACCATCGCCTTTTTTGCCACAAAATCGCTGCTGGCGTTGTCCGCGTCCTGCTGAGAAACGGAATCAGACTTTAACAAGCCCTGGTATCGGTTCGCGGTGATCTCGGATAGGCGGACGTTAGCCTCTGCGGTGGCGAGATCGGCTCTCGCCTGGTGAAGCTGCTGATCCACCTCGGGGGTATCGATCTCGGCAAGCAACTGGCCGGCTTTCACTCGCCCTCCGATATCGACGTACCATTTCTTCAGATATCCATTGGTGCGGGCGTAGATCGGAGCGTCTTTGAAAGCCTGGACGTTGGCCGGCAGGATGATTTCCTGCCCGGAAGCCGCATGCTTGGGGTGGACAACCGAAACAGCCGGGACAGCGAGCTGGTTCGTTTCCGATCGCAGAGCGGCGCGGGCACGAACGCGCGGTACGATCCCGGCAATCACCACCGCCGCCACAATCGCGAATGCAACCACCGCGATCAACCAACGGCGACGGGGATGGTCTCCGGACGCTCCATTTCCAGGCGACTGGGGGCTTCTCGCCACTACTTGCTGTTCAATGTTGTCCCGCTCTGCAACTGGCATGGTATAACTCCCGTCCGTCGTATGACAGATGTCTGAAACTAACTATTCGATTGCGCTTCGTTCGCTCTGGCTCTCCGCCCGTGCAACACGCTGAAGAAAACTGGGACGAAAAATAAGGTCGACACCGTCGCGAGCAACAAGCCGCCAATAACGGCTCGCCCCAGCGGTGCATTCTGTTCGCCACCCTCACCGAGACCCATGGCCATCGGCACCATGCCGATCATCATCGCCAATGCCGTCATCAGTACGGGCCGGAATCGTGTGAAGCCGGCTTCCAGGGCAGCAGAGACGGAGTCTTTCCCTTCGTCCATTTGTTCCTTGGCAAAGCTCACCACCAGAATGCTGTTGGCGGTAGCCACGCCCATACACATGATCGATCCGGTCAATGCGGGAACGCTGAGAGTGGTATTCGTGATGAACAAGAACCACGTGATCCCCGCGAGAGCTGCCGGCAAGGCCGAAATAATGATGAATGGGTCGAGCCACGACTGGAAGTTCACCACGATCAGCAAATAAACGAGCAAGATCGAGAAGACCAATCCACCGAGCAGTCCGATGTAAGACGATCGCATGGTCAAAACCTGGCCGCGAACCACCACGCGCGAACCTCGCGGAACATCTTTTTTGGTGTCCTCGACAATCTTGTTAATTCCGCGCGACACCGAGCCTAAATCCGTGCCCTGAACAGACCCATAAATATCGATGACGGGCTGGATGTCGTAATGCGACACGACTCCCAGTCCCGCGCCCCGCGATATCGAGGCCAAGCTGCCGAGGATCTGCGGAGGCGACCCGGCGGAGCCAGTCACTGGGATATTTTGCAGAGCCTGCAGCGAATCAATCCGATACTGGGGTGTCTGCGTAGCGATCGCGTAGCTCACACCATTCTTCGGATTCAGCCAAAACGTTGGCGTTGTTTGAAAACTTCCGCTCAGCGATATCAATAAATTTTGCGCAACGTCCCGCTCGGTGTATCCCGTTTGACCGGCTTTGGTTCGATCCACTAAGACGTGCAGTTTGGGCTGATCGAACGGCTGTTGAATTCGGAGATCGACTGTGCCCGGAACGTAGCGCACACGCTCGAGCAGTTGGTCCGCGTACCGCCGATTGTCCTCAAGGTTGTAACCGAAGATCTGAATATCGATCGGGGACGGTAAGCCAAAATTCAGAATCTGGCTGACGATGTCAGCCGGCAGGAAGGCAAAGGTCACTCCCGGAAACTCGTTCGCCAGCTTGATGCGGAGGTCATGGACATACTTCTCAGTTGATTTGTGTTTTTCTCCCAGGCTCACCAGGATGTCGGCGTCCGCCGGACCGACCGGCGCTGACGTGCTGTAGCTTAAGTTGATTCCGCTGTATGGCAAGCCGATGTTGTCGATTACGCTCGAGAGTTCGTTCGCCGGAATCTGCTCGCGAATCGACTGTTCGACCAGATCGCACAAGCGAGCTGTTTCTTCGATGCGCGTTGAGGTACGAGCGCGCACGTGCAACCGAAACTGACCCGAATCCACCGACGGAAAGAAGTCCTGCCCAAGCCAGGGGACCAGAAGGACAACTGATAGCAGGCATACAACAAAGAAGGTGATCAGAAATGACCGCTGCTGACGCAAGCAGCTCTCGAGCAGGCGGTGGTATCTCTCCCGAAACCGTTCAAAGGCATGTTCGAATCGGACCTGCAGGCGCACGAATGGATTCCTGCTGTTTTCGGCGAGATGACCGGCTTCGGCCTCGTGACCACGCAGCAGATATTTCGCCATCGTCGGCACAACGGTTCGCGACAGCAGATACGAGGCAAGCATTGCGAACGAAACGGCCTCTGCCAGGGGAACAAACAGATAGCGCGCGACCCCGGTCAGGAAAAACATCGGCACAAAGACGATGCAGATGGCCAACGTCGAAACGAACGCGGGCACTGCGATCTGCTGAGCGCCATCCAAGATGGCGTGCTCGACTTCTTTGCCCAACACGATGTTGCGATTGATGTTCTCAATCTCGACAGTCGCGTCGTCCACAAGGATTCCAACCGCCAGCGCGAGACCACCAAGCGTCATGATGTTGATGGTCTCTCCGAGAGCGCTCAAACATATGATCGACGTGAGGATCGAAAGCGGAATCGAAACAGCAATGATGACGGTGCTGCGCCAGCTTCCTAAGAAGATCAGGATCATCATGCCCGTCAGACAGGCCGCAATGATGGCTTCCCGCACCACACCTTGAATCGAAGCGCGGACGAACAGCGACTGGTCCGCTAATTGACGGATGTTTAGGTCGGCCGGTAGCCCTGACTGAATTTGCGGTAACAGGCTCTTGATTCCGGCGACGATGTCGAGCGTGGAATTGCTGCCGGTCTTCTGCACGGTTAGCAGAACGGCGCGCTGTCCGTTGACTCGAACAATGTTGGTCTGCGGGGGGAAGCCGTCGCGGACGTTCGCGACGTCACGTATGTAGATCGTGGTACTGCCAACCGTTTTGATTGGCAGATTGTTCAGCTCAGCGACCGTCTGAGGACTCCCATTGGTGTCGACGTCATATTCCAACGCCCCGATCTTCGCCGTGCCCGAAGGAAGAATCAGATTTTGCACGCCGACGGCGTTTACCACATCCAGCGGGGACAAGCCCTTCGCCTGCAGAGCATTGGTATTCAAATCCACCTGAACCTGGCGCTGTTTTCCGCCGTAGGGATAAGGGATCGCTGCTCCCGGGACGGTGATAAGCCGCGTACGGATAAAGTTCACGCCGTAGTCGAACAGTTGCTGTTCCGATAACTGCTGCCCGGACAGAGCCAACTGCAGAATGGGAACAGTCGACGCGTTATAAGTGATCACCAGCGGGGGAGTTGTTCCAGGCGGCAATTGCCGAAGCTGCGTTTGCGAGATGGCGGTTACCTGGGCGATCGCCTTGTTGACATCGGCGTGCGGCTGGAAAAAGACCTTCACCACCGCGATGCCGTTCAGCGATTGAGACTCGATGTGCTCGATGTCGTCGACCAGGGTAGTGAGAGCACGCTCCGTGACGGAGGTGATGCGGTTGCCCATGTCATCGGCAGAGAGGCCACTATAGTTCCAGACAATGCTGACCACCGGGATGTTGATCTCAGGAAAAACGTCGGTCGGCGTTCGGAGAATGACGATTGGTCCGAGGATCAGGATAAGGAGCGCGAGAACAGTGAAGGTATAAGGACGCCGGAGAGCTAATTTAACAATCCACATGAGTATCTCTTGATGCAGGCAAATCGCCGGCCTGCAGCGCGGGTTACGCCGTTGAAACGGCTACTTTATGATCCGATCCCCAACAAAAGACACAACGCCAGCGAATTTTAGTGCAATGGCGATGCCAAGCACGAACTGATTTCGGCAAGCACTGGATTGGATGATCTTTTAAGGACTTAGGAAGCAGAAGTTTCTGGCAGTGAAGCGCTTAGCGCATCCCGAGGTGTCGATCCATCGACACTATTCGACACGTCACAGCTTCAATCCTGGCTGCGACGAATGCCCAGACGCCGCATGCGATAAATAAGCGTTGTCCGCGGAATGCCCAGTCGAGCGGCCGCTCCTTGCGGACCGCCGAGAACCCAATCACACTCCCGCAGCACCTGCTGGATGTGACGCTGTTCTACATCTTTCAGCGTGGCGGAACCGGTCTTCGACTTGGACTCCCGCAACTCACCCATCGGCGGGCGCAAAATTGATCCTTCCGAGAGAATCACCGCGCGTTCCATGAAGTTCTGAAGCTCCCGGATGTTGCCGGGCCAGGAATAGCGAGTAATCGCGTCCATGACCGAGCTCGGGATTCGTTCAATCTTACGATTCATCGCTTTTGCGTATTTGTCGACGAAGTAACGAACCAGAATGGGGATGTCTTCACGACGGTCTCGCAAGGGTGGGATCATGATCGGAAAAACGTTGAGCCGGTAGTACAGATCAGCGCGAAATTGCCCTTGCTCCACCATTTTGCCCAGATCTCGATTGGTGGCAGCGACCAGTCGCACGTCCGTACGGATGGAACGAGTACCGCCCAGTCGTTCGAATTCCTGCTCCTGCAAGACTCGCAGAAGCTTGGGCTGTAGCTCGAGAGGAATGTCGCCGATTTCGTCCAGGAATAGCGTGCCAGCATCGGCGATCTCGAACCTTCCGACCTTTCTTGCGATGGCGCCGGTAAACGCGCCGCGCTCATGGCCGAACAGTTCGCTCTCCAGAAGACCCAGCGGAATCGCCGCGCAATTCAGCTTGACGAAAATATTGTCACGCCGCGTGCTGAGGCCATGGATTGCGCGCGCGATCAGTTCCTTCCCGGTCCCGGTTTCTCCCTGAATCAGCACCGTCGTTTCATTGGGCGCGACCGTCTCTACTTGATGCAGAACCTGCCGTAGTCCCGAGCTGTTGCCGAGAATGTCTTCAAACTGGTGCTCGGTCCTTATCTCGTCCCGCAGGTAGAGGCCTTCTTCAGCAAGCCGCTCCTTCGATTCGCTGAGTTCACTGAATTCGAGAGCATTTTCGAGGGCAATCGCAACCTGACTGGCCACCTGCCACAAAAATTCAACATCTTCTTCGGTGAATGCGTCGGGACGACGATCCAGCAAATGAAGAATGCCAAGGGTGCGATTCCGTCGAATCACGGGCAGGAAGCATCCGGATTCGAATCCTTCCGCGGCGTTCACTCTGAGAGCCATGGGCGCAAGGGTCTTCGGAGCGTGCCCGAAGAGAACGGGCTTGCCAGATCGATAAGCGATTCCCGGACTCGTACCCTCCATCGGCAAAATCATCTGGTCCTGCATAAATCCCTTGCCGGCAGGAAAATCAAGACCGTACACCCGCAGGTGGCTTCCTTCCCGATCGGGCAGTGACAGACAGGTTGCATCGCACTGCATCGCATTTCGTACACTCGCAGGAATTGCTCGAAACAATTCCGGCAAGGCGAGGTTGGAGACGACGGCGTTGTTCACATCGAGCAGCAGCTTGAGTCGATCTCGTTCGCGGATGACCTGTTGCTGAAATACGCGAGCGTCTTCATAGTTGAGCGCGTTCTCAACGGCGATTGCTACTTGAGAGGCCACCAGTTGCAAAATCCCGAACGCTGACGAACTGTAGGCGTTGGGCTGCGAATTGCCCAGATTGAAAGTTCCCAGCCGGCGTCGCGCTGTCGATAGCGGCAAGCTGCAGAACGAGCGGACGGAATTGTCATGCAGCATTCTCATCGCTCGCGAGAAGTGAGTTTCAACCCGGGTGTCGGCGATGATCAGCGGCTCTTGCGTGCGCCACACTTCCGCGGAGGGTGATTCCGTCATGCTGAACGCCGCCCCCGGTTGGATCGTTGACCTGTCTTCCGAATGCAGGGTGTGAAGCCGCATCACGTCCTCGACGGCGTCGTGGAGGATCAAGCTCAGATACGTAAAGTTGAGCACGGTGTGCAGCCGCCGGGCCAAATCCTCAAGCAGTTCCGGCAGACTTTTGTGATTCGCAATCGCCTGGGAAACTTCGAGAAGAGTGAGGTACTGGTTCTCGGAGGGGACCAATGTTTTAGGGAGCGTCGCCATCATCGTCCATCAAAAGCGGATTGGGTAAGCCAACCTGAAAATCGCCCCGAACGGAGTCTTCCGCCAATGATTCGCCTGGAGGAAGACCACCTCACGCCCCGCAACCAGTATATCGCCGCTGTCGAATCTTCGACACTAACTGCCAAGAGTCCGCCGCCTGCGGGATTCCTTGAACATTCAAAATAGCTCTTAAACATTTCAATTTGATGAAGATAGCGAAACTTGGGCTCTACCATAGAGGGTGGCAACGACCGTGCTTATGGGGTTGAGGCGCCGGCATAATGCTTAAGGTCTCGACAAAGCGACAAAAAGACTCCACGACATTTGTTCTTGAGGGAAGACTTTGCGGACCATGGGTAGCTGAGGCTGAAGTGGCATGGTCTCAGCTGGTGCAAGATTCGTCGCACCAGGAAATATTCCTCGATCTTGGAGGTGTGACCTTTATTGATCGCGCTGGCGAGAGCCTGCTGACATCAATGCTGAATCTTGGAACGAAGGTTCGTGCGAGCGGGGTGATGGTGAGTCATCTGGTCGAGGAAGTACAACAAAGAGTTTCGCGAGGTTAGCAGTGCGTTCCCCGTCAGGCACGCCGGGATCTAAACAGATTCCGGCGTGCCCAGGTGCGCTGCCCTCCCCAAGGTCAAGCACCTATTCCGGGAAGTTACAAAAACTGGCGAGCCGGCACGTCAGCTGAGTTGCAACTGACGTCTTGCTCGCCGTAAGTGTTTCCGGACGTCTTCTCTACTGATTCCCAACACGGTGGCCACCTCGGGAAGCGTGAATCCCTGAATTTCCTTCAGAAGAAACACATCCCGGCCGGGTGCAGGAAGAAGCAAAACACGAAGCAAGGTGAGTTGAAACGATCGGCTAAAGCCTTCGCCAGGTTCGACAGAAGCTAGCGCAGTTGAATCCAATTCTCGCCTCGCTCGATTTGAAATCACTTATAAACCACCGTCCATTTCCATCGTGCGGCGTCTGTCATTTCCGTTTCACGAGTCCCCACGAAACTTGCGAATTTTTTTGCGCATGGTTTACCTCCGCGAGCGATCAGAAGATGAGAGGGGTGTCCTTTCGTCGCCCTTAGTTATCGTCCTAATCCCCGGCTCGCAAACCGCTTACAAGGGTGTAAGATATTTTCCACTCCTGCGCTTTCCGCGAGGCAAGCTCTTGCAATTTCAGGCATTTGATGAATCCTACGTGGAGCGCCTACGTTCCGGGGATTTCCGGACACAGGAGCATTTTGTCGCCTATTTCAGTGAACTGATCCAGCTCAAACTGCGAACGCGCCTTCACTCGCCGCAGGCCATCGAAGACGTGCGCCAGGAGACTTTCGTCCGAGTATTAGCCGCCCTCCGAACGCCGGGCGGGATTCGCCATCCGGAACGACTGGGCCCTTTCGTCAATTCGATCTGCAACAACGTTCTACTCGAACATTACCGTGCAAACCCGAACGGGCCCTCGATTGACGATGATCCAGAAACCGACTTCGCCGATCCTGTCATCGACATTCTGGGCGCGGTTGCAGCGCGGCAAATGGAGCAAAAAGTTCGCGAGATCCTCGATGAAATGGCGGAACGGGATCGAAGAATCCTGCGCGCCGTTTTTCTTGAAGAATTGGACAAGGACGAGGTCTGCCGGGAGTTTGGCGTTGATCGGGACTACCTGCGGGTGCTGTTACATCGCGCAAAACAGTCATTTAAGTCCATTTATTTGAAGAGCATCGAGCGCACACCGCCGGTCGGGAAACAATCATGAAACGATATGTGCCGCCAAGTCACTACCTGTATATAGAGGGGGAGTAGTGGCCATGGATCACAAAGATGCCGTGCGCCTCAAGGCTACGGAAAGATACCTTCTGAACGAGTTGGACCCCGACCTACTCGATCAATTTGAAGAGCATCTTTTCGACTGCCAGGAATGCGCGCTTGATGTGCGGGCGGGTGCGATGTTTGTGGAGCAAAGCAAGAACGTGCTAACAGAAACTCCGCAAAGCGCCCCAACGCCAGTAATGCCTTCAACCCAAAAGAACTGGCTCTCCTGGTTGCGTCCCGCCGTTGCGGTACCGGTGATGGCGCTGTTGTTGGCGGTGGTGGCGTATCAGAATCTGATGGAGTGGCCGGCCATCAAAAGCGCGTCGGCGCTGCCCGAAATCGTTCCATACGCCACGATGAACATCGCCACTCGCGGAGCCACTGTTCCGGTGATCGCGGCGAAACCGGGTCAGAACTTCTCCCTGTTGGTCGATGTTCCACCCGATGGCGACTTCTCCTCATATATCGCGGACTTGTACAACCCAGCGGGAAAGATAGAATGGTCGCTCGCGATTCCCGCCGCGGCGGTCGCAAACGATAGCCTGTGCGTTCGCGTACCAGGGACCAATCGTCCAGGCGGGGTGTACGTTCTGGCGTTGCGCGGGATTCGTCGCGAGAGTAACGGCCCGTCGGAAATCGGACGACATTCTTTTGAATTGCGGCTCCAGTAGCTCCCTGTCAGGACTTCAAGGAGACAGCTATGTCACTTCGTAATGGGAGAACCCATTATTTCCATGCGAATGCTTCCGCCATCGGTGGATACATCGAGCGCCCTTTCGTCAAGAACATTCCCGTTCAGTCTCCGACTTCTCTGTCGCCTTCGGGCGGTGCCGATGAAGCCACTACGGCCAACTTCCAGTTTGAGCAGACCATCTCGGCGCGTTCCACTCGCTCTCGTGTGGAGGGAAGCTTCCTGAGTGGACTGCCCACGACGCGTGCCACGGCAACAGTCGAGGGCTTGAATGTGCTCGACACAATTCGTGTCGACGAACTGGTGGCGTATATTTCCACTGAGCATCCGGCTCAGGATCCGGATGTGCCCAGAGTCGATCTCAGCCGAACGGCGATCAACGGTCTTCGCGTCGGCGAAGCGATGCTGCGAGTCCATTTGGATTTGGGATTTTTGAACAACGGAGACGGCAAGCGATTTCCCAAGCGTCCTTATTTGCTCGAGAAATCACTGTGGAACAAAGCCGACAAGAAGTTCGATCCCGACAAGGGTTTCCTGCAATGCACGTTGGTGGAGAAGATCGAAGTCGTACGCGGCAAACTGGCGGCGAAGATCGTCGACACCAACATCATCGAAGTACCCAACATTGGACGGATTCACCTAGCGGAATTTCTCGTGAGCGGCAACTCGTACGAATTGATCATGCTGCGCCTGGAGTTGGGCTGCCCGGTCCAGGGCTCGACAAGCGCGTCAGCAACCCAGGTGAACGGCAAAGGCGGCCCATAGTCTTTAGTGCCACAGTACTTCTCTATTTGCTGTTCAGTTTGTCCTGTTCTCAAGACCCTCAGCGCGCGTATGGGCACGCCCAGGGTCTTTTCTTGCATGGGGACCTAGTGCACGCCCAGTCCGCGGCGGAACGCGGGTCTCAGCATTATTCCGGTCGTGACCCCGTTTGGGCCTGGAAGTTTCGCCTTCTGCATGCGGAAATCCTGGCTTGGCGCGGCTTGTACCCGGAGATCTTGAAGGTTCTGGAACCGGAAGCACCTCTCAAGCTTTACGACCTTGATCTGAGCCAGGAGAGACAAATCTGGATTGGGATCGCATATATCCGGCTGCATCGCTTCGACGAGGCGCAGAAGGCAATTGCGCTCGTAAGCCCGTCGTGTGTCGACGCAACCCGCATGGTGTGTGGTGAACTCTACAATATCCGCGGCGCCCTGGAGGTTGAACATGGCAATTATGAAGCGGCGCGGTCACTTTACTCGCATGGCCTAGCTGCAGCGTCGGTTCAGCACAACCGCTTCTTGGAAGCATGGTCTCTCCTCAACCTTACCCATGTCGCCTTGCTGGAGGAACATTTCGATGAGGCAGTTGACTACGCAAATGAGACCTACAAAGTCGCCTCGAGCATCGATGCGCAGGGAATCATGGTCAGCGCCCAAGGCAACCTGGGATGGGCGAGCTACAAGACCGGAGACGCTGACAGAGCCATTGAATTATTCCGGGACGCACTGCAACGCGCCCGTTCACTCGGCTCTCTGGTCGACGAGATCACCTGGCTTACCACCAGCGGTTACGTCTATCTCGACCGGGGCAACTTCTCGCTTGCTGAGGATCTCTATCGCCAGGCCCTCGATCTAGCCACGGAGATCAACAGCCAAGAAGATATCTTCAATGCGCAAATCTCGCTGGCCTTTGCAAACGTCCTCACCGATAACCTCCACCTCGCCAGCCAATACGCCGACCAGGCCATCGCCTCGGCCCGCGCCGATGGCAACCGCATCGATGAGCTCTACCCATTGCTCACGAGGGGCCAAATCGCTGCTCGACAAGGGGACGACAGACAAGCCGAACAAGTCTTCTCTGAAATCGCCGGTGACCCCAACGTCAATCCATCTCTTAAATGGGAAGCACAACACCAGCTGGCCAACCTGTACGCCGCCCAGCATCAAACCAGAGAGGCACTCGCGGCGTACCGCGACTCTATCAAGACCTTCGAAACTGCCCGCTCCGAAATCCAGCGCGAAGGCGCACGGCTGCCTTTCCTCTCCAACGCCAGCAGCCTCTACGACGACTACGTGGGCTTGTTGCTTACCAACGGCAAAATCGGCGATGCGCTCAGTGCCGCCGATCACGCACGCGCGCGTACTCTCTCGGAGGGTCTCGGGCAGCTGAAGAAGACGGAGTCAGCACTTCCGCCTTCGCTAGATGAACAGAGAATTTCTCGGGCGGCAGGTGGCTCCATTCTCTGCTACTGGCTCGGCCAGAAGCGGTCGTATCTATGGGCAATCACTCCGCAGAAAACAACCCTCTACCCGCTGCCTGCCGCCCCGCAGATCGACGCGTTGGTGAAACGCTATCGCAAGACACTCGAGAGGCCTCAGGAGGGCATCGAGGCGCAGAATGCCGATGGCATGGCCCTTTACCAGATGCTGGTTCAACCCGCTCAGCAAATCATCGGGAAAAATTCCAGGGTCTTCATCATTCCGGACGCGAGTCTGAACGGGTTGAACTTCGAGACGCTGGTCGTGCCTTCTCCGAAGCCGCATTACTGGATCGAGGACGCCACCCTCACGAACGCCAGCGCTTTACGCTTACTGGAGCTCTCACGCTTGAACTCGACGACGCGGCGAGGCAAGTTGCTGCTGGTGGGAAACCCCATGACAGCCGCGCCTGAATACGCGACACCGCCACAAGCGGGCGTCGAGATGAGCAAGATCGTCGAACGCTTCCCTGCCACGCGTCAGCAAGTGTTTTCCGGAACAGCGGCGACGCCCATGGCCTATCTCACGAGCAAGCCGGAACAATTCGGCTACATTCATTTCGTCGCCCACGGGACCGCCAGCCGGTTGAGCCCGCTGGACTCCGCCATTGTGCTGTCTCGAACCACAGCACAGGACGACTCTTTTCGCCTCTACGCACGCGACATCATTCAGAAGCCGTTGCACGCTGAACTAGTCACCATCTCGGCATGCTACGGAGCGGGCACGCGCGCATATACTGGCGAAGGATTAGTGGGCTTGTCCTGGGCGTTTCTACGGGCGGGCGCTCACAACGTGATTGGCGCGCTCTGGGACGTGAGTGATGCTTCCACACCTCAGTTGATGGATCGGATGTATGCGGAGATTGGCAAAGGCAAACGTCCCGACGAAGCCCTGCGGCTCGCGAAGCTGACGTTGCTTCACTCCAACAATGCTTTTCGCAATCCGTTCTATTGGGCGCCTTTTCAGCTTTACACTGGATCCTGAGTGGAGGGACGGTCGTCCAAATTCAGTGTTAAACCTTGTTGAGCACCCACCAGTGAGATCTCGGCGCAACCCCGGACCACCCAATCCGCTCCCGCGGCTCGCAAATCCGATTCTTGGACCGTGGTTCGGCACGCAATCACGCGAGCCCCGGCGCTCTTTCCGGCCCGGATACCGGCGGGAACATCTTCTACGACGATGCAGGCGGAAGCTTGAAATCCGAGCATGGCAGCGGCTTTGAGGTATGGTTCTGGGTGCGGCTTGCCATTCACCACATCACTCGACGTAACCATCTTTGGTGGAATCGACAAACCCGCGGCTTTCAACCGAACTTCCGCGAGCGGCCGCGTGGAAGACGTGACAATGGTCCAGCGCTCTACCGGAAGGCTTGCCAGCAATTCGCGTGACCCAGGCAGCGGCACGACTCCTTCCAGGTCTTCCATCTCGGCGCGTTCGACCATGCGATTTTCTGCGACGTGATCGGCGTCCGGCAAATACTCACTTAGGGTGACGATACTCGGCCGTCCATGCGCCCGCTTCACAACTTCGTCGGGATCAAAACCGTGGGCAATCGCCCAATTCCGCCATACGCGCGCCACCGCTGGTGTTGAATCGATGAGCACTCCATCCATGTCGAACAGGAGCGCCCTACATTGGATCTGCGTCATGCTCCGAAGGATATCTTCCGTTGTTCGCGCAGGGCAAACAACGACGCCACGACGCAGGTTCCTTCCTTTCGATGTGGTTTCCATTGTTCTGTACCATAATGGCTGCATCAAACGTTCTCGCAGAGCAAGCTATGCTGGAACAATTTCATTTCGCTGATTTGCGCGAGCTCTTCGCGAAGGCAAACGAGGAGAAATCCGGTGATCAACTTGCCGGGCTCGCGGCACGATCAGAGCGCGAGCGCGTGGCGGCGAAGCGCAAGCTCTGCGATCTGACTCTGGACGAGATCGTTCGCCGGCCCCTCATTGATCCAGCTGAGGACGAAGTAAGCCGCGTCATTCTCGATTCATTCGACGCGGTGGCGTTTCGCTCGATTGCGAGCCTCACAGTTGGGCAGTTTCGCGAGTTGCTTCTGGACGACAACACAACGCAAGCGGAACTTCAGGGCCTTCAAAGCGCGCTTATTCCGGAGATTGCAGCGGCCGCAGCGAAGATCATGAGCAACAAAGATCTGGTCTTGGCCGCTGCCAAGATTCGCAACGTAACGCGATGTCGCAACACGATGGGGGAACGGGGCGTGTTGGGCATTCGCGTACAGCCCAACCATCCGAACGATGATATCCCGGGCATTTTGCTGTCCGCGTTCGAGGGCTTGTTGTATGGATGCGGCGATGCCGTCATCGGAGTGAATCCTGCCACAGATTCGGTAAAAGCCGTACGCGCCATTCTTTCTGCGTTGCAACGTCTGGTCGAGGCCTACAACATTCCGACTCAAACATGCTGCCTCGCTCATATCACAACGCAACTCGCAGCGCTTGACGAGGGAGCGCCCGTTGACTTGCTCTTTCAATCAATCGCCGGCACCGAAGCGGCGAATCGAAGCTTCGGCGTCACTCTGAGCATGCTGCGGGAGGGTCGCGAACGAGTTCTTGAACATCACCACGGAAGAGACGTGGATTGGGTCGGCGACAACCTTATGTACTTCGAGACCGGCCAAGGCAGCGCTCTGTCGGCAGACGCGCACCACGGGATCGATCAGTTGACTCTGGAAGCTCGAGCTTACGGCGTGGCGCGCGTGTTCCACCCCTTCCTCGTCAACAGCGTAGTTGGCTTCATCGGGCCCGAATATCTTTATGACGAGAGA
>Ga0210409_10004808_pt1 | contig 14405 bp, 11 predicted proteins | sample IncBWH17MmetaG_FD_161649 | JGI IMG/M metagenome (GOLD analysis project Ga0210409, IMG submission 161649) | Forest soil microbial communities from Barre Woods Harvard Forest LTER site, Petersham, Massachusetts, United States - Inc-BW-H-17-M | ecosystem: Environmental > Terrestrial > Soil >... | reverse complement strand
AAGCCGCGCTCGTAAGAGAAGCCGATGGGCATCAGTTCCACCGACTGCGCCGCCTTGGAATAGGCGTGAACCGCAAGCAGGGCGGGAAATTTTCCCGGCGCGTCCGGCCGGAAAATATCCGAGTCGAGCGTCACTCCCTCACGAACCGGGATGGCCACATCGCGCTCGATCGTGATTCCGTACTTTCGCGGCGATGTCTGCCACTTTGTCGAAAACACTCTACTTCCTCCAAATTTTCACAACGGTGCGAATGAGCGGGATAATATACAATTGTTACGGTTTTGGGAGCCAAAAAGCGGATTCCGTCTGAATTGTAACTGTCTGGAGTGCAACTTTCGTCCGGTACAGGTCATCGTAGTGGAAGTCATTTTTCGATGAAGGCGAGGCATGGCTGACTCAATATCCATAGCGTCTCAGGTGCAGGCTCGGCCGGCCGCTGAGGTTTCCGCGGCCACGAGCACGGTCCCTTGGTATGTCTGGTCCTGCCTTCTTGCGGTCATCTCCAGTGTGATCGGCGGGGCGTGGGACATCTCCTGGCATGAAAGCATTGGACGCGACTCGTTTTGGACCACGCCGCATATCCTCATTCAATTGTGCGGCGTAATTTCCGGTATTGCCTGCGGCTACCTGATTCTCTCCACCACCTTCCAGAAAAATTCGCCCTTGCGCGCCTTTTCCATTTCGATGTGGGGATTCCGCGGGCCCATGGGCGCATTCCTGTGCGCCTGGGGCGGCGTGTGCATGATTACTTCCGCGCCGTTCGACAATTGGTGGCACACGGCCTACGGGCTGGACGTGAAAATCCTGAGCCCGCCGCACGTTTTGCTGGCGCTGGGGATGACCGGCATCCGCTTCGGCACGGTGATCATGATCATTTCCGAGATGAACCGCGCGCAGTGCGAGTATCGCGCCAGGCTCGAACGCCTGCTGTTTTTTTCGTTTATTTTTCTGTTTGGCATGACCATCGGAATCGCCCAGGAGTACACCGTCCGCCCCTTCATGCATGGTGCCAGGTTCTACCTGGTGGCCGCGCTGATCGCGCCGATTTTGCTGGCGGCCATCGAGGCGGCCACTAAGCATCCGTGGGCGCTGTCCATCACGACGGCGATGTATACGGCCCTGCATCTTGCCTTCACCTGGATCCTGCCACTCTTCCCCGCGGAGCCAAAGCTCGGCCCGGTCTATCAAAAAATCACGCACCTGATCCCGCCGGATTTTCCGATGCTGCTGATCGTGCCGGCGATTGTGATGGATCTACTGCGCCACAGGATCGGCGGGTGGAACCGGTGGGCGCAGTCAACGGCGCTAGGCGCGGCGTTTCTCGCGAGCTTCGCCGCCGTGCAGTGGCCTTTTGCGGATTTTCTGATGTCACCGGCATCACGCAACTGGATTTTCGCGACGAACAATTTTCCGTATTTCATTCGCCCCCAGTCTCCGTGGGCCCGCAATCTTTTTTTCCCGACGGAAGGAAGCGCCATGGCCTTCTGGGGCCATATGGGCATCGCGCTGCTTGCCGCAGTGGTCATGACAGAACTTGGCACGCGCTGGGGAGAGTGGATGCGCCAGATTCGCCGTTGAATGGGAGCGGCAAATCGAAAAGAAAAGCCCCGGGTCTGAAGACCCGGGCTACTGCAGGTGTGGAAGCGACGGAATTTGCTGTAGCCCGCCTCTTCAGAGGCGGGGATTCTTGTAACGTCGCACGACGGACTCTTGAAATTTTATGCGATCACGGACACAACTCTGCGTACTCATAATTCTTTTGCTGGGCGCGGCTTTATCGACGCACGCTCATGTGGGAAGCCCGGATGTTTTTTACGAAGGTAAAGCGGGCCCGTATCCACTCTTTGTCACCGTTCGAGTGCCGCAAGTGATTCCGGGCGTGGCCGAAATTCAGATTCGCAGCGAATCAGGGGATGCGCGCGCGGTTCGCGTCGTTCCGATGCGGCTTGCCGGCCCGGGATCCAACCTGCCTCCCACCCCTGACCTCGCCGTGCAATCCAAAGACGATCCGCAGTTTTTTACCGCCAGTCTTTGGCTGATGGAGTCCGGGGCACTGCAGGTGCGCGTGCTGGTGGACGGAGCGGAGGGCCAGGGCGAAGTCTCCGTGCCCGTACCGTCCTCGGCGCAGCGGGTACTCCCGATGCAGAGATCGCTTGCCACCCTTTTGTTCGCGCTCATGTTGTTTCTTGCCACCGGGGTGGTGTTCATCGTCGGCGCCATCGTGCGCGAAGGCAACCTCGAAGGCGGCGAAGTCCCCAGCGACGCTCGAAATCGCCGCGCGCGCCGCGCCATGTTGGGCACCGCGGTTTTGGTCACTCTCTTGCTTTTTCTTGGCAAAGCCTGGTGGGGCGTGGACGCGGCGGACTTTCAACGCCGTGTGGATTTTTTTAAGCCTCCGGCAGCCGCGCTGAAACTTGTGGATGGCCGCCACCTTGAGATTCGCGTGGAAGGCACGAGCAAACTTGCCGAGCGCCCGGACTTCCGCTCTCCCGCCTTTCTCCGCTTGAGCGACGTTATCCCCGATCATGGCCACTTGATGCACCTGTTTCTCTTGCGGGCGCCGGGATTGGACGCCATGTGGCATCTTCATCCCGACCCAATCGCTGGAGACGCCTTTGCGTTGGATTTGCCTGACGTGCCTGCCGGCCGCTATCAAATTTTTGCCGACGTCGTCGACCCGCGCGGCTTCCCGTGGACGCTTGTCGGCAGCATTGACCTTCCGCAAATCGCCGCCGGAAAACCTCTTGCCGGCGACGATTCGATGTGGACCGGCGCGCCGCTGATTGCGCCGTCCGCGGATTCCGCGAACTCGCAGCTCCCGGACGGCGGCCGCATAGTTTGGCAGCGCCCGGCAGGACCTTTGAAAGCCGGCGTTCCCCTGGAATTCACCTTCGCCGTGCAAGATAAAGATGGCCGCCCCGCGCAAGATATAGAGCCGTATATGGGTATGGCTGGGCACGCTGAATTTGTGCGTTCTGACTTGACCGTGTTTGCCCACGTGCATCCGGCCGGTTCGGTTTCCATGGCCGCACTGGAACTGGCGCAAGAGGGTGTTCCCAGTGGTGAGGCCTCCGCGCAAATGCCTATGCCGGCGCCGATGTCCATGCCAGAGCCCGGCCCGCTTGCACCTGAAGTGCGATTCCCGTATGGGTTCCCGCAGGCAGGCGACTATCGCCTTTTTGTGCAGGTCAAACGCGCCGGCCGTGTGGAAACTGGCGTATTCGACGCGCATGTGGAATGAAGGGTTTTAGTGGAACACGCTTCAGCCTGTGGGGGTTGATTTTACAGTCGTGCCACAAGTGCCGCGCGCCGGAGACTGCGGTTATCTACGGCAGGCAAATCAATATCCCTAATCTGAAGCGTGTGCTACTTAAATCGCGGGAATAGTCTCAGGGCATTGTCGCGATTAACGGCGCGCTTGATCTCGGGCGAAACCTGATAGGTGTCCCAGCCGTTGGCCGTCGGGCCGACGGGGCGATAGGGAAAATCGCTGCCCCATAAAATTTGCGTTGTCGAGACCAAATTCATTAACGCCGCAAGCGACGAAGCGCTGGTTGCATTGGCGATGTCGTAGTTCAATTTTCTAAGTTCATAGAGGACGCCGTTGGGGACGCGCGAGGCGAGCGCGCTGCGCGCTTGGAAAAAACCATTGATGCGCGCGGCCAGCACGGGCAGGGTCCCGCCGGAATGGCAGAAAATAAATCGAATGTCCGGGCAGCGGGCAAAGGTGCCGTTCACTAGGAAACTGGTAATCGCGCGCGTCGTGTCGAAAACGAACTCGATCACGTTGGACGGAATCCCGGGGATCAGATCTACGGCGCAACAGGGCTCGGTCGGATGGACGAAGACGATGGCCTTGCGGCGATTCAGCTCGTCGAAAACCGGCGCGAAAGCCGGGTCGCCTGGCCATTTGTCATCGTAACTCGTCTGCAGGTAGGCGCCGTCCGTGCCGAGAGCGTCAAAAGCGTATTCGATCTCCGCAAGACTGCCATCCACATCCGGCAGGGGAAGAGCGGCAAACATCCCGAAACGCAGCGGATAATCCTTGGAAAGTCGCGCTCCGTATTCATTCGCGATGCGCGCGAGCTTGCGGGAATTTTTCTTGCCCTTGTACCAGGCGCCCGGCACCGGCAGCGACAAAATGGACGAGGCGATGCCGAATTGTTCCATCTGCTCCAGTGTGACTTCGGGAGTCCATTGGAGAACCGTCGCGTCGCCGGTGGTAATTTCCAGGATTCGGTCGCGGGCAAGCTTCGCATATTCGGGCGGCAACATGTGGTGATGGACGTCGATGCGGCGCGGATTTGTGTTCGTGCCTGTGTTCGCGTCAGCAAGCGGCGGATTGCTCGGGCCCATCACGAGACCTCCCCGGTAAATTTAAAAGCGTCGCATGACCAACACAAGCGGGCGAAAGTTTCTCTGTACTCTTCGCCTTTTTCTGCGTCCTCTGTGTTGAGAGTTAAAACGCCAAACACAGAGTACATAGAGAAAACCTGGAGTGCCACAGAGAATAGCAGCCGTGATTCAATCCTTTGCATCGACAAGAATGAAGGCGACCTGGCACGGCGTGTTTCCACGATTGACCCAGGCGTGGTTGGTGCCGCGTTGGATGACCACGTCGCCCGGTTGCAAGTGAATCTCGGATTCGTCCAGCAGCATGTCAATCTCCCCGGACAAAATCAAGGCATAGTCAATGGTCTTGGTCCGATGCATCGCCGGGTGACGCGGCTTGTCGCGGGACTCTCCTTCGGGAGCCAGGCCGATCCCTTGAAAGATTCGGAGGCGCGTCTCGTAGTCGGCTTTCACTTCCCTTTCCGGGGCAAACTCGATCACTCGGAAGATGGTGCCTCCAGGGGGCGGCACGATGCCGATGTTTCGATTTGCCGTGTCTTCCGGATTGGAAAGGTCGGCCGGGGTGGAGTCAGTCACCCATAAGAGCGTGTTCGTGACTCCGGTTTCTTCTCGCCGGTGGACCGTGGTGGCTACCGCATCAATCATAGCGATGGCCTTGTCGGTTGCATCTTTCCCGGTAACAACGCGTCGGATGGGCAAGGCCACGGTCACCCCCTAAATTGCCGACTAGCACAGGCAAGAGTGCCTGTGCTACTAGACACCCAGTACGCGTTCGGCGTTGGCGTGGAAAACGCGCTCCCTGATTTCATCGGTGAAGCCGAGTTCGTCCCACTCGCGCAGCAGGCGCTCGTACGGGATGCTGGGATAATCGCTGCCAAATATAATTTTGTCCTTCAGGCGGCCGCGAATATCTTTTTTCAACTGCGCCGGAAAATATTGCGGCGCCCAACCGGACAGTTCCCAGTACACGTTGCCTTTATGCAGGGCTACGGAAGTCATTTCGTCCACCCAGGGCCAGCCGGGATGCGCGGCGAGGATCGTCAGGGCCGGAAAGTCCGCGGCCAGTTCATCAATGGCCGACGGATGCGCGTGGCGTATTTTGGCGCCCATGCCGCCGGGCATTCCGGCGCCCATGCCGGTGGTGCCTACGTCAATCATGACGGGCACCTTTAATTCGTTGATGAGTTCGAATAGCGGGTAGAGGCGGCGATCATTCACCGCGAAATGGCCCATGATCGGATGAAAGTGGAATCCCAGCATTCCAAGATCTTGAATGGCGTGCCTGGCCTCGCGGTGGGCTGCCTCCCCTTTGAAAGGATCGACTGCCGCCCAGGATTGGATGATTCGCTTGGGATGGCGTTTTTGCATGGCCGAAACAAAATCGTTCGAACAGGGTGGCGTGCCGATGGTCGTCTCCAGGTCCAGCGCCACGAGAATGGCCTCGACGCCCGCGGCCGTGAACTCCTGGACGACTTCTGCCTCTTGCTTGGGCACCCAGGGCCGGTTCCAGTAGGCGGCGAGCGCGTCGACGTAGGGCTGCTGGCAGGCGATCCACTCGCGTGTGTTGGGATAGCAATGAACGTCAATGATTCTCATGCGTTCATCCGTATGAAACGTGTTGCATCGGCTCGCGAAAGACCCCGCCTCTGAAGAGGCGGGCTACAACACAGCTCCATCGCTTCCGCTGCTGTCGTCGCCCGGTCTTCAGAAACGGGGCTTTTCATTTCTTATGCCGATGCGCTGCCCTGGCCTTTTTGTTCTCCAGCCATTTTTTTGGAAATCATTTCCGTCAGCGTTTTTTTGGAAACTTTGCCGAACGGGGAAAGCGGGAAATCCTGCATGATTTCCAATCGCTCGGGAAGCTTGTACTTGGCGATTTCCTTCCCGAGCAGAAAATTTTTCAACTCGTCAAAATTCAGTTTGGCGTTTTCTCGCAGCAGGATGCAGGCGCACATGCGTTCGCCCAGCACGGGATCGGGCACGGGAACGCAGGAGACGTTCTTCACCGAGGGATGCGAGAGGATCAGATTCTCGATTTCCTCGGCGCTGATTTTTTCGCCGCCGCGATTGATGAGGTCTTTTTTCCTTCCCTCCACTATATAGTTGCCGGATTTGTGCCGCCGCATCAGGTCGCCGGAACGGTAAAATCCATCCGAAGTGAAGGTGCGGGCGTTGTATTCCGGCACGCCGAAGTAGCCTCGCAATGTGTACGGGCCGCGGCAGCAGAGTTCTCCCACTTCGCCGCCGAGGATTTCGCGGTCGTCATCGTCAAGTAGCCGTACTTCGTCATCCGGACAAACGGGGCGGCCAACCGTTTCCTGGCTCACATCCAGCGGGTCGTCGAGGCGCACAAACATCAGCAGGCCCTCGGACATTCCGAAATTTTCCTGCACGAACGCGCTGGGAATAAGCCTCTTGGAGAGCGAACGTACTTCGGGCAGCATGGACTGGCCGCCGCTTTGAATAATTTTCAGCGAAGAGAGGTCGTGACGGCTGACGGCTGGATCGTGCAACAGCCGGATCAGAAGCGCGGGGACTACTTTGATGTGGGTGACGCGGTGTTTCTCGATCAAAGCGCAGACATCCTCGGGCCGTGCGCCGGCGCTGAGCACGACGCGGCCGCCATGGAAAAGAAAACCTTGAATTCCGGGACAGGCGAGAGGCAGGTTGTGGGCGATGGGCAGAATAACAAGCAAGACGGAATCTTCGCCGACGGCGCAGACGCTCGAAGCCACTTTGGAGTTGTAGGCGTAGTCGTTGTGCGTGCGAGGAATCAGTTTCGGAATTCCGGTCGTCCCTCCCGAGAGTTGAAAAATGGCGGGATCCACGGGATCGATGTGGATCGCGGACAGGGCTGACGCGCGCAGGCTGGCCGGCTTCGCGATCATATCGGGAAGCGATAGAAAACCCGGGCGCGCCGGTCCGAGAACGATGCCATGGCGCAGCTTGGGAAATTTTTGGCGAATGCGCTCGACCATGGCGCAATAGTCAAAATCACCTTGCTGGTCCGGAACGACACAGGCTACTGCCCCCGAAAGCTCCACGAACTGGCTGATCTCCGCGAAACGATGCGGCATCAGCGCTGCGATGGGAATGCCGCCGATCTTCTGAAGCGCCAAATAAAGGACAACAAACTCGGCAACATTCGGCAGTTGCACCACCATCCGGTCCAGCGGTTGGAGGCCGATTGCCAAAAGGTTCAGCGCCAGGTTATCCGACATCCGATCGAGTTCGCCGTATGTGATCGAGCGATCCCGGTCGAGCAGCGCGACTCGCTTTTCATATTTGTCAAAAGCGATTCTGTATTCCTGCGCAAGAGATTTATCAATCCAGTAGCCCTTATCGCGGTAGCGTTTGGCAAATTCTGGCGGAAATGGAACGACGCCTTCCAGCACGAGTGAACCTCCCTTGGCCTTGTTTCTTACCGCCATACCAATCCACGGAACGCGCATTTCGTAGCGCCGGCGTCTCGCCGGCAATTTCTCTCAACCCAGCGGACAGCAAAATTGGCGGCGAGAAGCCGGCGTTATGTTGTTGCGGAAAAACCGCCGTCGATCACAATGATCTCACCGTTAACGAAGCGATTGCCGGTAATCAGACTTACGATCACTTCGGCGACATCTTCGGCGGTGGCGCAGCGGCGCAAGGGCGTGCTCTTGGCGCGGCGCGCCATCAAATCATCATACCTGTCCAGCAGCATGCGTTTCATCCAGTCGCCCTCCATCCATCCGGGAGCCACCGCATTGACGCGAACGTCGGGGGCGAGATTGAGCGCCAGAAGTTTGGTGAGGCTCACGACCGCGGCCTTGCTGGCGGCATATGGCAGCGGCTGCGGTCCGGGGCGCAGGCCGACGATGCTGGCGGTGTTGACCACGCTGCCGCGCGCAACCTTGAGAAGAGGCGCGGCGGCGCGCGTCACTTGAAACATTCCCCTCACGTTTACGGCGAAGACGCGATCCCATTCCTCCGCCGTCATGGCCTCGAAATCGCCGGGCTTCACGTTGGATGTGGTGCCCGCGTTGTTCACGAGAGCATCGAGGCGCCCGAATTCCTGCCCGACCGCTGCGAGCATTTTGCGCACCGAACCGTCGTCGCTGACGTCGCATTTGAACAGGAGAGTCTTGGCGCCTTTGGCCTGCGCCAACGCCGCCGTTTCCCGCGCGGCACTCTCACTGCGGCTGTAATTAATCGCCACGTCGTGGCCGGCTTCCGCCAAAGCTACTGCCGCCGCGCGGCCGATGCCGGTGGCTGCGCCTGTGATCAATGCGGCTGGCTTGCCCTGGTTCATGATTCCGCTCCAATTAATATCAGGCCGACCACATTTGGATGTGCCTGATGTGTCGCCCCTTGCGGGGCTTGTTTCGTCTTGTGCGCGCCAGGCCCCACCGCTTCCGCGGTGGGCTACATTTTGCCGCCCCTCCGGGGCTCGCAATTGCGCGGGTGTTTAGGACGCTCGAACTACGTCCGCTGTTGCCACAAATTCCCGCGACGGACGCGGACTTGCAAACACGATCGCGAGGCCGCCGATGAGGGACGCGGCGCCGATGGCCACGAACAGACCGGCCGTGCCGGGCGTATGCTGCTGGAGCAAGCCGGTGATGAATGGGCCGAGAATTCCCCCCGCGCGTCCCACGCCCAGCATCATGCCGACGGCCGTGCCGCGCACTTCCGTATCATAGGATGCCGCGGTGAAATTGTTCAGGACGTTTTGCCCGCCCAGAATGCAGAAGCCGGCCGCGCCAACGCAGATTACGTTTAATAAATGAATGTTGACCACAACGAGTATGCCGACCGAAATGGCGCCGCCCAGCCACCAGATCGCCATGGCCTCGCGGTCCCTGCCACCCCGGTCCGCGATGTAGCCGCACAGCAGCGAACCGACGAAGGCCATAGCCTGAATCAAGGCTCCGAAACTGAAGCTCGTCGCAAATCCCTCGCCGCGCTGCATCATGGCCGTTGGGACCCAGCCGGAGAGTCCCCAAATCCCGAACAAGATGAAAAACGCAGCGACCCAGACAGAAAGAGTCGTTCTGCGATAGCGAGGCGACAACAAGAGCGACACAGAAGCTGGGCGATCGCTCGGCTCCGGGAACATGAATTTCTCACCCGGCACGGTATAACGGGCGCTTTGCGAAGGATTCAGGCGGCAAAGAACCTGCGCGATCCCCTGCCAATTGCCGCGCATCGCGGAAAATTGCAGGGACTCTGGCAGGGCCACGTGGCAAATCAGGACCAGGACGATCGACAGCGACGCTGCATAATACAGCGCCTGCCAGCCAAACACGGGAGTGAGATAGACGCCTATGGCTGCTGCGACGATGCCTCCTGCGGCCCAGCCCAGCGCCCAGCCCCACATGGAAAACGTGTTGGCCAGGCGGCGCGGGGCATATTCGTTGACGTAGGTTACGCCCAACGGCAGGAGCGCGCCCATGCCAAGCCCGGTAAGCAATCGTAAGCCACAGAAGGTGAAAAAGGAGCGCCCCAGAACCGCGGTCAGGAAGCTGAAAATCGTCACGACCCACAACGCCGCAAGAAGCGTCGCGCGCCGTCCGTATCGATCCGAGAATTTGCCTTGCAGAAGTGAACCGATCATGAAGCCGATCAGGCCGCTGGAGACGAGCCAGCCCGCCAAGCCCGCAGCCAAATGCCACGGCTTCATCACGTAGTGAATGACATAGGCGGGATTGAAAGTATCGTAGCCGTCAAAAAAAACAACCATGCCGATGAGCAGGGCGAGGAAGCGATGATATCGGCCGATGGGAGCGCCGGCGATTTCCTGGCGCACGTCAATCATGAAAGGCGCACCCGCGCGAAGTGGTCAATGATTGCTGCGGATGGTTTGCCAAGTCGCATCTCCGCCTTCCGGCAATTTCAAACGCGAATGTGCATCGTTTGGAACCCGCTCAGTGTAAACGCCTTGGGCGCGATGTCAAGCGAACGCACCGGATTGCGAACAGCACGGAGGGCGATTCGCCCGATATCCCAGCATCCCATTCCCACATTGGCGTATGGGAGCATCCTTGAGCCGTCATTTGCCAACGACGAGGGGCAAACAGTGGGCCAAACAGTAAAAGCCCAATCGTTTCTTTTGCGATACAGCGATCAGACGCTTTTTAATTCAACCATCATCTTGACTCGACTCTACCGGAATGTATAATTCGCCCATCCGTTGATAGGCGTGCGACACGCGATTGGGGGCGTGACACCTTTATGAAACCTTCCTACAGATTGTCGTTCCTCCGGATTGCAATTCTGGCGTTGTTACCGTGGATGCTCGAAAGCTGCGGGACGTCGTATCAGGCCCCCCGCCGCCTCCGCCGCCGGCTATGTTCACCATTGGCGGCACGGTGGTAAACCTGGCCTCGCCTGGTGGCAGCGTGGTCCTGCAGAACAATGGCGGCAACAACCTAACAGTCACTGCGAACGGGAACTTCACGTTCACTACGTCTATCGCAGCTGGGAGCGCTTATGCCATTACAGTTCTTACGCAACCCTCCAGCCCGGCGCAAACTTGTGGCGTCACCAATGGCAGCGGAACGGCCAACGCCAATGTGACCAACGTCGCGGTGAATTGCGGCCATAACGAATGGGCGTGGATGGGCGGGTCGAACGTCGTAAACGCGAGTGGCACCTACGGCTCGATGGGCGTGGCTGCTCCGGCCAACATTCCTGGGGTGCGGAATTTTGGGCCAGTCAGTTGGACGGACACGTCTGGAAATCTCTGGTTGTTTGGAGGGAACGGTCTCGATTCGGCGGGGACAAGTGGGGATTTGAACGATCTGTGGAAATACAATATCACCAGCGGCGAATGGACCTGGGTGAGCGGTTCGAATTTAGTCAGCCAGAATGGGACGTACGGGACCTTGAATACTCCCGCTGCGGGCAACGTGCCCGGAGCGCGGGATAGCGCCGTCGGTTGGATCGATGCCTCGGGAAATCTCTGGCTCTTCGGGGGGGTAGGTCTCGATTCGGCCGGGACAAATGGGAATTTGAACGATCTATGGGAATTCGTGGTCAGTATGAACCAATGGGCCTGGAAGGGCGGGTCGAACCTCGTCAATCAAAGTGGCGTGTACGGCACCCTGGGTGCCGCAGCTGCGGGGAACATCCCTGGGGCGCGAGGTTTTTCCACAGTCCAACTTATATCCGGAGAGGTCTGGCTCTTCGGAGGGTTTGGATCTGATAGTGCCGGGACCCAAAACAATCTGAATGATTTGTGGGAATACACAATCAGCAGCGGTGAATGGACGTGGATGGGCGGGTCGAACCTTGTCAATGCGGTAGGCGTATACGGCATGAAAGGCACTGCGGCGATGGCCAACATACCGGGCGCGCGATTCAGCGCCGCCACATGGACGGACACCTCCGGCAATTTGTGGCTCTTCGGAGGCGCCAATCAAGTGAGCTCGACCACAGTGAATTATTTTAACGATATGTGGGAATTCTCGACCGTAAGCAAAGAGTGGACTTGGATGAACGGCTCGAACGCCATCAACCAGAGTGGCACCTACGGCTCGCTGGGTGTGGCGGCTGCGGGCAACACTCCAGGGGGGCGGAGCGATACGATGAGTTGGACGGATCCGTCCGGAAATTTCTGGCTCTTTGGAGGATTTGGCTTCGATTCAACGACGCCACTGCCCAATGTAGAGTTCGATTTGAATGATCTGTGGGAATTTTCGGCCAGTACCAACGAGTGGACCTGGAAGAACGGACCGAATGTCGGCAATGGAAATGGCACCTTCGGCACTCTGGGTCAGCTCGCTCCCGGCAGTATTCCAGCGAGCCGGGAGGGAGGCGCCAGATGGGCGGATGCCTCTGGAAATCTCTGGCTATTTTCCGGAAGCGGAGCAAACGCTTTCAACGACTTGTGGTTGTATTTACCCTGAGGCAGCGACGGACGTTTTTGAACTGCGCGGCTAACACTTTTAACGGGCTTTTGAGTTGTGGCGCCTGCTGAATCGCAATTCTGTGACGGCGAAACAATAATTTACGCCCCGAATTTATTCCAATTCTTGGCGCGTCCTTGCTACCGGGCCTTTTTCCACAGGGGCGATTCGGGGCCAGAGAAGCCCAAATACCAGCCAAACCAGTCCCGCCGCGATCACGATCAACATCAGCAAGCGCAGGGCCTTCGCCAGGGGAGCTGCCTCCAGCGCCGGCCAGCGAATTTGATACTGGCGCAGCACCTGGTAACGGTCGATCATCCAGTGCCACGCCGTATGCGCCACGATTGCCGAGAGTATGATCGTGCCCATCCGTTCGGCCACCACGTAATGGAAGAGAAGTTCCAAGGCGGGGATCATCAGCGCGAGCACAAGAAGTTGTCCAAGCTCAACGCCAATATTGAAGGAAAGCAGCGAGGCCAAGAGGTGCGAACCCGCGAACTGCATGGTCTGCCGTAACGCGAATGAGAATCCAAATCCATGGACCAGGCCAAAACCGAACGTGATCATCCACCGCCTCTGCACCGTGGCGCCGCCGACGATATTCTCCAGCGCCATGTATACGATGGACGTGGCGATCAGCGTTTCGATGAGCGGCGGAAACCACAGGGCATCGGGCGCAAGGTTGTAGGCCGAGGCGATCAGCGTGATGGAATGCGCGACGGTGAATGCCGTGACCACCGGGATCAGCGCGCCGAAGCGCCGGAACGGGATCACCAGGCAAAACAAAAACAACAGATGGTCGGTCCCATCCAGGATGTGAAAGAAGCCCAGCTTCACGAACTGGCCCGCGGCCTGGAACCAGCGCGGATCGAGACGAATGAGCCCGGGATCGCCAAGAAATTCAAAGGCGCGGACCGCGCCGCCCGGCGGCAGAAAACGAAGCGCGATGACCACCCGATTGGCCAGCCGGTCGAGGGCGGGATGAATCGAAAAGCGCGACTGGTCGGATTGAATGGGATACTCGAAGAGCACATCCAACATGAGCTGGTCCCAGAAAATCGTGGTGTTATTGGTGAGTTTCGGGCCAGTAATGTGCGCGAGGGCTTGTTCGTAAGAGGCAAACGAAGGATCGGATTCCACCGAGAGTCGCGTATCGACGAGGCGCGGCTTCGCGAGAACCGCGTCATTTTCGTACACATCGATGAAATCAGAGACCCACAGCGACGCGGATTCCCGCAGCGTCTGATCCACGCGGTCGAAGTCCAGGTAGCCCTTCTCCCGCTCGGGGAATTCCACATCGCGCATGGTTTTGAGCGGCACGCGCACCAGAATATTTAAGCGATTCCCCGCCGGCTTGAGAAACATCTGAACCGTCGCGTCGCTGGGAATATCGTGAGCCGCAATAGGGTGCGCGGGCGCGACTGCCCAAAGCGCCAGAAGCGCTACGAAGGTACGATACGCGGCGAGGTTGCGGAGCATGGACCGAAAGCGTAATCGTTGCGCCCACCTGCTGACAAGCAAAATTCGCCGCCGCTCGAAACCTAATTGTGTATACTTCGGGCCGCTATCCGCGTCTCAATCTCAAGGCATGTAAGTAGAAGGCCGCGGATGGCGATGCGGCGCGGGGGCGGCTCAAGCCCGCTCGTGAACTGGCCGCCGGGCTATCCTTCCGTATAGTATTCAAACCATTGGAGGAATCATGCGCAAGCGGAGTTTAATTGCGATAGCGGCCGCAGTCGTCCTGGCATCGGCCATCCTGTGGGCGCAGCAAAAGAAAGGGCTGGAGGCTTATTTCGTCGATGTGGAAGGCGGGCAATCGACGCTGTTCGTATCGCCCAGCGGCCAATCCCTGCTGGTGGATACCGGGTGGCCGGGGGACCGCGATGCCGGCCGCATTGCCAGCGTGGCGAAACTGGCCGGGGTCAGCCAAATCGATTACCTGGTGCTGACGCACTATCACGCCGACCATGCCGGCGGCGTGGCCGATTTGGCCGGCCTCATCCCTATTAAGAATTTTGTCGATCATGGACCGAGCGCGGAAGAAGCTCGGAACGTCCCGCAAAATTACGCCGCCTACCTGAAAGTTCGCGGAGAAGGCAAACACATCCTGGCCAAGCCCGGCGACAAAATTCCAATCCCTGGGATCGACGTGCAAGTCATTTCCTC
>Ga0210409_10004806_pt1 | contig 14409 bp, 14 predicted proteins | sample IncBWH17MmetaG_FD_161649 | JGI IMG/M metagenome (GOLD analysis project Ga0210409, IMG submission 161649) | Forest soil microbial communities from Barre Woods Harvard Forest LTER site, Petersham, Massachusetts, United States - Inc-BW-H-17-M | ecosystem: Environmental > Terrestrial > Soil >... | reverse complement strand
AAGCTGACCACGTCTCCCACTCCCGCCAGGCCCTGCGCGGAACCCAGGGTCACGAACGCCCAATTCGCGTCGTAATCGTAAAAGCCCGAATCGAAAACCCCCGCCACACGGAATCGCCGCGAGCGCGGCAACATTCCGAAGGGCGTCAAATTCCCCTGCGGACTGGTCAGCGTGACGTAATCCCCGGCGGAGATTTTCAATTCGTCCGCGAGGATCCGGCCGACCAGCAGCGCCGGAACGCCGTCCCCGTCCGCCGCGAAACTATCCGTTCCGGCCACGATATTCCGCAGCGCGCTGCTAGCCTTCCGCTCCAGATCCGGATCGACTCCCTTTAGCACCACCCCGCGTGCACGCCCGCCGCAGGACAACAGCACGGTGTTGTAGATCGCCGGCTCAATCGAGCGAACGCCGGGAGCGGCGCTCAATTGCGCCATCAGCTCGCGATAGTCGTGGATTCCGTCGGGCCCCAGCGGTTTCAGATTCACGTGCGCGGTGACGCTCAGCAGTCGGTCGCGAATCGCCTGCCGAAACCCGGTGTTCATCGAAAGCGCGATCACCAGGGTGGTCACGCCCGCTGCCACGCCGACCACCGCCAGCAGCGTAACCAATCGCAGCACCGCCGGCCGGTTCGGCGAGCGCAGGTATCGCAGCGCCACCAGCCATTCAAACGTCATTTCGGACCTTCGGGCTTCTCCGGAGGCGGTGCGTCCAGAGCATCAGCTCCCTCGACGCGCAGCAGCGGAAACAAAATCACCTCGCGGATCGCATGAGAATCGGTCAGCAACATCACCAGCCTGTCGATTCCCACGCCTTCTCCCGCCGTCGGCGGCAGGCCGTGGCTGAGCGCCCGGATGTAATCCACGTCCACTTCCTTGGGCATGTCCTGCCCGCCCTTTTCCACCTGCGCGCTGAAGCGGCGCTCCTGATCGGCGGGATCGTTGAGCTCCGAAAAACCGTTGGCCACCTCCATGCCCGCGATAAACAACTCGAAGCGCTCCGTAAGCGACGCATCATCGGCGCGCCGTTTCGACAGCGGCGATATGGCCGTGGGGAAATCATAGATAAAAGTGGGCTGCGTCAGATGTTCTTCCGCAATCACCTCGAAAAGCTCGCCGGTCAGCTCGCCGTCGGATTGCTTTTCAATCGCCGGGATCGGCTCGGCGCTGCACGAATGGGCGTAGGCGTTGTAACGCGCCGCCACGCCTCGCGGACCATCCGGCTTTGCCATTTCAGCCAGGGTCGGCGCGGCGCCCGCCGCGGCGGGCCAGAATTTGCAGATCGCTTCGCGCATGGAAAGGCGCGCAAACTTGCTGAAGTCGAGCTCGTTTTCACCGTACTTGATTTTTGTGCTGCCGCACACCTTCTCCGCCAGCCCGCGAAAAAGCTCCTCGGTAAGCTGCATCAGCGCGTTCGCGTCGCTATACGCCTGATAGAACTCCAGCATCGTGAATTCCGGCTGATGAACCGCGTCAATTCCCTCGTTGCGGAAGTTGCGGTTGATTTCATACACGCGGTCGAATCCACCCACCACCAGCCTTTTCAAATACAGCTCCGGCGCGATTCGCAGATACAAATCCATATCAAATGTATTGTGATGGGTGACGAACGGCCGCGCCGTGGCGCCTCCCAGAATCGGGTGCATCATCGGCGTCTCCACCTCCGAGTAGCCGCGCTCGTCGAAAAATCGCCGCAGCTCGCGGACAATCTGTGCGCGGCGCACGAAAATCTCCCGCGCGCGTTCGTTGACGATCAGGTCCAGGTAGCGGCGCCGGTAGCGCATCTCCACGTCCGCCAGGCCATGCCATTTTTCGGGCAGCGGCAGCAGCGCCTTGGTCAGCAGATCGAGATGCGCCACCTTTACGGTCAGCTCGGCGGTTTTCGTGCGAAACAGCTCGCCCGACACGCCGATGATGTCGCCCAGATCGAGGAGCTGGAAAAGCTTGAACGTCTGCTCGCCGACCACGTCCAGCCGTATGTAGATCTGCAATCGCGTGCCGTCCCCGGTCAGATGCGCAAAGGCAGCCTTTCCGTGCGGCCGCAGCGCCACGATCCGGCCGGCCACACGCACCGTTGCCGGATCCGCCGCCAGCTCTTCCGCGGTCCGATTACCGAATTGTTCGACGATCTGCTTGGGCGTGTGCGTGTAATCGAACTTGTGCGGGTAGGGCGCGTGGCCCAGGGACTCAATTTCGGTCAGCTTCTTCTGGCGCTGCTGGAACTGATCGAGCGGTTCAAATTGCAACGGGACATTCCTTTCCAGCGTGAGGGCCTTTCGGCGGAACCTGCGAAAGTATATAACACTCGACGCACGGAAGCCCCTGCTCCGAAACCGATGGTATAATCGGGGAACAGATTCACAACGGGGAGGCTTTTGTTTCCTAGGCGCAATGCGCGCCGTTCGGAACGGCGCAGCGTACTCGAGGACTGGGTCGCGGCGATGTCCCGCGAAAAGTTCCAGTTGTATCAGACCGTGGTACGCCAATGGGAATGCTCGTTTGCCATGGTCAGCGTGGCGCTGGACGATGCGTTCTCGCTGCGCGCCTCCGGAGAGCTGGTCTGCGCGCGGCAGCAGGTGTCCGTTGCGGCGGTGCTTCTGGCACGATTCACGCCGTCTTTGACTTCGCTTTCCGATGCGCTGTCTGCGTGCGGCAGGCAGGTCGCCAGGTTCCCCGCGGTCGAACCGCTGAAAGCGGAGTTCTTCCGCGGCGACACCGGCCAGAGCGCGGCCTCGCGGAACCGGATTCTGCACCACGTGCTCTTCAGCGACCGCTCGCGTTTCTTCCACAAGCTTCGCATTCTGTCCCTCACGCTCGAGCTGCTCGAACGCGAATTTGAGGAAGCAGCGCGCGACATATCGAACGGCCTGTCGGTCGAGCCGGGTGATTGCTGGAGGCTGCTCGACAAAATTCACTACGACATCAATACCTGCCTGTGCGAGTCCGAGGTGGTTCTGAAATCTTTCCTGCGCGTGTTGCCGGAGGATGCGCTTCCTGCTCTGGCGAGCGAACTCGATGTTTCGGCAGTTCCGAAGCGAGCGCGCACCAAGGCGCGGCTTTCCGGCGCATCGGCTTCGGCGTAATCGAATTCCCCTGCTGGCTCCCGCGAAAATCTCAGAATCCGTGTTCTGAGCGCGCGGAAGTTTATGTCAAGTGGAAAAAAAACCTGTGGACACTTGGGGATTGCTACAGCCGGCCAGCCTAACGATCGGTCTATGACTCACAACCGATAGCTGAGGTTGAAGCGAGCGGGCCGTCCTCTCGCCAGAATTTAAGCCCATAAAACAAAAAGACCGGGATTCCGTTGGGGCGAGTTCGCTTTCAACTCGCCCGCGCGAGAATCCCGGTCAGGTCACGTGGCCCACAATCCGAAGCCTGGGGCGCCAATCCGGACCCGCCAAAAATCGGCGGCCGGGGATTGGTGCTCCCGGTGCTGACGAAGCCTGCGACGCCAAATCGCCGGTTACTTCGACGGCGGCGGCGATGACGGTGACGACGGCGTTGTCGCCTTGTCGGCCGGGAACTCATCAGGGTTCGGCGCGCCGGTGCCCTGCGAGCCTAGGAACAGCTTGCGGCCGTCGGGGAAGGTGACGTTGCGCGCGTTCGCCCGCTGCGAGAGATCGCGCGCCTGGTAGCCGTCAATGACCACGTCCGTGCCCGGCGCGAAGCTGTTCTTGTTCACCCCGCGGCGCAGCAGCGAATTCGGGCTGCCGCCCTCGACCATCCAGGTTTCCTTGGTCCCGTCCGGCTTGGTGATTTCGACGTGAATCCAGGTATGCGGATTCACCCATTCGATTTCGGTGATCTTGCCCTTCAGCAGGACCGGGCGGGTGGCGTCGAATTCCGCTCCAAAGGCGTGGTGCGCCTCCACCGGCATGGCGGCGACCAGCAATGCCGCAATGCTGAGTAATGCTGGTGCCATAAATTTCATTCGCATATGTGAGCTCCCATTCCTTCGTTATTTCACGGCCTTGGCGTTGGCCTGTTCCTTGTCTCGCAGCCGTGCACCCCTCAGGATGTCTCCCAAGGCGTAATTCCCTTCGTGACACGCGTACTCGTAAATCTTGCCGTCGGTGGCCGGCCACGCATACTCGCCGGTCCATGCCGTGGCCCAGGTGTGCGGATCTTCAATGGTGAAGCGATAGATCAGGGTGTTATCGTCCACACGCGTGAAGCGCTCCACCACGTGCAGGTTCTCCGTTGATCCCATGTAGCGTGTCTTGTCCGTGAAATTCGTGGTGTCCACTACCAGCGTGTCGCCATCCCAGTGACCCACTGAATCGCCCATCCACAGGCGAATGGTCTTGGGAAGATGTTCCCTGTTCATGTGCACCACTCGGGCGTCATGATCCATTTCAGTCAAGATCATGATCGAATCCGGCGTCTGCACGATCTGATGGAGATTGTTATAGAAATAATCCGGCAGCGCCGGTGGTCCGGACGTGGAGCTAAAGCCGAGAATGCAGCGCTCGCTCAGGGGACGCCGTTCGGGATCGTCGTATGCGCCCGGAGCTGTTTCCAGGCCGGGATCAGTCGTTTCCGTCTGATCGGATCTCGTCTGCCCGCGGTTCGCGGCCATGCGCTTGGTCGCCTCGGCAGTGTATGGCGGCACTCGGCCGTCCGCGGGATCGATGATCATTCCCGTCCGCTTTTCGCCGTTCACCACGGTGTAGGTCGAACCCAGATCGAGCCAACCGGTATTGTATCCGCCCACGTTTCCGGCAGCGCCACGCGATCCATCTCCGCCCTTCGGCGGCGCGGTGCGGTCTCCCGAAATCGGCTGATCGCCCACCGCTTTTACCTTGGCCATCGCCACTTCGAGCTTGGCGGCCTCGTCATTGGAGAGCACCGCCTTGGCGCCCATCGGTCGCTGCAGCGGCGTCAGGGTGGCCAGATCGTAGGTGCCTTGCAAATTCGGGTGGCCGTCCGCCATGCGCGGCACCTTATACGCCTTCGCCGCTGCCTTCTTCGCGGGCTGCGCGGCGGCTTGCGTGCCGTTCGGCGGAGTGGACTCGCCCACCGACTGGCCGAACGCGGGGACAGCCGCCAGCAGCAAAGCAGCTATTGCTGGTGCTCCCGCAAGTATCAATGATCGATTCTTCATAGCGGTACCTCGTTGACTCATGGGTCCAGCGGTTTTTTACGCCACTGGCCGTACAGCAACTCTTCCACAAATTCCACGCACTTGAATTCCATCAGCTGGGCGTTCTTTTCCTGGCGCCGGTAGAGCGGCATGCTGATCTTCCAGGGCCGGGTGAAAACCTTGGGATCGTCAATGGTCGCTTCGTAGGAGATCACGTCGGGGCTGATGCGCGTGTAACGCTCGGTCACGTGCAGCGCGTCGCTGTGAAAATCTCCGGCGCGATCGAACCAGGACTTGTCGTTAAAGCCGGTCACGTCCACAACCAGAGTCTCCCCGTCCCAGTGCCCGACCGATTGTCCCATCCAGGAGTCCACCGGCGCAGGCCCCGGATCGGACATGTAGATATTGCGAACCGCGCCATCGTATTGATAAGCGATGAAGAACTGGCTGGAGTTTTGAAAGATCTGAAAGGGCTGAGGAATATAGGTCGCGCGCGGAACGCCCGGCAGGTAACACTTGATTTCCGGATCGCGCGTCAACCAGTTCGTCTGATTCTCCAGTTTCTTGGCGAGCGCCTCGGGCTTGTACGGGATTTCGCCGCCTTCCACGACGCCGACGCTGGGCGGCACCGAGCCAACCGCGCCTAACGCCACCACCGCTGCCGCCGGCACTGGGCCGTAAGGCCCTGGACGGAGAGCCATCGCTGAACGAGCGTTATGACCTTCGAGATCGTAGTTGGCCTCGTTCATCGATTGCCAAATGCCGTTAAAGTCCGGCTTGCCGTCAATGCGCGGTGCGCGGTATTTGGCGGCTTGTCCGGAGGCTAGCAGAGCGCCGCCCGCGAGCAGTGCGCCCACAACCGTAACCTTCAAAGTTTTCTGGATCTTCATCCCCATTGTGCGGTTCACCCGCGCGCATATTATAACACTCTCCCTGAAAATAAAACTCTTTCGAGGCGGGCCGCGCCAGCCATGCGGCGCTCCCGCTGTGCGTCCAATGCGAAGCAAATGAAGAATTCTGATAGCGGCGCGCGGGGCGCAAAAGTTCGTGGCGCGAGTGCGGCTGTCGGGGTAGGATGATCGGCCACAATGCTATTGGGGGGATGAAGCAAACACACCATGAGAATAACTGAAGCAAGAGGCATGAAACTCTGGTCGGGACTGATGTTCGCAGCCGCTTTTCTGGCGATCGTCTCGGTGGTAGGCATCGCGCTGGCGGCGCCGCAGGCCGCGCCAGATGCCAAGCCGCTGATGGCGGATCAGGTCTTCAAGAACGTGCAGGTGCTCAAAGGAATTCCCGTGGACGATTTCATGGGAACCATGGGATTCATGAGCTCCGCTTTGGGATTTGACTGTTCGGATTGCCATACCGGAGCGGGCACGGAAAAAGTGGATTGGGCGGCGGACACGCCAAGAAAAGTGACGGCGCGCAAAATGGTGTTGATGATGAACGCCATCAATCACGACAATTTTCCGGGACGCCAGATGGTCACCTGCTGGAGCTGTCATCGCGGCCGCGACCGGCCGTTGACCACCCCTTCGCTTTCTTTCGTGTACGGACCGGTGCCGGATGACATGGATGACGTGGTCGGACAGGCCCCCGGGCAGCCGCCTCCGGACCAGATCTTGGATAAATATCTTCAGGCCATCGGCGGAGCGCAGCGCTTGGCCGGGATTAAGAGCTTCGCCGCCAAGGGTTCCAGCGTCGGCTTCGGCGGATTCGGCGGTGGAGGCACGGTCCAGATTTACGCCAAGTTTCCGGACCAGCGCGCCACGGTCATCGACTTCCCGCCGGCCACGGGACGCGGCCATAGCGTTAGGGTTTTCAACGGCACGCAGGGCTGGATCGAGACGCCGCTTACCGTGCTCGGCGAATACGAGCTCACCGGTGGCGAGTTGGACGGAGCCAAGCTCGACGCGGAGCTTTCCTTCCCCGGGCAGATCAAGGAATCGCTCAGCAATTGGCGCGTCAGCCTGCCGACCACAATTACGGACCTTCCCGGACCTTCCAGCCAAACCTCGCAGGAGGGCGACGCCAAAACGGCGGGATCGCAAGACGTGAATGTCGTTCAGGCATCCGGCCCGCATGGCGTGGTGGTGACGTTTTACTTCAACCAGGACTCGGGTCTGCTCGTGCGCATGATCCGCACGGCGCGCACACCGATCGGCCGAATCCCGACACAGGTTGACTATGGCGATTATCGCGACGTCAACGGAGTGAAAATGCCGTTCCGTCTGCTGTTTGCGTGGCTCGACGGGCGGGACGCCATTCAGCTAAGCGAAATCAAGACCAATGTCGCGATTGATCCGGCCAAATTCAGCCAGCCCGTCTCCGGGAAGATAATTCGCTCGGGGAATTAAATCTCGGGAAATTAAATCTCGGGGAATTAAATCAAGGTGTCGTCGCACGTCACCCGGGCACCCATCCAGCGGGCGCTCCGGGCGGCGGGTTCCGTGCACGGGCACCGCGTTGCGCACGGGCTGAATGGGCATGGCTATGCCTATTCGCGCCGATGCAGAGGACGTCCACCCTTACCTGGCGCATCGCGGCTCGTCGCGGCTCATCCCCCGCCCTCCGCGGCCGCCGCAACGTCGCTGGACGTGCGGCGCTATTCCGACGAAAATAGTAACGACGTATTCGTAGCGGCCCGCATCTGATCAGGGCCGTCTGCCAGCGTTCTAGTCCGCCGGCTCGAGGGCAGGAGTGTTGTGCTGGCGGAACAAGAAGTACAACTTCTGGAGCGACCGACGCATCGCATTGAAGGATGCGTCCCGACGGGTAGCGTGGCCCGAACGAGACGAATCGAAACTGGAGAGGTGCCGGAAGCTGAATCGATCCGGCGCGCCCAGCAAGGTGATGCGGCGGCATTCGAACGGCTGTACCAGTTGCACAGCCGCCGTGTTTACTCGTTGTGCCTTCGAATGGTGGGGAATACGGCCGAGGCGGAGGATCTGACGCAGGAAGCGTTCCTGCAGCTTTTCCGTAAGATCGCCACTTTCCGGGGCGAGTCGGCGTTTTCCACTTGGCTTCATCGCCTGGCAGTGAACGTCGTGCTGATGAAGCTGCGGAAGAAGTCGGGCAAGGAGACCTCGCTCGAACAGGTCACCGAGCCAGATGAAGAGTCCGGAACGCCGCGGCGGGATTTCGGCGCCCCTGATCTGACGTTGAGCGGTTCGATAGACCGGGTTAACCTGCAGCGCGCGGTCGAGCAGCTGCCTCCGGGCTATAAATCGGTGTTCGTGCTGCACGACGTGCAGGGTTACGAACACAACGAGATTGCGGAAATGATGGGTTGTTCGATCGGCAATTCCAAGTCGCAGCTCCATAAAGCGCGCATGCGATTGCGCGACCTCCTCCAGGAGGCCGTGCGGTCCAAGGCGCGCGAGGACCGGCGGGCTGCCGACATTGCATCGGACAGCGAGGACTGAAACAGATGAGCACGTATGCTTGTAATGATTTTCTGAAGCAGCTCGAAGCGTGGATGGAAGGCGAGCGCTCTTCTGTTGCACAGTCGCACCTGCGCGACTGTGCGCACTGCCGCGGGCTGGTCGAGGACATGGGCGCCATCCGCCAAGCCGCCCTCGCCTGGGCGGCCCAGGAATCCGATCCGCCGGCCCGCGTCTGGGTTTCGCTGCGAGCGCAACTCGCGCAAGAGGGCCTGATCCGCGGCGAGGAGCCTCGCCTGGCAAAAGCCCCGAGAGGCTGGCTCGCCGCAATCTTTGCCGGCGTGCCGCGGCCCGCGCTGGCCGGCGCTTATCTGCTGGCGCTGATCGCCGTATCCGTCGCATTCACCGGACGTTCGGCGAGGGAACTCAACGAAAGCCGCTGGATGAGCGGGACGCAGAATTCCACAGGGCTGCTGAACGCGCAGTTGCAAACAGAGCAGAATTCGGTCTCCGGCATGGTCGAATCCAATCCCGTGGTGACCGCTTCCCTGCACGATAATCTCGCCATCGTTGACAACTACATCGCTTTGTGTGAAAAAAGCGTACGCGAAGAACCCGAAAGCGAAATCGCGCGCGATTATCTGTACGACGCATACCAGCAGAAGGCGAGTCTGCTCGCCCAGATGACCGAGCGCGGAATGAACGGCCGATGAGCACCCTAGCCACTCTTCGGAGCCAGTATCATTGGAAGACCGCCGGGCTGTTGGTGCCCGGGCTGCTCCTGTGCAGCGTCGCGCCTGCGTCGGCCGACCGCATCGAGCGGCATTTCAAGGTGGCCGCTCATCCCGTCGTCACCATCCACAATCCCAATGGTCTGGTCACGGTGCGCGCCTGGACCAAACCGGACGTTATGGTCGTTGTGCAGCGCGCCACCAGCCAGGTGGAAGTGGACGCGGAGCAGAATGGAAACCGCGTGGATATCCAAGGCCGCCAGGTCGCGGATACGGCTGCGCCGGACGATTTGCGCGCCGATCTCGAAATCAGCGTCCCCCAGGACACCGAGCTGCAGATCCACAACGATTCCGGCGGCGTCACCGTTTCGAACGTGCTCGGCGACATGAACGTGGATACCATCGCGGCGGCAGTGGATTTGCAGGACACTGCCGGCTATCTGACCGTGAAGACCGTCGGAGGCGCGTTCCAGTGCCTGCGCTGCGCCGGGCGCGTGGAAGTGACCTCGATCAGCGGCAATTTCAAGTTCATTGATCTGCACAGCGTGTACGTCCGCGCGCAAACTTCCGAAGGAAACATCCTTTTCAACGGTTCGTTCATGCCCAACGCCACTTACGTGCTGAAAAATTACAGCGGCGCGATCGAAGTGCGCTTTTCTCCCGGCGATTCTTTTGATTTGATGGCTACCTCGCTGAAGGGCAAAGTGAACAACGAAGCCAAGCTCGAACCCTCCATGCATCATCATCCGAAATTCGGCAATGCCCTCTTTGGTACTTTCAACTCCGGGCGCGCCCGCGTCGAGTTGAACTCCTTCGATGGTACAATCAACATCCTCAAGCGGGATTGATTGCGCCGGCAGGCAGCGCAAAACGCCGCGAACTTGATGACCAGCGAAAACCGCCTTCGGAAACTCGTGTGCCTCACCGGATTCATGGGCAGCGGCAAATCCACCACGGCGCGTCTGCTCGCCGGCCAGCTCGGCTGGGTCAATATTGACCTCGATAAGCGAATTTCTGAAGAGACCAACCTTTCGATCGCGGAAATATTTGCGCGCATGGGCGAGGCGGAATTCCGGCGCATCGAAAATGAACAGTTGGCGCGCGTGCTTGGCGAGTCCGCCGCCACGCAGAAGCCGCGCATCGTATCGCTTGGCGGTGGGACAATCGCGCAACCTCAAAACCTCGCGCTGCTGCGCGACGCCGGCGCCGTGCTGTTATGGCTGCATTGCCCGGTCGAAGAACTTCTGCACCGCTGCGCGCGCATCACCGACCGGCCGCTGTTTCGCGACGAGGCCAGTTTCCGGCGGCTCTACGAAGAGCGTGTGCCCACCTACGAACTCGCGGACTATCGCGTGGAAAGCCGCGGCGAGCCTTCGCGCGTCGTCGAACAGATTCTGGCGCTCGGAATTTTTCCCAGGGTGACTGCATGATGCAAATGAAAAGAGCGATTCTGGCCGGGTCGGCAATCGTCGCCATCGCCGCTGTTCTCGCGGCGGGCGCTTCGATGCTCGCCGTGGCGGCCACCGCCGCGTTGAAGGCGGGATCGGTTTTCACGCCGGACAAGGGAAGTTTCAAAATCCTGCTGAACGGCCAGCAGATGGGTAAGGAAGATTTTGAAATCAGCCCGAGCGGCGACAACTGGGTGGCTAAGGGAACCTCCGAAGTTCAGACCACAGACGGCATGACCCGCGTCAGCGGAACATTGCAGCTTCGCGCCGACGGAACGCCGGTGAGCTACGAGTGGTCCACGCAGGGTACCAAGAAAGCGTCTTCTACAATCACCTTCGCGGGTCCCACCGCCTCCATTGAGCTTCGCCTCGAAGGCCGCCGGCCATTCACCCAGCAATTCACGTTCACTTCGCCGCAGATCGCCGTCCTGGATAACAATCTCTATTACCAATACGCCGTGTTGGCACGGCTCTACGACCGCGACAAGAAGGGCGTGCAAACGTTCTCGGTGTTGGTGCCGCAGTCACTCACGCCGGGTAGCCTGACCCTGGAATCGCTCGGCGATCAGAACAGCAACAGCGGCAAGAAGCTCGAGGAACTCGTGGTGAAGACGCAAGACCTCGAAGTGGACCTTTTCCTCGACGCCGGGCGCCTGGTGCGCATCGTCGCCCCCAGTACCAACGCTGAAATCGTACGGCAGTAAACACCCCGAAGCGGGATGATCCGGTCAGATTCAGCCCATGTCCAGGGAATCGGCAGAGCACCTGCCCCCACGAATTAGGGGTTCAACAAGCCGGCCGCGCGTGTGTGTACTTCACATAGAAAGGCGGTAGGCTATGAATCGCCGTTACAGGGTAAACGTTTACGTCGTAAAACAGCGAGCGGTAGCATGGGGTGGGAAATGGTGGTATATATACATTGTCAATACGTTTTACCGGCGGTGAACGATCCGGGGACGTTCGCCATCTCGACCGCGGGTCTATCAAATAATTCAAGTATTCCCGCCCCAGCACTTCTGCGTGGAGGGGTGATCCAATGATGTCCTATGAACAGGCCGTCGAGCGAGCCTCAAGAGATGAGGCGTTCAAAGCGACTGTTTACGCGATGAATACGCTGCTAATTCAAAAGGGAATCTATGCGGCTGAGGAATATCGACAACTCTTCGTTGAATGGGTAGAAAAAGAGGAACGCAAGAAGGCCCGACAAGGCGTATCTAGCGAGTCCAGTACCCCGCGCCACGCCCCGGTGTAAAAATGTCTCGCCACTGAGGGTGTTGGCAGTCTGGCTTTCTGCCGCAGTGGTCCCCTCGATCACAGTACTTGCATTCGCAATTACAGGGCGGAGCTGGCCTAACTCTGCCCAGTACCCTTTCAAGCCACGTCCACATTTGGCGCTCCGGCAAATCTGTCGAAGATGGTACACGGTCGCCTCGGTAAAGTGAAGCATTATCGTAGCGTTCGTGTGGCATTTGGATTTTCGAGTTTGCCCCTTGCGCCCAGCGCTTCACTGTGATTCAATCTCCCACATGGACGACTCTAAGCTGATTGAGGAATTGCAGGAAAAAGTAAAAGAAGCTGCGGAATTGCTACGCCGCAGAAAAGAGGCTCTTGCCGCATTACAGGGCAAGAGTGGGGGTATAAAGAATAACCGTTCTAGGGGATTCCGCGCAGGCAGCATTCCAGCGGCAGCCTATGCAGCGTTGAAGGGCAAGCAGCCCATGTCCCTTGATGATCTTACGGCGGCAATCAAGAAAACCAAGTCAGATGTTGATTCGCGTGGCGTTTCCCTCGCTTTGAGCAAATACGTGCGGAATGGTCAGCACTTTACGATCAACGAAGATGGGAATTACGCGGCGAAGTAGGAAGATTGGGGGCGTGGCTGAGAGGCCGAAAGCAGGCGACTTATAATCGCTAGAACGTGCTCAGAACACGTTCCGAGGGTCCGAATCCCTCCGCCCACTACATTTGCTCTGCCGGATTGGTTTTGACTTCGAGCCGCCGCCTAATTCCCGGAAGCGCTCGGCGAGGATTTCTGCCGCATTTCCCGGTATGCCGCAAGAGCTTCGTGCAGCCGCGAAAAAATGTGGCTGCGCCCCACCGTCTCCGTGATCCGGTGGCGATCCAGGTCCGCCTGCAGCTCGGGATGCACGCGCGCAAAAACCAACGCGACTCCGCGATCGCCGAGATTCCTCACCAGATCGCGGACTACCCGCGCCGCGGAATAATCAATATTGGTGATGGCCTCGCAATCAACGACTACCCACCGCAACGCTGAAGGGCCGGGGCCCGCCAGCCGCGATATTTCCTCCGAGAACTGGCTGACGTTGGCATAGAAGAGCGGCGCGCCGAATCGATAGATCGCCAGCCCCGGCTCGGTCGTCGCGCCCGGAGCGACCGGCACGGTTCGCCAGTCGCCCTTGTCATTCTCCACCAGCAATCCCGTGTGCGGGCGATAGCTGTGCCGCACCACGCGAAGCAGCGAGACAACCATCGCCAGAACGATGCCTTGCTCCACTCCTACGATCACCACCACTCCGGCGGTCATCAGCGCCAGGGCAAATTCACCGGGGCTCTCGCGGCGGATATCCCGCAACGCGCGCAGATTGATCAGGCGTACCGCGATGACGAATACGATCGCTCCTAGGACGCAGCGCGGCAGATATTGCAACGGCTTGGTCAGAAAAAGCAGAACCGCGGCGACCACCGCGGCGGTGGCGATCTGCGAAATCTGGCTGCCGCCTCCGGAACTTTCCACCATCGCGGTTTGCGTCGGACTCCCGTTGACTACGAACGTTCCGCTCAATCCCGCGGCCAGATTGGCGGCGGACAGCCCCAGAATATCGGCGTTTTCGTCCAGGTGCTGGTGGTGGCGCATGGCGTAGGCGCGGGCGGTCGCGGCGCTCTGCGCCACGATCACCACGAAGCAGGACGCCGCCAGCGGAATCAGTACTTGCGCGTCCCCCCATGTGACGTTCGGAAAACTTATTCGAGGAAGCCCGCCGGCCACCGGTCCGATGATTTCCACACCCCGGCCGGCAAAGCCATACATGGCGCTTGCCGCAATGGCCCCGGCAACTCCGATCAACGACGCTGGAAATCTCGGAATAAAGTGGTGGGCAAGAAAAATGACCGCCAGGACCACAAGCGATACGTACAGAGTGAGGAGGTTCGTGCCGGAGATGCCGCGCACGACTTCCACGAGCTGACGAACCGTTCTGCGGCCGTGAACCTCCACGCCCAGCATTTCCGGAAGCACGGCAATCCCCACCTGAAACCCTACTCCGGTAAGGAAACCCACCAATACGGTTTGGGAAAGAAAGTCTGCCAGAAATCCCAGCTTCAGCAGGCGCGCGATCAGCAACAATCCCGCCGTCATCAGCGCCACAAGACTCGCCAGAGCCAGGTACCGGGCACTGCCCAGCGGCGCCAGCGGAGAGATGCCTCCCGCAAGAATGGCGGCCGTGGCGGAATCGGCCGCCACCACCAGATAACGCGATGAACCGAACACCGCGAAGCCCAAAATCGGCAACAACAACGTGTAAAACCCGGTGACGATCGGCGTACCCGCGATCTTCGTGTAACCCAGCACCTGCGGAATATTCATCGCCGCAAGCTGCACTCCGGCAATGGTGTCCCGCGCAAACCCGCGCGCAGTGATCGGGCGAATGCCGCCGAACAATCGAGAAGCGTAGGAAGAACCGGTGTCGGTGCTCATGCAAGTCCCGGGCGCGAAAGGGTGGCGGAAAGAAATGGAAAACGCCGCAA
>Ga0210409_10004805_pt1 | contig 14414 bp, 9 predicted proteins | sample IncBWH17MmetaG_FD_161649 | JGI IMG/M metagenome (GOLD analysis project Ga0210409, IMG submission 161649) | Forest soil microbial communities from Barre Woods Harvard Forest LTER site, Petersham, Massachusetts, United States - Inc-BW-H-17-M | ecosystem: Environmental > Terrestrial > Soil >... | reverse complement strand
TCTCAAAGACCGGCGTGTTTGTGGGGCAGCATTTTTTGTTGCCGTCGAAGGGCGCCGCTGTGTTCATTAATGCTTTCAATTTTCCCGCTTGGGGTTTCTGCGAAAAAGCAGCGCCGGCACTGCTCTCGGGCGTCCCGGTCGTGGTTAAGCCCGCTTCTCCCACAGCTTGGCTGACGCATCGGATGGTGGAGGATATCGTGAAAGCGAATCTCTTGCCGCCCGGTGCGATTTCCATCATCTGCGGATTGGCTCGCGAACTGTTGAACCATGTTCGAGAGGAGGACATCGTTTCATTAACGGGCTCGGCAGAAACCGCCGCGCGCATTCGCTCCAATGCAAACATTTTGCAGCGTTCCGTACGGGTGAACATCGAAGCCGACAGCATGAATTCCGCGATTCTAGGCCCTGATTGCGCTCCCGGAACGGACCTGTTTGATTTCCTCGTGAAAGAAATTGTGCGCGAGATGACCTTGAAAGCCGGACAGAAATGCACGGCCATCCGGCGTGTGCTGGTTCCTCGCAAACAGTTGAAAGCTCTTGGTGATGCGGTCACTGAGCGCTTAAGTGCCGTCAGAGTCGGGAATCCTAGGAACCCCGATTCAAAGATGGGACCGGTGGTCAATAAAGCCCAACAGTCCTCCTGCCAGCAAGGGCTGGCGAAATTGAAGGAAGAATGCGATGTGTTGTTCGGCGATGATAAAAATTTTCTGCCGATCGATGCCGATCCACAAAAATCTGCGTTCGTGCAACCGACACTTCTCAGCTGCAAGAATGGACTTGATGCAAAATACGTGCATGACGTCGAGGTTTTTGGTCCTGTGGCGACGCTGGTAGCGTACGACGGTTTGGAGGATCTCATCGCAGTCACGCGCCGAGGATTAGGTTCGCTGGTGGCCTCGGTCTTTTCCAATGATGCAAGCTTCCTGAGCGAAACAATTCTCGGAATAGGCGATCTCCATGGAAGAGTGCTGGCCGTAAATTCCGCCGTGGGGGCCCAGCACACCGGCCACGGCAATGTCGTGCCCAGCTGTTTGCATGGCGGGCCAGGAAGAGCGGGAGGCGGCGAGGAACTTGCCGGATTGCGCGCCCTGCTGCTTTATCATCGCCGGTTTGTCGTGCAGGGGCCGGCTGACTTTATAACGGAATTGGCGGGATTATGCTCCGACGCCTCTCCGCTACACTCATAGGCCTCCCCAGCTGAGGCAAGTCCAAGAGTCAGCGGATTGAGGACGTGGTTTGTAACTTTTTGTTACAATCGGACCTCAGACCTTCCTCACCGGCACTCTATTTAACCTGTTTATTTCTAATAACTTACGTCAAATAACTCGTTGGGTGCGAACGTGCTGTTCTAGGAGTGCCCGGGGCGCGCCTCGACTGGGCCGCTCCATTGGAGTACACGAATGAAACAGTACTCGTACCGCTCTCAAAAAGGATTCTCCTTGCTGGAGATCCTGACCGCACTCGCCATCATCTCCATCATCCTCGCGATGGCGATCCTGAACTACGGCAGCATCCTGCCAAATTTTAAGGCCAATTCGGCCATGGACCAACTGCTCTATCGGTTGCGCTCTGCGCGCGAGCAGGCCATTGCCCATCGCCGGCAGGTCCAAGTGGAATTCGTGGGGAACAACCAAATCAGGATGACGGAGATATGGCTAACTGGCATTGCCCCTCCGCCATCGACTTATTCCTTCGAAGGTGGAGCGCAATTCATTACCTTCGCCGCGCTCCCAGACACGCCAATGGCGTTTGGAAATGCCGCCCCTGTGTACTTTGGGGGAATTTCCGGTGGGCCGCCGATTATGAAATTCACTACCAACGGGTCTTTTATCGATGGGGGCAACACGCTGGTCAATGGAACGGTGTTTTTGGGACTTCCGGGCCGCGCCTCGACAGCCCGCGCCATCACCATCCTTGGCGCCACTGGCCGCGTCCGTGAATACCACTGGGATGGAACCCAGTGGCAGGAATAGGGAGAATGCCCATGACAAAAAACCTTTGCCGCCGCAATTCACAGTCGGGCTTCACGATTCTGGAAGCGATCATTGCCATCGTGATCCTATCCTTCGGCATTTTGTCCCTGGCCGCGGTCTATGCGCAGGGCATCCAGGTAGCAAACATGACGCAACTGGATTACATCGCCGAAAAGAAGGCTGAAGAAGCCGTGGAAACGATTTTCGCGGCACGAGACGCAAAATTGCTCGCGTGGACCAACATTCGCAACGTTACCGGATCTGGCGGAGCGAATGACGGTGTCTTTATGGTAGGACCGCAGCCACTCTTGGCCGCGGGCCCAGACGGGCTCTATGGCACTGCCGATGACGACACGGCCAACCCAGACACAGTGATCCTGGGCCCAGGTCCCGACAAGATTCTAGGCACGGCGGATGACATTGTGATGTCCCTGAAGAACATGACGCGCACGATCGCCATCATCGACGTTCCCGGCGAATCGGGGCTTCGGCAGATCACCATCACCATGACGTACACCGTTGGTGCGATGTCACGGCAGTACACCCTGGTCAGCTATGTCGCGCAATTCTCTTGATCGTGGATTGAGGAGCAGCTCATGAAGAAAAACTCCGGTTTCACGCTGGTGGAATTAATCATAGGAATGGGCATCACGATGGTGGCGCTGGCCGCCGCAGTGATAATGTTCCGCGATTCCACAAGGGCCAACACCAACGTCACGCAAACCTCGGACATGAGCGACAACATGCGCGCTGGGTTGAACCTAATCGTGCAAGATCTCATCCAGACGGGCACGGGAATACCGACGGGCGGGATTAACATCCCCAACACCGCGAACGCGGCCGCCTGCAACACCGGTGGTAAGGTCAATCGCCCCCCCGCCGTCCTGAGTTTGACCTTCAACGGGCCCAATACTGCAAACCCCGGCTGCAATACCATCCTGCCGGCGATTGAACCCGGCTCTGACTTGGGTCCGACGGTTACCAGCCCCGATGGGACTTCAGGTCCCAAGACCGACATCATCACTATAATGTATGCCGATAACACACTAGCCATGGACGCCAGGCAGATTAATGGCGCTTCCTGTCCTGCCGGAGTGATAGCCGCGAATGGATCTTCCATCACATTTGATGCTACTTGCGTGACGCTCGGCGCAGCGGGCATTCCCGTCAATCCGGGTGACCTGCTCATGATCTACAACAACTGGGGTAATACCGTGCAGACCGTCACCAGCGTTGCTGGCCAGACTCTTAATTTTGCAGCCGGCGATGCTTTCAACCTGAACGGGCGTACCGCGAGCGAAACCGCCGGAACCATTAAACAACTTCAAAATCCACCTTTTACTGGAACCTACCCTCCCAGCAATTGCACGCGCATCTGGATGATCACCTACTTTCTCGATACCACCACGGATCCAAAGCATCCTCGCCTGATGCGCGGCGTCAACTTCAATACCCCGCAACCTGTGGCGGAAACCTTCGAAAACCTCCAGTTTGCCTACAACTTTGACGATGGCATCACGAATCCGGTCAACCAATTCGTGGTCCCGGCGGTTCCCGCCCCCACGGGGGACAATGAAAACCAAATCCGCTCAGTGAACGTTTACTTGGGTGCGCGTTCGACCACCACTGCGGCAATCACTGGCCAGTACGTGCGCACCAATCTGAAAACCCAAGTCGCCCTTCGCAGCATGGCGTACTTCAATACCTACAAGTAATGAGGAGCTTGACGATGAGACCGGTGAAAACAACCATGCGAAAACAATCAGGCATTGCGCTGATTACCACGATGCTTCTGCTGTTGCTGATGTCCGCCATGGTGGTGGGCTTCATGCTCCTGGTCACAGAGGGCCAGCGGCTCTCCGGCATGGACCGCGACCAGATTCGCGCCTTCTATGGCGCGGAATCGGGCATGGAGAAGCTCACTGCTGATCTTGGCTCTCTCTTCGGCACAACTTACGCCCCAAGCGGGGCGCAAGTGAATGCGATTGCTCTGACTCCCCCGGTGCTTCCGTCAAGTTCCGGCGTTTCGTACGTCGACGTGCTGGGCAACAGCACTTATACGATCGGTTTTCCCCCGGACAACAATGGGAACCCGAAGGCTCAGTTCGCGCAGATTACCTCAGGCTCCAGTGCCTTTCAGGGCATGACCGCGCTGGAAACAACCTACACGCTGACTGTGGCAGCTCGCACGAGCACCGGCGGTGAAGCAAAACTATTGCGGACCACGCAGACCGTTGGCATCCCACTCTTCCAGTTCGGCATTTATTCGGAAACGGATCTTAGTTTCTTCCCCGGCCCCAATTTTAATTTCGGCGGCCGCGTGCATACCAACGGCAACCTGTTCCTGAATAGCGGCGGACCGGCAGGCGCAACGCCCACGCAAACCACGACGACCCAGCTTTGGCTGGCCAGTCCCGTCACAGTGGCCAAAGATATTTTCCGCGACTGCTTGTCGAATACGCATCCCGAGTCCGCCTCTGCACAGCACCCTGGTAGCGTCGAGATCACCAAAGGCGGCGGCACGTACCAGGCTCTCGGTTTCGGTCAAGGAAGCTTAACAAGTTGCCTGGGCACCCCGAAGAATCCGAGCTGGCCCAGTATTTCGGCTTCATTCAATGGCAACCTGCGCAGCGGTGTGAAGCCGTTGAACTTGACCATCACTCTCCTCGGAAATGGCACAACGCAGCCCATAGACATCATTCGGCGGCCAATAGCCGGCGAAAACACCACAAACCCGGGCGTGCTCGGTGAGCGCTACTTTTCCGAGGCGAGCTTGAAGATTCTGCTCTCCGATACTGCCGCTGACATTCTGAGCCTGCCTTGCGTCAGCCCCACCCCTCCGTTCAACCTGGCGTGGCTCGCGATGCCGGTGGCGAATTGGGACCCCGCCAATGCCAGTATCACGCAGCTGTTGGTCAATATGAACGCCGCGGTGCCAAAGACAATTCCCTTGCCACTGGCAGCTTCTGGTGCGGCTGGAACCGCTGTAGGCGGCAATTACACTCAGGGCAGCGCCTTCGTCTCCCCCACCAATCCTGCCCTTAACAACATCACCGGAGGTGACGGCTACTGGCAGCAAGGTCCTACTCAGCTACCCGCAGCGCCGTCCACTTTCCCCTACGGGACTCCTATCGTCACGGGTTTCATCAAGATCGATGCCCAGACTTCCTATGGCAGCCCGTGTGGCACTTGGAAGGACGTAACGCTGGAAATTCTCGGCCTTGGCTATGCCGGAAGGAACATCAACCCCGTGCCTCAGTCCTTCGACGGGAACGCCCTCAACAAGAATTGGGGAGCGACGACATTGCTTATGCAAGGCTCCAGCACTCGCGTTGGGGCAATGGGGCCAACGCCGCCGCTACCCACGCTCCCCGCTATTGATCCCAATACCAACGCAGCTCTCCCGCAGATGATCTACCAGAATGCACCGAGTTTTCCCACTACGACCGCAGTCAACCAATTATTTACGGCGGCTCAGTTCAACAAGAACACTTGTCCGGAGCCGCATCCTAACGCTGTTATCCGGTTGGAGCGGATTCGCGACAATCCTTCTTCAGTGAACGTCAAAACTGGCGCCTTCAACAATCCCGCGAACCTGCCGGATCAGTCCACTATCTCGGAAGTTTGCGGCGTGCGACCAGACCTTGTCGCCCCCACACTTCCCACACTCAGGAATCCTCTTGGGACGGGCCTTCCTGCGTCTGGTGTTCTGTGGGTACCGCAACCTTTCGACTTCTGGCCGAATACGCTTTTTGATACGCGTGAAGGCTATAACCGGCAGGCTCAGCCCACGGGAACCTACACCGTTGGTGCCGCCACCCTCAACTATTCCAACACTGTCACGCTCGGCGGCGTGATGAACTACATCGAGTTGGACGTCAACAATCTTGCAAGATGGTTTTCCGGCGCGATTGGATCCTCTGGCGCCCTCACGTTGGACCCCAACGTAGCGCCCAACAACTTCGTTGTGTACGTATCAGACCGCCGCAGCAACTATGCCCCTCCGAGCACGATTGCCGGGGCATGGCCGCCGCTTTCACCCTCCGGAAAAGAGACCGGAGAATACGGCTGGGGCGACTTCGTCAACCCATCTGGCATCGGGGGTTGTCCGAACGCTTCGCTCGACACTGGTGAAGACCTCGATGGAACTGGCATTCTTTATACCTATGGCGGAGCCACCTTCCCCCGGGTTCCTGCTCCTTCTACCATTGGACTATCGATAGTTGACGGCAATAACAACTTAACTTACGTCGGTGATACGCTGTTTACAGGGGGCGTTCCGAACAGCCTAACAACCCCCGGGAACACCCTCTGGGCGGTGACTCCGGATCCGCTCTGCCTGACCACCAACGGTGGTTACCCCTGGCCGAGAAGCTTCGTGAAGATTCCCAACGAGGCGCGCGAGAATCCGCCAGCACTGTTCCGTCGGGCCGTAAAGCTCGTTAACGGAAAATCGATCCCCTTGCCGGTTTGCCCGGGTGGGCTCACCTGCGGGTTGACCATTGCCTCGGAAAACCCAGCGTATCTCCAAGGTGACTACAACGCGAATTCGACGGGTAACGGTTTCGCGGATCCCAGCGTGCCCGCTTCCGTCGTTGCGGACGCTTTCACGCTGCTTTCCGATGACTGGAACGACTTCAACACATTCAACTCTCCGTTCAATGTCGGCGGGCGTGCCTCGGCTACCGCCAACGACTACTACCGTCTAGGAGTGGTCGCCGGCAAGGGCCAATCGTTCCCGATTCCTGGCTGGGACAGCACCACCATTGATGGAAGCCAGGACTTCGGAACTGACGGCGGTGTCCACAACTTCATGCGTTACCTGGAACAACTCAGAGGCACGTTGAACTACCAGGGATCGATCGTCAGCCTGTACTACAATCGCCAGGGTGTCGGCCTCTTCAACTCCGGAGGCAACAACTACAGCCCTCCAAACCGTGGCTACCAGTTCGATTCCAACTTCCTGAATCCTTTGCTCCTGCCGCCGCGGACGCCGATGTTCCGCGACGTGAACACGACAGGGTTTACGCAACTCCTTCTGCCGAACCAGTAATTTGCAGCTGGCTGCTGCAGGCGGCGCGGCCCCGTGTCCCCGGGGCCGCGTTCTTTCGGTGGCAAGAAGAACAGTTGTGCGGAGAAGCCGAAACCAGCCTAAGCGAGCTTTGATACACCGGGACTAGATTTGTAAGCATGTTGCCGAGGACCTAGTCGGTTTCCGTCGCTGCGGCACGTCCGGTGCCTGCCTCGACGAATTGACGGGACTGCTGGCGCAATCGTGCACTGAGGGGAGAGAAGTACGTTATGGGAAAGTCTAGTTCAGATTCCGGGGGAGCTCCGTCTTCCAAGTCGCTTCTCTTCATGATGATCGCCATGACTTGCGGATTTTGCATTCTACTTGGCGCTGGATTGCTGATGGCCTCGCGCGTGATTGGTGCTCTCGGCCTTCGCGCTGGAAGCGACAAGACCACCGTGCGGACGCCGCTCGGCGAGTTCCGCGTTGAAAAAGCCAGGGAAGTTGGCCCCGGCTTGCCAGTCTATCCGGCATCGACTCTGGTGCTACCCGGCGCGGCAGCGCACCTTGCGGAAGGTGACGACCGGCCGCAGGTCATCTCCAGCACATACCACACCAACTCTTCCCGCGAGTACGTTGCCAACTGGTATGTCGAGCACTTAAGCCCGGAATTCGCGCGACAGGACGCTGGCTCGAAGAAGTTGCCTGAAGCCTTCCGTGACTCGCGCATTTCCGATGACGACATCGCGTTCGTCGGCGAACGTGGCGAGCAGGTTCGTGTGGTGGCCCTAGCCATCGACGAAATGGGCACCAAGATCACCCTACTGCGTTCGTACACAAAGCCTCCTGCTCTGCCTCCTGCGACGCCGCAGGCCCAGTAGACACCTCAGTTCCCGAACCTCGCTTCCAGCAAGTCTTACCGCAGCAGGAATTATTTGGTCCTGCCGTTTTGCCTCCACTCACCAAGAACGGCTGCCTCGCGGGCTGAAATTTCCCCGTAATGAATTTGCACCAAAATAAAGTTTGCCGCATCCCATGCTGGGAGAGGGCGGACGCTCATGGGCTTGCCGGAACAAGCACGCTCTCCAACGTCGGCGCCGCCGCGATTCTGGAAAAATGCGACTATAGCGTGAATCTTTCGTAAGAGGGCCATCCAACCATGCCACGAATACAGACCACCGAAGACCGCCGGCTCGAAGAAGCCCGCACCCGGAAAAAGCATTGGAAGCGCTGGGGGCCCTACCTCTCCGAGCGCCAGTGGGGAACGGTGCGCGAGGATTACAGTGCCGGCGGCACAGCCTGGGAATTTTTTCCGCACGATCATGCGCGTTCGCGTGCCTATCGCTGGGGAGAAGACGGCATCGGCGGGATCAGTGACCGTCACCAGATGATGTGCTTCGGACTGGCGTTATGGAACGGGCGCGACTCAATTCTGAAAGAACGGTTATTCGGCTTGACCGGAAATCAGGGCAATCACGGCGAAGACGTGAAGGAGTACTACTTCTATCTCGATTCGACGCCGACGCACAGTTATATGCGAATGCTGTACAAATACCCGCAAGCCGCGTTTCCGTATGAAAAGCTGGTGGCAGAGAACCAGCGAAGCGGGCGCGGATTGCCGGAATTCGAATTGCTCGACACGGGAATTTTTTCCGGAAACCGTTATTTCGACATTTTCGTCGAATATGCGAAGGCTGACGTCGAAGATATTCTCATTCGAATCACAGCCGTGAATCGCGGGCCGGAAGGCGCCACGCTGCTTGTGCTGCCGCAATTCTGGTTTCGCAACACGTGGTCCTGGGGCAAAGACCTTCGCCGGCCGCTCGCGCGCAAAGGAATGAGCGTGCCGGGGAGCTCATGTGTCGAGTTGCAGCACTGGCAGTACGGCAAGCGATGGCTGCTATGCGCGGGTCAGCCCGAGTTGTGGTTCACCGAGAACGAGACGAACAACGCGCGACTCTTCGGCGGGAAAAATCGATCACCGTATGTGAAAGACGCATTCCACGAATATTTGATTTACGGCAACAAGGCAGCCGTCAATCCAGATCAGATGGGGACGAAAGTGGCGGCGTACTACCCGTTGCAGCTCGACCCTGGCCAATCCGTCACGCTCAAGCTGCGGCTCACTGACCTCGAGCCCCTCGGTGGAATGGATACTGGTGCAGGCACTGTGGGGGGCTACGTCTCCCCCGGTTCGCAAGAGCGTGCCGAGAGTGTTCCGGGCACAAACGATTTTGGCGCAGGCTTCGACGGCGTGTTCGCCACGAAGCAAAAAGAGGCTGAAGAGTTTTACGCCTCCCGCATTCCGAAAGAACTTACTGAAGATGCGAAGGCCGTCATGAGGCAATCCTTTTCAGGCATGCTCTGGTCCAAGCAGTTTTATCACTACGACGTGCGCACTTGGCTGGAAGGCGACCCGGCCGGCCCCAAGCCTCCGGACGAGAGGTGGGACGGCCGCAACAAAGATTGGACGCATCTCTACAACGACGACATCATTTCCATGCCGGACAAATGGGAGTATCCGTGGTACGCCGCATGGGATTTGGCATTTCACTGCATTCCGCTCGCACTCGTCGATCCTGATTTCGCAAAAGAACAGCTCATCCTTCTTTTGCGTGAATGGTACATGCATCCCAACGGGCAATTGCCGGCCTACGAATGGGCTTTCGGTGACGTGAATCCGCCCGTTCATGCCTGGGCAGCCTGGCGCGTATACAAAATCGAGCGGCGCGTGCGCGGCGTCGCGGATCGCGGGTTCCTTGAAAAAGTGTTTCACAAGCTGCTGCTGAATTTCACCTGGTGGGTAAACCGCAAGGATCCAGATGGCGCGAATATTTTTCAAGGTGGATTCCTGGGCCTCGACAACATTGGAGTGTTTGACCGCTCAGCGCCTCTGCCCACGGGAGGCCACCTCGAACAGTCCGACGGCACGAGTTGGATGGGCATGTACTGCCTGAACATGCTGGCGATCGCCCTCGAACTGGCGAAAGAAGACCCTGCTTACGAAGATGTCGCCAGTAAATTCTTCGAGCACTTCGTGTACATCGCCCGGGCTATGAACGATTTCGGCGCGGGCGGTCGGTCGCTCTGGGACGACGCAGATGGCTTCTTCTATGACGTCTTGAAGCTTCCCAACGGCGAAGAACATTTCCTGAAAATCCGTTCGATGGTTGGGCTGATTCCGCTGTTCGCCGTCGAGACTCTCGAGCCGGAGATTGTCGACTGTCTCCCCGGCTTCAAACGCCGCATGCAATGGTTCATCGACAATCATCCGGACGTGCCAGAGCACATTGAAATGACGCAGCGGTCCGCGCGCGGCGTGCGGCGCCTTCTCTCGCTCGTGAATCGCAAACAGCTAAAACGCGTGCTCTGCCGCATGCTGGACGAGACGGAATTTCTCTCGCCCTACGGAGTCCGCGCCCTTTCGCGTTTTCACAAAGATCATCCTTACGAAGTTCATGTGAACGGAAATACGAATCGCGTGGACTACGAGCCGGCGGAATCTTCGACGGGCCTGTTCGGTGGCAATTCGAATTGGCGCGGGCCCATTTGGTTTCCGGTCAACTATCTGCTCGTGGAATCGCTCCAGAAATATCATCACTATTATGGCGAAGATTTCAAAGTGGAGTGCCCAACACATTCCCGCAACGAATCCGATCTCTGGCAGGTAGCTGCTGAAATCTCGCGCCGGCTCATTCACATTTTTCTGCGCGATTCGAATGGCCGCCGGCCGGTGGCGGGCGGCACCGAGCTATTTCAAAACGATCCGCATTGGCGCGACCTGATCCTTTTCTACGAATACTTTCACGGCGACAATGGCGCCGGGATCGGCGCTAGCCATCAAACCGGTTGGACCGGCCTGGTTGCAAAACTGATTGAACAAAGCGGTGAGTAACGTGCCCGAGCTCACGATCCGGGAAGCCACTCTCCAGGATGAAGCGAAGCTCCTGCGTATGATGCGCTTGCTTGCCGAGCAGGAGCCGGGAAAAATCCAGTTCGACGAGTCCGCCGCCCGTGCGACGTTCCGGCGGTTCTTGTCGCTTCCTGCCTTCGGGCGAGTCTGGCTCCTCTCCGAAATGGACTTGCCTGTTGGCTACATCGTGCTGACAATTGGGTTCAGCTTTGAGTTTCACGGCCACGATGCGTTTATCGACGAGCTGTATGTTGATGCCGACTCTCGCCGCCGCGGGTATGGCAAACAGGCAGTTGCGTTTCTCGAAGAGAAAGCCCGCGAGCTGGGCGTGAACGCTGTCCATCTCGAAGTGGATCGCGGCAACGACCCGGCGTTTGAACTTTACCGGCAAAGTGGGTACCAGGACCATGACCGATTCTTGATGACCAAATGGCTGAAGAATCGATAGTCTAGTCTTGACTAATCTAAACTAGACTAATTTGGAGATACCCTGATGGGTGCAAAATTCGATGGGAAAGTAGTTCTGGTGGCAGGGGGCACCGGTGGGTTGGGTCGCGCGGTTGCGCTGGCATTCCTAGCCGAAGGCGCTCGAGTCGTCGTGACCTATCGCGGGAAGGAAGAATTCGATGCCTTGAAGAACGCAGCGGGAAAGAACGAGCCGAATCTGGAAGGGCATGCGGTGGATGTCACGGATGAAATTGCGGTGCGCCAACTCGTCGAGAAAATTGTCGGAAAATTTCGCAGTTTGGACGCCATGGTCAACACGGTGGGTGGTTACGCCGGCGGCACGAAGTTGTGGGACCTGGAGACGAAAGTGTTCGACCAAATGCTGGCGCTGAATCTTCGAGCGGGCTACACGCTATCGCGTGCAGTTGCGCGGGCGATGTTGAAAGAAGGCCACGGAGCTATCGTAAACGTAGCCGCAAAGGCCGCGTTCGATCATGCCGGCGGTGCAGCCGCTTACGCGGCTTCCAAATCCGCGGCGGTGGCGCTGATGGATTCTCTCGCCGCGGACCTGAAAGGCACTGGCGTCCGCGTGAATTCGATTCTCCCCAGCATCATCGATACGGAAGTGAACCGCAAGGCCATGCCCACCGCAGATTTTTCGAAATGGCCGAAGCCCGAGGACATCGCGCGCGTCATTTTGTTTTTATGCAGTGCCGACGCTAAAGTCATACACGGCGCCGCGATCCCGGTCTACGGAGATAGTTGAAACTTTCGTTGCGAGAGCGGATCTGAAATAGACGGGCTGGGACCACCGCTCCAGGCAATCCCCATGGTTCGAGGAGCGGCTGGTGTCAGAAAAAGCGGAAGTCCAGTTTGGCCGCGAGGTCTGTGGCGATCTTGCGGCGGCCGAATCGCGCGAGTGGCTGGTCACCAATGGAATTGGCGGCTATGCGTCCGGAACCGTTGCAGGAAGCCAGACGCGCCGCTACCACGGTCTGCTTGTTGCCGCTCTGCATCCACCCGTAGGCCGCACTCAACTGGTCTCGGCCATCGATGAAATCATCCGCTATGCCGGCACGGATTTCTCACTTGCCACCCATCGCTGGGCCAGTGGGGCGGTCGATCCGAAAGGCTTTCTACTCCTCGAGGATTTTCACTTGGAAGGCGCGACGCCGGTGTGGACCTACGCTCTGGCGGATGCGCTGCTGGAGAAGCGCGTCTGGATGCGCCAGGGCGAAAACACGACCTGCATCCAGTACACGCTCGTGCGGGGAAGCAGCGCCTTCGAAATGGACCTAAAAGCGCTCGTGAATTACCGCGACTTCCATTCCTTGACCCACGCGGGCGATTGGCGCATGAATATCACTCCGGTCCAGCAGGGTGTGAAGGTGCAGGCCTTTGACGGTGCAATTCCTTTTTTCTTGAAAAGTTCTTCGTCCACCTGCGAGCCGCGCCACGAATGGTATCTCGGTTGCTACTATGCGGCAGAAACCGAACGCGGTCTGAGCGACAGCGAAGATCGTCTGTTTGCCGCTCTGTTTCGCACCAGACTCGAAGTTGGTGCTAGCGTCACGTTCGTCACAACCACGGAAACAGCGCCCTCGGTTGATGGCGAAACCCTTCTTGCGGAGCGCGCCAATCACGATGTGAAGCTGTTTCATGACTGGCAAGCAAAAAACGAAGCCCTCGCGGAAGAGTCTCCTTCCTGGATTTGGCAACTCATCCTCGCTGCCGATCAATTCATCGTGAAGCGCGGTCTTCCGGAAGAGCGCGATGGCCGGAGCATCATCGCCGGCTATCACTGGTTCGGGGACTGGGGCCGCGACACCATGATTGCCCTGCCGGGGCTGACGCTCGCAACTGGACGCGCAAGTGTAGCGAAGCAAATCCTTTTGGCCTTTTCACGGTACGTGGACGGAGGCATGCTCCCCAACAATTTTCCTGACGCAAGTGGCAAGCCGGAATACAACACCGTTGACGCGGCACTCTGGTATTTCGAATCCATCCGGCAGTACGTCGAAGCAACACAAGATCTCACGACGCTGCAAAGACTTTTCCCGATTCTCGCCGGCATAATTGATGCGCACATCGCAGGCACGCGATACAACATCCATGTGGACCCCACGGATGGGCTTCTCTACGCCGGTGGCCCCGGTGTGCAACTCACGTGGATGGATGCAAAAATCGGGGATTGGGTCGTGACGCCGCGCACGGGAAAGCCCGTCGAGATCAGCGCTCTGTGGATCAACGCGCTCAAAACGTTGGCGGGATTCGCCAGGTTGCTCGCGAGACCGGCGGAGCCCTATGAAAAACTGGCGGCCAAAGCGCTGAAAAATTTTCAAAGGTTTTGGAACGCAGACCGCAATTGCTGCTTCGACGTGATTGATTCGCCAGGCATCGGAAATGATGCGTCGCTCCGTCCAAATCAGATTCTTGCGGTGTCCTTGCCGGAAAGCCCACTATCGCCCGAGCAGCAAAAAGCTGTCGTCGATTTTTGCGCCCTGCGCCTCTTGACCTCGCATGGATTGCGGAGTCTCGCGCCAGGCGAGCCCGGATATGCGGGTCATTACGGTGGCAGCCCTCGCGATCGCGACGCCGCTTATCACCAAGGCACGGTCTGGGGCTGGTTGATGGGACCTTTCGCCCTCGCACACTATCGCGTCTACCACGACCGAAAATACGTGCTGCGCTATGTCGAGCCGCTTGGCCGGCAGATTTATTCGAGCGGACTCGGCACGCTCAGCGAAATCTTTGATGGCGACGCGCCCTTTACGCCGCGCGGTTGCATCGCCCAAGCCTGGACCGTCGCGGAAGTCTTGCGGGCCTGGACTGAAATAATGAACGGGGAAAAACCAGGATCAGCGAGCACTAGTTGATATAGCTGCGTTTGACCAGTTATCCGCGGGACGGCAATTCGTACAATTCGATAAGGACATTGCCCCCATCCGGGGACTTGACGAGAAAGAAATTGACTCGCGTCCCGTCCGCCCCCGCCCGAGTTTCCGGATAGACGGAAGCTATCTTGAGTTTTTCTTTTAGAACTTGCGAGGCGCGGTCGACATTGGTACAG
>Ga0210409_10004804_pt1 | contig 14416 bp, 14 predicted proteins | sample IncBWH17MmetaG_FD_161649 | JGI IMG/M metagenome (GOLD analysis project Ga0210409, IMG submission 161649) | Forest soil microbial communities from Barre Woods Harvard Forest LTER site, Petersham, Massachusetts, United States - Inc-BW-H-17-M | ecosystem: Environmental > Terrestrial > Soil >... | reverse complement strand
GCACAGCGGGCGCGTCCGATCCACCTTCCCATCCGTGCTATGCGACGCGATGAGCGCGTCCGGAGCCTTCTTCTGCTCCACCCACTGTGCCAGCGGAGTCACTTTGTCGAACACGTTGGGACCTTCGCCTCCGCCGCAGTGCCCCATGCCCGGCTCCATGAACAGCCGGATATTGTTGGATACCTTCGATGCGCCCCCCATGGTATCGGCCACGCTCTTGTAGTACTTGATGGTATTCAGCGGCGACACGTTCGGATCGGACCACCCGTGATACATCAGCAGCTTTCCGTCATGGGCGAAAAACTTGCTCAAGTTCGGATCGGTCGCGTTCATGACAATATTGTCCGGCTGCTCGCCCTTCGTGATTCCTGAGTCGAAGTCGAACGTCCGCCAATCCCAATTAGGATCCTTGTACACGACGTACTTATATTGATCCCAAATATTCGCCGACGGGTCCGGCCCCAGCGCCTGAATGCCCCAGCCCAGCTCGCTCCCCGGCACCAGCGACGGGAACAACTCCTGCCCCGTCCGCGGATTCTTCCCCGGCGAGTAAACCTTCTTCGCCGCTTCCACCTGCGGAGCCGTCAGGCACGACGGCCCATCGCCGTTCTTGCACAGCAAAACCTTGGGATCGAAGTCGCACTTGGTCGGATCGGTGATCAATCCGTCCTTCAGGCCGTCCTTCGCATCGCAAGCCGCCAGCGCCGCTTCGTGGACCACCTTATATTTGGCGGGAGGAATGTAACTCTCCTTGTCCTTCAGCACGGCAAACGCGATCCACAGAGAGATCGCCGTCCGGTTCGCCGGAGCGCCCGTGATGATCCCGTCGTAGTCGTCCGGGAACATCTGCGCTTCTTTGAGACCCTGCCGCCCGCCGGTGGAGCATCCATTCCAATACGACAGCTTCGGTGCGCTCCCATAGAAAGCCTGCGTGATAGCCTTCGCCTTCACCGTCATCTCGTGCTCGGAGCGCCAGCCGAAGTCGACCAGCTTCTCCTGATGCCCCAGCGCAAAGCTCCCACTACCGCCGACGTGTCCAGTATCGGTGGACGCGGCCGCGTAGCCTTCGCGCACCGCATCGGCCAACGCCGAATAGCTGATCACGCCAGCCCAGCCGCCATTGCCCACCGATTGAAGCTTGTTGTTCCATCCCGCCACCGGAAGCCACACCTCGACCTTGATATCCGAATCGCTAGAGGGCTTCAGCGTAGCGGCCACGCGGCAAAACGCAGGCAGGTTGGCGTAAGGATTCCCACCCTTGCCCTTCTGATTGCCCGGAGCTTTGAACTCGCCCGCGCCCACCACCTGTGCCGAAGTAATCGTAGCCGTAGGCAGCGCCAGCGAAGCCAGGCTGTCGCAGGAAGCCGCAAACACCGGCGTTCCGATCGCCAACATCACCGTGACCGCAAATCGCCTTCTCATCACTAACCTCCCATTCCGACTTCTGTATTCTGTCTTCTGTATTCTGTCTTCTGTCTTCTGTTTCTTACGGCACCGCGCAAGCGAAATTCGCCGCATCGTCCGTGCTGCCACTACCTTTGTACTTCGCCACCTGCGGATACGCACACAGCGGACGCGTGCGATCCACCTGCCCAGCCCGAGTCCGCGAAGCCACCATGGTTTCCGGAGCCTTGCCCTGCTCCACCCACTGCTCCAGCGCCGTCACCTGATCGAACGTGTCGGGTCCCTCGCCGCCGCGGCAGTGGGCCATTCCGGGCACCATGAACAGCCGCATGGAATCGGCCGCCTTGGACGCGCCCACGCTCTTCACCGCGCTCGAATAATAGTTGATGCTGTTCTCCGGCGCGATCAATTGATCGCTCCAACCGTGATACATCAGCAGCTTTCCCTTGTGCGAGAAGAACGGCTTCAAGTTCGGATCGATCGCGTTGTTGCGATGGGCATCGATCTTGTCCGCGGTCTCCACGTCCTTATCCAAGTTCAGCGTCATAAAGTTCCAGTCGGGCTTGTTGAAGATCCAATACTTGAACGTATCGGTAGCAACCGATGCGGGCGTCGGCCCGGCGAGCGCCGTCCAGCCCAGCTCGCTCCCCGGCTCCATCGTCGGGAAGACTTCTTTCTTCGTCTTGGGATTCACCGGAGCCGCATAAATCTGCTTGGCCGCCTTCACCTGCGACGGATTCAAGCAAGCCTTCGCGTCTCCATTTTTACAAGCCAGCACTTCCGGATCGAAGTGGCACTTGCGCGGATCGTCGATGATCCCGTCCTTCACGCCGTCATGCGCGTCACAAGCCTCCAGCACCGCGTTATGCAGCAGCGACAACTTTTCCGCCGGCAACGCGCTGCTGTCGTCCTTGTGCGTGGCCTGCGCCACATATACCGACCACACATGCAGATGGATCATGTAATTGGCCGGCGCGCCCGCAATGATCCCGTCGAAATCGTCCGGATACCGCTGCGCCTCCGTGAGCCCCTGCTTCCCGCCCGTCGAGCATCCGTTCCAATACGAGTACTTGATCCGGTTCCCATAGAACGCCTCGATCAGCGATTTCGACCGCACCGTCATCTCATGCTCGGAGCGATACGCGTAATCGTTCAACTTCTCCGGATGCCCCGGGACGAAGCTAGCGGTCGCGCCCACATGCCCGGTATCAGTAGCGCTGGCAGCGTATCCCCGCCGCACCGCCGTCCCGAGCGCGGGATACCCGATCACACCGGCCCATCCACCATTGCCGACGGCCTGATACTTGCCGTTCCATCCCTCGACCGGCAGCCAGACTTCAACCTTAATATCGGAATCCGGCGTAGGCGCGAGCGTAGCCGTCACGCGGCAGAACGCGGGCAGTTCCAAGAAGGGATTCGGCCCCTTCCCCTTCTGCGCCCCAGCCGGCGGCTCGAATTTCCCCGCCGCAACCACCTGCGCCGCGGTGATGGTGGTATTCGGAAGCGCCACCTTGGCCAGATCCGAGCACGAACCGGCCCCGGCTCCCCAAGCCGTCATCGCGGACGCCAGCCACAGAGCCGCAACCCCCATCCCAAACCGCGGGAACATGCTCATTCAGACCCTCCAGAAAATCGCGTTCCGCAGCACGAAGCGCGCTCAAAAGATTGTACATCGCCCGTGCGGCGACGGGAAGCCCACGGAACACAGCTCCGGGGCGACCTCTATATAATGGGCCTAGGAATCGATGCCCACAATTCTCTATGTGCAGGGCTGGCGGTTCCACTTTTACTCAAACGAGGGAAACGAACCGATGCACGTGCATGCGGAAAAGGGCGACGCGGAGTGCAAATACTGGTTGTACCCAGACCGGTTCGACATCGCGGAAGAGTTCGAATATAACTGCACGCCGCGATTGCGGCGCGAGGTGCGTCAGATCATCTTTGAGCACTTCGACCAGATCGTTAACGCGTGGCGAAAGCATTTGGGAGGGCGCGGTGCAGAGTAAAACCAAGCCGATTTTGGCAAGAGGCATTGAATTCACACCGAAGGCACTCATCGTCATTACGGAAACCGGTCCAGTCTCGATTCCGTGGGAGAAGTGTTCCCCTCGGCTTGCCGCCGCATCCACGCTCGAGCGCAGCCGCGCGGAGCTTTCGCCCTCCGGGTACGGGATTCACTGGCCGCTGATTGACGAGGATCTGGCGGTGGGTCCGTTGCTACAGAGCGCCTCCTAGCTAACGCGCCGCAGTGAGCCCGCCTTGCGGAGAGGGAACAGCCGCGCGGTTCCGGCCCTTCCTTGGCGTACCCTATGAGAAAGGAGTGCAGATTTATGCCAACCGCAACTCTCGACTGGTCACAATGCCCCGCCGTAGAGAGCATCCCCGGCAAACGAAGCGGCGCATGGGTATTCCGAGGCACTCGCACACCGGTCTCGCTGGTGTTCGAGAACCTTCAGGACATGGGCGTGGACGAGCTTGTCGAAGAATTCGGCGTCACGCGTGAGCAGGTTCAAGCCGTCTTGCAATTCGCCGCGCAGTCCGCCGAAGCTCCCGCCCCTCGTCCTTAATGTTGGTTCTCTTTGACAACGGGACGCCGCGAACGCTGGTTCGCTTTCTGATTGATCGTCACGCGGTCACCGAGGCCCGCGCGCGTGGATGGCAGCAATTGGAAAACGGTGAGTTGCTGAACCAAGCCGAGGCCGCGGGCTTTGAAGTACTGGTTACCACGGACAAGAATCTTGGTCACCAGCAAAACCTCGCAGGCCGCAAGATCGCCATAGTGGTGCTGGGTCAGGGACGATGGAGCCTGATCAAACCGCATGTAGCGCAAGTCGTCGCCGCGGTGAACGCTGCTACTCTTGGCAGCTTCGCTGAAGTGGATATCCCTTACGAGTAAAGCCTCGGCCTCGACTGTGGCGATTCCGACGCGCCTACTCTGACTTCAGAAACCGTGCCCCCATGCTGTGATATTCCGGATCTCGCTTCTTCATCATGATGGCCGCGGCTGACAGGCCGTTCTGGTCCTTGATATCGCCTCTCGCGCCATAACCCAGAAACATGCGGATATGCTTCTTATCCGCGCCTCTCTTGAGCATGTGATGCAGCGCCGTCATCCCCTTCGAATCTTGATAATTCGGATCCACGCCGAGCTTTAACAGTTCTTCCGCCGCTTCATAACGGCTCCACTGCACGGCGGCGAGCAGAGGAGTCGACTTCTTGTCCTCGGGAATCTCAGCGCCGTTTTTGATCAGGAGCCGAATGGCCGCCCGGTCGTTGTTGTAGACCGCAGCCCAAAGACAATGATTGGAATCCGAGCCGCGCTTCAGAAGGTAGGCTGCGAGGCGCACATTCTTGCCGAAAGCGATGGCATACCACAGTGCAGTCGCCTTCCACGCGCCTTGTGTAAACGCGGCGTCGTTGATGTTCAGCCCGTGTTTAAGCAGAACCTCCGCGAGCTTTATGCCCTCACCGGCAGCCTCCGGCCCCCGTTTGCTCACATCGACGCCGCAACACAGGTGCAACCAGTTTCGCCCTCGCTTGTCGCGCACGCCGATGAGATCCGGGCTCTCCCGTAATGCCTCGCGCACCTCCTGCCACCGCAGTTCCTTCACGAAGGAAAGCATCTTGGTCTTGGAAATCACCGGTGTCCTCCAATCCCCACTACTGCCCCAAATAAACAAACCGCGCCACAAACAACGCCATCGCGCCTCCGACGCTTTACTTCTCCCGCCAATTCTCGAGGCTCAACCTGACTCCAGTGTCTCGAATGGCCCGGAAGTCTTCCGCGTTGCCGGTCACAAGCGGCAGATCAAGGCGAGCTGCAATGGCGGCAATCAGGCAATCGGGGAGTTCGAGAACCGAACCGTTTTTTCGCGCCGTCGCCTTGATGCTGGCGGCGGCCAGGTAGTCGGCATTGGTAGGCGTGATCTCCTCGTTCTGCGTGAGCCACGCCACAGCCTTCTTCATCTGGCTTGCGGCTCCTTTGAGTTCCAGGCCGTAGACGATCTCCTACGCTGTGACGCTTGTGAAAGTGAAGACTCCGAATTGCTGGGAATAGCGCGCCGCGTGGACAGCTACGGTTGCATCGTGGCCCTTGAGATACTCGGAAAGGATGTCCGTGTCCAGGATGGACCTGACCATCGTCGTTTACAGCGAGAGCTCAGGTTTCGGTGGCCGCCGTCTCTCTTCGTAAGCGATGGAGACAACCTCGTCCAGCAAAGCCGAATCCTCCGGACTGCCGAACAGCCCCAGTCCTTGCTCGAACACTGTGTCGGGAGCCGGGTTCCTGACCATCAGGCCAGCTTCGATCAAGCGCAGGACGGCTTCTTCACGCGTGAGGTGTTCTTGTTGCGCGAAGCGCTCGATGTCGCGCTCGATGCTCGACGGAATATCCACGCTCATTGTTCCGGCCTCCCTTTCAGATTAGCCACTACTGCCCCAAATAAACAAACCGCGCCACGAACAACGCCGCCAGCACGAACACCAGCCAGTGCGTCTCCCGAGCCTTCCCCGTCGCCAGCCGCAGCAGCGCGTACGCCGTGAACCCCAACGACAACCCCGTCGCGATACTGAACGTCAGCGGAATCGTCGCCATCGTCAAGAACGCTGGGATCGCCATGGCCGGATCGCCCCACTGGATCTCGCCCACGTGCGACATCATCAGCGATCCCACGATGATCAGCGCCGGAGCCGTAGCCGCCGTCGGCACCGCGCCCACCACCGGAGCCACGAACAACGCCGCGATAAACAGCAACCCTGTGACGATCGAAGTGACCCCGCTGCGCCCGCCCGCCACCACGCCCGCCGCGCTTTCGATGTAGCTGACCACGGTTGACGTACCCAACAGCGATCCGGCCACAGTAGCCGTGGCATCGGTCAGCAGAATCCGCCGCATCCGCGGAATGTGCCCCGCCGAATCCATCAGCCCGGCCTTCTTGGCGACGCCCACCAGCGTCCCGACGTTGTCGAACAGATCGACGAACAAGAATACGAACACGACCTCCAGAAATCCAAGATTCAGCGCCCCGCGCACGTCCAGTTTCCCAGCCGTCGCCGCCAGCTCGCTCAAAGGGTTCGAAGCCGGAGACCAAGTAACCAGCCCCATCGCCGCACCCAGAGCCGTAGTAGCCAGAATCCCGATCAGCATGGCCGCGCGCACACCCCACGCCGCCAGCGCCGCCGTTACGATCAATCCGAACAGCGCCAGCGCCGTGTTCTTGTCCCGCAAGTTCCCCAACGCAACCAGCGTGGCCGGACTCGCCACCACGATCCCCGCGTTGCGCAACCCGATCATGGCGATGAACAACCCGATCCCCGCAGCGACCGCGGAGTACAGTTCCGCCGGGATGGCTTCCACGATCAACTGCCGCACGCCCGCCACGGTCAGGATCAGAAACGCGACGCCCGATAGGAACACCGCCCCCAGCGCGGCCTGCCATGAGATCCCCAGCCCCTTCACCACTGTGTAAGTAAAGTAGGCGTTTAGACCCATGCCCGGCGCCAGCGCGATCGGATACCGCGCGAAAACACCCATCAGGATGCTGCCAAATGCCGCGCACAGGCAGGTCGCCGCCATCACCGCCGCCAGCGGCATCCCTGTCTCGTGCAGGATCGACGGGTTCACGAACACGATATAAGCCATCGTGATGAACGTCGTGGCCCCGGCTAGGATTTCGGTCTTCCAGTTGGTCCCCAGCCGCTCGAATTCGAAGTACGCCTCCAGCCGCGCGAGCATGTTCTTGTAAGTTTAGCCTGTCATCCCTGGCCCTAAAACTGCACTCAGATGATGAAAGGCATTCCTATGGAAGTAATCACTAAACATCTTGGCGACGTCCGGTTTGAGGCGAACGCCCGCGGTCATCGCATCCTGTGCGACCAGCCCGTGGATAATGGCGGGTCCGACACTGGCATGACGCCGCCCGAATTCCTGTTGGCATCGCTCGGCACTTGCGCGGGCTATTACGCAGCTCAGTACATGAAGGCGCGATCCCTGAAGTCCGACGGCCTGAGCGTCCGAGTGACCGCGAACAAAGCCGCGGCGCCCGCGCGCCTGACCCAGTTCCGCATTGAAGTCACCGTCCCGGGCCTGGAACCGAATCACGAGGCCGGAATCTTGCGAGCCGTCAAGGCCTGTCTGATTCACAACACTCTTCTGAACACACCATCGATAGAGACCTCCGTCAATCCCGGGTCGCACCAGCAAGCCGAAGCCGCCTGAAAGCTGTAAGCTGAAAGCTGATCGCTGTAAGCTGATCGCTGAGCCGTGTTTCCCTCGCTGGTACTGCTCGCAGTCCTCGCCGCACAAACCGCGCCCGATCCCCTGGCACGCGTCAACACTCGCCTGGTCGAAGTCGACGTAGTAGTGCGCGACAAGGCTGGCGCAGTCGCCGGTCTCCAGCAGTCCGATTTCACCGTCCTCGACAAAGGAAAGCCCCAGCGCATCGCAACTTTCGTTGTGAGTTTGCGCAAGCGCGCCGATCCGTCTCCAGCGCCTTTAGCCCCCGGCACGGTCTCGAACCGCCTGAACCAACTCGGTGAAACCCCCGTCGGAGCAACCGTCGTGCTCCTCGACATGCTCAACACCGAGCTCGAACACCAGTCCGAAGTCCGCCGCCAGATGCTCGCCTATCTGAGCACGCTGACCACGGAGGATCGCCTGGCCTTCTACACGCTGAACAAAACCCTGCGCGTGGTCCAGGACTTCACCGGCGATCCCAACGTGCTGATCGCAGCCGCCAAACGCCTCAGCCCCGAGCAGTCCGTGGACCTCGGCACGCCGGACCTGGTCACCGATCTGCCCGTGACCGGCGACGCGATCACCGACAACATGACCAAGAACGCCGCGGCCGAGATGACGGACCGCGCGCGCCAGAATCGCGCCGAGATTACCGTGGCCGCTCTTGAGATGATCGCGCGGCACCTCTCCGGCTTGCCCGGACGAAAGAAACTGGTGTGGTTCTCCGCCAGTTTCCCGGCGTTCTTTTCCGAGCAGCGCTCGCGAGTGGGCGCGACCCAGATCGAGCAATTCGACTACACCCGCTACATCGATCACGCCGTCCGCGCCCTCAACGACGCCAACGTGGCCGTGTACCCTATCGATCCGCGGCCCATCGGCGTGGGTGACGTATTCTTCGCGCCGGGCATCGACACCATGAACCTGATCGCCGGAAAGACCGGCGGCATGTCCCAATACGTCATCAACGATCTCGCCGGCGCCATGCAAAACGTGATGCAGGATGACGACATCGTTTACACCTTGGGCTTTTACCCGCGCGACGACAAACTCGACGGCGCCTTTCACCCGCTCGCGGTCAAGGTCGCGCGCTCCGGTGTCGAGCTGCGGTCGCGCAAAGGCTACTTCGCCGCGGACACCAAGGCTCCCGACGCGAAGCAGCGCCGCGAATCGATGAAGGAACTCTTCTCCAGCCCGCTTGAAGCAACTGGTCTGGGACTCACCGCCATCGCGCATCCCCTCTCCGGACAGTTCGGGATGTACCAACTCGATGTACGGCTCAACATCAATGAGCTGCACCTCGAAGCCGAGCGCGCCAAGAACGGGACGCCGGTATGGGTCGCGCGATTGGACTTCGTAACTCAATTCGCAGCCGGGAAACCACCGTACGGAACCGGAGAGCACATCCAGATCACCCTGACCGAGGAGCGTCTGCGTCAGGTGCTCCACGACGGCTTCTTATTGCGCCGCGTCATCGCGGCCGAGCAGCCGAGTGAGATCCGCATCGCCGTCCAGGACCGGGCAACCGGAGAGACCGGCTCTCTAAGACTGAATCTGACGACCGATTTGGCTGACCACTGAAAGCTGACCGCTGAAAGCTGAAAGCTATCCCCTGAAAGCTGTAAGCTGATAGCTGTATGAAACAGCTCGGAGCCTTTGCAGCCGGCGCGTTCCTGCTCGCGCTCGTTTCTCTCCCTGCCCAGCAGGCCAGTATCGACGACTTCTTTCGCAGCTTCACCGACGAGTGGGTCCGAAGCAATCCCAACCTGGCGACCTCCGCGCGCTACTTCACCGGCGAAGAACAAGACCGACTTGAGCGCCAAATAACTCCCGACACACGGGCCTACCGCGAATCGCGCATCCAGCTCGCCCGCAAGGGTCTGGCCGAGCTCGCCAAGTTCGACCCATCGAAGCTGACCGCCACCCAGCGCCTGTCCGCCGACATCATGCGCTGGCAATTGGAGACTACCGCAGGCGAAGAACCCTACCTCGACTACAACTTCCCCTTGCAGCAAATGAACGGCGCCAACATCAACCTGGTGGAGGCGATGACCGTCCGGCACCCCGTGGCCAATGAGAAGGACGCGGCCAATTACGTGGCTGCGCTTGGCCAAGTCGCGGCGCGCATGGATGAGGCCATGGCCGAATCCCGCCGGCTCGCGGCCAAGAACATCATTCCGCCGAAGTTTATTCTGCAGGCCACCATCAAGCAGATGCAGAGCTTCGCCGATCCGGCGCCCGCGCAGAATCCCTTCGTGGCCGTCTTCGTGCAAAAGATGGAAGCCGCCAAAATCCCGGAAGCCCGCCGCGCCGAGTTCAAGGCGCAAGCCGAAAAGATCGTAGCCGCGCAAGTCTATCCGGCCTGGAAGAAAGCTATCGCGCTGCTCGAAACCCAGCTCCCGCGTTCCACCGACGACGCCGGATTATGGCGTCTCAAAGGGGGCCCCGAAGCCTACGCCTATGACCTTCGCCGCTTCACAACCACCAACCTGACCGCCGATCAGATCCACGAAATCGGCTTGAAAGAGGTCGCGCGCATCGAAGGCGAGATGGACACGATCCTGCGGCGGCTCGGCCGCACTCAAGGCTCGGTGAAAGATCGCGTCGAGCAACTCAAGAAGGATCAGGCGTACCCATTGACCGAGGACGGACGAGCGATCATCATGAAGGACGTCGAAGGCATCTTGCGCGATGCGCAGAAGCGTTCCGCGCTGCTGTTCGACAAGACCCCCAAGTCCCCGGTCGTGGCCCAGCCGTTCCCGCGCTTCCGCGAAGCCAACGCCGCCGCCAACTACAACGCTCCTCCGCCCGATGGTTCCCGCCCCGCCGTGTTTCAGATTCCGCTGCGACCGGAGCGCATGACCAAGTTCGGCCTGCGCAGCCTGGTGTATCACGAAACCGTGCCCGGGCATCACTTTCAGATCGCGCTCGAAGTCGAGAATCACGACTTGCCGCGCTTCCGTCAGATCCGTGCGCTGGGCGGCATCTCGGCGTTCTCCGAAGGCTGGGGCCTGTATGCGGAACGTTTAGCCGCGGAGTCCGGCTGGTATGAGGGCGACCTCGAAGGCCAATTGGGCCAGCTCGACTCGGCGCTTTTCCGCGCCCGGAGACTGGTGGTCGATACGGGTCTCCATGCGAAGCACTGGACGCGGCAGCAGGCCATCGATTACGGGATTGAGGCCAGCGAAGTCGAGCGCTACGTGGTCTACCCGGGGCAGGCGTGCTCGTACATGATCGGGCAGTTGAAGATTGTCGAGCTGCGGGAGAAGGCGCGGAAGGCAATGGGTTCGCGATTCTCGCTGCGGGAGTATCACAACCTGGTGTTTAACACGGGCACTGTGCCGCTGGAGATCCTGGAGCACGAAGTAGACCGGTGGATCGCGCGTTGATGTGGGGCATGTTGGCACCTGCCTCGGCGCGATCCGCAGCGCACTAACATTGACACCTGTACCGATACAAGGTACGGTATTCTGGTGATCAAGACGTTCCGTCACCGCGGGTTGAAAGCCCTCTTCGAGCGAGGGGACCCTAGCAACGTCCGGGCGGATCAAGCCGGACGGATCGCGGACGTGTTAGCGCATTTGGACCGGGCGCAGCGGCCGTCCGATATCGATTTGCCAGGCTATCGGCTGCATCGTCTAAAGGGCGATCGGAAAGGCGTCTGGAGTGTTTCGATATCCGGCAACTGGCGGATCGTTTTCCGCTTTGAGAATGGAGACGCCTTCGACGCCGACTTGGTGGACTACCACTAGCACGAAGAGAAAGGACTCGAACCATGTCCATGAAACATCCTCCTCATCCCGGCCACTCCATAAAGGACGCCTGCCTGGACCCTCTGGGCTTGAGCGTGACAGAAGGCGCCCGGATCTTGGGTGTGGCCCGGCATACCTTGTCCCGGGTGATCAACGGCCAAGCCGGGATATCGCCGGAAATGGCGATCCGGCTGGAGAAAGCCGGCTGGTCGAACGCGGACCATTGGCTACGGGTGCAAGTGGCTTTCGATCTGGCCCAGGCACGCCAGCATCAAGACGATATCAACGTGAAGCGCTACCAGAGGAAACCCGCGGCGTAGGCAGTTTCTGACTTCTGTGTGTTGCCGCTACTCCACCGCGAAGACCCACACCGAGCCGCCCTCCGGCACTTCGGGGTAATCGCCGGGGAACAGGCGGTTGAGCGTGGCTTCCATGCCGCGCGAATCGCCGCCCCAACCGGAGTGCACCGCGATGTACTGCTTGCCGTCAACCATGAACGAAGTCGGCGGGGCGAGAATGCCCGAACTGGTCGGGTACTCCCACAGCAGCTTGCCGTTGTTGGCGTCGAAGGCGTGGATCTTGCGGTCGTTGGTTCCACCGGTGAAGACCAGGCCGCTGGCCGTGGTCATCATCGCGCCCCAGTTGGGGCTCTTGGCGTAATTGTGGGTCCAGACTTTCTTGCCGGTGTCCACGTTCCAGGCCTGCACTTCGCCGAAGTGATCGCCGCCCGGCGCGACGAACGGAGCGCCTTGCTTGGAACCCGTATAATTGCGACCGGCAATGTACTCGATTTCGGTGCCCGAGCCCGTGCCGCACAGGTTGTTGTTGGCCGGGACGTAGACCATGCGCGTCTTGGGACTGAAGGCGATGGGCACCCAATTCTTGCCGCCATGCAAATTGGGACAGAAATCCGCGTCTTTGTCGGTGCCGGGCTTGTGCGCCGGATCGACGTCGGGGCGGCCGGTCTCGGGGTCGAGCTTCTTGAACACGTTCTGGTAAACGTAGGGCTTGCCTTCGATGAACTTGATCCTGCCGTCGTTGACTCCAACATTGCTGCGGTCGAGGAACCACATGTAGCCGTCGCGCCCGAAATCGATCAGGCCCTTGATCGTGCGCCCCCCGCGCTGATAGTCGACCAGAATTGGCGGTGAGACTTCGTCCCAATCCCAGGAATCGTTCTGGTGATATTGGAAGTAGCCCTTGATCTTGCCCGTCGCCACGTCGAGCGCGATGGTTGAGGAGGTGTACAGGTTATCGCCCGGGCGCTTGTCGCCCATCCACGGGCCGCCGTTGCCGACGCCCCAGTAGGCCAGGTTCGTCGCAGGATCGTAGTTCCCGGTGACCCAGACCGAGCCGCCTCCGTGCATCCATTGATCGCCCTTGGGCCAGGTCTCGCTGCCGGGCTCGCCGGGAGCGGGAATCGTGTAGGTGCGCCACTGTTCCTTGCCGGTTTCGAGATCGAAACCCGCAACGAAGCCGCGAATGCCGTACTCGCCTCCGGAGCAACCGACCATCACTTTGCCGCCCGCGACCAACGGCGCCAGGGAGATGTAGTAGCCGGCTTTGTTGTCACCGACGGTGGTGGTCCAGACTTCCTTGCCGGTCTTCGCGTCGAGCGCTACCAGCACAGCTTCTCCAGCGGCGTAGTAGACTTTGTCGCCGAAGAGAGCCACGCCGCGATTGGTGTCGTGCGGCACATTGGACCCGGTGGGGCGAGGACGGCGGTAGCGCCAGAGCACGTTGCCGGTCTTGGCGTCGATGGCGATCACCTGATTGTTGGGCGTGGAGACGAACATGACGCCTCCGTTTACGACCGGCGCGGATTCGTGGACGCGGGCTTCGCCGGTGGCGAAGACCCACACGGGCTTCAGTTTGCCGACGTTGCCTGGGGAGATCTGGGTCAGCGGGCTGTAGCCCCAACCGTCGTAGGTGCGGCGGATCATGAGCCAGTTGGAGTCTTCGGGGGTCTTGAGGCGCTCGGCGGTCACGGGCTGATACTTTTGGAGCACGGCGGGCAGGGGTCCGGCGGGCGGCTGCTGCGGGCCTTGGGCGTAGCTCCGGATGCCGGCGGATAAAACCACCAGCGCCGCGGCGGCGAGCGATGCGCCTAGGGCGGGGCGAAGGATACGGGAAAGTTGAGGACGGAGCATGACAGGATCTCCTTTGGGATGTCAGAAGGAATCATAGCACCCCCGGACGGCGAGGCAAAGAGTGTTCGCTAGATGCCGAACCGAGTCAGAGGTTTATGGGCACGCCGGGTTCGTTTGGTAGTTTGGGGAGGGCAGCGGTTTTGTGGACCCGTTGGGTTCGTTTGGTAGTTTTGGGGACGGGCACCGGTTCTGCGGACCGGTTGGGTTCGTTTTGTAATTTGGCTACAGAACCAGGGACCGGTCTGCGCGGAACGGGGTTGGGTTCGTTTGGTTAAAACGGTCGCTTAACGGCCGCGGGCTGCGCCGCCACCACCGCCACCGCCGCGGGATGCGCCTACTGCACCAGCGCCACTACTGACAGCGCCGCCACCGGTAGAACCGCCTCCGCCTCCACGGGAGTAGCCGCCACCGGAAGCGTCGCCGAATCCACCGCTATTGACCGGGGCTGCCGCCGACTGGACGCCGGCGAAGCTCGGCGAAGGACCGCCCGACCGTACTCCGGCGCGCGTGGGAACGGGGTTGCCGCCGTTACGCGGAGCCGCTGTGGAACCGCCGCCAATGGCGCGGCCCGTGCCGCCGCCACCATACCCGCCGCCATAACCGTAACCGCCTCCGTAGACGGGGAAGTAGGCATAACCCACGGTGAGCGGGCTATAGTAGCCCCACCCGAACGGGCTGTAGCCGTATCCCAAGGCAGGGACGAAGGTGAACATTCCGTACCACGGGTTATAAACCCACTGGCTGGAGGTGAAGCCGGAGCCGACCGAGGTCCGCGCCGCGGATACGTTGGCCGTGGCGATGTACTCGGCGCGCCTCGCGCTCCAATTGTAGAAGGGGTCGGTGCTCTTGGGGTCGAAATTCGAAGCGCTCAGGACGGC
>Ga0210409_10004803_pt1 | contig 14416 bp, 23 predicted proteins | sample IncBWH17MmetaG_FD_161649 | JGI IMG/M metagenome (GOLD analysis project Ga0210409, IMG submission 161649) | Forest soil microbial communities from Barre Woods Harvard Forest LTER site, Petersham, Massachusetts, United States - Inc-BW-H-17-M | ecosystem: Environmental > Terrestrial > Soil >... | reverse complement strand
AGGCAACATCTTCATTGACCCTGCGAACTCGACGGGCAACGCCAGCGACTCGAACCCTGGCACCGCGTCGGCGCCGTTCGCGAGCTACGCGGGCGTCGTGAAAGTGTGGGGCACGACCAGTCCCCTTCTGAACCTTGCGACCACTCTCATCTGGCTAAGCAGCGGAGCGGCGGCAACCGATCCCGTCGTCTTCGAGCCCTACGTGATGGGCAACGTCGCCGTCGGCATTCAGGGCACGGCGCCAACCGTGGCAAACACCGTTGTCCTCGCGGGCACCACGGCCAAGAGCCGCGCGCTAGGCAGTAACTCGGCGCTGATTTCGACTCTCGCGGCGCCCGCGGTCGCCGGCTCGCTCCTCCTCAATACAACGCACCCGTCGCGCTCGTGGGGACAGCGCAATTTGGGCGCCTTCTCGTTTCAGATCGCTCAGCCCATGGTGGCGGCCGACGGCTTGGGCGCGGTGACCGCGCCCGCGGAAGTGGATACGTGGGCCAACGGCGACAGCGTGCAGATCTGCTCGCTCGTCAACATTCCCTTGGTCCGGTACGCGCCAACGTTCCTGGACAATCAGGCGGGCGGCAACGGCGCGTTTTTATATCAGGCAAACCTCGTGGGCGTGGGGGGCGGCGCGCGGTGCATGCTCGATTGCACGGGTGGTGGCATTCACGTGCAGGAGTGCTCCGCATCCGTACGCGTGGCGCAGCAGAACAGCGACCCCTTCAACCCCGGCGTTTTCTTCACGAATTGTTTTTTCGGCGGATTCGTGAACACGCGTGGCACCGTCACGGTCAACGGCGGGGTGCTCAATTCCGTCAACTTTTTCGACGGGGTCACCATTCTGGACGGAGACATCATCATCGGGGGCGCTAGCTTTTTCCGCGGCACGGCCATGTCCCTTGGCTTTGTCTTCAACGACATTGCCGGCGCGACGCTCACAGCTCAGCAAGGGACAGCCACGATTCTCACGCTGAGCTACGGCGGCGCGACTCTCTACGGCAACGCCGGCGGAAACGGCGAAGTGCTCATGGCAGGCAGCGGGCGGCTGGTGAAGTCGGGAAGCACGTGGGTTGCCCGGATCACAAACGTAAACACCGTCGCCGGCGTCTCGCTCAACGGCACGCGCACGGGCGTAAGCCACACGGGCGCCGCGCCCGACGTCTTCAACGGAGGGATCGCGACCACTCCCGCAAACCTCGATGCCGCCGCCGGCGCCGCGGGCTTTGGTGGAAATGCCATGAGCATGCAGCTCGACGGCGCTTCCACATCGAACGTCGCCTAGGAGGGAATGACCATGCATGAAATTCGATACCGTGGCGGACTTCTGAGCGAACACGATTCGGAGGCCGCGGCCTCTGCCCACGTCGACAAGCACCATGCGGACATTCAGGACAAGGACGCGCTGCAGATCGCGCCCGCAAGGCCCGTGCGCCTCTACTGCCGGGGCGCGCTCGCTGAAACGTTTCTGTCGGCGGCCGACGCAGAGGCCTACATCGACGCGCACGCGACCGAGAACGCGCCCCAGGAAGTGTGGTGGTACGGGTCGGAGTTGCCCCAGGACGTACACAACGTCTGGCCAGTGAAGGGCCACGAGCTCGACACGTCCGACGAGGCGACGGTGTGGGCAGAGGGAACGCGGCCCCTGCCTCTGAATGAAACCGGAGGCTGATCCGTCTATCTTGGGGTGGATAGTGCCGGGGCGAGCGTTGGTGCGCTCCCCCGGCCGGTCCAGAGGCGGGGAGGCCTCCGAACATGTCCAAGTCTAATAGAGCGATCCAGGAAGAGCAGCGCTACGCGCGGCACGAAATTCTGATTTGCGCCGACGCGATCATCGCGCGCGAGCCAGACGAACAGGCCGCCATGTTCGCGGCGGCCGTGCGAGAATACCTCCATCATGCCGAGCTCGAGCTCGAGGGCCGCGCGGTGAATCCGACCGACGACAAGCGCGCGCGCTTGGTCCTGGCCGACGTCGTCGAAAAGGAGTTTGCGAAGTGCACGCATGCGCCGGCCGAAACGGTGCGCGCGCTCTGGTGTGATCAATGCGGCGCGGGCCGCGCGGCGATCGCCGGCGCGTGGCGGCGCCCTAACTGGCGCGCGACGATCCTGCGCGCGCTTCTCGCCGCCGTGCTGCTTCTCGTCGTCGGGTGTGGGGGTTCGACGCTGGACGTCGGTTCGACGGCCGGCGACGCCGCGCCTTGCTTGCCAGGGTGGGCGGACTGCGACGGAGATCCGCGCAACGGGTGCGAGTCATCGCTCTCGACCGACTTGCATTGCGGCTATTGCAGTCGCTCCTGCGTCAACTCGGCTTGCACGGGAGCTTGGCCGGCGGTCGGTTGCAGTTCAGTCGGCAACCGTGTCGACGCCGGAGGCTCGCGCGCAGACGGCGGATAGCCTTCGGAGCCATTCGCGATCCCACGGCTCGAGCTCGCGCTCGGAAAGCGACAGCCCGCGCAAGTAGCCCGCGCCCATGGCCAAGCGCGCGCGATCGTCGGTTTCGTTTAGGGCCGCCGCTCTCTCTGCCTCTGTCGCCGTCGGCATGTTCGGCCACGCGGCGAGGTTCGCTTCCGCTTGCGCGAGCTCGCCCCGCAGCACCGCTACCTGCGACTGCAGCATTTCTTTCGTCATTCGTCCTCCTCGTCAGGTCGGACATGTTCAGGCTTCAGCCGCGGAACGGGCGGATCCTCGACTTCGTGCATCACACGCGGCCCGTGCTTCGCGGCCGCGTGCCCGAGCATCTGGAGCACGGCGCGCTCGCCGGCGTCCCGCTTGAACCGGTCGGCCGCCGTCGCCGCGCTGCCCGTCGTCTTTCGGTTCACGCTCCACTTTTGGGGACACTGCTTGCAGCTCACTACCCAATACTCGGCGAGCTCGCTCACGCGGAACAATCCGAGAGTGGGGGCGTTCATGTCCTCTATCGTCTCAAAAGTTACGCTTCGACGGCTGGTGCGGGTCGTAGTGCCGGCCTGCGAGCGCCGCACGCTCAGCGATGTTCGTGTCCAAATTGATCGCGCTTGGCTGCCATCCCCAGCCACTATCGTTCGTCGCTGAAGCGTTCAGCCATCGGCCATCGGCATCGAGCTCGAGTCGCAGTGTCGCGCCATGCAAGCGCGCCACCTTCGTTCGCGTGCCGTCCGGATGGCACACGGTCCGGCGTTCGGTCGCTTGCTGAAACGAATGCTGCACGCTGAGGATATCGAGCATTTACGCGCCCTCCGCAAATGCCCAACGATGGTACGGCTCGCGGACGTGCAGCGAGCCAAGTTCATCCGCGCGCCGCTCGAGCGCGCCTCGCAGTCGGTCTAGCCCGAGCATCGGTTTCTGCTCAGGGTCGGCGTTGAACTTCTCGCCGAAGGCCTCCGCGAACGCGTCGCGCGCGTCCTCGCCGGGCTTGCCGTGAAACATGCCGCAGCACCAACAGACGCACTTCGCGTGCTTCGCGTTGTGACACGGCTTTCCACAAACTCGGACGTCTCCCATGTCTCAAAAGTACCCTTTCCCCTCGACGGGAAGACATTGCACGCGGAGCTTGATGCCTATCTCCCACTTCGTGAATCGCACGACCGGGCACGACCCTAGCGCCGCGGTCATGAGGTTAGGCCCAAGGAAAATGCCGTGCACGTTTACGCGTTCCAGGTCGACGAACACGATCACCGTGACATCCGTGAGCGTGATGTTTGTGTCGAGCTCGATGCCGCCCTTGCCTGTGGCCGCTCGGCCCGTCCCGCCCCTAGTGATGGGCCCATGCTCGCTCTTTGCTTGAACGAGCACGCACACCCACGGCGCCGGCTCGGGCCGCGGCGCTAGCGCGCGCTGAACCTCGAGGCGAGTGCCGACCACGTTCTCGTTCACGATTTCGAGAGTGCGGACGACGTCGCGAGCGCGATCAATCCAGTGTGCCCACGGCCATCGCATGTCTCAAAAGTACTCTTTCAGACTTGCGCGGCACGCCTCGCAGAGCCCCCCTAGGTCGATTGCACGCATCGGGTGGCCCTCGGCTTTGAGCTTGCGAAGCTTCGCCGCGCACGTAGCGCACAGGTACAGCTTCACGCCGATGCGCCCTTTCATGTTCACGAGCTCGGCCGGTTTCGCCATGTCTCAAAAGTACCCTTTCACTTCGGCACTTCCACGCAAACGATTGACCCGTCCAGCATGTGCCGAGACGTGTGGACGTGCTTGCGGCCAGCCAAGGCGCCGTAAACCTCGTCGCCGTCCGATGTCACGTAGGAGCGCGTTTCAATCGGCGTGCCGCAGTGCGGGCACTTGCCACGGCGGTACTTTTTTTCTTCGATGATGGCCATGTCTCAAAAGTACCCTAATGGGCCATGGGGGGCAATGGCGCTCGAGCCCCCTTCGTTTTCCGTGGTCCGGGCTTGCCCGATCCAGCGTGACTTTTGACCCGGGCCGCGCCGCTCACGTCGAGGGCGATGGCCATGAGGCGGCGCAGCGCCCTCGAGATCGTGGATCGCGGCACCTTTAGCGCCGACGCGATTTCCCTCGATGACTTTCCACGGCCGGCGAGCTGAGCGGCGCGTGCTTCCAGCTCTGAGCTCATCCGTTTCGGCCGGCCCCATGTGCCGCCATTGGCTAGCACTCGTTCGCGCGCCGCTGCGCGCCGTTCGTTTCCGGCCAGCAGTTCCATTTGCGATGCCCATGCCATCACGGCGAGAACGACTTCCGCCGCGGGCCCGGCGAGCTCGAATCCGTCCGCCACAGTGACGAGCGTTGCGCCGCCGCGCTTGAACTCTTCCACTAGATCGATCGTGTCTCGGATGCCGCTCCGCGTGAGCCTATCCAAGCGCCACACATAGAGCCGCTTCACCCATCCCGCTCGAACGTCGCGGCGCAACGTCTCCAGGACCGGCCGCTGCGTCGTCTTTCCCGTGAACGTTTCGCTGTACCAGCCCCCAATGTGGTCGCCTCTCGCCGCGGCGGCGCGCTTGATGGCATCGCGCTGCATGTCGGCGCTTTGGCTCGCGCTCGACACACGCACGTAGGCGACGATCCCCACGCCGCTCGTTCCGGTCTCTGCGCGCCTTTGGCGCGTCTTGTGCTCTCCCCCACCTCCCAGCCGTTTCTCTTTCCCGGGCGCGTGTAGCGCCCGACTAGGGGTCTCGCTTGCCACCTGGTGGGCGTAGCCCACGCGGTTCTCGCCGTCCCGAAAAAGAGATCCATAGATCGATCGGTCACAGAGAGGTCGTGCAGAACCGATGCAGAACCGTAGGTCAGACGCCTACACCGGCCATCGACTGCCGCGGATGGGCGGCACTGAACACGTGTGCCCAGTCGCGGCGTGCAAATAGCTATTGACATGCGCCGCGTTCTAGGCGCGGCTGGGGAAGGGCCCTCCCGGGTTTGCCGCTGCCCCCCCAGCAAGGCGACCGGGAGGGCCGTCTTTCGCGCCGGTGGGCGCGCCGCGGCACACGTTCGCCTTGGCGTCACTCAACAAGCCGCGTGGAATGAAGCGCCGCGCTTCTCAGTCGGGCGGCTTGTCGGGCGGCTTGACGTCCCAGAGCTCGGGGTGTTCGCGGCGGGCGCGCTCGATCTGCTCTTGCGCAATGTCGCGCGGATCGCGCGCGATGGCCGGCGGCATCGAGGGGCGCTCGGCCGCGCCGAGCTTGGCCGCAAGCTGGCGCACGTCAAAGCCCGTCGTGCGCGTGCGGTAGTAGCGCTGCCCTGAGCGGGCTAGGTCCTTATTGAACTGCTTCGCGGCGTGACGCTGGCGCGCCGTGCGCGGGATCCACACAAGACGCGTGCCGTGCGTGACGAGCTCGCCGTCTGGGAGTACTTGCCCACCGACCAAGTGCACTTGGACCACTAGGCCCTCGCGCGAGAGCCTCACGAGGGCCTTGGCGACTGTCGAGATGCCCGGCATGTGCCCCGTGTCCTGGCAGATCATGCGGCGAAGGCCCCCTTCGCTGGCCCAGCCGCGCCCATAGCGTTTCTGCAAATTCTGCGTCAGCCGCAGTAGCGCGCGGTCGACCATGCGCCCGTGGTCCCGGAAATTGGGGAACTCGGACGTCAGCACACGTTCGCGGGAGGCGATGCGGCGCACCGTCACCACGGCGACACCTCGCGGTCATCGCTGACTAGGTCCCATTCGACCTCAACGATCGGGTACAGCCACGGAAGCGGCATGCGATGCCGGCGCACCGCGGATGTGGGCGCTTGACTCCCTGGACGGGCGCACCGCTCCCGCCTAAGCTTTTGTTCGTTCTTGGCTTCCCGGCCCTGAACACCGCGCACGAAAACCCCGACTTCTGCGAAGGGTGCACTGCGCACCGAGAAAGCCCAGGCAAGGGCCTATCGGCGTCCTGGAAGGCTCGGACGAAAACCCCTTCCGCGTCAACCCCGCTTCTTTCTGTTCCCCACAGAATTTTGCCGGGGCGGACGTGTACCTACATGCCTCGGGCAGTTTGCGCGCATGCAACCGCGTGGTCATGTTTGCGCGTACCCTAAAGGGCATCATGCCGTTCGTTACGTCGGCCGACGTCGAGGTTCTGCACGGGCAGGTGAAAGCGCAGTGGCGCGCGCTCGATCTCGCGCTCGCCGGATGCGTGCAGACCGGGCAGCTTGCCCGCGAAGATCCGATGGTGAAGCAGTGGGGCGAGTTCGTGCAAGCGGTCTCGAAGTACTTGCAGGACGGCCCGTCTTTCCTGGGGCTTCGCGCCGCATCGCAAATGAACGCGGGGCAACAGATCCAACGCGACTTGGCCAAGTGGACGGAGAAAATCGCCGCGCTCGGATGCAACGTGCCGCCCGCTCCGCAGCCCCCCGCGCCCGGCATCCTCGACAGCATCTCGCACGCCGTCGACAAGGGCGCGACCGCGCTCGAAGCGTCCCAGAACCTTGGCGGGATTGCGACGCTCGCACTTTTGTGGCTGCTCGTTAGCGCGCTGAAACGGTAAGCAGCCAGCTCGGGTTCTTTCCGATTTCTTCGAGACCCATTCGCAGCGCGACGCGCGCGATCGTGAGCCGGGGAACGATCGGGACCTTCGCGGCGACCGCATCGAGGCGACGGCGATCCTCGTCCGACAGTCGGAGCGAGACGACCTCGGTGAGCTTGTCTCCCACTCTCCCATGCTGACATCTCGCGTAGCTCCAAGCAATCGCGGAGTGCCGCCGTGCTGCGACGTAGCCTAGAGAACATGGCAAAGCGTCGCGCTCGCACCGCACACAGGACGTCCACCACTTCGATCATTCGGGCGCCCGCGCCCATCATCCGTGTATCGGCGCCGCGCGCGGTGACCAAGCACAAGAAAAAGGGCCACCGTCGCAGCGCCGCCAGCGGCGGAAGCCTCGGCAAGCGCGCGACCGGCGCGCTCGTCGGCGGTTGGGTGCTTGGCTACATCGACAAGAACTTTCCGACGCTGCCCGTCATCCCGATGCTCGGCAAGGCAGGCACGATCGCCGGCGCGTCGTACCTCCTCGCCACCAAGATGCACGTCAAGTTCGCGGCGGACGTTTGCCTCGCCGCGGCTTCCGTCGCCGGATACGAGATGGCCACGACGGGCCACATCCTCGGCGAAGGCGTCGTCTCGCAAGTCTGAGCCGCGCAAGGCGGCGTGTGCGGTTCTCTCAACGATTGCAGCGTGAAAGGGTGAACGGACCATGATGGAAGTAATCGGCGACGTCTTGGGGTACTCGGACGAAATGGACGGCGACATGCTCGGCGCGGAAGCCGCGCCGGCGCCGCCGCGAGGCGCAATGATCCGCCTGAAGAAACCCGGCTGGCGAAGCGGCCAGCTCGCCCCGGGCGTCATGGCGCCAGGCGAAGGCATGGTCCCCTTGCCGATGATCGGGCTTCAGGGCTCGCCCGCGGGGCAGTTCAGCTCGACGCTTTCGCAGATCACGTTCGAAGGGCGGTTGCAGAAACCCTACCGCGCAGAACGTCTCTTGGTGTCGTCGGTGCGAACGGGCGCGACGAGCGTGGGCCGCTTGCTGGGACAAATCTTCGTCGGCACCGACCTCCAGCAAGCGGAGATCACCGGCTTCGATCTGGAGTTGATCGGACCGGCCACGGCGTTCGGAACGCGGCTCACTCTCAAGCAAGCGCCGCCCGGAGTCTCGATCCGCATCATCGTGAACCTGTCGAGCAACTTGACGGCGCCAGACACGATCTTCGCCTCGATGCTCTTCATGGGCCGCGTCGTTCACTGAGAGACGGCGCGCCCAAAGCGGCGCGGGTCAATCCCGCGCCGCGCCCTTCCCCTTTTTCTCCGGAGTACTCCCCCATGGCCGATGACGTGTCCGACGCGACGATCCTTCAAATGGCCATCACGCTTTACCCGGGCGTGGTGGCCCTGAACTATCCGCGCGATCAAGCGATCTTGCACTCGCTCGAGCTCGCAGAGAAATTCGTGGCGACGCTCGCGGCCAAGCGCGCGCAAGAGGCCGAGGACGCCCTGCACGGCAAGAAGCGCTAAGCCGTGGACGTTCGGCTAGCGGTTCCCGATGCGACAGTCAGCGCGGACGTCATCGACCCCGCGCTCGAGGCGATCACTCGCCTCAATCAAAAACTGATCGCGCGGGGACAGGCGCCGACGTTTCACGATGCGCTCTCGCGAGGCCTACGCTGGCGGCCCGAGCCCCCAGGCGCCGAACGCTTCGACAACGCGTCGATCGTCGCCGCGCGCGGCTGGGGCGATTGCGATGACCTCGCGCCGATGATGGCCGCTTCCCTTCGTCACTCGGGCGAGGACCCCGGCGCGCGCGCCACGGTGTACCCCTCGGGCCCGGGGCGATGGCATGCCGTCGTGCAGCGTTCGGACGGGAGTATCAGCGATCCATCGATTGAAGCGGGCATGCGCAAGCATCGAGGCATCCGCGGCGTCGCGCCCGCCGTCGTCGGCGCCATGGTCGCGCCGCAAGTCATCGGCGACGACACGGCGTGTCGGCCGTCGATTGCCCTTCGCCCCAATCGCCGCATCGGCGGCTTTGAAGCGCGCGTGGATATCCCATGGGATGAAACGGTGTACGCCATGAGCGTCCTCAATCGCGCGCCGGTCGCCTCACAAGCCGTGGTCGGTGCGATTTGCGGCGCGCTTCTCGTGGGCGAGGACGGCGAAATCGCGTGTGAGCGATCCATGCAGCGCCTGGCCGCGGTGGGCTTGCTCCTGGACGGCCATCATCCGTACGACGTCATCGACGAAGTGGGCCTAGTCGCCGTCGTCGGCGCGATCCCGACGCTCCGCGCGATGGCTCCCACGATGGGGGACACGTACTTCGAGGTTTCTGATTTCGTGCGCAAGGCGGTCGCACCCCTCACGGGGTCCTTTCGCCACCAGGTGATCGGCGAGAATCCGCCGCAAAATGTGCTGTCGACCCCTTCGCGCATGGTCGCCGGCGAACAGCTCCGCCCGCAGCTCGACGCGAAAAATAAGATCATAACGTCACCGAGCGGCCGCTATCGCCTTGTCTTCCAGGTCGACGGCAACTTGGTGCTTTACGGTCCGGGCACGGACGCGGCCTGGGGGCCGCCGATCTTCAGCTCGCAAACAAATCAGAGCGGCATCTCGCGCCTCTACATGCAAGGCGACGGCAACCTTGCCATCTACGGCAACGACGGGAAGGCGAAGTGGGCGGCCGACACGCAAGGTCACCCCGGGAGCTACTTGCAAGTCACCGAGGGAGACGCGCAAGTCGTCACGCCGCAAGGTCAGGTGATTTGGAGCGCGGCCAAGGATGGCCTGAACACCTACCGCAAGAAGAACGACAGTTGGGACCTTGCCGACATTGCCGACGTCGCCAAGATCGTGACGCCCATCCTGTCCAAGATTGTGCAGTTCATTCCGGGCGTTGGTCCCATCGCGTCGACCGCGATCGACTACGGCGCGCAAGCCGCGACCGCGCTCCTTTCGGCCGCGGCCAAGGGCGACGTCGGGCCCGCCGTCGATCTTCTGGGCAAAGCGGCCGGCCCCGTCGTCAAGCAAGTAGTCGACATTGCGAAGCAGGCAATCCCATTGGCCGATCAGGCCAAGTTTGTTGCCAATAGCCTCGTTCATGCGGGCATCCCCATTCCGCCGACCATGTCGCCCGCGGTGCATGCCGCGGCCTCTGTCGCGCCGCGCAGAACGATGCGCCCCGCCCGCGCGGCGGCGCCGGCGGCGGCCGCGCCCGCGCCCGTGGCCACCGCTCGGCGGCCGATCCGTCGTGCAGCGGCGCCCGCGCCGGCGCCCGTGGCCGCGGCGCCTCAGCCCGCCGGCGTGACCGCGGCGCCGCAAGCGCAAGTGCACTTGCAGGCCGCGGCGGTCACCGACTCGCACGCGCCCATCTTTCAGCCCATCCCGAGAAGCGCGGGCATGATTTCGATTCCGGGCGGACCGGTCATCCTGAGGTTCTGACGTGAACCTCTTGGCCATTCTCCGCCGCAAGGCGCAGGTTCCCCAGCTCCAAGACTGGATGATGTGGGGAGCGAGCAAGGTGCTCCTATTCCCGACTCCGGGGACCCTGAGTGTGCAAAAGACCGGCCAGCTTGTCCGCGCGCAGCGCCATCCGCCCACCACGTGGACCGTGGTCACTACGTTTCGCTTTGCGAGCGGCCAGGGGGATTTCGGCGGACTGCAAACGCTCAACTGGGGATTAATCTACACGCTGGGCGTGGGGCAAACGCAAACGGATGCGACCCGCACCTTTCAATTCGGTAACGCCCATACGTTCACGGACCGCGTCGTCCTGCTTGCAGGCGGAGCGGAGATCCCTTTCGGCGTCTCAGACTTCAGCGGCGCCGCTACGACCGGGACGGTGGCCAATGTGGCGCCGACGTTCGTGACGCACACGGTGATTGAACAGATCGTCGCGGAAGACTTGCAAGTGCAAGCCAACGTAGCGTGGAACCCGAACGCTCTAAGCGGCGGGTTAGCGCAGTGCACGATCGGATCTTTCTGCGCCCCGGTGGTCTACTGATGGCCGCTCCCAAAACGCGCGGCCTAGGCGTGCAGCATCCGCTTATCACGTGGATCCGCTACCGCACGCACGCGTGCACGACGCTGCGCGTGCACAGTGAGGACTCGAGCGTGACCGAGCTCGAGATCGATCGCGCGGCTAAAAGCCCCTACCGCAAAGCGGCCCTTGCCGCGCTCAGTTACAAGCCGAGCAAGATCGAAGCGCTCAACAAGGGCGGCAAGGTCCTGGACGTCTGGACCGCGGAAGTGGAAGACGAGCCCGCGCCCGAGCCGTCGTTTACTGACTCGGTGAGCGCCGAGCTCGGAGAGCGGCTCGACGGCGAGAGCACACGCCTTGTCATCTTCGCCAAGCTTCTCGCCGACGCGTACAAGAACTCCAATGCGTTCTCGTCGGTCGCCTTCCAGCGCCTCGTGGAAGTCTGCAACAGCAACGCGGAGCGCGCGGCATCGCTCGAGCGCTCGCTGACTCAGGTGAACCGCACCACCAAGCGCACCGTCACGGCGACCGAGGAAACCGCGGAACCGAGCCTGCTGGAGCAAGTGCTTGCGAACGTCGCGACGGGCATGGCCTTGAAGCAGCAGCAAGCCAACGGCGCGGCGCCGGCGGCCGACGACGGAGAGGAGCCCGGCGACGAATGACGCCCTTGCAAATCGTCGCGGCGCTGCTTCTCGGAAAGCACCTGATTGCGCGCGGCCACGTTGTCGGCCGCGGCCACGCCCCCGCGCACGCTCCGCCCGCGGCGCCCCCGATCCATCGGCGGCCGATCCCCCACCGCGCCGCGCCGTCGCCGGCGCCGGCGCCGCCCGTGCACCGTCGGCCGATCCATGCCGTGCCCAAACCTGCGCCCGCGGCGCCGGCGCCCGTACGCCAGCCGATCCACGCGCGCCCGCGGCCCGGTCCGATTCCGTCGCCCGTGCCCTCGACGCCGGCGGCGCCGCCGGCGACCGTGCATCGCCGAAGGCCTTCGACGCCGATATCGCCGTCGGTTTCGCCCGCGGTCGTTTCGCCGGCGACGCCGGCGGCCGCCGCGAAGCACCGCGAACGCAAACGCGCCGCGCAGGCGGCCGCCGCGCAAGCCTCGCCCGATGGCGGAGGGGGCTCGGCGAGCTCGCCGGCGCAACCGCAATTCTCCGCGCCCGCGCCCGAGCCGGCCGACTACGGCGGGGAAGACTACTCGGACGAAGTGCCGTCGCCGTTCGCCGAGGCATGGGACGGCCCGGGCGCGCCGCCGGCCGAAGAGCCCCCGGACGAAGGCGCCGAGTACGACGAGGGCGACGAGGAAGGCGACGACGAGGAGGAGGGCACCGACGAATGATCACGCTCATCGGCTGGTACCTTGCGCTTCGTTACCTGTTCGGAATGTCGGGCGGTGGCTCGCACGATTTCCTTTTTGTGCCCGCGACGCCTAGCGGCGCTCCGCCGCTTCCCGCGGGGCGACCCGCGCCCGCACTGCCGTCGACGAGTGCCCCGCTCTCGCAATCGCCGGCGGTCGCGCCGTGGCCGAGCGCCGCCCCCTCGAACCTTCCGCCCTTCCCGAGCGGCTGGGAGCCGGACATTCCGCCCCCGCCCGAAGTGGTCCGCCGCGCCGTCGAGCTCCTTCCCGGTCTTTGGACCAAAGGCGTCAACAATACGCAACAGGAACTCGTCGGCGCTCGGTGGATCACGTTCCGCGCGGAGTGGATGGGCCCAAAGAAGGGCGTGGTCGCCTACCGCGTGAAGGGCTCGAGCTCGAGCTCGGCCGCGGCGCGCGCGCCGGCGAGCTCGCCGGCGCCGGCGGCGTCCGCTCCGATGATTACGCGCCCCTCGACGACGCCTAGGACGATTCCCGTATCGACGTCGCCGGCGGCCGCCGCGCCCGCCGACGCCGCCCACGCGCTGTACCTCGCCTTGGCCGACCACGGATACAACGTGGCCGATCAGCCCATCTACAAAGCGTTTCAGGCCTCGCAGCATCTCACGGCCGACGGATTCCCGGGCGCAGGCACGATCGGCAAGCTGAAAACCGCGCTGACAGGCCGCGGCCTTCCCGCCCTGAACGTGAAAACCTACCCGTGGAAAAGCAAACCCGGGCAGTCGGGCTACGACGGCGTAAACGCGCCCACGTGGGCAGAGTGGACGCGGCCTGTCCGCGGGGTGACCGCGTGATCCATGGTCGTGCAGTCGTTTCCCCCCGGCTCTGGCTGGACGATCCGGCATTGGGCCCAGGCCGTGTGCGCGGGCCTAGTCGCGGGCCTCGGCGCCGGCGCGCTCGCCTTTCCGCACAGCGCGCCCGTATGCACGGTTCTGCAAACCGGCGTTTCGGCTTTCTGGCTTCAGCTTGGGCTTACGACCAATTCGATCGCCACGGAACGCCGCGCTGAAAGGGCGGAGCGAATCACCCCATGGGAACACGAGCAATACGACAAGCGTCGGCCGCCGCGCTCGTGAGCGCGTGCGCGGCGTTCGGGCTCGCGTGGGCGTGCACGCCCACGTCGACCAATACCAAGATTGCGCTGAGCGGTCCGCCCGCCGAAGATCTTCTTTTCTGCGTTCTCGGAAGCGTGCCGCAGTGCCTTCGCTCGGGCCAGTCGTGGGCCGTGTGCGCGGTGGACGCCGCGCACGCGTGCAAGGCGGACGAGGCGGAGATCTGGCGCATCTGGTCCGCGCACGTCCGAGCGATCTACCAAGACACGCTCGACGGCGGCAGCGCCGCGCGGGGGGCCCCGTGAGATGGCCCGCCGGCGTTCGCGCGAGTCTCCTTTCTTCTCGCTGCTTACGCTGGCGGCGCTTTTTCTCGTCGGAAAGAAATTCATGACTGCACAAGCCTCCTCTGCATCGCCTTGCCTGCCTGCCACGCGTACCGACTCGACGGCGGCCGACGTCGAGGCGGCTTTGCTCGCCGCGGGCTGTCCGTTTGCCGCCGTGAAGATCGTGGCCGCGCAGAGCGCGCACGAAACCGCGGGGTGGAAGGGCGGACTCTGGAATTGGAACGTGGGCAACCTCACGCAGCCCGATCCGCACCAAACGTGCGTCACGCAACCGGGCAACGCGCTTCACTTCGCGGCCTACGCGAACCTCACCGCGGGCGCGCGCGCCTACGTCGACCTCCTCAAGCGCATTGGCGCCCTTCCGCTCGCCGTCGCCGGCGACCTCGCCGGCTACGTCGCCGAGCTCAAACAGCACAACTACGCGGGCAACGCCGATTACCTCGCCTACGAGGCGGGCATCGCGCGTTGGCTTGCACAGCTCACGTAAAAGGGGTGGCCCCATGGCGAAGGTTCTGCAGCTCATCAACCGTCCCGAGTCGCGGCTCGATCTCCTGAAGATCGACGGCCAGTCGATCCCCGTACTCCTACTTGACGGCCCCGCCGGCGCGCCCGCCGTGCCTGCGACGCTGCAAGGCAACATCTTCATTGACCCCGCGAACTCGACGGGCAACGCCAGCGACTCGAACCCTGGCACCGCGTCGGCGCCGTTCGCGAGCTACGCGGGCGTCGTGAAAGTGTGGGGCACGACCAGTCCCCTTCTGAACCTTGCG
>Ga0210409_10004802_pt1 | contig 14422 bp, 8 predicted proteins | sample IncBWH17MmetaG_FD_161649 | JGI IMG/M metagenome (GOLD analysis project Ga0210409, IMG submission 161649) | Forest soil microbial communities from Barre Woods Harvard Forest LTER site, Petersham, Massachusetts, United States - Inc-BW-H-17-M | ecosystem: Environmental > Terrestrial > Soil >... | reverse complement strand
AAATATGCCCTGCTTTAGGTATTGAATTATTTGTAATGGATGCAACCAAAGTGGATGATGTAATACCTGGTCAGGAAACACTTTGGGCAGGGAAACCGGGATTGAAAGATCAGAGCGTTATCAGACTGTTAGATCGGGTGGCAAGCAAGGTTGGCGCAGAAGTAATTCACCGGTATGTTCCTGCTATGCATTATTGGCCGGAGCGATCTGCAAAAAGATCTGCCTTGATTACGGAAATGCTGGAAACCGAATGGCATGTCGATAAACCACGTCCTACCGAGCTACTTAAACCACCTGATCCAATCGAAGTCATGGCATTGATACCTGATCATCCACCAAAATTTTTCATTTATAAGGGCATAAAACATTTGGTTGTAAAGGCAGATGGGCCGGAGCGGATTGAGCGTGAATGGTGGCTGGACGAAGGTGAACATAGGGATTATTATCAGGTAGAAGACGAACAAGGGCAGCGATACTGGTTATTTCGTTCTGGTCACTACGGAGGTCAGCAAAGATATCAATGGTTTATACATGGCTTTTTTGCATAGGAGGGATATATGGACTATAGCGAATTACAAGTGACTTCAAATTTTAGCTTCCTGCGGGGCGCATCACATCCGGATGAAATGGTTGATCAAGCCACTGTATTTGGATATAAAAAGATTGCCATTACTGATCGAAATACCCTTGCAGGTATTGTGCGGGCCCATGTTGCAGCTAAAGGAAAGAACATTCAGATCATTCCTGCCTGCCGCCTTGATTTATTGGATGGGCCAAGTTTGCTCGCTTATCCAGTAGACAAAGAAGGATATAGTAACCTTTCTGCATTACTTACAAAGGGTAATCTGCGGGCAGAAAAAGGACAATGTCATTTGAATAAGGCAGATGTTTATGAGCATGCCAAAGGTATTCTTTTTACTGTAGTGATGCCCAGGCAGCTTAACCGCCACTTTAATTTTGAAGACTCGTTTGTTCAACACATCAGTGAATATAAACAGGCTTTAGATAGGCAGCTTTATCTTTCTGCTACGCGCAGTTATTTAGGTAACGACGACAAATTGATCTTTCGGGTGGAGCAACTCTCCAATTGGTATAATATACCTGTTGTTGCCACCAACGATGTGCATTACCATGTACCTTCACGCAGGGAGCTACAAGATATCCTTACTTGTGTCCGGGAAAAGTGCAGCATCCAGGAAGCTGGTTTTCGCTTACATCAAAATGCAGAGCGCTTTATGAAGCCTGTTGAAGAAATGCACAGATTATTTAGAAAATATCCTGAGGCGATTCGCAATACGATGGTTATATCTGAAGCATGTACATTTTCTCTCGATGAATTGAAATATGTTTACCCTGAGGAAATTAATCAAAGCGGTCGCAGTCCACAGGAGGAATTGGAATACCTGACCTGGAAAGGCGCCCATGAATTTTATGGAGAAGTGGTTCCTGAAAAAGTTGTGAACATGGTAAACTACGAAATGGATTTTGTAAAAAAAATGGACTATGCCAACTATTTCCTGTTTGTGGAGGATATTGTACGGGAAGCACGAAGCAGAAACATACTTTGTCAGGGCCGTGGATCAGCAGCAAATTCAGCGATTTGCTTTTGTTTAGGAATCACCTCGGTAAATCCGATGAATTTTAACATGTTATTTGAACGCTTTATTTCCCCTGAAAGAAATGAACCGCCTGATATAGACGTTGACTTTGAACATGAAAGGCGTGAAGAAATTATCCAGTATGTTTATAATAAATATGGCCGTGACCGTGCTGCAATTGTTGCCACAGTTACACAGCTTCATCAAAAAGGTGCTATACGCGATGTTGGAAAGGCAATGGGACTATCGGTGGATACGATTAACCGCCTGTCTGAACAGGGGGCGAGTCCACAAGATCCGCATTTGAAAAAAACATTGGAACTTACTTCCCTGATGATGGGTTTCCCCCGACAGCTGGGCCAGCATACCGGCGGATTTGTGGTTACTAATGGAAAGCTGACCGATCTCTGCCCCATATTAAATGCAAGGATGGATGACCGGACAAATATCGAATGGAATAAGGATGATATTGATGCGCTCGGCTTTTTAAAAGTTGACGTTCTGGCATTAGGAATGCTGACCTGTATCCGTAAAGGTTTTGATTTGTGTAAAGAGCATTATGGGTTGAATCTGACCTTAGCCAATGTTCCGCAAGATGATTCTGCGGTTTACGATATGATCTGTTTAGCAGATACATTAGGCGTTTTCCAGATTGAGAGTAGAGCACAGATGTCCATGCTTCCACGTTTAAAGCCAAGGAATTTTTATGATCTCGTAATTGAAGTGGCGATTGTAAGACCAGGGCCGATACAGGGAGATATGGTTCATCCATATCTTTGCAGACGAGATAAAAAGGAGACAGTTGAATATCCTTCACCAGAACTGGAAGAAATCTTAAAAAGAACTTTAGGCGTACCCCTGTTCCAGGAGCAAGCCATGAAAATTGCTATTGTTGCTGCAGGATTTACACCAGCAGAAGCTGATGGACTGCGACGCAGTATGGCCACTTTCAAGTCTAAGGGCCTGGTTAATCAATATGAACGGAAACTCATCGATGGCATGATAAAAAAGGGATATACCGGAGAATTTGCCAAGCGGATATTCAAACAACTGGAGGGTTTTGGTAGCTATGGTTTTCCAGAAAGCCATGCAGCAAGTTTTGCGCTTCTGGTGTATGTGTCTTGTTGGTTGAAGCATTATTATCCTGATGCGTTTGCAACGGCTTTGCTCAATAGTATGCCTATGGGCTTTTATCAACCTGCACAAATCGTGATTGATGCGCAAAAACACAATGTAGAGGTTCGTCCTCCTGATATTAATTTTTCTACCTGGGACAATCTATTGGAAGAAAAATCTGAAAAATACTATGCAATAAGGTTAGGATTTCGTCAGATCAAAGGTGTTCGTGAAGAAGATATGGAGGTTTTGGTGAATTGCAGAGGAAAAGGTTTCCAAACAATTACTGCCTTAATGGATGCGGGCTTAACCATAACCTCACTGGAGCGTTTGGCTGATGCAGATGCGTTCCGTTCTATCGGACTTGATCGTAGAAAGGCCCTTTGGGAAGTATCGGCCTTGCAGGATAGGCCAACTGAGATATTTAAAGGCCAGCCCTCAGAAAGCGTATTAGAAACACAGGTTGAATTGCCGCTAATGAGTCAGGGAGAGCATGTGGTTCAGGACTACGCTACAGTTGGATTGTCGTTAAAAGCACATCCGGTTAGCTTTGTTCGTTCGCAACTGGAAATGTTACATATTCTATCCACACATGCAACCAATAATGATACTCAAAATGGGCAACTCATTAAAGTAGCAGGTTTGGTATTGGTTAGGCAAAGGCCCGGAACTGCTGAGGGGGTCTGTTTCATCACTATAGAAGACGAAACCGGGTTCACCAATCTGGTGGTATTCGAAAAACTATTTGAAAAGTACCGCAAAGAAATTCTTCATTCTAAACTCCTTATGGTAGAAGGGCGCTTACAACGAGAAGGCCTGGTGGTTCATGTCATTGTAAGCAAGTGCGTCGACTTAACGAAGTTGCTGGGTAAATTAGTACAACGTGAACAGGAAGATCCAAAAGATGTATTTTATGGGGGAAGGAATTTTAGATAGATCTTTGGAGGGTAAAGAAGAATTTTGATCCCTCACCAATTATACTCTCTACCCAGATGTTTCCTCCATTAGCACTAATAAATTCTTTACAGACAACCAGGCCAAGACTGGTTCCTTTTTCATTATTTGTACCCACTGTACTTACGTTGTTTAGGCTAAATATAGACTCTAAACGTGAGGGCTCTATCCCGATTCCGCTATCCCTGAACTGGAATATGACCTGATTGTTTTGATAAGCCTGTACCGATATATGGATAATGCCTCCAACAGGGGTAAATTTTATGGCGTTAGATAAAATATTGCGAGCCAGAAAATCCAGATGATCTGCATCACAAAAAACCTCCAATCCTGGTTCAATATTCTGCTTAATAGAGATTGATTTCTGCGCAGCCATTTCCTTGAGCAGCAAAACATTGCGGCTGATTGCCTTTTCCGGGCTAACATCACTCTGTTGGATCATAACCCCTTTTAGTTGCATTTGCCCCCAGTGCAAAATGAGATTTAACGTATCCAGTGTCGTGCTGCACTGTGATTCCAGTTTACTGAGCATAAGCGATTTTTCCTCCTCCGATAGCCAGCCTCTGTTGACCAGTTCGAGAAAGCTGAGAATTGAACCCAGAGGACTTTTCAGATCGTGCCCAAGAATTGAAAACAGCTTGTCTTTCACGTTGTTCGATTGCATAAGGTCAGCATTGGCTTTGTTCATGCGTCGATTCAAGTTCCTGATCTTAAAAAAGTAAGCACCCAGGATCAGCAGTAAGGCTATACTACCTGATATAATCCAGAACATGATTTTTTGTTCGAGCAATTGCTTGCTGTTTACAAACTTCAGCTGTTCAACCTTAGCCTGAGACTTGGTCAGCTCATACTGCGCCTGCAAATTGGATATTTTAATAGAAATATCCTTGAAGTAAAAACTGTCGGCGATACTATATTGCTTGGTTCTTGCCAGATAGGCCGCTTTATAATCTCCTGATTTTTCGTGCAGAGCGGCAATATGTGATAAGGCTTCAAGAATCTGTTTATTGGCTTTTTTAGTCTGTCCTACGATCAGTGCTTGCTGAAAATAATTTAAGGCAATAGCCGGGTGGGAAGGGCTATAGCTTTCTGCAAGTGCCATCAGGCTTTGGAATTCCCGGAGGCTGTTGCTGATCTTTCTCGATTTCAGTAAGGCTCCCTTCTGAAGTTCAATGGCTTTTGCTATTGCTCCTGATTTTGCATATACCTGGGCCAATCCATTGGTAAGAGAAATATTTAACCCCATCATCTCAGGATAATTGCTTTGGCTGATGCCCTTTTCAAAGTAGTAAATGGCTTTGGACAGTTCACCAGTTTCCCTGTAGGCGGTCCCAAAGTTCAGACAGGTATTTAACTTCAGACTTGAGAAGGGAAGGCTAGTACCGATTGCCTCAGCTTGCTTGTAATAAGAGATCGCACGTTGATAATTGCGGCGGAAAGCATACACTTCACCAAGAGTAATATAGGATTCCATAATTCCACTCTTATCCTTATGTTGCTCACTTATCTTTAATGCCTGAAGAAAATAGGGAATGGCTGCTGCTGAATTACCTTTCCTGTTTTCCACAACACCCAGCCGGATATTCTCTTTAACAATTCCTTTATAATTATTCAGGCGTTTGTAGATTTCAAGTGCTTCCAGGTAATGTTGTCTCGAGGATTCTGCATGACCAGAGTTATCATCAATCATGCCCATCTGATTAAGCATCCTCGCCACACCTTCTTCATCTTTAGTTCTTTTTGCAAGATCCAACCCAAGCCTTACAAAAAACAGGGCTGAATCAGGTTTATTATAGCGATAATGAACGATTAACTTTTCATAGGCATTAATATCCAGCGCAGAAGGCTTTGACTTTACAGGTTTTTGGAAACCATAAAGTGTATGAAAACAGCATGGGATAAAAAAACAGATAAGGAACGTACGCAAAAATGACATAGCAGGATGACCAGGGCAAGGTTGGCGCCAAAGATAATAGTTTGCTGTTAAAAGCAATGGTTTGATAGGTGTGAAAATAAGATTTATGGTCTCACTGAATCTTTCGCGAAGAGCTTCAGGTTCTGAGGTTCGCCCATTAAATCTTATTTTCTTGGGTGCAGACCGGGTAGGGTGGTTAAAAGGAAAAGATTATAGAATCTGTGGCGAAATGAATCTTATTCAAAATACAGATACATTTCTATCTCACTAAAAAAGCTTAAGTTTACAATAAGCCCATTGAAGGAAGGTCTGGTAAAATTGATGGTCTGACTAGAGCCGCTAGCCCAGTTGGATGTTAACCAATGCTCCCCACTTGCATTTTTAGCTATTAAAGAGATCAAATATCTTCTATCCTCCAGTAATTTTTTTTCCAAGACTATTTTGTCCTTAAGTACAAAGCCGTAAGATTCTTTTCCTGAGTTGGATACGTTCTTGATTAGAGGACTTGTGTAAATGACTTCCGCATTGGGTGGATATGCACCCTGAAATATTTCCTCTCCATTTTTTAGGAGCTGTATTTTAAGATAAACATCTGCATTTGCTGTCAATGGCCAGCTGGTGTCTCTAAGGTTTGGATCCAGACTCCAATAAATCCTCTTTATGTTAATTTCTTTAAGCACCCTGTCTAACACCTTAACTTTTTTTGATACAGTGGTTTGGTTTCCATTGTGTGTCTTTGCAGTTAAGGTAACAGTATAGATGCCCGACTTAGGATAGGAAAGTACAAGCCGATTGCTTTCAGATGTTCTGCCGTCACCCAAATCCCAATGTACCGACGATGCGTTTTCTGCTGAACTGATCAGCATAGTAGTATCTGTTGTAACCAAGGAAATTTCATTTGCCTGATTGTGGCTAAACGTAAAACCTGCAGCAGGTTGAAGTGTGTTGCTGTCTTTTTTGCATGCAGTAAACAAAGCGATCAGCGTCAGGGTAAATAAGAGCTTATTCATAGTTGTAAGAGTGTTTACTAATATAAAAGATATTCAAAATACATAGATTAACGCACTGTTATATAAGTGTTAATATCTTGCATAAGGTATTAAAAAGAAAGAGGACCAAGTTTGGAAACCTGCCCCTCATTTCTCATTAAATTAACGCTCTCGTAGTAAAATTAAATAAATATTTTGATACTTTCATCTATAATTTTATACTTATGGAACATAAAGCATTATCTATCAGGCCGTTTATAGGGGCTGAGAATTTTGAGGTTTCTCGAAAGTTTTATACTGACCTGGGATTTGAAGAAACAATGTTATCGAATAATATGTCTGTTTTTAAAAGTGGAATCACCAGTTTCTATTTACAGAATGCGTATGTAAAAGAATGGATAGATAATACCATGGTTTTTATGGAAGTTGATGGGATTGAAAGGTTTTGGGAAGAACTTTTAGCTTTAAACTTACCCGATAAGTACGAAAAAGTACGGTTAACACCTGTTAAGACTTTACATTGGGGTAAAGAGTGTTTTGTACACGACCCTTCCGGGATCCTATGGCATTTTGGTGAATTCAAAAAATAGGATTGGCAGGCCGGTTGTTAAATCTATTTAACCAAACGATCACTAAATCTTTAAATACCGCTTACGCAAACGGTTGTGTTCAGAATTGGTTTGTTATCCTGATAATTTATAATTAGAATTGTTTCTTATGGTATCTCCCGATGATTAATTAGTCTTATGATGAAGTCAAGAGATTTTGAAAGATTGTATTCCCTGTACTATGCTTCAGTACGTGATTTCATCAAAAAATATGTCTACTCCGCAACGCTGGCTGAAGACCTTACCCAGGAAGTTTTTATAAAAGTATGGGATCACCGGGACCAGCTCGAAGACGTGACCTATCTTAAAACTTATATATTCAGTATGGCTAGGAACCATACCTTTACTGCATTGAAAACCCTCAGCAGGTCTAAGGAATCCTTAAATAATATGGTATGTGAAATCCCTGTTTTACAAACCTTTGCAGATGATGATATGCAGGTTAAGGAATATATGGACTTTATTACCCAGGTTCTGGAGCGCATCCCAGCCCGGTCAAGGACAATTTTTAAGCTCTGCAGGGAGGAAGGGAAGAGTTATGCAGAGGCAGCGGAAGATCTTGGGATCTCTAAAAATGCCATAAAAAACCACATGGTTGGTACCATGAAAATCCTGAAAAATGCAGTAGAGGATAGGTTTGGGATTCCACTCAGTGTATTCTTATATATACTTTTAAAATAAATTTTTCTTTTTTGCTACCCTACCTTTCCTATTTATAGTCTAACCTGAAATGACTGATATGAGAGAAGCTGCATTATATAAAAAACTGGTTGAACGTTACACAGAGAAAAAACTTTCCTCCGAGGAACTGGAGGTGTTTTATCATCTGTTGGATGAGGGGAAACTGGAGGATTATATTCTAGATGCCATGGATAAAGACATTGCCGCAATATCTGACAAGCCCAAAGTTCAATTGCGCAGATTCTCTTTACCTAAGATTATCAAATTTTCTGTTGCCGCCTGTATTCTTGTTGCTATAGGTGCTGCATTTTTTATCAGGCAAACTGAAGTTTCCCATGAATCTTTTATGCGCATACAAGACAAAGCACCAGGGGCTAGAAAAGCTACACTTATACTTGGATCGGGCGAAACCATTGACTTGAATAATGCTCCGGATGGTCAGTTAAGGACATACGAAAACGTGAATATTGTTAAGGACCAGGACGGCCAGATCAGTTATAAAGGCAAAAGGGACCTCTCTGGAGGAACGGGTGCTTTTAATATGATAAAAGTACCTAAAGGCGGCCATTATGAGATCAGTCTGGCCGACGGTACGCGGGTATTTTTAAATGCTTTTTCAACACTTACTTTTCCAAGTGTGTTTACCGGCAAAGAGCGTATTGTAAAGTTAACGGGAGAAGCTTATTTTGAGGTTACACCAAGCTCTAAAGCTGGGGGAAAAGCCTTCGTTGTAGAAACAGGGAACCAAAAAGTACAGGTGGTGGGTACCAGCTTTAATATCAATGCTTATAGCGATGAACCATATACCAAAACAACCTTATTACAAGGCAAAGTAAATATTCTGACCTCTGCCGGAACCACAAAACTGGTTCCCGGTCAACAGTCCAGATTGGACTCTAAAGGTATAGCTACAGTAACAGATGTTGATCCCGAAACTGCTTTAGACTGGAAAAATGGAGATTTCATTTTTGTGAATGAAAGTTTGAGAAGTGTAATGAGGAAATTAAGCCGCTGGTACGATATGGACATTGTATACGAAAAAGGAATTTCAGACGAAACGCTAAGTGGACAGATTTCAAGAAATAAAAAGCTTTCGGAGGTGCTTCAATTGTTATCTCTGTCTGGCGATTTTAACTATAAACTGGATCACAACCTATTGCATTTGTATCCAAACACCAAAGCAGTCAAATAATCCAACCATAATAACCAAACAACAAAACAATATGAAAGAAGAATCAGGTTAACCAGGAAACCTCAATACCATGTTATAGGTACTACCAATACCTTTTACATAGGAATATGGGACAACGAAACAAATTTGTGAAATCAATTTAATTAAACCCCAAGTTTAAAAAATATGAATAATTTTTATTCTGAACAGCCAACAGACCATTGTCTGTCTGTTGGGCGTGTTATGGTATTGCCGTCAGTGAAATGGACTGTGGTAACCAAACATATTATTAAGGTCATTTTATACATGAAACTGATTATATTTTTTCTGGTGATTACATGTTTACAGGTTTCTGCCTCGGCATTAGCTCAGAAAATTACTTTATCCGAAAAGAAGTCCTCTATGGAGGAGGTATTGAAAAAGATCAGAAGGCAGGGAAAAGTGGATTTTATCTTCAAAACGAAGAGGATGCAAATGACAACGCCGGTAACTATACAGGTGAAGGGGCAGGAGCTGAATGAGGTACTGAAACTAATTTTTAAGGATCAGCCTATAGATTATGTTTTTGAAAACAATTGGATCGCAATCATTGATAAAATATCTGTAAAAAAGATATTGGAGGAGCTAAACCCGGTAGAAGCCCAGCAACATACTGTTTCAGGACGGGTAACAGATGAATCTGGTATGGGTATACCTGGGGCAAGTGTAACAATCAAAGGGACAAAGAATGGAACCTCTACAGACCCTGATGGAAACTTTAAGATCTCTGTTAAAAATGAGGATATACTGCAGATCAGTTTTACGGGTTATACCAGTCAGGAGATTCCGGTCAGGAACCAATCGGTGGTTAATGTACAGCTGAAAGAGGAACATAAAGTATTAAGTGAGGTCGTAGTTGTGGGATATGGTTCGCAAAAAAAGCAAAACATCACGGGCTCTATTGCCATTGTGAAAGGCGAGGACCTCAAGGACGCCACCTCTCCAAATGTAAGTAGTCTTTTGCAGGGGAAAGTTGCGGGCTTAGAAGTGGCGAACAGTAGTGGTAAACCAGGCTCTGCACCGACCGTTAAAATACGTGGGGTAAGTTCCATCAGTGCTTCCAAAGTACCCATTTGGGTTGTAGACGGAGTTATACAGCATGATGTGCCGAATCTGAACCCAGCAGATGTTGAGTCTATCTCTGTGTTAAAAGATGCATCATCTGCCGCATTATACGGTTCAAGAGGTGCCAATGGGGTTATTGTGGTTACAACTAAGGCTGCTAAAGAGGGAAAAACATCTATTGCATTCTCCAGTAAGACTGGCGTTTCAAATTTTAATATGGCCCAGTTCAAACTGATGGATGGTCAACAGCTTTATGATTACTGGGGTAGTTTTGCCAATCAGAAGGACCTGCCAGACTGGTATAAAAGTAACCTGCTCCAGACGAATACTGATTGGGTGAAATTGGGCACCCAACATGGTCTCACTCAGGATTACAATTTATCGGTTTCTGGCGGGACAGAAAAGGCCAGGATTTATGCAGGGGGGAACTATTATAAAGAGAATGGTTCTGTGAGGGGGATGAGTTTTGATCGTTATACCGGAAGGTTAAACCTGGAATACAAGATCTCGGATAAGATTACATTTAGCCCTAAGCTCTATACAAGCTATAGTCAAACAGACGACCGACAGCACAGTATAAATGCGATGTTTACTTATTTGCCTTGGGATAATCCTTATACAGCAGATCGTAAGGTAGTGAATGCACAAGCCGCCGGATCCAATTGGAGGGGCAGGGATCTTTCCAATTACCTGTACGATTTACAGTGGAATTATAGTAATAGTGGCCGTTTCAATGCGATGGCGAATGCAGATTTTAGTTATAAGGTTCTCCCTTTTCTAGAATTTAAATCGACCAATAATATTACCTATTATTCTACTAAAGGGCTGGTTTATACAGATCCGCAGTCTATTGCAGGGTTGGCAGACAATGGCCGCATACAGAATTCTAATGCCTACAGGACAACACGATTTACCAACCAGATGCTCACTTTTAATAAAGTTCTCGGGAAGCACAGCCTGAATGCTTTGGCCGCTTATGAATTCAATGATTATAAATACGAGGATAATTCGGCTACAGGAAAGGGCATTGTACCCGGTATTACGGTATTGTCGGCGGCTTCGACTGCCCTTGGGGTAACTGGAGTTAAAAACGATTATGCGTTCCAGTCTGTTTTAATGAATGCCAATTACAGTTACGCAGACCGTTATGTCCTCCAGGCTTCATTTAGAAGGGATGGTTCTTCCCGTTTTGGATCAAATTCTAAATATGGTAGTTTTTACTCCGTAAGTGGTGCCTGGAATATACATCAGGAAGCGTTTTTTAAATCGACTGCCCTGAACTATCTGCGTTTGAAAGCCGCCTATGGAGGGGTTGGTAATACGCCAGAGACTCTATATCCCCAATACGAATTATTTTCGGTGAACGCTCAGTACAACGGGAGGCCTACTGCATTTCCATCAGCACTGGGAAACCGGAACCTGACTTGGGAAAAAACATATGCCACCAATATTGGTGTGGAGGCCGGGCTCTATAACCGGGTAAACTTTACGTTGGAATTGTATCAAAAAAATACCTCTGGCTTATTGCACTTTGTTCCTCTTCCATATATTTCCGGTTATAACGGCTACTGGGACAATATTGGCCGTGTGCTTAATAAAGGGCTGGAATTAACGGTTGATGCAAAAGTGATCAAAACAGAAATCCTGACCTGGAATTTAAACTTTAATCTGGGTTTAAACAGAAATAAGGTGAAGGAATTGTATGGTGGAAAAAAGCAAATTAACGGAAACCAGGTGATCGAAGAAGGACAGGACATCAATACCTGGTATATGCGCAATTGGGTTGGTGTAAAGCCTGAAGACGGTACACCACAATGGGAAATCATTGATTCGAATACCGGCGCTAAAACACTGACAGGAAACTATGCCCAGGCCTCATTGCAGCGCGCTGGAAATGCAACGCCAAAGTATTTTGGAGGTGTCAATACGGACCTGAATTATAAGAACTGGTCATTGTCTGCTAACCTGGCCTTTACGCAGGGTATTTTGGTTTATAATGCGGGGCGGGAGTTGTTTGATAGTGACGGTGCTTATGCGACCTATAACCAGATGCAGCTAAAGGATGGTTGGTCAAGATGGACACCTGAAAATCGCAATGCAACACATCCACAGGCATTCTACGGAGGTAATAATCGCTCGAACGGGGTATCTACCCGTTATCTGGAAGACGGATCCTATCTGCGTTTGAGGAATGTGGCCTTGAGTTATAAAATAAACAACCGGCTTTTAGATCGGCTGAATGTAAAAGGAGTCACAGCCAGTATTGCATTAGATAATGTGTTCACAATAACCAAATATTCCGGACTGGATCCTGAGGCTGCAGCTAATGGTGACAACAATTCACCTTATCCGCTGCCTAAAAGGATTATGTTCGGTATTGATGTTAAATTCTAAATTTTAAAGACATGAAACCATTTGTATATATATCATTTCTATCGATGCTTTTGATGATTGCTTCCTGCAGTTTAAACAAAACGCCATATGATTCTCTGACACCCGATGGATTGAATAATTCTCCCGGTAGTTTAAGATCTGCCACAGACGGAAATTATGCGAGGCTCAAAACCATGGCTTTGGGTTGGTACCGCATACAGGAATTTCCAGGTGATAACGTTTCTTTGAGTGGTGTAACTACATCCCACCTCATTTATTTGTACAATTACCAGCGTATTCCAACCAATAGTTTTGCCAATTCCTTCTGGCAGAATTCTTACCAGGTCATTGTTGCGGCCAATAAGATCATTGAAACTGTTCCTGCAGGCCAATCGGTAACAAATGATCAGCTTTTAGGTGAAAACTATTACCTGAGGGCATTGCTTCATTTTTCGCTCTGCAATATTTTTGGCCGCCCTTATAGCCAGGGTACACAGAACCTTGGTGTGCCGGTTAAAATTGATGCCGACCCGAATAATCATCCTATACGTTCTTCTGTAGGAGATGTTTATAAGCAAGTAGTTGCGGATCTGAATAAATCAATTAGCCTGATGAATACTTATAAAGGCAGTGTATATGCCTCCAAAGAAGCTGCATGGGCATTGCTTTCCAGGATTTATCTGTATATGGAAGATAACCAAAAGGCCATTGAATATGCCGATAAAGTCATCTCTTCAGGACGTTACAGTTTGTTGCCAACTGCGGATCTGGCCAATTATCCCGTTTTTAAACCAGAAGATAATAAAGAAACGATATTTGCGGTAAAATTTATTCCAGATCAGGACCTTGCGGATAACGGCTGGAGTAATATCGGTTCTATTTATTCAACGATCAGCGGAGTTGGATATGGAGAAATGTATGCATCACAAAGCTTTCTGGAGCTGGTGCAGAGATATCCCCAGGATGTGCGCAATAAATTTATTTCACCACTATATTTAAATAATGGAAAAGAGTGGGCTATTTACTCCAATTCTGCTTCACAATATGTTAAAGTACCTCTCCTGAAAGAAAACGGTTTGTATTACTATACCAATCAGAACAACCAGAAACAGGCGGTGGAAAAGGAGAACGGAGTTTCCGGCCTTCCGGTATATTCGATCAGGCTGGCCGATAATTCAAAAAAAGCAGTAAGAGTGGAACCGGAGATAGATATGCGTAACGGATACCCTAAGTATTTTATCATAAAGTGCTCGCGCCAGGAAGGACAGCCCCAGCTGTGGTCGCCAATTATTTCCAGACTTGCAGAAATGTACCTGAACAGGGCAGAGGCAAATGTTAAGCTGGGCTTTAACGATGCGGCACTGACCGATCTTAACCTGATACGCAAAAGGGCAGGGATTCCTGATCAAGGGCTTTATACACTCCAAAATCTGCCATCGGGCCAATCCTTACTAGACGTTGTACTGGATGAGCGGCGCCTGGAGCTGGCCTGGGAAGGACACCGTAAGTTTGACATCTTCAGGAACAAAAGAAACCTGGACCACAATTTCCCGGGTGTTCATTTAACTGGAAACGGGGCAATCAGGGATGTATCATGGCAGAGCAACGCAATTGTAGAATATATCCCTGAATCTCAAATACTGGTACATAAGGGACTTCAGCAAAACCCATAACATCAACGGGTTAAAAATGCCGGAAATGCTACCAACATTTCCGGCTAAATACCTGGGACAACGAAAACAAATTTTGTGAAATCAATTTTATTAAACCCCAAGCGGTATCAAATATAGCAATAATCTATGTTCAATAAAGCTGAAGGGAATATCGTTTACAATATTTAAAAACCAATCTAAATCTGATGAAAGAAAATTTATTAAAGGAGAACAGGAGAACATTTCTCAAAGGAGGGCTTG
>Ga0210409_10004800_pt1 | contig 14425 bp, 14 predicted proteins | sample IncBWH17MmetaG_FD_161649 | JGI IMG/M metagenome (GOLD analysis project Ga0210409, IMG submission 161649) | Forest soil microbial communities from Barre Woods Harvard Forest LTER site, Petersham, Massachusetts, United States - Inc-BW-H-17-M | ecosystem: Environmental > Terrestrial > Soil >... | reverse complement strand
TGAAAGGATAGACTCGGGACCGCACGACTCCCATCCCGCGATGTAGTTAAAAAGCGCGCCGTTTTGGTGCAATGCAGCGTTGTCTGACCGGAGGCAATCATGGTGAAGCACACGGGCCTGCTTGCTCTCTTATTTCTACTGTGTTGCTCCAGTGCTGTTGCCCAGAGCGCAGGGCCTTGCGGGGTTCAAAGCAGCAAGCTAATTTGCGTGGCCGCGCAGGAGTACGGCGTGGGCAACACCACCGCTGCATTTGGATTCGGGTCTGTGCTACAGGACTATCAACTCTCTCCAAACGCACCGCCAAATGTGAGGGGAGACTTCCATCCGCAGCACTTCGTAAGTGATTTCGGTAGCACGTTACAGCCTCTATCCGCCGCGATCGGGCGGCAATCCAATTTGCTGCCTTTAGCTTCGCCCTCCTCCGGCATCATCTTGGTCTATGATCCTAGCCTGAAAACACTTGTTGCCGGCACGGACAGTCTGGGACCGATTCTCGGCGAGCGCGCGGAAACAGTGGGGCGGCATCGGCTATTCGTGGGGTTCAGCTACCAGTTTTTTAATTTCGACAAACTCGACGGGGTTAGACTGAATAACTTTCCGAACGTGCTCACACATACTGACGATGCGAATGACAACTCGACTCCCACAGCTCCTATCACGTGTTCAACAACCGTTCACTCCATTGGAGGCGTCCCCGTGAACAGTGCGGTTAACCTTGGCGGCTGTGGATTCGTGCGGGACCGCATTGATACGCAGAACACCATCAGCCTGAAAATCAACCAGTATACAACCTATGTGACTTTTGGATTTACCAAGCGTATCGATATCTCTATGGTAATTCCAATCGAAACTGTCCGAATGTCGCTGTACTCGCAAGATACGATCGTTCCTGGCTCGGATGGGACAAACACTCCTACACCTGGTAGTACAAACTCTTATTTACTCAATCAGGTCACTAATCCTTCGAGCGGTCCCGGTACAACGGGAGCGCCCCATTTCTATCATCTTTTCAAAGGCTGTCCCAATACGAGTCCAGCAACGGGCGTGAGTGGCCTCGACCTCGCTTGCCTGAACCAGACATTCCCCGATTTTTCGTTCACCGGCAGTGGCAGCCAACCCAAGAACTCGGCGTCCGGCATTGGCGACGTCGTTGCTCGTGTGAAATGGAATTTCTGGGAAGGTGAGCATTTCGGCATCGCTGGCGGTATGGACGTGCGTTTTCCGACGGGCGATGCCGAGAACTATCTGGGTTCTGGGTCTTACGGGTTTAAGCCATTCGGAATTGTGTCTTATCGCGCTCGGGTTTCTCCTCACCTTTTCGTCGGTTATGAATGGAACACGGATTCTATTGCGGCGGGCACCTACACCACGTTGCCCAATTTTACCCAAGTGTTTCACAAGGGCAGTATCCCCAACGATTTCGTCTACATTGCCGGCGTAGACGCGTGGGTCACCAAATGGTTGACCGGCGATTTTGATATCGTGGGAAACCGGATTTTTGGCACCCAAGTCGTCAGCGTCACCCAGCAACAATTTCTTGGAAATTGTGGGTCGTGTGCTCTGGGTAGCACCACTCCGAACGTAACCTCGCCCAGTCTCGCAAACGCCTCGAACCAGTCGTACAACATTACGAACGCGTCCATGGGGGTGAAGATTCGGCCATTCGCCAACGTCTCGAAGCTGGTATTCACCGCCAATGTTCTGGTTCGATTGGATGACGGCGGACTGCGCGCCAAGCCGGCGCCGCTGGTCGGCGTGGGGTACACGTTCTAGCAACCTCTGGAGCGCGCTTTTACTCGTGGCGCGCCTCCGAGGAATGTTGTGTCGCATCCGGGAAAACATTTTCCAAAAGTGTGCAAGGAATTTTTGTGGGGCCTGCCAACGAACCAAGAGGGACCTCGGCAGCCGATGCAAGGGATTGAATCAAAGCGCTATCGGTAAGAACGACTGGGCTAAGTGTCCGTCATGCAACGCAACCGGTTGGGTTGGTGCGGCAATGCGGCGATTCTACGTCTTCGGACCTTCGGACACTTCGGCTTCGATGGCTGGCTTTGATTTTATTTGATTTTGCGGGCCATCCTGCGCGACATGCAAGTCGGTTTGCTGGGCTTGCTATGCCTTCTGCTGCCGGGTTCACTGCGGGCGGATACGGTTTACACGTACATCGGCAATCCAGATAGCTATTGTTCTGGTACGTATGCGTCTTCTGGAACCACGTGTGCGGGAACATACGCCCTCTCAATGACGTCTTTCTTAAAATCCTTAAAAAGAACCATCTTTGGAGCGCTGAGTCCGTCCTTCAGATTTTTCTGCCAGAGGGGGCCGGATAGTTTTCCTTGCGGACTCAGGGAGTATACGCAGAACATGTCCACATTTGCACCGACATCCGCTGCGGCGACAAGGCCGGCCTCGGGCTTTTGCGTTGGTGATGCCTGGCTAGATGGCGGAATCCCATTACCTGCGTGACCCCCGCTGTAGGCATTCACCTCGCGGCCTTTCCGAACGAACACAACCAGGTCTGCTTCACTCCGGCGAATCGTCAGTATGTAATAACCCCATTTCTGTACAGCGTGCTGGACGTTTTCCACCGTTTCCCGATCCTCGGGAGTGACACGTGGATCGCGGACCGAGCCTGGGCTGTCTGGCCCGTCGAAGGCTTCGACGAAGACGAATGTCGCCGACGCAAGAATCGCGAGCGGCTCAGGCTTATTGGAATGCTGGCCAGATTGGGCGCCGGAAAGGGAAAGGCAAATCAGCATGACGAGACCCGGAAACACAAAATAACGCATATTCCCTCCTCGATGAAAAGGGCATGTGACAATTCACCCAAGACCTAACATATGTCTTTTGACTTTAATCTGGTCCAGATATTCGGCGTGCGCTTTGACAAACCACGGCCGACTTGCCACCGCGGATTCCATTTCTTGACAGAGAGAGCACAGCACAGCGCTTATGCGGAAGTAAGACAAACTTCCGACCAGAACAGTCTTGCCTTTTTGCCTTATCACGCCCACACCTGCTGGCATTTTGCCCGTCCCCGGCCACCCACATTGTGAACAGCACACGGGTATCTCTGGGGCTACGTTCTGTTTCTCGAGGCTAGGCGGAGCCTCTTTCATGTATCCCTTATGTCAAAGCTGAGCAGATACTCGAATAGAACGCTGGTTGGGATTCTGTTTCCACTAAGTACTGTATTTTTCTGGACCTTTACATTGGGATGGGGTGGTACTCGTGATGGGGAACCGTCACGCCCACTCTTAAGAGCAAACCATAGAGCAGCCCACCATTGCACCCATCCAAGATTTGCGCATGGGCATTCAATTCGTGACATCAACCGTTCGTGCCCTCTGATTTCCCATGAGGATGTTCAAACAGCAGTGTAATTTTGTAAGAGGCTTGAACAGATTCGACAATTGGTTCGAAAAAGATCATGGATGATTTTGCGAATGAGCAATTAGGGTTGGGCAGGTTACGCAACCTCTATGGTTACTCGAGGGACGTTTCAAGGGGAGGACGCCATGGAAGATAAGCGGCTCGCGGCGATAGGTCCGAATCCCTCGGGGCGGTGCATGTGCGGGTGTGGGCGAAAGACTGCTGGACGTTTTCCACCGCTTCCCGATCCTCGGGAGTGACACGTGGATCACGGACCGAGCCTGGGTTGTCTGGCCCGTCGAAGGCTTCGACGAAGACGAATGTCGCCGACGCAAGAATCGCGAGTGGTTCAGGCTTATTGGAATGCTGGCCAGATTGGGCGCCGGAAAGGGAAAGGCAAATCAACATGACGAGACCCGGAAAACAAAATAACGCATATTCCCTCCTCGATGAAAAAGGGCAGCAAGCGGATACCTGGGTGTGCGGGGTGACCCTAGAGTTGCGGGGATTAACAGGATATTACAGTGACGATCATGAAAGCCCACCTTGGCCCGATGGACACATCCAAGGAGGTACGGATGTTTAGTACTGATGCGCTAGGGTATGTGCCGACTCCCCCGGCTCACCGACCTAGCTCTCGATTAAAACGAGGTTAGCGGACAACTGGATTCCACGGTCATTCCTTCGAAGTAGCGGAGTCCGGCTCGGAATCGTCCCACCGGATTGGATGGCGTACACCCTGCTCATTCGTTAGGGTTTGTTAGAGTTTGTTTTCTCCGCTGGCTGCGGGTCATTGATTACGACATCCCCCGGTTTCACCATGATCACCTTGCAGGCCTTGTATGCGTTGCCGTCCCCAACCAGTGATTCCTCGGCGTCAAGAGCCGCATCTTTGTCAACGCGGCGGCATTGCTGCTGCGGGACGAGTTTCTCTTTTTGTTCTTTCAATGCTCTATGCTGCGCAAACGCTGTTGGCGCGGACGCCACACTTACGATGAATATACCCACGACTAGCGATACTTTCATGTTTTTACCTTCCGTCTACGCCCGGATTCCCTCGTCCTCAGGTTAGGTTCCGCAGGCGCGAGGCGGAATAGGCCGTAGGTACTCTTTTCCCGGAACTTCCGTTTGATTGTCTGATATTCAGATGAGTTGACGGTTCAAGGCGGACTGATGATAACCCGAGACCAAGCCCAGTCGATGGTGACAATGCTTGACGCCGGGTGGACACTGGCCGCAATCGGCTGCTTATTTCGGCGTCGATCTAAAGGAAGTCGAACAGGCAATCGTGAATCAAGTGAAGTCAGAACGAAATCAGGGTAATGACCAACGTCGAGGCGAATGAGAATCGCATTAGGGCGAGAGCAATCTCCCTTCGATCTTGGAGAATATGCCTTATGCCTGCGCAACCCTCGCTCGACCCAGCCACCTTGTCCCGCGCCCAAGGATGTCTGCTCGGTCAGTTCACGGACATCGGCTGGCTGCGAATACTAGACGGTCGCCCTATTGATCTCACGGCGACGGAAGCGCGGAAGCAGGCCGAGCTGCCGCATCATTCCAACACCGTCCCGGTTCGCAAAGTGCTCTGTTATCTTGCCATCAAGCACCTGGTACATATGGATGTGTTGGACCTCGAAGGAGCGCCCGGTGGGCTGCACGCCGACCAGCATTCCGCCATCGACCGGGAAGCCAGACGTGCCGAGGTGGGTGCCGCTGTAGGGTGCAGCGCACCACGAGCCACTCGCCCTCCGCGACAGAGTTCAGGATCGTCAGCCGCGCATCGGGGAAGTTGGTCCTGATCTCTCCCAGCACTTTCCTTACGCCAGCACGTCCTACCTGGCGGCCATGATTTCGGCAGTCCTCAGCGAAGCAGCTTGCTGCCGCGTCGAGGTCGCCGCGATTGAAAGCCTCGTGGAATTGGTTCGGCTATGCGCCGATTGGCATCGATAGTATCCAAGGAAGCCCCCTTTCGTCCCGACACCTGCCGAGTAGACCGCATCACGGTCTTGGCCGTGCTCCAACTTGCAGACAACGGCAGCCACACCTATCCTTCCTTCGCCTCTGAAGCCAACGCGGCAAGAATCAAGAAGTTGTCCATTAAACCTTGCCTTCCAACAGGCCACAGATTGCAGAAGCCCACTTGATTGCGTCGTATGTCAAATGTGTGTAAGCAGGCTTCTTGCCGTGCACATCGCCCAAAGTGCGTCGAATGACCTGCAAAGTATTCGCGGCGTGTTTCGTTGTCTCATGAAGCTCAGTGACTATCATCAAACCGTCGAATTCAGTTCTACTGTATTTTTTTGAACTCGGAATCCGTTGGTCATCAAAGAGTGTTGAAGCGGCGACCCGTCGTTAAAACTAACCCGCACCGGCGGTATCTTATTTCGAAACGAAGTGAAGAGCGATTGCTAAGCCACCAATATCCGACCGCAAAGAGCGCTCCGGCCACGAATCCAATTTGCGTACGAACTGTGGACGGCACCCAAAAGTCTCAGTTCAGAGCGGCAAGGATCGGGAAATTACTTTGGGGGCGTGCGAGGGGCACGCCATCGACGACCGAGCGCGGGAATGATCGCGCCACCCATATTGGCGAGGTTTGCGTCGGGGAACGGTGCGCGATCAGCGTGGGGGTTCAGAGAACCAAAGCACGCTTTTAGGAAGCGCCCGACTGCATCAAGCTTCTCACGGAAGCTGAAGTGGAGCGAGCGGCCATTAGCGCGAACCACCATTAGGGTGACGTCGTCGGCAGCGAGATTTTCTGGGAAACGCTCGGCGATTTCCTGGAGAAGTAAACCGATGAGTTTCTCCGCAGGGATGTCGCCGAGCAGATTGACGATGCGTAGCAAGCCTTCTTCGCCAAGCATCTCGCCATCAGCGTCGCAGGATTCAATGAGCGCGTCGGTGTAACTCACGAAGCAGTCGCCGGGGTCCAGTTCGACGTCGAGATGCTCGTAATCGGCTAGCTGAAAGATGCCGAGAGGAATGTTGAGTGGTCCCTTCTTTTCGGGATTGTCGTGGTGGCCGAGGAAGGACCAACGGCCATCGAGGGCTCGAAAGAGAAGTGGGCGAGGATGGCCAGCATTGCAAAGTGTGAGCCGCCGGCTGGGCGCGAAAAAGGTGGTGACGACCGCGGTGGAGAAGGTCCCCTGGCGGGAGAGCGAGGTGAACTGCTCATTTAGGAGGCGGACGAATTCTTTCTGATCGAGGCGATTCACAAAGCGGCGCATTAGGGTGCGCAGGTCGGCTGCCGTGGAAGCAACGGATTTGCCGTGGCCGGAAACATCGGCGAGGAGCAGGCGACTGATGCGACCGGAAGCGCAGCTAGAGACATAGTAGACATCGCCGCCATGCTGAGCTTGGTGAAACGGCTTGCTATAGACCCAGACATCGAGACCGGGCAGTTCGACTCCACTGGACGTGAGCTGGCTACCTCCCCAGACCTCCATGCATTGCATGTGCCGTGTCGGGGGATCCGTCATAGAAGCATTATAACGGCTCAGAGGGAATTGAACTGATTCACTGTCTCTCTCTTCAGGAGTCTTGGAGCTGCGGGCATCGCGGTAGGTCCGTACTCAGCAAACCGGGCTGCGGTTGCAGATCCGCTTCCTCGCAAGCCATCTGACTGGCAGCCCTCGTCACCGGTTGTACCCCTCCGGTATGGGCATTTGGTGACTGCTGGGCCATGAAGACAACATTTTCAGAGTGCCTTGGAGCCTTCTGGTGAAGTGGATGGCATGATTCGAGGACTGTGCCCCATTTTGTGCCCCACCTGCATCAAAATCCGTCGCACTTGGTAGTAATGGGAAAGGAAAACAAATCACCTGTACCAGCGCGGAAAATCAACACCATAGCAAACTATCGCACTCAGTAGGAAAGATGTACGCCGCAACTGTTAACCGAAGGGTTGAAGGAAGAGCGCACGACGGCGTAGCCCCAAAAACGAGCACTTTCGGTCCAACGTCAGTCCAATTCAAGAGGTTGGTTGCACCGAGCGGTTCCGCGTAAGCGACACCAGACGCGGCACTTATGTGATTTAACCTGCTTACTTGCAAAGCAGGTGCTCTCCCAGCTGAGCTACACGCCCACAGAAAGAACTACACTCATTCTAAAGCACTTTCCAGTTTTCTGCCCGTTTCTATTCATCTCTTTCGACCTCGACCGTGCATTTACCGTGCACTTATTCGCTTACCGTGCTCATTGGACCGTGACCGTGCACATTCCTTCGGCAATCGCTTGGGCCATTTCGCCTGCGTGGCGGTTAAGCTTCTCCAGAACGTCGCGCTTCATCTGCAGCTTCATCTGAGAGTACTTCTTGAGGACTTGCGCGTCACCCTGGCGCAGCATCTGAGTCACCCATTCGTCCGCTACTCCTCCTGCACTCAGCCGGGTGGCATAGGTGGATCGAAGGTCGTAGATTCGGAAGTAGGGGATCTTTGCCCGCCGAAGCGTTTTGGACCAAACCTTCTTGAAAGTGGTTTGGTGTCCCTTCTTATTCCGATCACTCGGAAACAAAAAGGGACTCTGCTCTGCAATTGCGATTTGCCGCCGAAAGGCTTCGAGCGCCAGTGGAGTCATGGGAACTTCGGCAGTGCCGTTGGGAGTCTTTGAGTCTGGAATCCAGACGATCGCGTTTGAAAGGTCCACTTGGTCCTTTCGCATCGGAGCCAGTTCCTTATACACTCGCAACCCCGTCTCGGTAATGATCCGCACAACATTGCGCAGATATTCCGGGCCGTGAGCTTCAATCCTCTCCTGCTCCGACCAAGGAACGTAGTGCGGTCGGAACAGCCCTTTCACCGCGACCGGAAATTCCACCCCTGCACAGGGGTTTGCTGCGAGCAACTTTTGCGGACTGCTATGTTCAACATACGCCTGAGCACCCGAAACTCCTGGTGGACTGTGGACGATTTGAGAGCTCCCTTTTCCCGGTAACCACCGTTGAATTTGACGCGAACTCGCTGTTCCAGACGGTCGCGAAGGTACTGCTCGATCGCGTCCGCTGTGAGCTCCATCAGTTTTCTGCCGGCGAAGGCAGCTTTCAGATGGGTCAGGCAGCGTAGATTCGCCTCATGGGTCTTGGCGGCACGTATGGGCGGCTTCGAATAGTTCTTCAAAAACGAATCCGTCCACTCTCCGAAACTTAGGGCTAGCTTTAGGGCCGCCTGAAACCCGGGAGCAGAGTTGCTTTGCGAAATGACTATTTCCCATTTATTCACATCCGCGCCACACCCTTCGGCGTGCGCCGCCGCGGCCAGAATCTCTGCGACCGGATCTAGCGCAAAACGAAGCTGGGAATCGAGGCCGCCTGACCTTTCTAAAAGCACGCCATTCATTCTCAGCCGCACCGTAGGGTCGCAGGATGCAGTTACTGTCTCACCCGCCGCTCTCAACACCGCAATTGCATCGTTCCTAGAACCTAGAGAACTCCTTGGGAATGTAATCCACCCCAACCGCAACTTTTCCCAGAAGTTTCGCCACTTTAAGCATCCTGTCGCCATCGAGGAAATGCTGGGCCGAAGGGTCCTCTGGGTTTACTCCCCGGAGATGGCGGAAGTAGACGTCGGGCAATGAGAGAGGTAAGTCATCAAGTCTTTTGCCACCGCGCAGAAGCCGGACCGCCTGTTCAACGAAGAGTCGCACGGGAAGGGGCACCAGGGGGACATCCTGGTCGCCTTTCTCAGTATGTAAGCGAATCAGCCCCGCCAGACTTTCTGCAAGTTTGAGTTGTTCCTGTATGCTTGAGAAGGGCTGCGAGGCAACCTACTCAGGACGGGGAATCCTAAGAAAGCATGGGCGAAATAACAATTCGCCAGCCGCAGGCGACATAGAATCGTTAGGAAATCTCAAAAAACGAGATTGGCTTGCGGTAGAGTTTAGCTAGGTATTGCAGTTCGACAAAATCAATCCTGCGCTCTCCCGACTCAAATTTTGAAACGAAGGACTGTGGTTTGGAGAGCTTGCGAGCCACTTGGGCTTGTGTTAGCCCGGCAGCTTTCCGAGCCTGCTTCAAGGTGTTGAGCAGTGCCCGATAGTGCCTGCGGTTTTCCCCACTCTTCAGAAGCACACCTCGCGGATGGTTTACACTCCCCCGTTACAATTCCGCGGGTCGGTATCCCCAAACGGGATATTGCCCTTCTCACGAGCAGAATTCGGCCAATTGGTATGACTCGAACAGCTGTCCCCGGGAGCTGAAGAAGTTTCAATGTTCACTATCGCGAATGCTGTGGGAAACGGCCGACAAGTCGGTTCATCTGCTGCCCCCTCTTTCCGCACGCATGATCACTGCCAATCTCGTCATGCTGAACCGAAACGACTTAACAGCACTGCGAACTGGACATGCTGCAAATAATTGCCGCAATTGGTCACAGTATTTCACGGTTTAGTGCTGTGGCTTGCCAGAATCAAGTGCGCATTTGAAATGAATGGGGAACGAGGAGGTCACATGGATGAAATTCAGGTGTCCGTGGCGCGCCGCCGCAACCCACTCCGTCGTGATAAATTGCACGATTGTCGAAAATACTGAGTGTCGCGATGGCTTGTCGCGTTAGCGTTGTCTTTGTCGAACGTGTACTTCATGCTGATGTCTTCAATCGGCTTTTTGCATCACTCCGTTCACTTCTGGCTTATGTCTAGTTTTTCATCAGAATCCCCACGCACATTTTTTCCTTCCGGCTGACATTTCCCGGTGCTAACCTCCTCCGTCTATCCCGATGAGGCTGCTTTTAGAGCCGAGACCCGCCACTCGCTTGAGGAAGTGCAGAAGCCGCGTCAGAAGTTTTGCAGCCGTTACGGAGGTGCCGAAGTGAAAACTAAACCAACCCCATTGGCGCTCGCCGCAATTTTAGGTTTGCTGTCCGGGCCTGCCACCACCGCGCAAGATGTCCAGAAAAACGTAGTGTACGTGTGCAACGGCGAGCGCTTGGTGATCGATTCCTGCAACATGCGCGATCTTTCGGACACTTCCACCTGCATGGTCGGGCATCCCGACACGATTCTCCCCAACGGCCTGATGAAGTACACCACAGAAACGCGTGGCGCACTGAAGAAACTTCTTCCCAGCTGCAAGCAACCTACCGCCGATCAAGTCGCACGCGCAAAAGCCTTCGAGAAAAAGCAGAACGACCTCTACGAGGCGAACGTAAAGAAAGCCAACGAAGAAAACGATGCGATTGAGGCTCGCGCGCAACAGGTCATGACCGGCAAGAAGCCGCAAACGCCAGACGAGCGGACCATGGCGAGGTGCATAAGCTCCGGAAGGCTTCCCGCGAGCTGCACCGGCAATGCGCTGCTCGGCGCATTTAGCCAGATGCTCACTTCAGTCCTCCCCACGGACCCGAATCAGGCTGCTACTTCAGGCGACCTTGCAGGACCGAAGATGGCTGGTGTTTTCCAGGGAGCAGGGAACTGGCGGCTCGAGTTCCTTGATCAAGGTGTCCTGGTCAATTGCTCCGTTCTCGCTCCCGATCAGCATTTCTATAAGCTCGACTTAAAAGCCGGCCATTCCACCATCACGATCGACACCACCCCACGGCCCCTTGTTCTGACCCTCAAGTCGGATGGCACCATCGCCGGTCCGGGCCCTGTCATCATCGACGGGGTCATCGTGTCAGGTTCCTCGGGCGGCGGTTCAACCCCAGGCCACATGGAGACGACCACGACCGCGCAGGAGCACACTGTCTCTCGCGACCCAGGAGTCAGCGACCAAAACCTCTCCTTGCATCCCAACACCCTCACCGGAACCGAAACGACTTATTCGACGACCTCCACATACGTTCCCGGCACTACAACCGCTCCTCATGCCAATTTCGCACCCAAGCGCGTGAGCTGCCCGGCGCTGAACCTTTCCTCCAAAGGTGCCAGCGTAGGAGCAGAGACAATGCAAACCGACCTCCTAAAGACCATGTTTGGCGGCGACAAAGGTCCACCGACGCCGCCCGGCATCCGCATGCACGGCATCTACGCAGCCCCGACTGGCTTCAGCGTCCAGTTCTTCCCCGAATCCGTAATTCTCGGGTGCGGACCCGATGCCGCCCGCGCTTATCCGTACGCGGTGGTCGCAGGGGGACCAAAGACGTCCATCCAAATTGGCGCGCCGGATCATCCGCTGACGCTCTACTTCAATCCCGATGGTTCGCTCGATCCCGGCGGCTCCGGTCCCTATCAAGTGCACGGGCGGATCATCACCGGCCAGGACAACAACGACAATATGACCTTCGCTCCGCTTGAGCAGACCTGCAATCTTGGCCCGCTCACTCCCAGCAAATCGATCCCATCCACCGGCGGTACGGCAACCACAATTACGGCGGGCGTTGGAGCTCGTGGAGCGGGCGCAGCGAATGGTGCCGGAACCATCTCAACCGTGGCTGCGCCGCTCGGAAACGCTACGCTCTCCGTTGTCTCTGGACTCCCCGCGCAGCCGGGTACTCCGAATCCGCTCGCCGGTCGGCCTTACTTACTTCTGCGAGACAGCTACGCAAATACGCTGGCAAAAGCTGGCGTCACTGTGCCGGCAGGAGTCTCACCGTATAAATATGTAGCCACCTCGTGTGCCAACCGGTCACCGGATTGTCAAAGGATGATGGACGCCGTCAAGGCAGCGGCGATCTCCGCTATCCGCGCCGACGCCAACGGCGCCGGAACTCTTCCCGGCGTTCCTCCTGGAACTTACTACCTCATGATCTCTACTATCTACAACAAGAAGCCGCTGGTGTGGGGACAAGCCCTGCAATTGAAAGCCGGCCCAAATTCAGTAACTCTCGATCAACAGAGTGCAACCCCGTTAGACTGACGCGAACTCTTGCGCCAAACGCCGAGAGAAGGAAAGTCGATGAGCAACCCCAGAGGAACGCAGGAAATGGGAACTAAAGCGACTGGCCTACTTGCAGGCGCGATTTTTCTTCTCGGTGGGTGCCATTCCTCGGAGCCAAGGAGTGCTTCTCCAGTCACCGACGCTTGTGATGTTCTCACTCCAGGTGAGGTCAGTTCCTTGATTGGGGTACCAATCGCGGCGGGTAAGCACATCCCCGCATCGAGCACTGTTATGTGCGCGTGGTCCGAAAATGGCGCCTCCGGTGAGAGTGCCACGAAAGTCGTGCTCAATTTTGCGACGCTGCCCTATTTCGACAAAGAAAAAGCGGCCACTGGCAATGTCGTTGTGACTCCGGTGAGCGGTGTAGGCGACGATGCCTTCTTCGTAACAAGCGAGTTCGGCACTAGCTTATTCGTGCGAAAGGGAAATACCGCAATCGGCTTTTCGGTGCGCGAAAGAAGCCTCCCGGCAGATAAGGTCATGGCGCAAGAGAGGGCCCTCGGAGTGAAGGCCGCAGCTCGCCTGTAACTGTCCGCCGGGTGGCCCAATCCTTTTGCTTCCCTCCTACCACCTAACCCGTCAACGAAGACGGACCTGATGCCCGCATTCGAATCGGGCGCATGGCGCGACGGACTCTGCGGAATCTGAAACATCGTTTGCGGTTCCGAAAATGCGACACGAAATTCCGGGACACTACACTCGCATCCTGGTGGATTAGCAAGGCGAGAATCTTACCTTTCAAAAAAAATATGCGCGATACGCCGTCAATAGATCGCCACGATCCAGCTTCGTAGCAGGATCTCCTCGCATTGTCGGTCGGCCCAGCAATCCTCAAAATATTGGTTGGCGAGTAGCATAGGGACCTACGCTCATTGCAAAGAACATTGCACACAACTAGCCAATTCATCAGCTACCAAGAGAATATCGACACCAGCAGTCCGCTCGGGCAGGCCCTTTTTACCATCGTGTCAGCCGTCGCCAGCTTGAGCGCGATCTGATACGGGAACGGGTGAGCGCGGGGATTCGCAATGCGCGAGCGAATGGCAAGAAGCTGGGTCGCCCAATGCGGGCCGTGGACCGAGGCCGGATTCTGGAGTTGAAGGCGCACAGACTCAGCCTGCGACAAATCGCTAAAAAGCTGGGGGTTGGCTATGGGACTGTCCGCACAAGGTTCCTGACCTCGCATTAGATTTAACCTGAGAAGAACGCACGACCCTCTCTCGGAGCCTGCCATCATTCCAGGCATTGCGGACAAACCCGCCGCTCGGGTGCTATGATGCCCACCTTGCTTGCAGGTGCACCCTGAGTTCAAATATCGAGGAGACAAAATATGCCTAAGGTAATGGTCACAGCGCAGGTTCAAGACCCGGTGAAATGGGAAAAGGGCTTCCGGACGCACGGCGACCTGTTCCGAGGTTATACTCTCCGCGCACCGATCCATTTTACGATTGCTGGGAATGAAGTTGCGATCTGCTTTGAGCCTGAGAACCTGGATACGTTTAGGCGATCTATGGAGTCGCAGGCGACGGCGGAAGCAATGGCCTTTGATGGCGTCAAGCGTGAAACCGTGAAGACGTTTGTCCTGGACAAGGAGATGAAGCTGTAGGACGGCGATCTTTAGTTCCAGGCGTTATTTCTTCAGGCCAGACTGCCAGTTCCGAGGCGCAGCAGGTGTCACAATCGCTGGTGCGCTTCTGCTTTATCTTTTGCGACCAGAGGTGAGGGCCGCGTTTGATGTCCGTAGCGCCACCGAGAGATGACCGCAAATTCTTCCGTCGAGTTCCTCATACGGCAGCAATCATCTTAGCCGGCCTCGTCTGGGCCTAAGTGCATTTCGGCAGACTTCCTGCAACCTCCGTGATCCTCTACGGAGTGAATCCGGTCGCCATTGCAGTCATTCTCCAAGCTCTCTGGGGATTAGGAAGGCGTTGGTGAGGACCGCGATACACAGGATTGTTGCCTGCCAAGAGCAACGTGTGCGACGATTTCTTCAACCCACAACTCAAGCCACAAAATGCGATGTCTTGTATGACTTGCGCTGCGTTTGGCAGTCCCCGCGTGTCTTGTAAGTTGTAAAACCTATTCACGCAGCGCTGTCACGGCAGCAGTCTAAGCGGTTGTGCGAATCGGTACCGGTAAACGCGCATCTCGTCAGTGCTTGCTTTCCTGACGAGATGCCGACTTGTCGGTACTGATCTTAGAAGGCGTATCGCCAAACTCTGACTATCCGTCGAAGAGAGACTC
>Ga0210409_10004799_pt1 | contig 14430 bp, 11 predicted proteins | sample IncBWH17MmetaG_FD_161649 | JGI IMG/M metagenome (GOLD analysis project Ga0210409, IMG submission 161649) | Forest soil microbial communities from Barre Woods Harvard Forest LTER site, Petersham, Massachusetts, United States - Inc-BW-H-17-M | ecosystem: Environmental > Terrestrial > Soil >... | reverse complement strand
TAGGTTGCATGAGGAGCCTCCTTGGTGTTTCTGAATCAGCGTGGCGCTGAGTTCAGCTTTTCTACACCAAGCGCTCCTCCTCGACCTATACATTCAAACTTACCAGGAGTTAGGGGCCGCTTTCGTGTCAGCTCTGATATGCACTACTCTATTTGCCTGTGAAACGTCCCGCCTATCTCATCATTGGCAGCATCGTCTTGGCCGGGTCCCTTTGGCTTGCGTGGGCGATTTTCCGAGACAATCAGCTACGAAACGGTTTCGACAAAATCAAAATTGGTGCCACAGAGCAGCAGGTCTTGCAGAACCTTGGCCGACCAAAACGGGTTGAGAGATGCGGAGAGTTTTTTGGGCCGCTTCCGAAGGACGAGGCCGAGGGCTGCACCATAGAATACTTCTACGCTTCGCCTTTTGCGCCACTGCTTCCGGAATACTTCGTTTTTAGATTTAACGCGAACAATCGTGTGACGAGCAAATCCCCTTACTCATCGCCATAACTTGAGGTGGGCACTGTCCGGTAATCCGACTTACCGGGACCTAGGCAACTTCTCGCACACAGAATAGAATCCGACCAATTCGGAACCGGGTCTCGAATCCCCAATTCAAGGTAAAATCTGCTCAAGGAGCAGAGTCACCGTGGCAACGCGCTATCAGCTCTGGATTGCATTTTCGGCGTGCTTTCTTGTGGTGATAGGGGCCTTCTTCTACTCTAAAATTCGGTCGCATGCACAAACTGGAAACACATCGCCACTCGCCGATGTAAGGACCCAACCCAACCCAAACCAACTCCTTGGCAGTCGACTAGCGTCGCTGTCCGCCTCAAGCGGCGGAAAGCCAATTGATTGTGGCAGTACAACCATGAACAGACCAGAGGGCAAGGTAGCAGTTTGTGCCAAGGCTGCATTTGAGGACCGTAAACCCTTCTACATCTCGTACTCCGGTACACCATTCGCGTTTTTTAAATTCGCCTACGGGATGGCTGGTGACGCTGTCGGGAACATTTATGAAGTTGAATACGATTCGAGGGGGCTCCTTCGCTTCGGCCTAGGAAAGAAGTCGCAGGTTTATGACGACAATCGCATAAAAGTAACGACTTGCGTGAAGCCCGTGCGCCTGGCGAGCACCCAAGAAGGCTTGCTTGCGTGCATAATCCCGGTGAACGAGCAGGAATCACAACTTGTGGCTAGGCAGGCACCGATTGAGACCACCGTATGCGCCATTCTTGAACATCCCTCTACGTTCAATAACAAGATGGTGCGGATTCATGGATACGCTACCGGGAATTTTGAGTACTCGGAGTTGGGCGCGGACGGGTGTTCCCGCTCACTTTGGTTTGTGTACGGAGATGGAGAAGGCCCTCCGGATTTGGCGGCATTCGTTAGCGGGGGAGCGAGGTCAGGCTCGGAAGATGCTGAGGGGAAACTGATACTACCGGTTCCAGTGAAACTGGTTCAGGACTCTAATTTCCAGAGACTTCAGAAATTGATGAGAGCCCGGACTAAATTGGACGAGCGTAATTTGAAAGAGGATGTTGGTACGCTGACGTTTTATCGTGTCGCGGCAACCTTCACTGGAAGAATTGATGCAGTGTCGGAAGATGTACACGCGTTCCATTTGAAACGAACGGATACGGACCGCGCTGATTTTCTGGGTTTTGGTCAGATGGAACTTTTTGACGCCCAATTTGTTCTTCAGTCTGTCGGGAACGATGCCGTCCTTGAGAAATTCCCCCAAAATCGGAGCCCCGAGCATGGTAAGCAGCCTAAGTCCTGATTAACGCGCAAACCGGACATGTGGATACCAGTACCCAATTTACCGGTAGGCCGACTAATCGGGAGTTGAATCGCGGGCAAATGAATCGTCGACATCAGTTTGCGAGAGTGGCGAATCCCTTGTCATTTAAATTGAACGAAATCGAGTTGCTCGCTAAAGACTTCTCCTCGTGCACTCCTCCGCCGTATCCGAACACAACCTGATACTCCCCCGGTGGAACGTGAAAAGTAATTCTGCATTTCATTGACTGACCAGGACCGACTTGGAGTCGTTCAGTCCGATGGGTTTTCAAGTCGACTGTGTATGACCACGAATGACTTAATCCGTTGACGGTGCTTTGTCGCACCCCGTGGCGTACTAAGTCACTGCGCGTAATCACAGCTATCGAGCCGCCGTCAGAAGGCAAAAACGGAGATTTATCGTCGACGGGTGCTAACAGAGCGGGAGCGACCTGTTCAGGGTCGATGCTGGCTAACGCGCCCCCCGTGTTTCGGATTTCAAGCAGAAATGTCGGTAAGCCTTCCGGGCCAAAGTCGCTGGTCGTCATCATCTCCAATCCATCCAGGGTGGCCCAACGATGGCTGTCCGGTGCCAGACCAATTATTTTGTATTTCCGAATGAGTGCATCACCAGGATTCATAGGCTGGAAAACGTCGACCGCATCGACCTGCATGGCCTTGCCTGCGTAGGGGCGAAGCTCATTTTTCGCGCTCGCGGCAATGTAAGTGATATAGGGTCCGCTGAGCAAAAAGCAGGTGTCCCATCGGTCAAACACTACGACACCGCTGTATTTGCCAGGGCCGCGAAGGCCTGCGTTCGCCAGTAAGGCAAATCCAATGGTAAACAGTATCAGTCTCGCGCAAGGTAGCAGAACTGGCTTCCCAAAGCGGGCGCTTTTCATATTGTTTGCCATTCTCAACTACTCCGTCCCCATTTTATTACTTCTTTTCGAAGCGTCCCAAGTCCTGATTAACGCCGTTACCGGAGAAGTGGGTACTAGGGCTGGACAACCGAATTATCCGTGAACCGGTAAGGGACCTAGTTTTAGTCCTTCGCGCAAGCCTTTGCGGTTTTACACTTGAAAGTAGCGTTCACACACCACCACGACGCCTCAACTTTGCTCTCTGAGCAGCGGGATCCGCGATCTGTTTGAGTCTGCCTTCCCAGTCCCACATGAAACCCATACGCTGAAACCCTTCCCACAAATACGTGGATTGCCAAGATTTCAGTCCATAAAGGAAATCTCCATAGATTTCCAGCCGTTTTGATTTGTCCAGACCAGAGAACGCTTGGTTTACGATTTTGGGATCGAAAACCAAGTACGAGGGAAAGTCTGATCCAGCGGAAAGCAGGTCATAGATGCGCTCAGCCATCGGAACGGTCGCGTGAAGATCCTGAGAGTAAAGATCAGGCAGGTAGTGAAAACGGACTCCTGAGCCAAGATACTGCTGTAACCAGGTGCCGAACTTTGGGTCTTGTTGGGAGTTTGTCCCAAGGAAGGAATTGAACTCAAGAAGAAATTCAAATTGGCACGAAGCATCCAAGAACTTAGAAGCACTATGAAAGTGCCTTCCCCACGAGCCTGAAATTCGATCTTTCCAGAAGAATTGAGCGCGGCCGTTTCTAAGTTCCGTCCCAATCGGCAAATTTATGAACGGCCAAAGAACAACGGCAGTTTTATAAGTTTCAGAATAAAGGTCCGACGAAACGACCTTTACGAGTTTAGGTAGGATTGTCTCCAGGTACGGAAGGCGGCTGCGCAAAACCGTATAGATGGCCATAGCGCGAACGGCCAAGAAACAATCAAATGCGGGTCGCCAAGCATAGAACGCGACGTTGCCTGTACGATTTGAGCCACCCAGTCGATTTTTGAAATCGCCACATGTATTGAAGGTTTCGACGAAGAGATCGACTATGTTTATTATCCAATCGGTCCGTACGCTATTTTTTATTCCGAGTATCCCGCATTCGACAACGGAATCCAGCACAGGAGAAAAGCGGTTTTTATAGAAGTCGTTGAGTTTGTTAAGGAACCCTATTGGATTGGGGGCGTAGAAAGCCTCTTGGGGACCCTCAACAGCGTCCCAACCCTCCACGAGTGTTTCTCTGGCTAGCTCCACAAGCATCACGAACCTGGTCAGATCATCATTCGCGATCAACTGTGCGAAATAATTTGCCAAATCCTGGCGGGGACCAACGAGTAGTTCAGCATTTGGCAGAATGGGGGATACCAATGGAGCAGAAGACGGTTGAATCAGGTTCTCATCTAAGAAGTGTTTGAATCGTTTTCTCGCCCTATCTTCAGTTTCCACTTCCATACGTTCCCGATAAATCAGATCGAGTTGATCTCTGGTCGCCCTGATAGTGCCAGTATCTTTTTTGATCCAAACGTCTCCAAGGTCTAATCGGTTCTTGCCGTTTTCTGTTCGGCCCTCCTTGACGACCACAATTGGTCTCGGCTGGTCATGATTCAGTACCAAAATGACAAACACTTCTTTAGCATCAGTCTCGAGCGAAAAACTTTCAAACTGCGGCGTGGGATACAGGTATGCAGAAATGATCGCCGACAATTTAGCTCGGTCAAAATCGTCGGCATTTGATAGAGGATAAAACTTCTTTTCTTTGGGGTCGGCTCCGATCACGATGCATCGTTCGGTGGAGATTTCTGCATTCGCCACGGCTTGAATAAATTTGATGAAATCCAAGCGGTCATCAAGATGTTCGCGATCTACAAAAACCGTTCGCTTGAACTCGTACTGCGGTTGCTCCCCACCCTGTTTCACTAAAGCTTCAATCTCCCGTCGATATTTCTGAATGCGCTCTGAGAATTGGGGAGCCGACGGCTCTTGCTCGGGTACCGCCATAAAGTCTCTGCTCCTTCCGGTGGGTCTGCGCCGATACCGGAAAAGTGGCGAAAAATGGGCACTAGAAGTTTGTCCGGCTCCCAGTGACATTACTACAAACTCGCTGATAAATAATCCCAGCAAAAATAAGCGCAAAATGGGATGGATTCGTAAAAATTCAACAGCCAAGTTTACATTTTTATTTTTCCCACGGTGGCACGGTGTAGCTTATTTTTTCCCGCAGGATACTACCCCGTCAAACGTTTCGCCGGCTGGATCCGCGCCATGATTGAATGAGCATGCGAAGCCTGCGAAGCGGCAGCCTTTTGCTTGTCCTAACGAATGGAGGGATGCAGGCGCTTTTCTGCTGGTGCACTTCGCCGCGCTGGCGTTGAATCGTGCCGAACGTGCCAGCGCGATACGCGGAAGCGCGCAATAAGGTGGGCCGCCAGAAAGTTAGCTCAAGAGAGTAGGAATAGACGACCCAATTCCTTGGTTTGCCGCCAAATATGCAGGGACCACTCTACGAGCGCGCATAGCCTCCCGAGTCGCGGTAATCTGAACGGGGCTAATCAATAAAGATCTCGTCCTACGCCTCGGGAACCAGCACGGCTACCTGCTTACCCCCAATCGTTCCCGAGACGCTAAACGTACCGACCGGTCCTGGATTTTCCCAGAAGCCCACTATATGCAGGCTGCCGCCAGCGGTTCCTGGGCCGCTGAGGGTTAAGTCGGCCTCGATGGAATTGTCATATCCCCAGTTTAAAGTGCCATTGACGACGAGATCCGTAGCGAACGAGCAATTGGTAAGCGTAGTCGTCGAAAACCATGTAGCACCGAAGAAAACGGTTTGGAAAGTGCCGGCCCTTAGACCTACGCCTGTGCCCGAGCCGATTAAGCTGCGCTGCAAGGCATCGAAGGCAGTTGCCACGGCCACGCTTACGGTCTTGCGCTCTGCCGGACCGATCTGGTTGTTGCCGCTGGAGTCGATTTGCCCGGGCCGCGCATCCTGCACCAGGTATGGGAAGCGTCCCACCGCGGGCCACACGGTTTCAGGAGTACTCGCGCAACTGGTGTCTCCAGTCTGTAAGTTTTCAATGAATTGCGTGACTAGGTTGCGTGCGCATTGCGTCCAGCCGACCGTTTCATGCCCGGCCTCTGCGACGATAACGGCAGTGCTGTTCGGGAATAGCTCGGCCACCTCATTGGTCTCTTCGTACGGAACTCGGTTATCCAAGTCTCCATCCAATACCAGAGTTGGCGCGTGAGTAATGTGTGCGTGCGGCGGAATAATAGGCGAAGGCGGTGATGGCTTCTGCCACCAGAGGCACTGCTTGCCGTTTCCGCTGAACAAAATCCCGTTAGCGGCCGCTTTGGAGAAAGGCGCATAGTAGTCCAACGGAAGCTCCTCCACGGCTTCCTCGTATTGCTCTTTTCGTTCGGAAACGGTTTTAGCCCAATCCCAAGGTTCAATCGCGTCCATGCAACCATTCGCGTAGTAATCAGCGGCCGAGAGAAAAGTCGGGTCGCCGGAATCGCCCACTAACGTGAAGGAGCCTTCCGCGTCTAGCCGCAGCAGTGGCGCCGGGTCACCGTGCTCCAACGCCTTAGCCGCAGCGAGGATTTCACCGGTGTTGACAAAGGACCCCGCCGGATACGTGACAACGAAGTTGAGCAAGGCGTCTTCATCGATGCGCACGTGCACCGGATTGCCGCTGGCGTCGTGTGTGTCGCCCTCCACAGGGTGTTCCCGAATGTCTTCTACGAGGTCGGCAAGGGTTTCGTCCGAATCGGGATGGTCGGCAGAACACAGGGGGGAGCGCGAACAATCCAGCCGCACCATGCGCGGGTCAGCGTGAGTGCGGATGTGCAAGCGCAACAATTCGTCCATGCCCGGGGTGCTGAGCGGCGCATCCAGTACAACGGAACGGACATGCTCCCCGTAGCGAGCGGCATAGGCGGTCGCATCCGCGCCTCCGTAGGAGGCTCCGAAATAATCAATCAGGTCGTAACCCAGTGCGACGCGGACCGCTTCCACATCCTCGGCGATATCGCCAGTGGCATAGCGGCTGGCCGCAAGACCCAATTGCGAAGCGCAGTCGGTTTCAGACTTGGCGAATCCGGCGGTGCCGTGCTGCAATTCTTCACAGTCGACCGCGCCGGAAAGCCCGGTGCCGCGATTATCGATAAGAAGCAAATCGTGCACATCCAGATTCGGAGCGAACAAAAATTGGGAAAAGTCCCGTTCACCGTTGGTGGTTCCGCCCCCTGGACCACCAAAGTTCACAAGGATGGCGCTCTCCGCCGGTCCGCCAGCGGTATGCGGGTACAGCTCGAAGTAGATCTGGATTTGTGTGCCCTTCGGATGCTCCCGGTCCAGGGGCACCGAAACGTAACCGCACAGACTCGCGGTGGACTCGGGACAACTGGTTGGTGTCACGGCGGCACTTACTTTAAGCGCCGGCGCGGCCAGCAGACGCGGTGCTTGTGCCAGCAGCGGCGTGTGGGCAAACACCGGCATTCCCGGCTTATGTAGTATCGGCGGGAGGTCCGGCGCCTGGCGCGGCGGGGTTTGCGCCCGTACGAAGGTCACAGCGAAACACAGGATCACAAGCAATCTAACGGTAAACTTCATTGGTATCTCCTTCTTGCAGGCGCGTGCCCCGGGAACTGGACGCGACATCATCCGCGAAATGCTTTTTAACGAGCCGAATTACTCGAGACCAAGAGCTGCTGCACACGCAGGCGCGGGCTGATCGATACGTCGTGGTTGGCCTTTGGCGATAACGTACGTAACCATAAAGTGTGCATTATTAACGGTGTCCACATTTCGCACGTAATGAGTTTGCGTACTTTCGGTTAGAGAGTCCCCGGCGTTGTAGACGTGCTTCCTGCATTTCGAGTCATACCACTCAATCGATCCTGACACGACGCTGCTCAACAGAATTCCAGGGTGAGAGTGCCAGCCGGTGTGGCCGCCTGGGGCGTAGACCACATCCTGCACAACGAAGTTCGAGGGGCCACTCGTATAAAGTTCTGCCCTCCACTCATCGTCCCGGTCTTGGTCTCCGTCTTGGTCAGTAGTTGCCACGGTGGTTGGAGGCAAGGGAACGCGCACATGCAGTCTTACTTCATCGTTGATCGTGCCAGAGGACAAAATGGTGCCAACTAGCAGTCCAACGATGGGGGTTGCGTGGACAATGGTTGCGATTACGCATGTGATTGCAAGCGCAACAATCATCACTCGAGCTCTGACGGACATGGATGTTACCTCCTACAGGATTCGGACGTGGTTTTGTCTCCGGCATTGGCTTTCACCTGACAACCTTCCGGGCCTGCTGCTGAGGATTAGCATCTCATCGCAGATCTGAGTGGTTTTTGGTGTCCGCCGCCGTCGATATGCGCTGCAAGCTAGTTCCTCACTCGTTTTTTGTCATCCCCCAAATGGGTGAAATGTAAATTGCAACTTGCAGAGGCTTGAAGTACCATCCTTGGAACGTGGCGGGAAGATAATGGAGTTCCAAAGGATGAGCTCCTAGGAATATTGTGTTTCCCAAGCTGCGCGCGCTTTCCAATCTACTTGGCGGTCTCTACGACGCTGCCGCCGATCCCACTCTTTGGAATCCATTCCTTGAGCAGCTGGCTCTCAAGACTCGCTCTACGTCTGCCGCTTTATTGATTCACGATTTTGAACATGCCAGGTATTCGCTTTCCAGTTCCTGGCAGGTTCAGCCCGAATCCCAGCGGCTCTATCAAGAGCACTATCATGCGCTGGACATATGGGCGCAAAGAGGGCTGCCGCTTCCAGCCGGGTGGGTTTGTAGTTCCCAGTCGCTTTGCCCGCTTTCGGAGATGAAGAGTACGGAGATCTATAACGACTTCATGGTAGCAGCCGGTATCGAGCACGGGATGTTTGGAATGTTGGAAAACACCAAATCCCGGCTGGCTTCGATCAGCCTATATCGTGACCGGTTGCGTCCCGAGTTCACCACTTCCGACCTTGATATTCTTCAATTGCTGTCCCCACACATTCAGCGGGCATTCAAGCTGCACTTTCACTTTTCTGAGCTGAAATCCCGGTCAGAGAGCTTTGAAGACGCACTAGAGATTCTGCCTACAGGGGTCGTATTTTTCGATTGCAGAGCTGGAATCGTAATTATGAATCGCAATGCGAAGACGATGGCCGCCGAAAAGGATGGATTGGTTATGGCGCGCAACGGATTGCAAGCAGAACGGCAGGCAGAGTCTGACCTGCTGACGAAAGTTATTCGTGAGGCTTGCACGCTTTCCCGGTCGGAGGAGACACCGGCGGGTGGAACAGTCTTGGTTTCGCGGCGCGCGCGGCCACCGCTTCAGGTTCTCATCAGCCCGATTCGAAACTCGCCCATAAGCGCGCCCCGGTCGCTCGCTGCCGTTGCCTTCATCGCTGACCCTTTGCGGCCGCAGCACCGACGCACGAAGCGTTGCGAGGACTCTACGGTTTGACGCCAGCTGAATGTCGAGTAGCATTGCTGCTCGGTGATGGTCACGCCCCGCGACAAATCGCAAATATGATTGGTGTGACGGAGAACACGGTGCGATCACAGATTAAGAGCATTTTTTCCAAGACAGGAGTTAAGCGCCAAGGCGAACTAATCCGTCTGCTGATAAGTAATTCATCGCCCGCAATCCGATCGCAAGTCATCACCTAGTTCTCCGGTATCTAGTGCTTCATCTCGCCGCCACGTTCTTTTGCGCCTTCGGCCATGATTTTTTCGATTGTGTCCACTTCGCGCGGCAGCTTCTGGCTTAGCAGTTCGTATCCAGTCTCAGTCACCAGCACATCGTCCTCGATGCGCACGCCCAGATTTTCTTCGGGGATGTAAATCCCCGGCTCCACGGTCACCACCATTCCTGGGAGCAGCGGCTTGCAGTAGTCCAATCCTGGATCGTGCACATTCAGCCCAATCGGATGTCCCAGCCCGTGAATGAAATATTGCCCCAGCGGTTTCCCGTGCTGGTCCTTGCCATGCTTGTCGATGTATTCGTACGCGATCGCCTGCAAACTGTTCTTGTTACCTTTGCAGCCCATGATCGCGCCGGGCTTCAACGCCGCCAGCGCTGCATTCTGCGCCCCCAAAACAATTTCGTAAATTTCCCGTTGCCGCGGCGTGAATTTTCCGTTCGCGGGAATCGTACGGGTGATGTCCGCCGCGTACCCCGAATATTGCGCGCCAACATCCAGCACGATGATGTCTCCATCCTGAATCTTGCGGTCCAGTTTGTCGTAATGCAGCGCCGTGGAATTCGGCCCGGCTCCGACGATCGGCGCGTACGCTTCCGCCTCCGAACCGCCCATCGCGTGCACATAAACCATTTTTGCCGCGACTTGATATTCCCACAGGCCGGGATGCGTTATGCGCATGGCCGCGTCGTGCGCATCCAAAGACAAATCGATGGCTTCGCGCAGAAAAGCAATTTCGGTCGGCGACTTTATCACCCGCAAGTGCGCGATGTTCTCGCGTACGTCCTTGAAATTGGCCGCCGGAGCCGCCAGCTTCAACCAATCGAGCGTTTCCTTTTCGTGCGGATACCCGCCAAGCTCTTTGGTGTACGGCAAAATCGTATACATCGTGGGATAAAACTTCGCCAACTTCTCCACGTCGGCTCGTGCCTGACTCCGAGACTTCACCGAAGCAAATCCCGTCCTCGCGTCAATCCCAGGATCGGTGGACGACATTCGAACGCCGTTCCATTTTTCTTTGGCGGGTTCCTTGTCCGGCAGCAACAACATTTCGCGGGGGCCTGGCCAATCGTCCTTTTTCGCGGCGCTTCCGTCTGGCGGAAGAATCACCAGCACCGCGTCCTCTTCATTGTGCCCGGTTAAATAATAGAAATTTTCTTCCTGCGTGAAGACGTACGTTTGCCCTTCTTCTTCCTTGCCGGTGAAGCCGAAAAGTATGATTGGACCATCCAGGTTGGAGATGAGCTTCGCGCGCCGCTGTGCGTAAACCGAATTCGGCTCTCGCTCGCGCCGCTGCTGCGCGCTCACCAACTGCGGCAAAACAAACGACACCAAAATCGTGGCGAAGAAACCAACGCAAGCCATGCGACGAACTGCACACGCACAAACACGACAAGACCGACCACTCATCCAATCACCTCGCTGTCCTCAGGGCAAAGGACAAGCGGGGATTGTACCGTAATTGCTTATCACGAGCGACCCGCAGCCTCGCTTCCTTCTTTTGTAAGGATCGCTTTCCGAGGCGGTCCGCTCTTGGGTTTTCCGACTCTGTCATCCCGACCGCAGTGGAGGGATCGTGGCAAGATCTCAACCGCACCCCGATCGGTGAGACGAAATAGGCGTCAACGAGACGCGCGAGCGGTTCTACGCGGGAGGAAACACCGAATACAGAATCGCAATGTAGTGGCAACCGCTTCCAGCCATCACCAGCAGGTGCCAGATCACATGATGATGTGGAATCTTCTTGCACGCATAAAAGATAACGCCAATGGAATACGCGAACGCGCCCGCAAAGATCCACGCCAGCCCAATGGACGGAACGTGGACATACACTTGTTTCGCCGCGACAATGCCCAGCCAGCCCATTCCCAAATACATTGCGACGGAAAAAATCGGGAAACGGTCCGCAAACAACAGTTTAAACAGCACTCCGGACACGGCAATTCCCCAAATTACTCCGAACATCGGCCAACCCCAGCCGCCCCGCAGATTCACCAGCAGAAACGGCGTGTAGGTTCCAGCAATCAGCAGGTAAATCGCGCAATGGTCGAAGAGCAGGAAACCCTTTTTCCAACGCGGCGAGGAGACGCCGTGATAAAGCGTGGAAGCCGCGTACACGCAGATCAACGTCAGTCCATAGATCGCGCAGCTGATAATCTGCCATTTACCGCCGCGAATCAGCGTGACTGCCAGCAGCACCAAAAATCCAAGAATGCTGCAAAGCAATCCGAATCCGTGCGTGAGTGCATTGGGGAGTTCTTCTACCGTGATGTGTTTGGTAACCGCCCGGGCCCAGGAAACCATAGAGCACTAGAGTGCGCTATCGTACAGAGCGGCGCAACAAAAACTCGTGAATTGTTGGGATTCTTGGAAAATAACTGGCCGAATGTTCCAAAGTGGCTCAGAAACCTGGCGCGCCCGTTGACGCCGGCCGCATCTCCGGTGCATTCACGCCAAACCGCAAACGCGCGAACCACGATTGACTCAGCGACATAAATCCGGTGTACAGATAGCCCCACACAAACAGCAGCAGAAACGGCACGGTCGCGTAATTCTGGTTGTAGATGACGTAGGCGACGGTAAGCCCGAAGTACAAACCCAGCGCAATCTCGAAATACGGCATCCAGCCGGATTTATTTTTGTATTTCTTGGTCGCGAACGAACCGGATTTTCCTTCGATGCTGAATTTTGGCGTGCGGGCAAATTCAGATTTCTTGCCGGCGATGGCTTCCAGCACCGCTTGCGCGTTGCGCACGGAGAGTCCAATTCCTGTAGCCATCACGAAGGGCAAATACAGGAAGGTCCGCTTCCATGTTTCGGGTCGCAGCTCTCTCTGCGCCGCCAGGTAAAAGCTGGAGATCGAACACGTCGAAGCGAGAAACAGTGGCAGGTCGATCAGCAGCATCTGAAACCAGCCCTGATAGAAGCGCACGATCATCGCCGGCAGCAGCATGGTGGACAGCAGCACCATCAGTGGATAGGAAATGTTGGCCGTCAGATGGAAGAATGCTTCCGCCTTCACAAAAAACGGCACATCGGAGCGAAACACTTTCGGCAGGATTTTCTTTGCTGTTTGCATCAAGCCCTTGGCCCAGCGAGCCTGTTGCGCCTTGAATCCATTCATGTCCACGGGAAGCTCGGAAGCGCACTCAATATTTGGAAGGTATAGGAATTTCCAGCCCTTCAATTGCGCTCGGTAGGAAAGATCGGTGTCCTCAGTGAGCGTGTCGTGCTCCCATCCGCCCGCGGAATCGATCGCGGCCCTACGCCACACTCCGGCCGTTCCGTTGAAATTAAAAAATGTTCCGCGTCGCGAACGGCCGCCGTGCTCAATTACAAAATGTCCATCGAGCAAAATCGTTTCCACCCGCGTCAGCAGCGAGTAATCGCTGTTCAGATACGTCCAGCGGGTCTGCACCATGCCGATCTTTCCGTTATCGGCAAGATTCAGAAAATAAGGAATCGTTTGTTGCAAAAAATCCGCCTGCGGGAGAAAGTCCGCGTCAAAAATCGCCACAAACTCGCCCTTCGCGGTTTTCAAGCCGTTCTCCAGCGCGCCAGCCTTAAATCCTTCGCGATTTGTGCGGTGGATATATTCGATCGGCAACCCCGCGGCAGCGTGGCGCTCCACGTAGGCGCGCGCGACTTCGCAAGTCTCGTCAGTTGAATCGTCGAGCACCTGAACGTCCAGCAGCTCCAGCGGATAATCGAATTGCGAAACCGCATCCACCAGCCGCTCGATCACGTAGCGTTCGTTGAAGATGGGAAGCTGTATGGTAACCTTTGGCCACGTGCTGACCGAGGGCGGGGGACCCGGCACATTCTTGCGATACGCAAAATAATCGTACAGCAGCAAATAGCGATGCAGTCCGTACATGGCCAGAACAAACAGAATGATGAAATACGGGATCATCATCGCCAGATCGAACGAATTCGTCTGATAGACTCCCGCGAATGTGCGGTCGGTAATTTTTCGCCAGTAATGGCCCAACGGATTCTGGCTGGCCGCAAGAATTAAATAGGGAGCAAATTTCAACAAGTTTCGTGTCTCTCCAGCAATCTTTCCCGCGTGTTTCCGGCCGCCGAGCGTTGTTCCTCGTGCTCGGTTTCGGCGTTCTTTTGGAAGCGCTTTACCTGCGCCTCCACTTTCTTCACTACCTGAAAAATTATGCCATCGCGTTCATGGTGCTCGCGCTTTGCGCCGGCGTGATTTATCTGGTGAGTCTGTACGCCTTCGAACGCATCACAGCATCCCGAACGGTTTATAGTTTACTCATTTTTCTAGCGATTGTATTCCGCGCCACGCTTTGGTCCATGCAGCCGACGCTTTCCGATGATCTCCAGCGCTATCGCTGGGAGGGCAAAGTGCAAGCCGAAGGCTGGAATCCCTACGGCATTGCGCCAAACGATTTGCGGCTGACCTACTTGCACGACAAGTATTACCAGATTATGCCCGGCCGGGAACTGCCTTCCATCTATCCGCCGGCTACACAACTCATTTTCCGCTTGAACTGGAAATGGTTCCCAGGACCTACGGCGTTCAAGGTTCCGTTTGTAGCGGCGGATGTTTTGGCGCTTTTGATTCTTGCCTGGATGTTTCGCCAGGAGCACGACCGGCTTTTCCGGCTGGCGGTCTACGCGTGGAATCCGTTGGTTATTGTTGAATTTGCCGCCAGCGGCCACAACGACTCGCTCGCGCTGCTGGGCATGGTCGCAGGAATTGCGCTGGCAAAGCGTTACAAAATTCTTGCCAATGTGCCTATCGCACTTGCAGCCATGGCCAAAGTATTTCCGGTGGTACTTCTACCCGTGTGGATTCGCCGCGCTGGCTGGCCGGAAGAACGCTCCGGCTGGCTGGCCGCCGCGGTCGCTGCCGCAACCGCTCTACTTGTGGTTTTGCCGTACTGGAGTGCGCTCGGGATGTTTCGTGCCAACATGACGTATTACGAGGCGACCTGGCGCAACTATAACGCCAGTCTGTATACGGTCATCGATTGGGCTACCGGCGGCCACACGCGAATCCCTGCCTTGGCTGGGATTCTATCCAGTTGGGGTTTGGCCTTCTGGTTGGCGTGGAAACGCGCGGAACCTGCT
>Ga0210409_10004798_pt1 | contig 14439 bp, 10 predicted proteins | sample IncBWH17MmetaG_FD_161649 | JGI IMG/M metagenome (GOLD analysis project Ga0210409, IMG submission 161649) | Forest soil microbial communities from Barre Woods Harvard Forest LTER site, Petersham, Massachusetts, United States - Inc-BW-H-17-M | ecosystem: Environmental > Terrestrial > Soil >... | reverse complement strand
CTTGCGAGCTCCGGGGGCGAATCGCGGATCATTCGAATGGGGTACGGCGCGGATGAGCTGTACACGCAGTGGTCGCAGCGATCGCTGGGACAGTGGAAAAAGCTATTTGGGGACGCCAAGCCGCCGGTGTTTCACGAAACCGGCGTGCTCTGGCTAGGCGGCCGGGATGACTCTCAACTGAAGCGCACGGCTTCCGTTTTGCGCTCCAACAAGATTCCATTCGAAATGTTCGACCAGGCGGAGTTGAAAAAGAAGTATCCGCAGGTTTCGTTTGCGGACATCCAAACCGGAATACTGGAAACGAGCAGCGGCGTCCTGATGGCGCGGCGAGCGGTGGCGGCGGTGGTGGCGAGCGGGGTGGGGCTCGGCGTGGAGTACCGCTGCGCGCAGGTTTTGAAGCCCACGGGATCAGGGCGGCAGGAAACTGTAGTGACAAGCCATGGGGAAAAGATTGCGGCAGGCGAATTCGTTTTTGCTTGCGGGGCGTGGCTCGGCAAAGTGTTTCCTGAAGTTCTGGGCGCGCGGATTTTTCCTTCGCGGCAGGAAGTATTTTTCTTTGGGATACCGGCGGGCGATACGAGGTTTGCGCCACCGGCGCTGCCGACGTGGCTGTTTCAAGAAGATTTATTTTATGGAATGCCGGACCTCGAGAGCCGCGGGCTGAAGATTGCGTATGACGATCATGGGGAAAGAGTCGATCCGGACACGCAATCGAGAATCGTCACGGCGGAGATGACGGACAAAGTGCGAAATTATGTGGCGCGGCGTTTTCCGGCATTGCGGGATGCGCCGATCGTGGAAACGCGAGTGTGCCAGTACGAGAACACGTCGAATGGAGATTTTCTGATCGACCGGCACCCGGGGATGGAAAATGTTTGGTTTGTGGGCGGGGGCTCGGGGCACGGGTTCAAACATGGACCAGCGGTGGGGGAATACGTGACCGGGCGGCTATTGGACCGGAAGGAGCCGGAGCCGCGGTTTTCACTGGGAACAAAAGCGACGACGCAAAACCGCGTGGTTTTCTAACATCGCATAAAATGGAGAGTGTTCATGGCCCGCGTTCTATTCCCACTGATTTGCGTGCTTTGCTTTTCGCCAGCTCTTCGGGCGCAGAGGCCGGAGGACAAGATTGCCTGCCACGCAGGAAATAAGAGGAACGAGGCGTACAAGAAGAAACTCTGGGACGGATATGAAATCTCGCTGGGACCCGTGCCCAATCCGGAAGAAGCGGAATACCGATGTACGGGGGCGATTTACAACAGCGCCGGACGGGTGGTATTCCGCACGAGCGGATTCAATGTGGTGTTTGACGAAAAACTGACGGGGGAAGACTTCGACGGGGACGGCAGGCCCGACGTGGTCTTTCGAACGGATTCGGGCGGAGGGAATCACTGCTGCTGGGGCTACGTTATCTATTCCCTTTCGCCAAAACCGCACAAGCTCTTCGAAATTGCCATGGAGGGCCGGGTTGATTTCGAGAAGGAGAAAGACGGGAAAATGGTGATTTGGAAGAGGACGGGCGGGCCATATGGATTCACTTCCATGGCCAGACAGCCATTTGCGGAGAAAGTGTTGCGCGTTCGGGAAGGCAAGCTGGTGGATGCCACGCCGGAATTCTGCGGGAAGATATTCAGCGATGAAACGCAAGACTACCGGATCGCGAAACAGGTGCTGACGTCGGAAGGCCTTGAAAAGCTGCAGAGAAGCAGCGAAGGCAATTGGGACAACGAAGAAATTGTAAGCGCGCTGTTGTCGCGGGCGCTGCAACATGTGTTTTGCCGCCAGTTTGACGAGGCTATGAGCGACTTGAATCTATGGCCGGTGGCCACGCGGGCAAAGATGAAGGCGGATTTCGCGGGCTCCATTCGAGAGGACTACCCGGAATTTGCGGCGAAACTAAGCGGCGGCGCGGGAAAGAAATAAACATTCCATTTCAAGTCTTAGGGGTGCGACGGCGGGGATGCGCGGCGGCAACCGCGCGGCGGCTGCGGCGCGCTTTTTCCGAGTAGAGATCGCGGTCGGCTTCGGAAAGAAGTTTTTCGATGCGCTCGCCATCACCGCGGTAGATGGAAATGCCGATGCTCGCGGAGAGCGAGGGCTGTTCATCGTCGTTGGCGAGCAGTTCGCGAATGCGATTGGCAACGCGGCGGGCTTCGTCTTCCTGTGTTTCCGGAAGGACCAAGGCAAATTCGTCGCCGCCATAACGGGCGGCGGTATCGATGGCGCGGCAGTGGATGCGGAGAACGTCGGCGAGGCGGCAAATGGCGTGGCTGCCAACGAGATGGCCGTAGTTGTCGTTGATTTTCTTGAGGCCGTCGAGGTCGAGGAGAAGCACAGAAAAGGGCCGGCCGCTGCGGTTGGTGCGCTCGGTTTCGTTTTCGAGGACGTCGAGCAGGCGGCGATAATTGGCGAGGCCAGTGAGCGGATCGCTCACGGCGAGATGGCGGACCTGCTCGAAGAGGCGGGAGTTATCAATCAAAGCGCCGCCCAGGGCGATGGCGTAGCTCAAGACGGTAAGGGACTCGGCGAAGACGAAAGGCGTATCCAAGAGCCGCCCCGACTCCGCGGCGGAGAGCTGTGCGGCCACGTTCAGCCAGGCAGCCATGTAGATGGAGTGGTCAAAGGCGGAATCTTCCACCTGCAAACGACGCCGATACCAGATAAGGCTAACGAGAAAAATGGCCCCAGGAAGCAACTGTTGAGGGCTGGGGAAAAATGTGCCGGGATGGCGGGAGACTTCGGGTGGGAAACCGCGAAGCGCGGCAGTGATGAGATAGGTGAGAGCGACCACAGCCAGCAGAGCGCCGGCAATCTCTCGCCGCGGGTGCCGCGAACGAGGAATGAAGCGATCGACAAGCAAGGCGACGACGAGCAACAGCGAGAGAATCATCCTGCCAAGCCACCAGGCCACCGGCGCCCAAAGGAGCCGGACGGGAGGGTCCAACGTGAACTGAAAGAAGAGAACGCTGGTGGCCGTCAAGGCCGCGCCCGAGAGGAAGAAGCCTGCGCTAAGAATCAGAGAGATGCGGTCTTGCGTGCCCTGGAAGCGGACGAGAGTGACAGCGGTGAAGACGAAAGCCAAGAGGCCGGAGATGATCTGGAGATAACCCTGTAGGAGCGGATCGGGCTCGAGGGAGACGCGGCGCAGCCAGAAGGCGGCGGCTATGACAAGAAGAAAGCCGCACGCGTGCGACAGGAAGATCGCCGCACGGCTGCGACCGTTGTTGAGAGGAGCTTCGCCCATGATCCCGTTTCCCAAGTGGTTCCTTCTGCTTCGGGCTGGGCGCCTACTTAATTAGACCCTTTTGTGGTGGCGAAGGTTGTGGCCGAATCGAGTTGTGCGTGAGCGAAAAGATACCGTCCTGTGGATATAGAGGCCTGTACGAGGGTGCAGGTCAAAGAATGGCGGGGAAAGCTCCAGGGAAATCGAGGAGCGACGAGACGTTCACTTTTGGTGTTGCGGAGGAGAGCAAACCTGCTCACACTGTTTCATTGAAACGATTGAATACAGGACATTTTTAAGAAGGCTCGTGGAGGCGAGTTCCTGTAGTATCGAGCGGTTCGAAGTGCGCATTTGAGGCGGAATTGCAGAGCAACTCGCCGACGACGGGGAGAAATACTTGAGCAACGAAACTGCTGCGAGTTCCGGGCCGCGGTTAAGGCGTTCTTTGACGCTATGGAACCTGATCATCATCGGGATCGTGATCATTCAGCCGATCGCGCCGATGGGGCTTTACGGCATCGTGAACAACGCAGCGGGCGGGCACGTTGTGACCACGCTGCTGATCGCCATGGTGGCGATGCTGTTCACGGCGATCAGTTACGGGATGCTGGCGCGGGTGTATCCGAGCGCGGGGTCGGCGTACACCTACGTGGGCCAGGAAATTCATCCCGGGCTCGGCTATCTGACGGGTTGGGCGATGGTAATGGACTACATCCTCAATCCGCTGATCTGTACGATTCTGTGCAGCAAGCTGACGCAAAACATTTTGCCAGGAGTTCCGTACTGGGCGCTGGCGGTTTTTTATGCGACGGCGTTTACGGCGCTCAACCTGCGGGGGGTGAAGACTTCGGCACGGATTAACGACGTGCTGGCGGCGGGGATGACGATTGTGGTGATCGTTTTCTTCGGTTTCGTGATTCGCTTCTTGCTGGGGTTGCACCAGTACGGCGCGGGATTTTTTTCGCAGCCCTTTTACAATCCGGCGACGTTCAATCTGAATTCCATTTTTCACGGCACATCAATCGCGGTGCTGACGTACATTGGTTTCGATGCGATTTCAACTTTTTCAGAAGAAGTGGAGAACCCGCGGCGGAACATCCTGCTGGCCACCGTGCTGGTGTGCGTGGTGACCGGAGTGTTGTCTTCTTTCGAAGTGTATGCGGCGCAGTTGGTGTGGGGTTCGAAGCCGTTCCCGGCGGAACAGGTGGAATCTGCGTTTCCGATCGTTGCGAGGCAGGTGGGCGGATTTTTCTTGTTTCAACTGCTGAACTTCACCATCTTAATCGCCAACATCGGCTCGGGAATGGGCGCACAGCTCGCGGCGGCGCGGCTGCTATATGGGATGGGCCGCAACGATGCGCTCCCCAAGGCGTTTTTCGGAAAGATCGAGGCCAAGCGTCATATCCCCGCGAACAACGTGATATTGATTGGCGCGATTGCGCTGGCGGGATCGTTTATTTTGACCTACGAGCGGGGCGCGGAGATGCTCAACTTTGGGGCGTTTATTGCCTTCATGGGCGTGAATGCGGCGGCGTTCGTGCGATATTTTCTGCGGGCGGAACGAAAAACAGTGTGGCCGCTGCTGTGGCCGGGGCTCGGCTTTGCCATCTGCGGATACATTTTCTTGCAGCTCAGTCTGCCTGCGAAGAAACTTGGCGCCGCCTGGGTAGCGGTAGGGTTGATCTACGGCGCATGGAAAACGTCGGGATTCCGCAAGGCCATGTCGTTTGAGGCCCCTCCCGAATAGGCACGCGCGACATCGTGAAAACACGCCCATTGCAATTCGAACCGCGAACGCCGGATGATAGTGCCTCCGAAGGAGCTAATGTGAAGCGGCAGAGCGCCAAGAACCTTACGGTGACGATGCGGGACGTGGCGAAGTCCAGCGGGTTTTCCCCGGCCACGGTTTCCATCGTGCTGAATAATGCGCCGCTGGCACGATACATTGCCCCGACAACGAAAAAACGCATCGAGGAAGTAGCGAAGAAGCTGGGCTACCGGCCGAACGCCATGGCCCGTTTTCTTCGCAGCAAGCGGAGCCACAGCGTCGGTGTAATGTTTTTCGACATTGCCGACCCGTTCTGCACGCCCGTGCTGCGCGGAATCGAAAACGCGCTCTATCAAGCATCGTACGTGCAGATTTTTGCGGACGCGCATAACCAGAGAAGCCGGTTCGAACGCTACCTGGAATTGCTGCTGGACCATCACGTGGAAGCGCTAATCGTGGTGGCCAACTGGCTTTTTGTGGACATTCACCTGCTGGCAGACCTGAGCAAACGAAATATTCCCGCAACCACCATCGGATTCGAATTGCCCGGCGACACGGTGAGTTCGGTGATGGTGGACAACGAGGCGGGAGGACGGCTGGCGTTGGAACACCTGCACCAGCTCGGCCATCGCAAAATTGCGTTCATTCGCGGGCCAAAGATGCTGATTGATAGCGCGCCGCGGTGGCGTGGCATTCAGAAATTCGCACACGGGGCGGGGCTGGAGATTGATCCGTCGCTGGTCGTACAGCTGCCGGATTCTTTCGATCCAAATTCCGGATTTGAAGGCGGCTACCGGTTTACCGAGGAATTGCTGCAGCGTAAGAAACGGTTTACGGCGCTAATGGGATTCGACGACCTGACGGCGCTGGGAGCCATTCGGGCGCTGACCAAAGCAGGCGTGAAAGTACCGGAGCATTGTTCGGTGGTGGGATTTGACGACGTGCCGCTGTCGTCGCTGGCGGCGCCCTCGTTGACGACCGTAAGGCAGCCGCTGGAGGCCATGGGCAATCACGCCGTCAACATCATCATGGAGGGCGTGAATGCGGGGCTGGAGAAACGCGATTGGAATATTTCGCGGCACAAGATGAATCCGGAGCTGGTGATCCGCGATTCCACGCGATCAGCGGCGCTTACTGGTTCTGACGACTAACAATTCATCCTGATGGAAAGCCCAAGAATGGGCTGGTTCCGAACGAGACTAAAAAAAAGAGGCGCGGCTGAATAGCTCACGCCTCGGGTGTTTTTCAGTAAGCGCAATTGCTCAGTTACTGCGCTGCGGGCAGATAGGCCTGTGAGGGCGTCAGAAATTCAGTTTTGGGAAGCTCCGTCGCGACGTGGACGCGTTCGAACCGTCCTTTTTTCCCACCACTGCCATTGAAGGTCAGAAGGTACTGGTTGCTCAGGTGCATACCGATCTCATCCAAATATGGTTTGAAGGAGACTGGTGCGAGGGTGCCGAGAGCATAGCATTCGGCGCCGCTTTCGTCCGAGAGCTGGCTGAGATTGGACTGCGCGCGCGAGGCACGGAAAAACCCACGCGACCGGTGACCTGAATCCGGAGCATAGATGGACCAGATGTTGATGTTCTGCTTCTGCGCGCGTTCAATTGTTGAATCGAGGTCCGGACTCTTCGGGTCAAACCCTCCGCGGAAATAATCGATGCCGGAGGAAAACAGCAGAATGGAGCGCCGATCAGCAGAAGTGGGCCAGCGCTTCATCAGATCGAGAAGGGCCAGATAGGGACTTGAAAACGCTCCGCCAGAACCGAGTGGAATACGCAACGCCTTGGCGGCGAGTTCGTGGTCGTTGGTGAAGTCCTGGACGAGGTTGGCAGTTCCGTTGCGAGCATAAGCAACAGAAATGTAGGTGGTATCCGGCTGCGCAGCGAAGAACGCTTTCACATCATCCCACTGGCTGGCGATCCCACTGTCCAGCGAATCATCAATCAGCACGGCGAGATACAATTTTTCGCCGCGCTTCCAGTTGGTGATCTGCGTCCGCTGCTTGTTCACATAAAGCTGGACGTCGTCTTTGGTGATAGCCGGCGGGTTGGTGTCCTTTTTACCGACGGCGGTCACCGTGATGGTGACAGCCCCTTCTTCTGCGACAGCGCCTGTCGCAAGCAGTCCAGTGACTAAAGCAATTGCCCCAAACATAAAGCCAATGCGGCACAAATTTATTTTCCTCATCATGGTTGTAACTCCCTTTTATCTATCTTCTTATGTTTAGATGCGAATTCAGGTCTAAAGTAACCCTTTGCTAACTCCGTTCGCGAATATTTCCTGAGCAGGCACGCTATCCGCCTGGCAGGCACCATTTGATGGAGCGATTGGCGGTCATTGCGTAGTATGCTGCGCCACACACAAAAAGGATCATTCCAGTGAAAAGCTACGTTGGGGCAATCGACCAGGGGACGACCAGCACGCGGTTTATGGTCTTTGACAAAGCTGCGCGCGTGGTTGCCGTGGCGCAGAAAGAGCACGAGCAGATTTTCCCGAAGCCAGGATGGGTCGAGCATGATGCCCAGGAGATCCTGCGCCGCACGGAGGAAGTGATTGCGGAGGGACTTGCCCAGCGCGGATTGCGTGCGGAGGACCTTGCGGCGATCGGCATTACGAACCAGCGGGAGACGACTGTCCTCTGGGATCGAAAAACCGGCGAACCGGTTGCGAATGCCGTCGTGTGGCAGGATACGCGCGTTGCGGAGGATGTGGTGCGGTTCGCGCACAACGGCGGGCAGGATCGTTTCCGCCCGCAGACGGGGCTGCCACTGAGCACATACTTCAGCAGCTTGAAGCTGCGCTGGCTGCTGCAGAACGTTCCCTGTGCGCGAGAAAGAGCCGCCGCGGGTGAACTGCTGTTCGGAAATATAGATACGTTCCTCCTCTGGAACTTGACTGGCGGAGCGCAAGGCGGCGTGCACGCGACGGACGTGACCAACGCCAGCCGGACGCAGCTACTGAACTCAAAAACACTGGATTGGGATGAGAAGTTGCTCGCGGCATTCGAAATTCCGCGCGCGATACTTCCCCACGTGCGCTCGAGCAGCGAAGTCTATGGTGAGGCGGAGCTTAGCGCGATTGCGGGAGTGCCCATCAGCGGAATCCTCGGAGATCAGCAAGCAGCGCTTGTCGGGCAGGCATGTTTCAGGCCCGGCGAAGTGAAGAACACGTATGGAACCGGCTGCTTCTTACTGATGAACACTGGAGAACGGATTGTTCCTTCGAACTTTGGTTTGCTAACGACGGTGGCTTACAAGTTTGGAAGCGCAAACGCTCATTACGCCCTCGAAGGGAGCGTGGCAATCACCGGAGCGCTGGTGCAGTGGCTTCGTGACAATCTGGGACTCATCCAGAAAAGCTCGGATGTGGAAGCACTTGCGCGCACGGTGAAGGATAACGGCGGCGTTTATTTTGTGCCGGCATTTTCCGGGCTATATGCTCCGTATTGGAAAGAGAATGCGCGGGGAGTCATTGCGGGCCTCACGCGCTATGCGAACAAAGGCCACCTAGGGCGGGCGGTTCTGGAGGCAACGGCTTTTCAGACGCGCGAAGTTGTTGAAGCGATGGAGAAAGATTCACAGATCGGGATGGAAAGCTTGCGCGTGGATGGCGGCATGGTCGGGAACGAACTACTGATGCAGTTTCAGGCGGATATTTTGAACCGCGAGGTCGTCCGGCCAGTGATTCAGGAAACGACGGCGCTCGGAGCGGCATATGCCGCGGGGCTGGCAGTGAAATTCTTCACGGGACTGGAGGAACTGCGCGCCAACTGGGCGGTGGATCGCACGTGGAAACCTCTAGTCGGCAGGAAGAGCGAGAGCAGATGTACAAACAGTGGAAGAAGGCGGTCACGCGTTCGTTTGACTGGATGGAATCCTGACGGAGGCTCACTCTCATGACATCACCCTTGCTGGGAGAATTCCTCGGCACGATGGTTCTGGTGCTACTGGGCGATGGAGTTGTCGCAGCCGTGCTGTTGAAGCGCTCGAAAGCCGAAGGCTCCGGATGGATCGTGATCACCGCAGGGTGGGCATTTGGCGTGATGGCCGGTGTATTCACGGCCATCGCTTGCGGGAGCAGCGATGCGCACCTGAACCCGGCGGTGACGCTCGGCTTCGCGGTTCGGGATGCTGATTTTGCGAAATTTGCGCCCTATCTTGCCGGGCAAATGCTGGGCGGTATCGCCGGCGCTGCTCTGGTTTGGCTGCACTATCTTCCACACTGGAAAGAGACTCCCGATACTTCCGCAAAACTCGCCTGTTTTTGCAATGCTCCTGCAATCCGCAGTTTTTTTCCGAATCTCCTCAGCGAGATCATCGCTACTTTTGTTCTGGTGTTTGCAGTTGGCGCGATTTTCTCAAAGAGAGTTGCTATCGCGGGCCCCGCAGCGGGCTTGGGGCCCTATCTTGTTGGCAGCCTCGTATGGGGCATTGGTCTTTCGCTCGGCGGCCCAACGGGGTATGCCATCAATCCCGCGCGCGACCTTGGCCCGCGCATCGCGCACGCCATTTTGCCGATCGCGGGCAAAGGCGGGTCGGATTGGGGCTATTCCCCCATTCCTGTGGTGGGCCCACTGATCGGCGGCGTGTTGGCGGGTCTGTTGCTGCGTTTCCTGGCGATTTCCTGATCTGACTGCAAAATCACAAGTAACCGATTCCGCATTCGGCCGGGGGTGGCTACGGGCAAAGACTCGCCTCGTGCGTTACTCTTCGAGGAGATGAGCTCCGCAATCACATCCGAGCCGCAGCAATCCGCGCTGCCGGGATCTTCGACGCCAAGTCCGTGGATCTATCGTCCCTGGATCGACTTGCTAATCGGTTGCGGTGCGTGGTCCGCCCCTCTGCTGTTGCTGGCTTTCTACGCATCGAGCACGTATTCGCGGGCATGGGCGGTGGCGTTTTACTTTCTGGCGCTGCTATTCAACTATCCGCACTTCATGGCCACGGTTTATCGCGCGTACCACACGCGCACCGAATTTCAGAAGTACCGGATATTTACGGTGCATGTCGCGCTGTTGCTGGCGCTGGCTGGAGTGATTGCCCACGTTTGGTTCCCGCTGCTTCCCTGGATTTTTACTTTGTACATTTGCTGGAGCCCGTGGCACTACACGGGGCAAAACTTCGGACTGTTAATGATGTTCGCGCGACGCTCTGGCCTTGCGCCAAGTCCCGCCGAGCGGACGGCGATTCATTTATCGTTCATCGCCTCCTTTCTTCTGTTGATGCTGAGCTTTCATACGGGATCCTCGGGGGATCCTCTTATTCTTTCCCTCACCCTGCCTGCAAGATTCACGCTTCCGGCTCGGGGAGTATTAGCATTGTTTTTCGTGGCGGCTACCGGTTGGGCGCTCATTTCCCAGGCTCGGCGGAGCAGCCTGCGCGCCATTCTTGCTCCCTTGACACTCGCGCTGACGCAGTTCTTGTGGTTTCTTTTGCCGGCGCTAGTGGAGTTGTTCAGCGGCCACGAAGTTCCTCAAACGCGCTACAGCAGTGGGATTCTCGCGGTACTGCATTCGACGCAATATTTATGGATCACCAGTTATTACCAAGGGCGTGAAGCGCGGGCGGCAGGTAACACGCGGTGGAAATTCTCGCGCTATCTGGTCACGCTCATCGCGGGAGGCATCGCGCTGTTCATTCCCGGCCCGTGGATCGTCAGTAGGGTGTTTCACGCGGATTTTGCCGCCAGCTTCTTGACGTTTACCGCCTTGGTGAACATCCACCACTTCATCCTTGATGGCGCGCTGTGGAAACTGCGCGATTCTCGCGTGGCGGCACTCTTGCTCAATACCAATGCGAAGAATCGGGATGCAGCAGTGGGCGCTCAGAATACGCTACAGTCCGCGACACGCTGGCTGACAAGTCCAGCACCAGGCGCGCGCGCGATTCGAATCGGCGCCGTCGTGCTGCTTTTTTCGTGGGCGGCTGTCGATCAGATGCATTTTTATTGGTCCAGCAAGACTGAGAACCTCTCGGCACTGGAGCGCGCCGCGAGGCTCAATCCGGATGACAGCTCGGTGCAACTGCGGCTTGCGCATGCGGAGACGGTTGCCGGAAATCGTCATGCGGCGCTGAATGCTTTGCAACACGCGGCGGAGATTAGTCCGGGAAGTTTTTCGCAGCAGGAGGCATATGCGCGAGGCTTAATCGAAGCAAGACGCGATGAGGATGCCTACGCGCAATATGAAAAGATCCTCGCTCGTTGGCCACGGAACATCGATGCGCGGGTGAACTTCGGACTTTTAGCGCAGCGGCTGGGCCATGAAGAGGAAGCCGTGGATAGCTGGGAACGCGCCGTAGATACCGATCCGTCGCAAGCCAACGCACAGCTTTATCTGGCGCAAGTGTTTGAGCGACGCGGTGAAGCGCAGGCGGCTGCGCGGCATTACCGGGCTTATCTGCAGATTGCCGCCGCTCATCCGGAGGAATACCGCGAGAAGAAAAGTTCCGTTATCGCGGCATTCATCAAGGTTGCGGACGCGGATAGCGCGGCAAATCGCCCGGTAGAGGCACAGCAGGAATACGCCGCGGCGATAGACTTCGCTGCGAAAGCCGGTGACAAAGCCCTTGAGAGCCTGGCACTGGTGCATCAAGCGGAGTTGCAGGAAAAAGCGGGAGACGCACCAGCAGCGGCGCAATCCTATCAGCACGCCCTCGCGGTGGACGCCACGCTATCCGATGCGCGCAGCGCCGCGAGCGACTGGTTAAACTACGGGCAGTTTTTGCATCGCCGACGCCAGCCGGAACGCTTGGTTTTCGCATGCATGCTCCGCGCTGAGAATTTGCTCTCCCCCACACCTGGAGACGAACTCTCCGCCGTTGTTCAAGCCCGGGTTGAAAGTGAAGCTCGGCTCGGAAGAAACGCCGCGGCCGTCCGCAGCAAGAGTGAAGGGCTTGCCACAGAAGCCGCGTCTCTCCCAACCTCAGCGTTTGCTCCCGCCCGTTGACGACGAAAGCTCTCCCGCTACACCAAGGAAGCGGGTACGGGCGACAACAATCTGTCTTAGAATGGGAGCCTCGAATTTCGCGCAAGTCGCTTGAATTTGACAATCGAACAGGTAGGAGTTTCATGAGTCTCATGCGATCCCTGTTGCTCGCGGCATCCCAGAACCGGTGGCTGCGCGATCATGCGATGCATTACCGTTTTGTGAAGAGCACGGTCTCCCGTTTTATGCCGGGAGAGAACTTCGACGACGCGATGGAAGCGGCTCGGATTCTTGCGAAGAAACAAATCGGAACGGTATTCACTCACCTGGGAGAGAACATCAAGGATCGCGGTGAGGCAAAGCAGGTCACGGCTCACTACATCGAAGTGCTTGAGGGCATTCGGAATTCGGGGCTGCAAGCGGAGGTGTCCGTCAAGCTGACGCAGCTAGGGCTGGATCTCTCCGCGGATCTCTGTTTTCAGAATCTGAAGGAGATCATCGAGCACGCTCAGAAAGACTCCATTGTCTGGGTGGATATGGAAGCGAGCAACTACGTGGAAGTGACCCTTGATGTGTACCGTCGAGCGCAGCAGATGTTCCCGAACGTCGGTATTTGCCTGCAAGCGTATCTTCATCGAACGAAGGAAGACCTTTCAAAACTTTTGCCTTTGCGGCCTTCCATCCGGCTGGTCAAAGGGGCGTACAACGAGCCTTCCCAGATTGCGTTTCCGAACAAACACGATGTCGATGAAAACTATTTTGCGCTGGCGTCGGAGATGCTGGCGGCGAAGAAGGAAAATCGCTGTGTGCGCGCGGCTTTTGGCACGCATGACGTGCAACTGATCCGGCGTCTCTTCGAATTATCTTCGAAGCTCGGGATTGCGAAAACTGACTTTGAAGTTCAGATGCTTTACGGGATCCAGCGCGGCGAACAGGAACGGCTTGCTATGGAGGGCTGCACTTCCATCGTGCTGGTGGCGTATGGAAGCTACTGGTATCCGTGGTTCGTACGGAGGCTTGCGGAGCGGCCGGCAAACCTGTGGTTTATGGTTCGAAATGTTTTTGTGGGCTGAAACCGGCAAGGACGATGGGCCGCGCCTGGATCCTGTCGAGAAGTGCGCTGTTCGATCAAGTTGCCGTATTGGCTTTCGCTACGAGAAGAATCGCAAAAAGATAGAACAAGAACATGAGCGCAAGAAACGTCTTGGCCTGGCGATTCGCTCCTTGGAATTCCTTCCAGGCCAGAACTCCCCATAACGCCGCTACCATCGGTGCCGATTGGCCGATGGCGTAGGAAATCGCTACGCCGGTGAAATTCGCAGCAACCAGGTTGAAGACTGTTCCGATGCCCCAGATGGCGCCGCCCAAAAGACCAAGCATGTGCCCTGAGGCGGGCCCGCGAAAAAATTCTCCGAAATTCACGGGCTCTCCGACGAGAGGATGCTTCATGAAGTACACGTTCCAGATCAGGCAGGAGGCTAGCGCGCCAAAGGTGAAAAAAACGCTGATGCTGTATGGTCCCAGCGTGTTTCCCTGGGTCATCGCGTGAGTTACGAAGGGCGCCCAGAGGCCCATAAGAATTCCGGAGACGATGCAGACGACGATGCTTTTCTGTGAAACGGCACCGGCGGCCTTCTTCAGGCTCCCGTACGCTTTGCCATCAAGAATCACGGCGATGACCGCACAGGCAACTCCTGCAGCCAGCAAGGTCGCGTTGCCCTTTGGCTGTAGCAAGTAGCTTGAAACCACACCGACGACCAACGCGATGCCGATGGCGACAGGAAATGCGATGGCCAGGCCGGCCATGTCGATTCCCGCGACCAGCAGCAGGTTTGCCAAGTTGAAAACCGCGCCGCCGATGAGCGTGTAAACGAAATTCGAATTGTCCGCGGCGTGGACGTTGTTCAGGAAGCTCGTTGCGTCATTTGAGGTGCTTCCCATGGTGAAGGCCAGCACCAGCGAGATCAGGAAGATGCCGACGGCGTAATCCCAGTAGAAAAGTTCGAAACGGTAGTTCTTTACACCTTTATACGTGTTGGCCCAGGAGCCCCAGCAGATGGCGCTGGCGATCATCATTAATAGGGCGATCTCGAAAGCATGAGGAACGAACATGAACTTGTGGCTCCTTTGCGGCTCAGGCTGCTTATAGTCAGCGCGACTCAGGGTGTCAAGAACAAACGTGACGATTCAGCGGCGATTCGAATCAAATTGCCGGCGAGAGTTGTTGCAGGTTCTTGAGGAAGTTCTTATATAATCCGCGCGCAGAAGAGGTGGAGGCGAAGTGATGGCGAAGCAATCCCTCATTGTGGTTGTGGGCAGCGCCAACGTGGATCTCACCACTTTTAATGATGTATTCCCGCGGCCTGGTGAAACGATTTTTGGAAAGAAATTTGACCTGGGGTTCGGCGGCAAAGGCGCCAATCAAGCGGTCGCGGCGCGACTCTGCGGCGCAAATGTGGGGATGGTCGCGAAAGTGGGAAGCGATCTCTTCGGGCCGGCCACAATCAAGAATTTCGAGGC
>Ga0210409_10004797_pt1 | contig 14440 bp, 7 predicted proteins | sample IncBWH17MmetaG_FD_161649 | JGI IMG/M metagenome (GOLD analysis project Ga0210409, IMG submission 161649) | Forest soil microbial communities from Barre Woods Harvard Forest LTER site, Petersham, Massachusetts, United States - Inc-BW-H-17-M | ecosystem: Environmental > Terrestrial > Soil >... | reverse complement strand
TTTGCGGTAATGCGTAAGGATTGGCGATCGCGCAAGTCACGTTGCCTTGAACGAAATTAGGGTTGCCAGTTTTGGGGATGACTGTGCAGTCTGGAAAACTGTTTTTTCCAGAGGAGAAGTCGGAGGGACTTCCAAATATGTTCCAACGGTCCGCGTTCTCACCGGTCCCACTGAAATTGTCGGAAGGGTCGAAGGTTTGCCATGGCTGAGCTGTAGCAAGTGTCACGATAGTATTGATTTGCCAGCCTTCCAACAACTGCCCGAAGCCCTTCATTCCGGGAATGTTGTAGGTAGCAGTGGCAGTAAAGCGGTTGCGAACATCAAAGTCGCTACTGGCATATTCTCCCGCGAGATTTTGACTGTTCTGCGGGTTCAAGCCGAAGCGATTCAGTGAGCCGTTGTCCAATCCGTGACCGTAGGTGTAACCGACATTTAAGGACAGACCGTGAGACATCCGTTTGGTCAGGGCAACCTGCAAGCTATTGTAATTGGAATACGCTCTGTTCGTTACCTGGTAGATATACCCCAAGTAAGGGAACTGAGCGTAGAACGGACGGGATTCCTGTATTGCAAGCGGACTGGGCGCAGCGGGAATTGCGCAAGCATCTGCAATCTGCGCCGCCGTCAGTGAATTGATGCAGTATGCCGAGCCCAACTGGGCCTGATTGATGTCGGCAAAACTCAAGAGCCTGTACCCGTGATTGCCAACATACTCGACCTCAAGGGAAAGATTGGTACCGAAGGCGTGCGTGACGCCAAGGTTATAGTTAATTACGTAGGGTACTTTGAGATTCGGGTCCACAGCCATGAGGTCGCACGGCGAAGGGTTATGGCCGCTAGGTTGGCTAGCATTGACCAGGCCATCGCCGCACTGTGCTCCGGCAACTGGGAATACCGTTGCTTGACCGGAAGCGCACGCCGGTGTGTGAGCCGGGCCAGACGCAATGGAAGGATCCCAGCAAAGTTGGCCTGGAGCAAGAGTGACGGAGCCGAGAGCGTCTGTCCCGCCTCCTGACGACGGGCACTTGATCGATGGAACGAGCGAAGGAATGCTGCAAGTAATCGTTGCCGCGGTTGGAATTGCGTTAATCGCAGTCGAACCATCACCCTGCATCCCGAACTGGCCCTCAAAGGTTTCCAGGTTCCAGGTTTCGTGGATGAGGCCGAAGCCCAATCGGACGACGGTTGTCCCATTGCCCTTGACGTCCCACGCCATGCCAAAGCGCGGTTCGAAATCAAAGGGATCGGCCTTCCAGATCGTGCTAAATCCCGGCTGCCCTTGCTGAACCATCCCAGAGGGCGATGACGGATCGAAGTTGCCGACGTTGCCAAAAGAATCCTTCATAGGCGTTAAAAAGTTATAGCGCAACCCCAGGTTGACAATCAGCCTCGGGGTGACGCGCCAGTCGTCTTGGACGTAAAAAGCGTAATTCCTGGCGGTCAACTGCGACAGCGGCTGGCCAGCGAGGAGTACTCCGTTCGATGGCGTTCCGGCGAAGAAATCTTCGAGTGGGCAGGATTGCGGCACATTGGAGCCGCTTATGCAGCTGGTAAGGCCCGGGGTTCCGCCGCCGAGAAAGTTAAATCGGCCGCGACCGTTGTTGAACACCTGCGCATCGGCCTCAAGATGGGTATACTCCCCACCGATCTTAATGGAGTGCTTTCCTTTGAGGATAGAAACTGAGTCCTGGATGTCCCAATACGGATTAGGTGTAAAGTATTGGGGCCGGTTAAACGCCGTGCCAATTACCGGCGTGCCACCATTCCCAAAGCCAGTGATTACTATGCTGGGGAGGCCGCCTGCTAGAGGATTGGTTATGCCTGTGTTGATGCCATAGGAGCTGGCAGGGGTGTTCACGTCGATGTTCACGAAGTCAAACGAAATACGGTTATAGCCAAAGCGCAATTCGTTCACTAAGTTGGAGTTGGGCGTATAGACCCAGCTCGATGTAATCGTCAAAGCGCGAATGGGAGCCGTATCCGTAGACTGTACCTGCACGAATGGGTGATCTTCCCCAATGGAGTTGTAATGGCCATAGAAAAACATGCCGTTGATTGAATTCTTTTCATTGGGATGGTAGTCGAGTTTACCGACCCCGTTGTCGCTGGTGTTCGTAGTGGGGAAAGTGCTGAGGAAGCCATTGGACGTACCACTGTTCGGGAAGAGATTGCCCGTACAGACTGGGGTCGTTCCTGCGGTGCAACCTGCCAGTTTCAAGCTAACCGCACTGACAGGAATTCCCGCAGTCTGCAGAGCAGAGATCGCATCCACCATGCTCTTCGAAGAATCCCCCACTGACAGCGTGGCGGGAACCGCGATGCCGCCTACGAATCCGATGAAAGAGCGCAGGCCCTCATATCCTCCAAAGAAGAAGAGTTTGTCCTTTTTGATCGGCCCTCCCACCACGGCGCCGAATTGCTCCAATTGGGCGGGCGTCTGACTGCATTGTCCACCCGTCTGCAAGGGACAACCGGAAATGGGATTTGCCACGTTGAAATAGTTCCGCGCATCCCAGTTTTGATAGCGGCCGAACGCATATGCGTCGCCGTGCAGTGAATTGGTTCCCGACTTGATGCCGACATTCACGATCGCGCCAGCCTTCCAGCCGTATTCAGCTTTGGGATTTTCCATCAGATTGAATTCCTGAATGGCATCCACGGGGAGGATCGTGGCTCCGTCCGTAAACGGGCTTGGCATATTGATGACTGGGCGAGCGTCAAAGAAATTGGCGTTGATTATGCCTTCGATGAGCCAGACAGATTCATCGGGACGGACGCCGTTGGCGCTCTGGGTCCATGGTCCGCCGCCGGGCTGGAGCATCACACCAGGGCGCAGGCCCAAGAGATTTTGGTAGTCGCGACCATTCAAAGGCAGGTCGATAATATCCGCGTTCTCGAGGGTACCGCCCATCGTGGCGTTCGTGGTTTCCACGAGTGGGACTGATTCGGTGACTGTCAGAGTCTGGTTTTGGTCGCCAGGCTGAACCGTCAGATCAACACGAACTTCGTGTCCGACTTCTACCGTAATGCTCTGACGCTCAATCGTTTTGAACCCTTTAGCCTCTACACGAACCGTGTATTTCCCGGCGGTCAGGTTCGGGGCGTTGTAGGCGCCCACATCATCCGTGGTCAAAGTTCGGTTGATACCCCTCTCTGTGTCAACGACGGTTACTAAGGCGCCCGCCACGACCCCGCCGCTTTGGTCGGTAACCGTTCCGAGAATGCGACCGAAGCTGCCCTGTGAAAACGCAGGCACACAAAGCAAAAAGAAAGCACAAGCGCTTCCAAAGCATCGCATCGCATTTTTGGTCCACGGACCACGAAACCACTTAAGTACAGTTTTTCCTGAATTCATTTCTGGACCTCCAGTCCAACTTTGTCCAATGAATCGCTTCTGAATCTGGCCCCATACCCCACCCTTAGATAGGTTCCAAATGATCAAAAACAAAAAATCAAAAACGCTTTAGCGTTTCCGGCTCGACGCTCTATGAATTCCCACATTTTGCGAATCCGATAACGGCTTTGGCAGAATTGCTGCCAGCCGCAAGTTCGGAATGAAGACGGTTCGCACGGGTTGATTTCTCAGCCGCCGATCCTCAATGGATCGCGAAGTGCGCCGCCAGAATCACTTGCTGGTGCTGGCCAGGAACCCCGGTGATATTTACTATTCGTATGACTCATGACTGCCTAGGTTAAACAAGTACTTCACCCCACGAGAGAGACCGCACCACTTTTCCATCGATTACTAATCCAAGTAGTATCCACAACGAAAAAGCTCTTAGAACTGTCAAAACTTACAGGTGTACGGCCTGTTTTCGGCCGAGATGTCAGGAGTCACTTTCGCTTCCAGTGTGATCAACTTGGTTCAGTCACATGCCCTTTGGAAGGCGGAAGAAAGAACGAGTTGGAATATTTGCGCCATGACTATTCATAGTTAGCCAACAAAATGGAGCATTGCATTTTTGGAATTCAGTGAAAGCATTCGATGCCAGGTCACTTCCTGATTTGGCGCAAAGATTGTCAAGGTATTAAGCAGCACCTGAAGGGGGAGCGTTTTAAGATTCTGCTGCAGCTCATTTCATATCTGCATGCTTCGAAGGCAAACGAAGTCCGCTACACTTTCCGCTTTCAGGCGCGGGGTCACTCAAGATTTCTGGCGTGGTTGTTCTGCAGTTTATTCATCAATTGCGGAGATTGTGCAACCCAAGCACGCTCAGTGCTGACAAATATATAAACCCGCTCGCATCGTGCTCCGCGAAAGGCGCGCTCATCTATTCAACAGTCGAACTGTTACTGTTGCCAGTAGTCGGCGTCCCCAGGAAATCCTACCATCACGTCAGGAAGAGATTATGATTGGCGGGACGCACCCTAAAATAGGCTTCGTGAAAAGACTTGCCCTTCAGGACGGGAAGGCATTTCGTCACAGCAAAATCACAAATAAGATGCAGAAAGTTTTTAATATTATCGGAGACTAGCTCTTACTTTGTCCATAAATGCGTTATGGAAACATTTAATTGTAAAGCCTACGAAGGCGACGTCCAGCACGGGGATTGTTCAACACAGAGACAAGGCCATGAAGAAGATATTGTATTTCGCTATCCCAGCAATTGGCGGACTTCTTTCTTGCTACCCAATCAGGGCTCAGATGCGCGTTCACGGACCCTCTGCAAATTCGACCCGAGTTCAACTGTCGCAGCCAGCACACGTACGAACAATGATAACGTCGCCTGGTAACAGGGCGATTCAAAGTGCGCCCGAAACTCAGGCGTGTTGCAGTCAGGTTACGGTCGTGCATGTTATGCCGACCGTGCACTCGCTATCGAGCGATCGGCGAAACCTAAATGCCGGCAGCATTGAAGATGAAAACGAGGTCCCTGGTTTGGGGTTCGACTTTCCACACTTGGCGGCCATTCGAGGAAGATTTCCAGTCAATCTCGCGATTCAACTGGGCGAAAATGGAGGCCACTCCGATTCCTTTGGGCGACTTTTCTTCATCGAAAATCCCGATTTCCAAGGAGTACCTGGATTGGGATTTGACTTTCCACACTTGGCGGCCATCAGCGGGAACATCCACTTCAATCCTGGATTTGAACACAATCGCTTCAACTCGAATGGTAGTTCTTTTGCACCAATTTTCTGGAATGACGTTCCCGGCTATTCAGATTTTGTCAATTCCTCTTCGGCCATCCAAGGCACTCAACAAGAGTTTCAGCAACAGGGTCAGCAGCAACCACAAATCATTGTCATTCAGCAACCTGTGCCATTCGGCCGAGAACAGCAGAGTGGCCATGACGGGCCAGCATCATCCAATTCTCAAACCTCCTCAATCGCGCCATCTGTTTTGTCTCCGCCTGCACCCAGGCCAATACACGACGTGGGTGAATTTATTTTTGTGCGGCGCGACGGGCGAATCCTGTTCGCATCGGTATTTTTCATCGCTGATGCTGCGTTGGAATACGTCACACCAGAGGGCATACGTCGCTCGATCCCCGTCGCCGAATTGGATACGGAGGCAACCCGCAAGATGAACGATGCTCTTGGAACTGCAGTTGATTTACACAAATGACATTCATGCGTCCTGCGGTTTAAAGTTCATCGAAGTCTTTCAATACTTTGCTGACCGATCTGGATTAGCCCAGTTTGGGGACTGTCCAAATCCGCACTCAGTGCCAACACAATCGAAATCATCAGTGGCCATACGAGAATCAGTGGGTAAGCCCTTCGCCGGAAGCTGCATCCGACAAGCAGGCATGTCAACGTCGAAATAAAGAGGAGCACAAGCCAGAGGGCTCCCGGTATCCGATTCTCCAAGGCAGCGAGTCTCCTCTCATTTAAATCGGTCGTTTCATTCAGCGCTTGGACGAAGATGGAAGTGATCGGCGTCGGGCTCTGCTGAGCGACTGTAATACTCTGCTTCCACATTTCGTCCAGCAGCCCTTTAGCCTGAGCGTACGACGCGCTTAACTTTTCCTGATCGAATCCGGCTTCCGAGAAACGCATGCGTGCATCCAAGTATCTTTGCAACAGCGCCAGAATCTCACTTCGGAATGGATCAGGTAGCATCTGGGCCCGCAGCCTGGTGGTTCCAATGGCATTCGCCTCGTCGACAATTAATTGTTTGCGTGAGTCATAGCGCGTCAAAACCATCGCCAGAGTGAATGCCAGCAGGAGGCTCAGGAGCACACCAATCGCATCACGCACCGCGGCGATCTCATCGTGAAGTTCTTCTCTTGCATTGGCGTAGATTCGTTGCGCAGCTCTGTAGCCTAACTCCTCAACAATAAGCAGCGCTGTAGATAGCACAGCGAACAGAGCAATAGGATGATCGATTAAACTAATCAAAGGTGATTTCCTGCTGCCGTGATTCCTCGGATTGATTGGCCGCTCGATGTATCTGTGAATCGCGAAAACAAATCGCCTACGCTTCACCTCAATTTAAGGGCAGACCGACCGATTAAAGAAAGTGAATCGGGCGGGCGGCGGATTTAAGCCGGAAAATCGGATAGCCTCCGTCGATAAGCCGTCGCCCGGGATTTGACGTACAAACTATGAAGCGTCTTAGCGAAGCAGACAGGCGAAATCGAGTCGAAAGACGCGTTGCAGAGTTCTGTTAGGCCGCCACAACATGACTCTTTATGGCATATTGAATCAGGCTCGCGGTGCTCTTGAGCCCTAGATCTTGCATCATTTGATATTTATGGAAGGCGATCGTCCGAGCGCTGACATGCAAGACGTCAGCCGCCTGTTTCATGGATTTCCCTTCTGCCAAGAGTTGCAGAACTTCCCGCTGGCGCGGCGTCACCGTGATTCGGGACCTCTTTGCTTCAGGATCACGAACAAACGCCTCCTCCATCCCGCGAGCTATCTGTGGAGTCACGTGGAATTTGCCTCGTACTGCCGACTGAATAGCAAGGAACAGTTCGGAGGCCGCGCAGATTTTCAACAAGTATCCGGAAGCCCCTGCACGCATTGCTTCGATAGCAAGGTCTGGATCTTCATTCATCGTCAGATAGATGAGTTTGATTCCAGGGATTTTTGCTTTGAGTTGTCGGCCCGCGTCTAAACCGTTCAAGAGCGGCATCCCAATATCGAGCAGCACGACGTCGGGCTTGAGCACCGGAGCAGTTTCCAAAAGAGCTCGGCCATCCGTCACGCCGCCTACAACGTCAAAGTTATGCTCCAGCAATTTTCGATAGGCCTCAATCAGAAGCGCATGGTCGTCAGCCAACAACACTCTTATAAGCTTCATGGGATTCTCCGTGGACCGAACTTAGGATAGAATCACTACGCGACAACTAATATCCTCCGTGAAGTGCACCTCCCTGAAGTGTATTCCTGGCCCTCTTGTGCAAGTGTTTCGCCAAAGCTGGATGTGCCATGTAGATTGTTCGAAAGCTCCATCACATCGAACAGGACTGCGCTTTCATTACAGAATAATTCAGAGGAAAGTAACTCTAGCTAATATCTCTTTGAATGGGTACTGTTATTTTTGACAGGTGGCATCGTGTGATCCATTCAGAATCGAAAGGAAAGTAATTGGGTTTCATTTCGACTTCACTCCGCTGTAACATGCCATTAACAATTCAAGGGCGGAAGCAAAAAATGCGTGCACAAATTACCTGCCGCAATTCGCGGCGAAATTCACTAGCATTAGAACAAAATCTAAAATAGATCCGACGTCCAATCCTAAATAAAAAGCGCTCCGGAACGAGTTGTGGGCATGCGGTTCTCCGAGAGCGCTGTGTAAGTATTTCGGGATGTGCCCGCAGCATGTGAGCCAAACGGCTCATTATGGAGTTACTTAATTTGGTTCTGGTCTTCAAGAACCAGGCGTTACTTGTGCTGCGGGACGATGAAACTCCATAGTGCCAGCGTCCTTTTTCAAGGCCAGGAACAATCGCCCACTTATCATGGAGTAGGCGGTAGCGGCAGCCAGGTCCCTCTGAAAGGCATCCGCAAGTGAGCCTGGCTGACAACTCATCAAAGTGGAATTGGTAAGTTTGAACGTGATCTGGCTACCCTCGAACTGGTATTTTCCGCCAGCCGAGTTGCAGTCGACTTTGGCATTCAGGAATCCGTCGGGTTCAAAACGAAGAACATAATGCTCAGGTTCGTGGGGACGAGTTTCTGGGCCATTTTTGTAGCGAGTTCGCTGCCAGTCCCACTCACCACACAGGATCGCGCGCATTTCGGGCTTCTGCCCGAAGGGCCGAGACGTTGGCTCGAAAACCACCGCAGTGAGAGCCGCATCCGGCTGAAGTTGCAGGCGGCAAGGCCCTGTTCCGAGCACGCACTCAAACCCATCGACCGGTGAAAATGTCATCTTCGCACTATGACTCGACTTAGTTCCGCGCAGGCTTGCAATTAGCCGCTCCGCAGCAGCGTGGCCCAGAAATTCCTCCGTCAAGCCGAAGTTTGCGCCATGGCGGTCGTAACAGATGGCACGCTGGCGATTACAAACCACTCCAAGATCAGGTGATTCGAGCCTGGCCGGCGGCGACGTCTGGGCAGTGGCCACCGTGAGTGCGAGCGCGATTTGGGAGAGAATAGCGGTTGCGATGACACTCTTCAACGCTCCACGTTGGATTTTCTCGACAACTGGATGTCTTCCCGCAGGAGGCGCAATTCCACTCATTTGCCGCCCATGAGACTCTTTAACTTCGAGTAGGCCTGACGATATTCGAGCTCGGCCCGAAACATGTCTGCTTCCATTTTCGCCTGCGCGGATTCAACGTCCGAGTTATCCGGTTGGACGCTAGCTTCCATCACTTGAGTCGCGGAAACCATCCGACGCGCCAATTGACTCAGTTTGCGAGAGCGCTCCAGTTCGAAATAGCTGCTCTTGACATCCGCCGACACTTTGGCCTTCGTCAAAGGCACTGCCAATTCTGCCATTTCGGCCTGCGCATTGCTCTCTTTCACGCCCCGCTCCCGCTTGCCGAAATCAAAGATCGTATATGTGGCGATGGCGCCGATATAGGAGAAGTCCCTTGGGAGAATGATGCGCAATGCGTTTTGATTTGTATAACCACCGACGATTGCAACACTCGGAAAATATTGCATTTTTGACAATGTCGAACCCGCGCGCGCCTTTACAGCGGTTTGCTCTGCCTCTACGACCATGGCATTCGCAGCTACCGCTTTGCCGACAGCTTCATCCATCGAAGTGTCTTCCACAAGAGGTTCGGGCGGAACGAGGTCTAGTCTTGTTCCTTCTGGCAGACCAAGCATGTCATTGAGTGACGCCGTCAGTTCTGTCACTTTGCTGGTCGCTAGCATGACGTCCTTTTCGGCGCCTATCATGTCCGTTTCTTGTTGCCTTGAGACGCTCGGCGCCCCCGAATTGCTCGCCGTGAGCCATTTGGCTTGGATTTTCTTGGACTCTGCTTCCGCACTTACCAATTCACGTTCCGCGATTAACAAATCGAAGTAATTTTTCTCGACCTTGCTGGCCGCCTCAGCCGCAGGCACTCCCGCCTTTGCTTTGGCGATGGTCTCGTCCGCGCGCGCGATTCTCACGAGTTGATGAACGGCGAAAATCGGTGTTACCGGTTGAATCGCAGAAAAATTCACGGCGGTCTGATTCTTCGAAATTATCTCCACGGGCACGGTCAATCCCAGGCGGTCCAGCGTAAGCACAGGGCCAGTGTTTTTGTTGAAGTGAAGGTTTTCAAATTGCCCGCTGATGTTAGGAAAGTAAAGAGATTGTACGCCTAGGCGGTGTTCCTTTGCGGCTCGGACCTGAAGCGCCGCGAGGCGCACGAGCGGATTGCTCGACCCGCTTGCTAACTGTTGTGCCTCGTCCAGCGTGATGCGGCGCACTTCTGGCAGAGCAACGCCAGTATTCAAGCTGGGTGTAGATCCACTGAAGTTACTCATCGCCCCAAGATTGCTCGCAGGCGATACCGTATTGTTTCCTTTCAGGTTCGAAAACGGCGGGAATGTGACCTTCAATGGCACTTCGCTTGTGGCGGGCCGCGCAAGCTCCGGTCGCGACGGCGCAGAGATTATGTCCTGAGCCGCGAGGATTCCGCTAAACATGAGACTAGCTGCCAAGACGACGAGAATATGTCGGCCACCTGCTTGTAATGCCTGGGCGAATTTGCAAAGTTGAAGCATATTCTTCTCCTTCCCCTCATCCCCACGAACATGGGCGGCCGCAATCATCTAATTAAGAGCATCGTGATTGTTCCTAAGACAGGGGACGATGGATACTGGCAGAAGTGACAGCGCTTGGATCATATTCCAGCGCTTAACGCCCTCGCACGGACCCGCCGTTTGCTAGGAGGCCGGCTTGCAACGCTTTAAATGCGATCCAGTCGCTTCGAACGGATATCTGCGTGGGGTTGTCAAGAATTATGATTGAAAAAGGAGGTGTGAGAGGCGCAGTTTTATAATCATGGTTAGGGTCGGGAGTAACATAACAATTTCGATCATTACCATCAACGGCCTAAAAATTCGCAGCTGCTTGAGGTGATTTCGAGAACTGAGCTTAGGTATGATCGGCATCTTTCATTTCTCTCGAGCATTGTTACGTGAATTCGCTCATGAGGCAGCGGCCGCTACTCTGAAAGAGTTCCCCCTGGCGATATGGCTACAGTGGAAGAAGTGAAAGTCCCACGGCCCTAATTCCAGGAATAGGCCTGGTGACAGCATTTCGTGTCCATCGCGATTGCAGATTACCTCTGAGGATGCGTCAGCCAGTTGCCAGGTTATGGCGCTTCCGTCCTCCCACGGGACATGCACCCGGGCTTGAACTGCGCACTCACTGAGATTGATGACGATTAAGCAGCGATCGTTGTCCTTCCGCCAATTCCAGGCAACAAGATTTTGAAACCCGGAATTGTCAGGCTGACCCTCAGGCCCGCACAGACTCCATTGCCCCTCGCGAAAAACCGGAGAGGTGATGGCTTTCAGATGTCTTGCGTAGAAAGTTTGTAGATTTCGATCTGCCTGCTCTGCGGGGCGCCTGCCCAAAAAAATCGGCAGTTTCACTTTGCGTCCTTCGAACTGTCCTTCATGAAAAAGTCTTGCTCCAGGGAGTGTAGCCATTGCTACGGTGGCGGCCTTTTCCTTTGCCGGTGAAAACGCGACTGCTGCGCGTGGATCGTCATGATTTTCAATAAAACGCAGAAGCTTATGCTGGTAGGCAACACCCGCACGCAGATGAATGCGAACACTCTCTGCGGTGCCGTGCTCGAGCCTGTCATAGAGCTTCTTGTCATAGCAGAAGTCGAATCCCTGATGTAGAAGGTTCCGCTCCAGCCCCCAATTAGCCTCCGCAATGAAAAGGAAGCCAGGATGAGCTCTTTTAATTGCGGGAATCACATCGACCCAGTACTCCGTCGCCAGTGGTGGGCCGGCATGCTCCCCCCAAGTGCGTTGGAAGGTCGCGTTCAGCAGGAGCATGGCCATGTCGCAGCGGATTCCATTGCACTGACTTGCTATGTTTAAGATGGTTTCAATCACTGCTTGCCGGAGCTGTGGGTGAAAAGCGTTGAGTTGCAGGACATCTGACCATGCTGGGAAATGGGGATCGCGTCCCCGGGCGCAGACAGTTCCCTTTACTTCAACCCAGGAAGCCGGGTCGGACTTAATATTTTCATCGCTCCCGTGAACAAAGTACTCGGGATGGTCTATGACCCACGGGTGGTCTGGCGCCAAATGGTTTGGTACGAAATCCAAGATGAGGTTCATACCTCGCTTCGCGAGTTCCCTGCGAGCGATGGCGAGACCGCTTGGACCACCGAGGTGTTCGTCAACGACATAGCGCCGCACGCAATAGGGCGATCCCACGTTGTCTTGCGGGCGAAAATCCGGAAGAGCTCGGCGGAAATCATTCAGGAGGACCTGGTTTTGATTGGCAATCGCGATGCCGGCTGGACTTCGTTCCCAAACACCCATCAGCCACACGGCATCGAGTCCGAATTTGGCGATAGCGTCCCAATCCGCCGAGGGCACACAGCTTAAGTCAACGATGGTTCCACACTTCTGGCTAAGATCAGAAAGCCAGACCCAAGCGTTGATCTCATAGATTGTGGGATACCTGGGCCAAATGGATTTGGTCATGCCCTGCTCGTTGCGGCCTTGGCAAATGCGCCGCCCTTGCCAGCCGCAAGAAACTGCTTCTCATCGATCCGGCCGAAGATCTCAATCAGATTTGCGACCAGGCCAGTCCAACCGGTCTGGTGGCTAGCGCCGAGGCCTGCACCGTTATCTCCGTGAAAATACTCGTAGAACAGGACGTAATCTTTCCAGTGAGGGTCGGCCTGGAATTTCTCGGTGCCTCCAAAAACCGGCCGGCGGCCAAACTCATCGCGCAAGAATATCCGCGTTAAACGATTTGCAATTTCTCGCGCCACTTCGAAGAGGTTCATAAATCTGCCCGAGCCAGTTGGGCACTCGATTCTGAAGCTGTCGCCGTAATAGAGGTAGAATGACATCAGAGCGCGGATCAACAGTGCATTCACTGGCATCCATATTGGGCCCCGCCAGTTAGAGTTACCTCCGAACATACCCGTATCCGATTCTGCCGGGAGATACTTCACGCGATAGTCCTGTCCACCCACATTGAAAATGTAGGGATGCTCGATATGGTAGCGGGAGAGTGCTCGAATTCCGTAAGGGCTCAGGAATTCATCCTCGTCGAGCATGCGCGACAGAATTCGGCGTAGCCGTTCGGGATTCACCAATGCAGCTATGCCTCGCTCTCCATACCCAAGTTGTCCAACACCGGTTGGATGAATACACTTGCGCAATTCGGGCATGCGTTTCAAGCGTTCCCCCAGAATATTCATAACATCAGGTACTTGTTCGCGCTGCCAGGGTTCGATTACAGTGGTCGCGCAGATTGGCAACAAACCCACCATGGAGCGAACCTTGAGCCGAGTTGGGCGACCATCTGGAAGGCACAGAACGTCGTAGTAGAACCCGTCCTCTTCGTCCCACATACCGCCTGACCCGACCTGGTTCATGGCATATGCGATCCAGAGGAAATGGCCACCGAACTTGACGGCCATGGGTTCGAAGAAAGGGTCTTGAGCTGCCAACTCGGCGCTAATCTCGAACATATTCTGGCAAAACAGGGCCATCCAGGCTGTTCCGTCAGCCTGCTCAAGATGACCACCAGTGGGCAACGTGGCACTGCGGTCGAAGACACCTATGTTATCAAGCCCAAGAAAGCCGCCTTCGAACAGATTCTTGCCATATCGGTCCTTGCGGTTCACCCACCAGCTGAAATTCAGCATCAATTTTTCAAAAGATCTCTTGAGGAACTCCAAATCACCTTTGCCCTTCAGCGCCTGCTCCGTCCGATACAAGAAGATCGTAGCCCAGGCATGAACCGGAGGGTTCACATCACTGAAATTCCACTCGTAAGCCGGGATCTGACTGGTCGGATGAAGGAAGAACTCTCCAAGCATCAGGTCAAGTTGTTCCTTTGCGAAATCCACATCGACGGTTGAGAGCGAAATAGCGTGGAACGCCAGGTCCCACGAGGCAAACCATGGATATTCCCACTTGTCCGGCATCGAGATGATGTGGTCATTTACCATGTGGAACCATTCGCTGTTGCGTGTTGCCCTCTGGCCGGGTTGCATCGGATCAACGCCATGTTCCTCGAGCCATTTTTCGACGTCGAAACCGAAGTACTGCTTGCTCCATAACATCCCTGCCAACGCTTGTCGCATTACGCGGGCCACATCTTCGCTGACATGTTCAGGTGTGATTTTCCGATAGAACTCATCTGCCTCGCGCTTACGAGCCTGCATGATTTGAGCAAAGCTCTTAAAGGGATCATCTACGACAGCAGGTGCCAAGTCACTTAGCCGCAGGCGGATCGTGCCGGTTTCACCTGCGCCGACAGTTAATTGATAATGAGCGGCGGTTTTTGTACCCATGCACTGCGGGTTGACGGCATCTATGTTTCCCTCCACCACGTAGTTGTTGATTCCGTCTTTGACATAGGGGCTGACATTGGGTGTGCCGAAGATCCGTTTGTTGTTGGACTCATTCTCTGTGAACAAAAATCGGAGGTCTCCTTCGCAGTACAGATAGCGGTCACCTAATCTTGCGTTTGAAGCTGCAATCAGCCTAGAGCCATTCTGACCAGTCGTCAGCTTCAGGGACGGTTTTGGCGTGCCCGGCCACCAAGTCCAGGTATTACGGAACCAAAGGGTAGGTAAGACGTGGACCGTTGCGGGTTCTGGACCCCGATTGATCAGATTGAACTGGACAAGGATATCCTCCGAAGACCGCTTGGCGTATTCCACAAACACATCGAAGTAGCGATCGCCGTTGAAGACTCCCGTATCCAGCAGTTCGTATTCCATTTCGCTGCGGTTGCGCCGCTTGCTGGTCGAGGCCAGGTCATTGTAAGGAAAGGCTGCTTGGGGATACTTATACAGATACTTCATGTAGGAATGCGTCGGCGTGTTATCCA
>Ga0210409_10004796_pt1 | contig 14440 bp, 8 predicted proteins | sample IncBWH17MmetaG_FD_161649 | JGI IMG/M metagenome (GOLD analysis project Ga0210409, IMG submission 161649) | Forest soil microbial communities from Barre Woods Harvard Forest LTER site, Petersham, Massachusetts, United States - Inc-BW-H-17-M | ecosystem: Environmental > Terrestrial > Soil >... | reverse complement strand
GCGATACGCAAGCCTGCCCCAGCATGTTTATAGGAAGTACCACGCATACCTCGGGCCTGAACAATCCATCGACACCCAACCAACGAGGTCGCGACCCCATAAACCCGCAAGAAACGCGAGAGTCGATCTGAACAAACGCGAATTTAACGCTAAAATAACGCGGACAGAAACGGGGCATTCGCCGTCTGCATCAAAAGGAAACGAATTAGTGGGGTATTGGTCCAGGGGAAGTCTAAGTTCGGCAACCTCAATGACATCAGTAATGGGATTCCTTGCAGAAGAGCTGGGAAGAATGGCAAGTTTTGCGAAGCCTTGGCGCGCAGCCCCTCGGGCATTAGCGTTATCCCCGCGTTATTTTAACGCGGAAGCTCCAGAACTGACGTCTCGACCGAGACCAGCGCAGCGTCCTCGAGCGTTGCCCCTATTGGGAGCGATCCCGACCGCGGGCTCCCGGGGTTGTCGGAGCCTGGAGGGCGAGCGTTCGGCGCGTTGAAATCCGCTGAAGTCCGCGGGCCCTTGACACGCGGATGGCCCCGACGTAAACTGCTCCCCAGCACGGATAAAGTGTAGGTTAGATCACCAACGGGGAGGGGAAATGAGCACCGTTAGAACAAACATTGTTGGTGTGCTTTTGATGTCTGCGGCAGCGTGGGCGCAGACGGCCCAGATCAACGGCATCATCCGAGACTCCAGCGGCCTCGCCATTCCAGGAGCCGCGGTCAAAGCGACGCAGACGGCTACTGGCGTGGTCCGTACTACGGTCAGCAGCGATAACGGCAATTACGCGCTTCCGAATCTTGCCGTTGGTCCGTACATGCTGGAGGTCACTAAAGAGGGCTTCAACAAGTACGTGCAATCCGGGATCGTGCTTCAGGTTGATACCAACCCGACCATTGACGTCCCCATGCAAGTGGGTTCGGTAAGCACCCAGGTGACGGTGGAGGCCGCGGCTCTCCAGGTGGAGACCCGCACCACCAGCATCGGGCAGGTGGTGGACAACCAGCGCATCATGGAAATGCCTTTGAACGGGCGCGACGTCCACGAACTCATCTTCCTCGCGGGCATGGCGAAGTTCCCGGGAACCGCGTCGCTCCAAAGCGTGCGGAACTACCCGACGGTGGTGGTTTCCGTAGCCGGCGGCGCTCCGGATTCGGTGGGCTATTCGCTGGACGGCATCATCCACCAGGATCCCTATAACAATCTCAGCCTGCCGTTGCCATTTCCGGACGCGGTGCAGGAGTTCAAGGTGGAGACTAGCGCAATACCGGCGCAATACGGGTTCCATTCCACGGCGACGGTGAACGCCGTCACGAAATCCGGGACGAACGAGTTTCACGGCGATCTGTTCGAATTTCTCCGCAACGGAAAGCTGAACGCGAACGACTACTTCAACAACGCAAGCAACAAGCCGCGCGATACCTTGAAGCGCAACCAATTCGGCGGCGTGATCGGCGGACCGGTGCGCAAAGACAAGCTGTTCTTCTTCGGCGGCTATCAGAGAACTTCGCTCCGCTCGGACGGGACCCAGCAGACCGCGTTCATTCCCACCCCGGCGATGGCCAATGGAGACTTCACGGCCATCGCTTCCGCGGCGTGCAACGGCACATCGGTCAATCTGCCCGCCAGTCTGGGTTTCAGCAATAACAAGCTCGTGTCCCTTTCGTCGCTGAACTCCGTATCGCTAAACATCTTTAAGACGCTGCCGGCGACGGCGGATCCCTGCGGGCGGACGACGTACTCATTGCTGGGGAATCAGGACGAAGACCTGGTAACCGGCAAGGTAGACTATCAGGTCAACGAAAAACACACAATTTTTGGACGCGTTACTTCGGCCAAGCTGAACGTCGGCTCCACTTACGACGGCAAGAACCCGCTTTCGCTCAACACATACGCTCTCAACGACTTTGATTACGGCGTGGCGCTGGGAGATACGTGGGTGATCAGTCCGACCCTTGTGAACTCCCTACGCGTCGGAGCGAATCGCACCAACGTCGTAAAACTTCCGGATAAATACCAGTCTTGGTCTGCCTTTGGGGCGAACATCACTCCCATTAGCGGCGATATCATCGCGCTGAACGTCAGTGGAGCATTCACCGTTGCCGGAGCGAACGCGAATCCGGGCCAGTCCCACAATGGCCCTCTGTGGTCGGTAGTCGACGATTTCAACTGGGTGAGAGGCTCGCACCAGATCGGTTTCGGCGGCGGCCTTTATCGCCAGATGCTGAACTACTGGTCGGGCGTCAATGGGGTCGGCAGCGCGACGTTCGCGTCCGCGGCGAATTTGACCCCAATACCGCTAGTGAACTTCATGCTGGGGTTCCCGACGGCATTCAGCCAGGGCACTAATTACGGGTTCTACAGCCGGCAGTACTACGGGGCGCTGTACATTCAGGACTCCTGGAAGATCAGCCGGCGCCTGACGGCCAATTACGGCGTGCGATGGGAGCCGTATACCGCCGTTTATCAGAAGTACGATCATCAGGATCTGCATTTCGACCCGGCCCTATTCGCTCAAAACGTGCGTAGCAGCTTTTACAAAAATTCTCCCGCCGGTCTGGTCTTCTCGGGAGACCCGCAGTATGGGTGTGGAAACAGCTTTAACTGTCCGAAGTGGAATAAGTTCTTTCCGCGCGTCGGGCTGGCGTGGGACCCCAAAGGCGACGGCCGCATGACCATCCGCGCGGCGTACGGCATGTTCGGAGACCGGATGAGTATGCTGTCCCTGAGCCAGGAGCAATTCGCCGCGCCGTTCGGGAACACAGTCCAAGCGTCGCCTGCCGGCCTGACCATCACTAACCCTTGGGCAAACTTCGCCGGGGGGGCGGGAGGGGGTTTGCCGCCCGGCCAGAATCCCATGTCCATTCTGGCGCCCCTGAGCGGCTTCGGCGCCGTCAGCCCGAACATTCCCTTCCTGACGGGCGGCAGATACGTAAGCTCGCCGCTGAGCAATTTCAATCCGATGTACGTCCATCAGTGGAATTTGAACATTCAGAAACAGTTTGGAAAGGACTGGCTGGTGACGGCCAATTATCTGGGTACCAGCACCATCCACTTCCCCAGCAATGTCTTGGTGAATCCGGCGGTTTACATTCCGGGCTCGTCGACGACTTCCACTGGTTGCCCTGCTGTTGGCGGACTGTTTCCGCGCTCCTGTATTCAGAATCAGGAATCCCGCCGTGTGCTGGCGCAGATCAATCCGCAGTTGGCTTCGGCCTACTCGGCCGTCGGAACCGTGGATGATGGCGGAACGGCCAGTTATGAGGGCTTGTATTTGTCGGTTCAAAAGCGGCTCAGCAGCGGTGTGACCATGAACGCCAACTACTCCTATGGGCATTGCATCAGCGATCCGTGGGGCCAGAATCCGACCGCGGACGGGGTCGCCATTCCGGGCAACCGCAGGGAATGGCGCAGCAGCTGCCCGGGCACCGATGTGCGGCAACTGTTCCGCCTCAGCATGGTGGCCACCACTCCGAAATTTTCCAATCGGGCGTTGCGGCTTCTGGCAAGCAACTGGCAGGTGGCGCCGAACATGGAAATTCGGTCCGCACAACTTTTCACCGTGACCGTCGGCTCCGACACGGCTCTGACGGCGGTGGGAGCTCCATCGCCGCAAAACCAATTCGGATTCCAGACGCCGAATTTGGTGAATTTGAACCCGTATCCCAGTAACCAGAGTGTTGACCACTGGATCAATAAATCCGCTTTCCTGCCTGCGGCGACGGGCACCTATGGCAACCTGGGCTACAGCAATCTCAAAGGCCCGGGAGTGTTCCAATTGAATCTCGCCCTGTCGCGGAATTTCGCGATCCGGGAGAAACAGTTTATTCAGGTGCGGGCGGAAGCTTTCAATCTTCCCAACCACCTGAATCCGTTCACGCCAGGCGCCGGGCCGATCGGAGGCGGCAATCCGGGCTATGGTGGCGTGCTTCTGTACACCTCGCAGAACTTCGGGCAAATCACGAACGACATCAGCGGAAATAGCGGCCTGCAGGGGGGCGATTACCGCGTGGTGCAACTGGCGTTGAAGTTCATTTTCTAGGACCACTCAGCAGCGTGCGCAGCGCGTCCATGCGGCCGCCCGGCGCGCCTACGAGGAGGTCTTCCGGAAAGCGGCGGTACTTCAGAATGTCTTTGTACGTCCGCTGGTAGGCCATGGAGTTCAGGCCCAGGCCCGCGATGTACTGTAGGCGCATATTTAGATCCCGGTTGATCTGGGCATCGGCATACAGCGGATGCAAATCCCTGGCGCGCCCCGCGTAAGTAGCCAGCAAATCGACGGCGGAATGAAAACCCACTTCGCCGAGTGACGCCGCTATCGGCGCATTCGCAGGCTGGTCCAGGCGCACCTGGAGTGCATCCACATTGATAGGTACGAGAGGATTCTGTCCGAGCAGCACCAGGTCAAAGCCGTCTCCCTTCAAATTGTTGCTCCAGATGGTTCCCTCCGGAAACACGTCGAAAAAGGTTGCGAGTTCAGTCTTGATCGTATCCGGATCGCTGTCGTAAATGGGGAGCCACTGCGCTACCACGCCGCCCGGATTCAGGTGCTGCTTCACCAGTTCGTAATATTCCTTCGAATATAAGACGGACGTGCCCTTCACCCACGGATGGATGGGGTCCGTGGTGATGACGTCAAACTTCTCCCGGGTGGTGAAAATGTAGTGGCGCGCATCGTCATAAACCATGCGTGTATGCGGGTTGTGGAGCACGCCGTAATTCTCTTTGCCGAAATATTGTGTGGAAGCGGGCGGAATGAAGGGCTCCAGCTCACAGATGACCAGGTTCCGCAGCTCGGGATAGCGGGTGAAGGACCCGGCGGTCACTCCCGCTCCAAAACCCACCACCAGCACGGACTGCGGCTGGGGATGGATCAACGCGGGGAGATGCCCCATCATGCGCTCCAGCCGCATATCCAGAATTGCTGTGGATGCCTCAGCCTTGCCGCTCACGTAGAAGTGGCGCTGGCCAGCGCGCTCGGCGATCAACACCGAAGAATTGAGTCCCTCTCCGCGGAACATGACGCGGGTCGGATTGGCGCGATCGTAAAGATCGAAGGCGCGGATGATCGGGGCGATCCTTCGCCCATAAGCGATCACCTGCCATGGAACGTCGTCTACCAATGCAGCGAGGCCCCATCCCAGGACCACGGCCGCTGCGGCTGCGGCTGCAAGCAAGATCTTGCGCTTCGCGTACTCGAGCCCCGAGGCTGCGGCGACGATAGCCGCTAGCACGGCGACGCCGATCAGAATGTGCTGCGCCTGTCGTGAACCGACGGTTGGAATCAACCACAAACTGAACGCCAGCGCGCCGGCGATTGAGCCCGCCGTGTTGGCTGCATAGATCCGTCCCGCGACCCGCGCCGGATCATCCCCTGGTGTGCTTACACCAGCCAAAGCTAATGGAAAACTGGCGCCCCACAGCAGCGTTGCGGGAAGAATGGCCCATACGGCGCGCACCAAGTCTAACTCGAAGTTGAACCACGGATTGAGCGATAGCCAGGGATCCACCGGCCAATAGGGCAGAGAATGCGCCACGGTGTACCCGGTCCAGGCCAGCGCCGCGGCGAGCAGGATCTGGCAGGCGGCCAGGGCCAGTCGCGGACGTTCCAGTCTCCGGGTCAGCGAAGAGCCCGCACTACTTCCGGCCCACAGCCCCAGTAGGAAGACGGCCAGGATGATCGAAAATGTGTAAACAGTAGGACCCAGCAGAAGCGATAGCAAGCGCGTCCAGACCACCTCGGCGCCCAGCGCCGTCAGCCCTGAGAGCGCGATGGCCAAGTACACCAGCACTCCTCCGCTCCCTGGCGTGTGCAGCTCTGAAACCCCGGTTCCGAGCCGCGACCGTGAGGGAGCGGTTGCCGCTCTGCCCACCAACAATGCGCATACGGAAACGACCGCGTTGATCGCAACCGCGGTGTAGGTCGCAACCGCCATATCGTAGACGCGCAGCAGATAGAATCCTGCAATGAGAGATCCGGCTACGCCACCGGCAATGTTAGCGCTGTACAGAAATCCCATCCTGGAAATGCCAGAGGGCGAAGTACCGACCCAGCGTGCGATCGCCGGCAGCGAACCGCCCATCAAGATCGTCGGAGGCAGCAGGCACGCCGCCGCGACGAGAGCTCGTGCTGCCAGCCCCGTCGATCCGGCAAGATAGATGCGGCTAACCACGGGTATTCCGAGCAGGGCCAGCAAACCAAACCCGCCGATGCCTGCCTCGAGCGCTGCATAGACGCGTAGAGGATGGCGGGCCGTGGAAACGAGTCGGACCAGCAGCACGCTTCCGGCGCACAAACCTCCCATGTAGGCAGCCAACAGCAGCCCCAGCGAGACCGCCGAGGAGCCGATCACCAGCTCTAGCAGTTGCAGCCAGACGATCTCGTAGATCAATGCCGCGCAACCGCTCAGCCCCATGAATACAACCAGCAAGGCGAAGGTCCCACGCGCACTGGGAGCCTCCTCCGCTGGGTCAGGTGCGGAGTGCCCCTGTTGCTGGGCGCTGGATCTCATCTTTATCCCAACTACACTAGCAACCGCGGCGTGCCGCTGCCATGCAGGGCGCATTGGTCACGGGACTTCCACTTAATTTTGGGGCTTGCTGGAATCTGGCGCTGTGGATGTCACTCGCCATACGAAATGCGCACGCCGGAGTGTCCACCCGGGGGGTGGAAGAACGCGGGTCAGCCAGGGCGGCGCCGATCCGGGAAGAGCGCGGTTGCCATGATGCATACTGCTTGACGTTAAACGTGGCGCATTATATCCTAAGAAGCGTGATTGGCTCTTTCCGCTCGAAGGAGACCGAAAAGGTCTTCCGGCGTGAATTCAGCCGAAGATTTGATGCTATTGCGAGAGTGGCGAAACGAAAGCTTGACCATCTGCAGGCCGCAACTTCGCTTGCTGACTTAAGAGCCGTACCGGGCAATCGTCTGGAGGCACTTCGTGGGGATCGCGCCGCTCAGTACAGTATTAGGATCAACGATCAGTGGCGTATCTGCTTCGAGTGGAAGGACAACGAGGCCTTTGCGGTTGAGATTGTGGATTATCACTGAAGGAAATGAAGATGATCAAGAAGCGAACGAAACTGCCGCCGATTCCGCCCGGTGAAACGCTCCGGGAAGACTTCCTTGAGCCATTGGGTCTGAGCATGAATCACCTAGCTCTGGAACTGCGCGTTCCCGCGACACGTATCAGCGATATCGTCCTTGGCCGTCGCTCCATCACCGCGGATACGGCGCTTCGGTTGGCGCGGTACTTTGGAACGAGCCCCCAGTTCTGGACGAACCTGCAGGCGAATTTTGACCTAGAGGCCGCCTGGGACGCGTCGGGAACTCAAATCGAAAGCCAAGTCAGGCCGCGGCGAGCGGCGTAGTCAACAAGCCCAGGGCCAGCTGTCGTCGGCGCAATTTTCGCCTGCTGGGCCAACGGAATACGCCTCGATTCCAACCTGCTGGAAGCGCGCCTTGGCGATTGGGGCTTACGAAGCTGAACCACCCGCACTGATGAGTTAACGATTATTGGTCGTTCTGGAGACCTTCCTCGATCTCGGCTTCCGCTTTGCTTGATTGAGGACACTTCTGCGAGGTCCTGGGACCCGACCGTTCCATCCTCGAGACTCATGACTACTCGGACGGGTCGGCCTTCAATTTGCTCGAGGTCAACCTCACGATTGAGCCGGGACGCGACAGAGCGCGGCAGGAGGGCAACCGTCGGCCTACTGTTTAGACGGCCCGCTTCGGTAGGGGAAGTATTTTTTCAATTCAAGGAACCTTCGTTCGAGCAGATTCCACGATACGAGCGCCACTCCGTAGGACAACGCCACGCACGCCGTTGTCGTAAGCAGAGACAGTGCGATGTTGAATCGCGGCCCTGTCCACGTCCGCAACAGGTTCTCCTCCTTGATGCAGTAGTACGAGATTGGAAGATGAACCACGTAGATGCAGTAGCTGTACTTACCTATTCGCCGTAGCGGCCTCCAGCTCATCAGGGAACGGAGCCACACACCTTGCTTGAGCGCGCAAACCAACACCAGGCAAGTGAACAGGACCCCCAACAATGTCAAACCATAAGTGCTGACGTAGGGTGCGCGCGCGTCGGTGGGAACTGCCGAATCGCGAGCCAGCCAAAAAACTCCGAGCAGCAGCAGAAACGTCACGGCCGCCGTCTTACCGGTCCAGCGGGCCAGCTTTGGCGCCCAATGAGGGTCGCGCAGCAGGAACGCCGCCAGTGCTCCCAAGGCGAGCGAGTCTACCCACATTGGCGTTGTCAACAGCAGCGATCGTCCGTCCGGAGCGTGCCACAAACCGCGCACCAGAAAAGCCCCGGCAATCAGCGCCAGGCAGACCCACCGGAGGGACCTCCGCCGTGCTAAGAACACTACTGCCGGCCAAACCAGATAAAACTGTTCTTCGATCGCCAGAGTCCAAAAGTGCGAGATGTTCTTGTATTCGTAGCCCCATGCGGCCCGCCAATTGGTGAGGTACGCCCAAAACCAAAATTCTCCCTCCGAGCTGACCTCGGGCCATTTCCCAAAGTGGTGCGCAATAGGTATGGCCGCATGAAAGTACAGGAGGAGGAAAACCCAGTAGAGAGGGAAGATGCGCACCGCGCGCCTTCCGTAGAAAGAACGGAAGTAGTCGGGCGATTCTCTCGTATCCAATAGAATTCCAGTAATCAGGAATCCGGAGAGAACGAAGAACAAGTCGAGACCGCACCAGCCCAAGATACTGGCCAAAATATACGCGTGCTGGAACCAGCCATTCGGAACGAACTGCCCGGCGTGATAGTAGATCACCAGCAGGATGGCAATTCCACGAATCCCATCGAGTTCGGGCAAGCGAAGTGGTTCTTGCCGAAGGTCCTGGGCTGGTGCGGGCACAGACCTGGACGTGAAGGGGCCGGTCAAGGTTCACTTGCTTTCCGCGCGACGATGAACATCTGTGCCGCCAGTGGTTTCCACGGTAGCGCCAGGTACACGCGCAGGAGCCATGGCCATTTGGGGCCGCCACTTTTCAGCGAGAACGGCAGGAAGCGCGCGACCACTTTCTCCGGGCGATACCCGCTTACCGACAGCAAATCGGCGAGGCTTATTTCGGTAAAGATCTGAACATGTGTATAATCGTCGAAATAATTCCGGTAGCAATACTTGAAATTCGGCTGGATGATGAGTAACTTCCCGCCGTCCCGCAGTACACGCCACACACTCGCCAGGGTGTCGGCCAGTTCCTTCTTGGCTAGATGTTCGAACAAGTTGCTGGCAAACACCAAGTCGAAGGAGCTCGCCTTAAAATTACTGAGGTCGGCGCAGGATTGAACGTGCGCCACTACGCCTTGAGCCGCGTGCTCCGTTACGCCGGGATAGAGATCCACTACGTGCTTTTCCGCGGCGCGAATGTGGTTGATGAAGTGGCAGTACCCCCCTCCCAGCTCGAGCACTGCGCCATTCTCGGGCAGGTAGGGTTGGAGGTATTCGCATAGGACAGGCCACAACCGTTCGCGCGCAGGGTCGTACGGCAGCCGCGACGCGAAGTAAGAATCTTGCGTGTAGACATCAGGCGGAGATGGCATGTCGTAAGCTCGAGACCGGATGTTAACGGCCACCCGCTCCGCTGCGGAACGAAGCTTAAGTGTACGATGACTGGTGCTCTTCCGCAACATATCGTGGGAGCCCGCTCACTCACTTGCCAGCCAGATATTTCCAGGAGAAGACGATGCCGGCGATCATTCGCAATCCAACCTTGAAAGCGCGCGCGTTGCTGGTGTTCCCTCCCTTGCTGACGCCGATCCGTCGATGAAAGGTAATCGGGCACTCCAATAGGCGAATCCCGTGTGTCAGAGCCATGTCCATGAAATGAGCGTTGAACTCCAGATTCACCGACGGATCGAGGAGCGGAAGCAGCTCGCGCAACGCGGAGTTGCGGCACAGTTTATACGTTGTGCCGACATCGGTGAATGTCCCCTGGCCCAGATGTTTCACTTCGAGGAGCTTGCCTGCAAAGAAATTTCCGTAGAACATGAACGTGGTCAGTTGCGTCTGCGGTTCACGCAGCTGCTCGACGATGCGAGTGCCGTTAACGATGTCGGCATGGGCAGCGTAGGCCAGGTATTTGTCGATGTCGTAGGAGCGGAAGGTCATGTCGCCCTCGCACAGCACGGTCAGATCAGTGTCCTCGAACCGCAGCGCTTCTGAAAGGGCGCGGTAGACGCACCGGCCATAGCCGGGACGAGTTTCGACGACGACTTCGGCACCCGCCTGGCGGGCGTTCTCAGCCGTGCGGTCCCGGCTGTTATTGTCCACCACGATCACGCGTTTGACGAGGGGGTGAGACCGGAAGTCCGCCACGGCAAGGGGGATACTTTCTTCATCGTTGTAAGCGGTTAACACCGCCGTCACCCACTTCCGGTTAAGCTCGATGTAGGGAACCGGTCGCATGCGGGGGCGGCTAGGGAGCAGCACGAAGACTTCCCACGAACAGAAGACCAAACCGGTGAAGACCGGAACGCCGGTGTACCACACGAGGACGTGGAGCCAGACACCCAATCGATCGCCGGGGATGAGCGCGTGAACGGCGGCCACAACCACCGCAAACAGATAGAGGCAGAAGCCGAGGGTAATCAGCAGAATTCCGTACAGGCCGACTCGGAATCTGCGTCCCCCGCCTGCCGGGGCGAAAGGTTGATGATCAGCCAACAGTTATCCCCCGCCTTGCGCTGAGCCCGATGGACACGCGCCACGCAGCCTCTGGCGGCTTGACCAGTGTACAATGTTTCTTGCTTCGGCAAATAAACACAGAAAAGACCGCGCAGCTGACCGGCTCGCGTTCTGGTTGGCTGCTCGGAGCTGTTACGGTGGTGCTGCCGGCGCTTTTTGTAGGTGCCATCGGCTCTCCCATCGTAACTGGAAAACAGTTCGTCGCCAGCGATCTGGGCAATTATTACCTCCCTTACCGGCAATTTTTCTCAAATTCCTTGAAAACAGGCGTCCCGCCTTATTGGTGCCCGAATATAGTGAGCGGAATTTTCATGCATGGCGAAGGGCATATGGGGATGATGCACCCGGTGCAGCGCGTCCTCTACCGCTATCTGCCGCTTCGCGCGGCGATTCCGATGGAGATGCTGCTCTGGTTTGGGGTGCTGTATAGCGGCGCATACCTGCTTTTTCGGAAATGGGGCAGCTCTGGATTGGCGGCCTCTGCCGGCGCGTTCGTCGTCACGTTCGGCGGCCACGCTCTGCTGTGGATCATAGCTCCCAACGCGCTGGCCGTGCTGTCGCACGTGCCCTGGCTACTGCTGGCGATCCATGGCATGGTGCAGGGAACCAGCGGGTATCGAGTGGCTGGCTGGTGTATGGCCGCTGCGCTGCTGGCGGCTTCCCAGTTGTTGCTCGGGTTCCCGCAACACGTCCTGGATTCGATTTTGATCGAAGGCGGATATCTGCTGTGCATCGCGGCTCCTGGTCAGTTGCTCTCCCGGGCGGCTCTCCTGATCTCGACGAAAGTAGCGGCGGGGCTGATTGGCGCTGCGCAGCTGTTGCCTACCTGGGCCGAATTACAGCGCTCGCCCCGCGCCGCACCCACGCTGGCGATGCTGTCTGTGGGCTCGGTGCATCCATATAATCTGCTGCAGTGGATGAACCCCTTCGTTCTGAAGAACCGCCACTTTGGCGATCTTAATCTGCACGAGTTCGGCATCTACTGCGGCGTGGGCACCGTGCTGCTATTCCTGTGGCTGTGTATGAGCCCGCTCAAATCCGACCTTGATGGCCGTCTGCGAGGACTCTTTATCGCACTGGCGCTGGTAGGTATATTTCTGTCCTTGGGAGAATACAACTTGGTTTTCCCGCTGTATGCACGGTTGCCGGTGATCGGCCTGTTTCGCTGCCCGGGCAGGTATTTTTTTATCACGAGTTTCGCGGCGGCCGGCGCCGTAGCAATGTCGGTGGATCCGTTCGTCTCCGGCGCGCCTTTGTCCCGGCACGTCCGGCGATGGCTGCGGACTCTGGCAGTCGGCGTGGCAAGCCTTGCGCTGGCGGTGTCCGTCGCCGCGCTGATCAGCGGCTCGCCTTTCGACGGCATGTTTTCGACTGCCCCGAAGGTTTTCGTTGGCTGCGCGATAGCAGTGCTCGGATGCAGCCTCTTTTGGGTCGCAGTCGAGGGGGGAACCGTGGCAAGAACGGTCTTCCTGGCGTTTGTCCTCGCCGATGTGGGCTTCTACTATTTGACCCACGTGCTGCAGCTCCCAACCGCGCGTAACCCGACGGCGTCGCTAACGCTTCCGCCGGTGCCACCTCCCGGGCCGGTTTATGCCGATCCGGTGGACAACCGCAACCTCCTCATGCTCGATGGATACAGGCTCGTCGACGGATACGTAGCCCTGGTGCAAAACTCGGCACTGGGATACGAGTCACCGGTTTTTCGGCTTCTGGCTGGGTCCAAAGCGAACGAAGGCCCCAGCGGCTGGGAACTGGTGCCGCATCCCTTCGACCGGGTGCGCTTGCTTTCAAGTGTATTCGTGAGCGCCGATCCTGCTCGCGACGCAGATCGCGTCAATCTGGCTACCACCGCGTTGGCCCTCGCGCCAGTCGCCGTCGACTCCGGCGCAACCGGCCGCGCCGTGGTTCAGGAAGACAGCCCCGGCCGCGTCCGCATACAGACGGAAGGGTCAGGAGCGCTGCTGGCGGCGCTGACAGAGAGATTCGACCCTGGCTGGACCAGCCGAGTGGACGGCGAGCAGGTCTCCGTCCTTCGCGTCAACGGCGACTTTCTCGGCGTCACCGTGCCCACCGGGCATCACATGATCGAGTTGGCGTTCGATCCCTGGGAACTGCGTTGGGGCATCAGAGTAAGCCTGCTGGGGCTGGCGCTGCTGGGTCTCTATCCGACCGCCGCCTATTTCGCGGAACGAAGGCGCGGTCACGCCAGGTAGACATCAAAAAACCGGCTGTAAAACTTTTGTGGAAAAAGCTGACTTTGAGTGATCAGGACAGTCTGCGAGCTTGGCGGTAATGCCGAATGAGCGCGTTGGTCGAGCTGTCATGCTTGAGTGGTGCCTCATCCACGTTCGCGCGTTCGGAGCTGGCGAGTTCGGGGATGATGCGCGTGGCCAGGACCTTGCCGAGTTCGACGCCCCACTGATCGAAGGAATCGATCTGCCAGATCGCGCCCTGCGTAAAGACGCTGTGCTCGTAGAGCGCAATCAATTTGCCAAGCATCTCCGGGGTCAGCCGCTCGGCCAGGATGGTGGTCGACGGTCTATTCCCCTCGAAGGTACGATGGGGCGCGAGCCACTCAGGTGTGCCTTCAGACCTGACTTCCTCGGGCGTCCGGCCGAACGCGAGCGCTTCGGCTTGCGCGAAGACGTTGGCCAGCAGCAAGTCGTGGTGGTTGCCAAGCGGATTGAGGGCGTGGATGAAACCGATAAAGTCGCACGGGATGAGCTTGGTTCCCTGGTGGATAAGCTGATAGAAAGAGTGCTGGCCATTGGTACCCGGCTCGCCCCAAAAGATCAGCCCAGTCTGATAGTCGACCTGGGTGCTCTGCAACGTCACGTGTTTGCCGTTGCTCTCCATGGTCAATTGCTGGAGGTAGGCCGGGAAGCGCTTCAAATATTGCTCGTAGGGCAGCACCGCGACCGTCTGTGCATCGAAAAATGTGTCGTACCAAACGACCAGCAGCCCCATCAGAACCGGCAAGTTGCGATCGAAGGGCGCAGTACGGAAATGTTCATCCATGGCGTGGAAGCCGGAGAGCATGGCGCGGAAGTGCTCGGGACCGATTGCGATCATCGTGGACAGGCCGATGGCCGAGTCCATCGAGTAGCGTCCGCCGACCCAATCCCAAAAACCAAACATGTTGGCGCTATCGATCCCGAATTCCGCGACCTTCCCGGCGTTGGTCGAGACCGCGACGAAGTGCCGCGCGACTGCCTTCTCGTCTTTCAACGCTTCGAGCACCCACTCCCGAGCCGTGTGGGCGTTGGTCATCGTCTCGAGCGTCGTGAAGGTCTTGGAGCAGACGATGAACAACGTCTCGCCGGCCTCTATGTCGCGCGTCGCCTCAGCGAAATCTGTGCTATCCACATTGGAGACGAAACGGAAGGTCATATCGCGCTGGCTGTAGTGCTTCAGCGCTTCATACGCCATAACGGGCCCGAGGTCAGAGCCGCCGATGCCGATATTGACGACATTCCGGATGCGCTTGCCGGTATGGCCCTTCCATGTCCCACTGCGGACGCGTTCGGCAAACTCCGCAATCTTGTCGAGCACGGCGTGAACTGCGGGCACGACATCCACACCATCGACGAAGATTTGCGCGCCCTTGGGAGCGCGCAGCGCGACATGCAGAACCGCGCGCTGCTCGGTGACGTTGATCTTGTCGCCCGCAAACATAGCGTCGATGTGTTGGCGCAGGCCGGACTGCTCCGCAAGCTGAATGAGCAGCCGCGTC
>Ga0210409_10004795_pt1 | contig 14442 bp, 12 predicted proteins | sample IncBWH17MmetaG_FD_161649 | JGI IMG/M metagenome (GOLD analysis project Ga0210409, IMG submission 161649) | Forest soil microbial communities from Barre Woods Harvard Forest LTER site, Petersham, Massachusetts, United States - Inc-BW-H-17-M | ecosystem: Environmental > Terrestrial > Soil >... | reverse complement strand
GCACAGGGTCGAGACGGCCAGGGAATTGATCGCAAAGGTGAAGGCTGCGGCTGAGTGCAAGCTGAAGCCGCGCATGCTCTCTGGGGCCCCGCAGAAGCCGGAAAAACTCAAGGCTCCCGCCGGAGCGCCTACCAAAATCGTCGCGATCGGCGTTTCCACCGGCGGTCCGCAGGCCATGGAATATCTGCTGTCGCAGTTGCCCGGAGATTTTCCCGGCTCGATCGCGGTGGTACAGCACATGCCGGAAGGCTTTACCGAAATGTTTGCGCGGCGTCTGGATGAAGTCTGTCCCTTGCGTGTGAAGGAAGCGCAATCCGGAGATCTGTTGCAGCCCGGGCGCGTGCTGATTTGCCCGGGAAGCCGCCACATGAAAGTGAAGCGACTTCCTCTTGGAGACATTGTGGTGCTGAGCGACGATCCGCATGTGAACGGGCATCGCCCCAGCGCGGATGTGCTGCTGAAGAGCGTCGCGGAAGAGTTTAAGAACCTAGCCGTCGGAGTGCTGATGACTGGCATGGGCGACGACGGCGCCGAGGGCTTGGGCGCCATTAAGAAAGAAGGCGGCATGACCATCGCGCAGAACGAAGAATCCTGCGTGGTGTTCGGAATGCCGAAAGCGGCGATTGAGCGAGGATACGCCGTCCGCGTCGTCGCACTCGATGTAATGGGCGCGACGCTGCAGGCGCTTTGCGGCCGGAGCGGGGATATGGCCGCTGGGCGGGCAGTTCGGGCTGGAAATTAGGATCGGGCACCGGCACAGTAACCCGTGACCAGCGTGATCTGGTTGGGGATTGCCGGGCGTGATATCAGTTGACAGGGGAGGACAGTATGGAGCAGTTTGCACCAGTAAAACGCAGCAAGGACGGGCAGCCGGTCCGCTATTTGATAGTGGACGATTCCGTATTCGCCCGTAAGAACCTGGCCCGCATGATCGAAACGTTCGGCGGGCAGGTGGCAGCTGAAGCCGGCGACGGCTTGACTGCCATCAGCGAGTTCGACCGCACGCATCCTGACATCGTGCTCATGGACATCACCATGCCACAGATGGAAGGCATCGAGGCGGCTGAACGAATTGTGCAGGCACATCCGGAAGCCCGCATCGTGATGGTCTCGTCGGTGGGCTACCAGGAAAACATTGTGGCGGCGCTGCAACGGGGCGCGCGTCATTTCGTGCAGAAGCCGGTCAAGCCGGAAGTTCTGTACGAAGTCATCAAGTACGTGCTGGGCGAAGACGGCGCTGTGGCCAATGCCGCGGGAGCGGGAGTCTAGTCAATGAAGATGGAACTGATCCAGCCTTTCATCAATGCGGCGGACGCCGTGTTGTCGCAGGGCCTGTCGGGCAAGACCAAGGTGGATAACCTCACCATGGAAGTGCACGCCTATCGCCGCAAGGGCGTGGCGGGCATGATTGCGCTGACAGGCGACATCGAGGGCCGGATCGTGCTCGACATGGAACCGCAAACCGCGGTGAAAGTCGCGAGCCATTACGCCGGCGCCGAACTCCCCGAGTCCGACTCGCTGATCAAGGAAACCATCTTCGAACTGGCCAACCAGGTCGTGGGCAACGCCATCTCCGCGCTCAACGACCAGGGCTTCCATTTCCGCGTCCATCCCCCGCTCCTTCTCACCGCTCAGGAGGGCGACAAGACCAGCGAAGATACGGAAGCGCTGGAGATATGTTTTGAAACAGCCATGGGCAACGTCTACATGAACGTTGCGCTGCGCTACAACAAGCGCCGAATGGCCGATCACGCGGCTATGGGAGCGTAGGAACAGTCGCTCGGTGGTTGGTAACAGCTACAAACTTCACGAATATCCTGGCTATTCGAGCCGTTGTCCCCAGCAGGGTTGGTCTTGACTTAGAAACGTCGCCAGATCGAGGCCTTTGCCTACAGCCTTGAATGTTCCGAAATCTTTGCACCATTCCCCGTCCGGATACTCGCGAGTTGCATGCGCCCATTCGTGAAATAGCATGAGATCGTCCACGCTGATTTCTCTTGTACGTATCCGATCCAGCAATTTTTCGACCTTTGTTCTGGAAGCCTTGAGGTTGAGCTTGCCAACGGGCATCTACGCCCCGCAGATGGCATCGCCGATGGCCTTCTTCAACTCTTGAGCGCGAGTTTCGCTCTTGGTGTCGCGGAGTTCTTCCAGTGCGCGACGCAGATCGGGGCCTTGCAGCCGGGCTTGGCGCCCCTTGCGGGCAGGGACTGCTGTGGCCGATGCTCGCTTCTGACGACTTTGCTTCGCGACGGCCATATTATTCATTATACCAAGGGTGTAAAGGGACCTATGGTTCCACGCGACCTTCCATGCTCCTGCAACTCACAACGTGGCTTTATAGCCTTCCCACTGCTGCTTCAACTTCTGCATAAACGAAATGAAGCCCGGATTCTTCCTGAGGTTATCGAGATTCGAGTCGCCTTCAAACAGCGGATAGCAAGGGAAGCCCTCATCCGCGGTCACTTGCAACCATTTGAGCGCCGAGTCGGGCTTATTCATTAGCGCATACGCGGAGCCAATGTTGTAACTCGTGTGATGGAAGTGGGCATATCCGCGGCCGATCTCGAGAGCGCGCTGAATGGTCTGTTCCGCCTCCTGGTTCCGGCCAGCCTTGGCCAGCATCATGGCTCTTACGCTGGTAACCAACCCACCTTCGTCCGACGGGTACTCCTTGAAAAATCGCTCAATGACCGCGGACGCTTCTTCGTTTCGGTTCAGCCGGAATAGAGCGTTGGACGTGTAGGAGGCCAGCATTGATGGGCTCTTCTGTAGCGGCGTGCTGTTAAAGATCTGGAAGGCATCTTCATACTTTGCCAGGCACATATCGATGACACCCAACCGGTATCGCGCCAGAGTATTGCCGGGATTGATGGCTAACGCCTTTTCAAGCTCCGCTCGTCCTTTATCGAGCAACCCAATGTGGAGGTACACGAATCCCAGTTGATGATGCGCTTCGTCGAAATTTGGGTTCAATTCGATCGCGCGTCGATAGGATTGAACAGCCTGCTCGTGAGGAAATCGTTTGTACGGAGTCCATAGAATTAAGCCACGGGCAAAATAGCCCTCCGCCAGATTGGGGTCGAGCGCGAGAGCTTTTTCCACCGCCACCTCGGCATCTTCGTTTAATTTGCTCATCTCCGCCACGGGTGCGAAGAATCTCGCTTTTATGGCGTAGGCGCGAGCCAGTTCGGCGTAGGCCGCAGCGAAATTGGGGTCAGCAACCAGGGCTTGCTCGAAAAGTTTGATGGCGGCTTCGTTATTTTCGGCATTCTCGCTGGTGACTTTCACCTTGCCGCGCATGTAAGCGTCATAGGCAGCGGAGTTGGCCGTCATTCCTGCCGAAAGGGACACGGGATGTTTGCCCGCCCTAAGCGACCACAAGTACGCGCCGGCCACAGCCGCGATTCCAATGACCATTCCCAGCAGCAGTACGCGTCTTGATACCCCGAGTCGGCTTGATTTTTTCTCGTTCTTGGCTCGGGCAGTTGCAGCCTCGAGTTCGGCAGCACCCAGAGCGTCCACATGGAGAAGTTGCCCGCTGTCGTATGCTTTGCCGAGTTGCTGCAGGTCGGGGATCAGCTCATCCATTGTCTGATAGCGCAGGGCTGCCTTCTTCTCCAAGCATTTTCGAACCAGCCGCTCCTCGGAACTATCAAGGACCACGGCGGAGCCGCTGATCGGCGGAGGATTGGCGGTCAGGATGCCCGCGACTACCTCAGCCCCAGTCTTCGCTTCGAACGGCTTTCGTCCGCTCAACAGCTCATAAAACACCGCGCCGAAGCTGAAGATGTCGCTGCGACAATCCAGTTCCTCGCCGCGCACTTGCTCGGGAGACATGTACGGGAGAGTTCCTACCACCGCTCCGGGAGTGCTCAACATCGTCGCAGTATCGGCCTCGAGCATGTTGGAGTCGCGCACTGTCTTCGCCAGACCGAAGTCGAGCACTTTAACCCGATGGTCGGCGGCCAGCATGATGTTTTCAGGCTTAATATCGCGATGAATGATGCCCCGAGAGTGCGCTTGTCTCAACGCCTGGGCAACCTGTTCGGCAATGGCAATGGCCTCGCGCAGATTGGGGCGGCGGTATTTGAGCCTCGCCGCCAATGTTTCGCCCTCGACGTATTGAAGGACGATAAAGCTGTTGTCGCCTTCCTGGCCGACATCGTAAATCGCACATATGTTCGGGTGGTCGAGAGTCGCCGCGGTTCTTGCCTCGCGGAGCAGGCGTTGCCGCGCGCGTTCGTCGGTAGCGATCTCGGGGGGAAGAAACTTGATTGCGACTTTGCGGCCGAGTTGACTATCTTCCGCCAGGTAAACCACGCCCATGCCGCCCCGGCCAAGCTGCTCGAGGATGCGATAGTGCGAAATGGTTTGGCCAACCATGTGTGCGCGTTATGGTAGGGCGGGGGTGAGACCTAGTCAATCGAAACGTGCGCAGACATGCCTTCACTGACTGGTCGCTGACTTCCTGGAAAGGAAGGCTCTACCGATTCTTTTAGGGTCGGAGCTAGAAAACCGCAAAATGCGGGGACAAACGGTGCAGTTCACACGTCTCATTCTGGTTTCCCCAGCTTCTTTATTCGGCCGCCAGTGATGCCGTACGCCGCTGTTCGAACCAACGCACGGTGACGGCCCCGAAGATAAACCCTCCGACGTGTGCCAGGTACGCCACACCACCGGTCTGCACGTGCGCCACCGCGCCCGCATGCACCAGTTGGGTTAGAAACCAAAATCCAATCAGAAGCGCCGCCGGGATGTACGTGACCTTCACAAAGATGATAATGATCAGCAGCGACTTGATGCGGTCGCGCGGATAAGTCACGATAAACGCGCCCATCACAGCAGCAATGGCCCCACTGGCGCCCAGATTGGGGACGGTCGAATGCGGATCAGCCGCGACCTGGGCAAGCATCGCTGCCAATCCTCCCAACAAATAAAAAGCAAGATAGCGGCCCCGGCCCATGGCGTCTTCGATTTCGGGACCGAAGGCCCAGAGAAACACCATGTTGCCGATGATGTGCGACCAGCTTCCGTGCATGAACATCGCCGTGAGAATGGTGATCCATTGGTGGCCGGAGGTGATTTGTGCCGGAACCAATGACCATTGGGTGACGAACGCGTCGCCACGCGTCAACTCGAGGAGAAAGACGATGACGTTTACGACGATGATGACAGCGGTACAGACGGGTGTGCGCACGGGCCTGCGGGACGCGTCACTTAACGGAATCAAGCCTCCCACGTTGTGCTCCTCTCTTTTCGTTTTCGTTTAGGCTCTTCAGGATTCCTTCTGCTGGGCACAGTTCTCCCACGAGAACGATCTGCGATGCCAACCAACCGCCTTAAGCCGCCCTCTTAAGCCGCTAACGATGTCGGCCGCGACCCCGACGACGACACGACCTTGCGGACCGCCAAAGCGACCATCACGCGGGCAACGCCGCTGAAAACGAGGCTTACGCCCACTAAGGTGCCGATGGCCCAGGCCGAACTCGACGGCCACTGCAGGTAAATCATCAGGCCTAGAAGTAGCGTCACGATGCCGTCAAGAAGAAACCAGCTGGAACGCAGGGAAGAGGGAGCCCGGAAGAACAGGACGATGTTAAAGATTCCCTCCACCAGAAATAGCGACGCCAGCAACAGGGTGAGCGACGCCACACCCGCCACGGGACGCGCGATCAGATAGCCACCAAAGCATAGATAGGCGAGGCCGACAAGAAGTCTCCAGATCACGCTGCCAGCTTCCCGCGAATGAAAAGCGACGACGAGGTGGACCACACCCGCCAAAACGATCAGCCACGCGACGAGCACGTTGACGGCGACCGCCGCGACCAGCGGCGATGCCAGGGCCAACATGCCCAAGCAGATCAGCGAGACGCCCCAGACGATGGTTAACGTGGAGACCCGCCGCACGAGGGATAAATTCTGCGCCATAGAGACACCTCCTCAACGGACGGCGGGAGTTTATCGCAGAAGGGGAGCAGATGCAATTCCCCATGCTTCATCCGTCACGGTAACTAAATCCCCTTGGAAGATCTGGCCTGAATGCGGTACCGTCACGCACAAGGGTTCACTTTGGGGAGTTTTTTCTGTGGGCTTTGTTGTGGATTTCGATGCAACGAACAACATCCTTCGCGTCACCATGGACGACCACATCACCGATTCGGTTGCACTGCGCTGCGCCGAGACGGTCGGAAGATATGCAGCCTCCCGTCGAGAGTATCGCGGCATCGTTGACCTCTCGAACGTGACCAAGTACGACGTCTCTCCCGAGATCATACGTCAGTTCGCAAGAACTCCTCCAAACGTCTCAGCGGACGCTTATACGCTGGTGATCGTAGCTCCCGGGAAGCATCCCTTCGGAATGTCCCGCATGTTTCAACTGCTTTCCGAAACGACGCGCCCGAATCAACACGTGGTTCGAACCATGGAGGAGGCCTTCGAGTTGCTCCAGGTGATGTCTCCTGCCTTCGTCCCCGTAGATTTGTCCAGCATGAGCCAGGAGAAAACGGGGACGAGAAAACCTGAGTAATTTCCACTTCCCATAGATCATCTACCTAAGTATAATCCTCGGCATGGCCAAGGCCGGCAAACCTCCGCTCCAAAGTGACATGGTCCAGGGCACGCTGGATCTGCTGATTCTAAGGACTCTCTCCGCGGGCCCCGCACACGGTCATACCATCGCGTACGCCATCGAGCGGCGTTCAGAAGATGTTCTTCAGGTCGAACATGGTTCGCTCTACCCCGCGCTCCATCGGCTCGAGGATCGGGGCTGGATCGCTGCGTTCTGGGGAACGTCGGAGAACAATCGTCGCGCCCGCTATTACCGATTGACGACAACAGGAAGAAAACAACTCCACACCCAAACCAAACGGTGGGAGCAACTGGTGCGGGCGATCGGACGAATTCTCGAGCCCGCAGCAGAATGAACTTTCGGAGCAGAATCCATGAGCCTTCGACGATTCTTCCGCCGCAATCAATGGGACACAGAGCGCACCGCCGAACTCGAGTCCTACCTCCAAATAGAGACCGACCGCAATGTCGAGGCGGGCATGTCTCCCGCCGACGCTCGCGCCGCTGCGTATCGCAAGCTGGGAAATCCGGCCAGGATCCGCGAGACCATCTACGAAATGAATTCCATCTCCTTCATTGACACACTCTGGCGTGACTTGCGGTTTTCCTTCCGAAGTCTGCGTAAGCGACCAGGATTCACGATAGTGGTCGTCGTATCTCTGGCCTTGGGCATTGGGGCGAACACTGCCATCTTCAGCCTTGTGGATGGAATCATTTTTCGTCCGCTGCCGGTGCCGAATCCGGGTGGGCTGGTCACCATCGATATCGCGGCCTCACGCTTGACCAGTTTCGGTGCTTCCTCCTACCTGGACTGGGTTGACCTCTCAGCCCGGAGCAAATCGTTCCAAGCGCTGTCTACCCAGCAGGGCATGTCAGCCGCGCTGAATCCTGCCGGGGCAGTTCCGGATGGCAAACCGCAGGTGGTTTGGGGGCAACTGGTTTCAGGGAATTTCTTTTCCATGCTTGGAGTGCAACCCGTCCTCGGCCGGGCTTTTCTGCCGGAAGAGGACCAGACGCCGGGCAAGTATCCCGTCATGATCATCAGCTACTCCCTCTGGAACCGACTGTTTGCCCGCAACCCGGATGTCATCGGCAAGCAAGTCCAGTTGAGTGGGCACAGCTTCACCATCGTGGGCATCACCCCCGAGTCTTTTGCAGGAGTAGATCTGTGGTCTCGTCCAGACGTGTATTTGCCCATGATGATGACTGCAGCTGTGTCGCCGGAAGGCAGCGACTCACTCACCCACCGAACCTACCGGGGATGCACTCTGCTGGGCCGACTGAAGCCTGGAGTCACGATCGCGCAGGCCCAGGCCGAGTTGGATGTCATCATGAGTGAACTCGAGCGCGAATATCCCGACAGCAACAAGGACACCGTTGCAATTCTTCGGAAGGAGATGAGCCGTCGCCTGGCAAACGGAGCTGCAACTCCGGGCTTTATTCTCATGGGGCTCGTAGTGTTGGTCTTGATGATGGCGTGCGCGAACGTCGCCAGCCTGATGATGGCAAAGGCCACGTCCCGCGTCCGGGAAATTTCGACGCAACTGGCACTGGGGGCATCACGCGGTGCCTTGGTGCGTTCCTTTCTGACCGAGAGTGCGCTGCTCGCACTATTGGGCGGTGGATCCGGCATCCTGCTGGCGGCAGCTTGCATTAAGGGATTTGCATCTCTTATGCCCTACTCGGTTTCTCCCACCGGCCCTGATTTTCATTTGGACACGCGAGTCCTGGGCTGCGCTGCATTGGCTTCCATGGCAGCGGTTTTCCTGTGCGGAATCGCACCTGCATTCATGGCCGTGAATGAAGCCCTGAGCGCCACCACAAGAAGTGCCCTGGGAAGCCGGTCGCACAGCGCGGTGGTCCGCCGGGTTCTGATCGGCGGGCAGGTGGCGCTCTCGGTGGTTCTGTTGGTTGCGGGTGGACTGTTCTTGAAGGTATTCTTCCGGGCGCAGAGCGTCAACCTCGGCTTCAACCCGGACCATTTGCTGCTCGTCACCCTGGACCCCAGTCTGAGAGGTTACAAAGATGACCAGTCCACTAAACTGAACCAGCAGATTCTGGAACGGGTGTCCGCTCTTCCAGGAGTAAAATCGGCGACCCTGGCAGGCAATGTCCCGTTTCTCTCAGGTGGTTCCTGGGATCTGTCCATTGATGGCTACACCAGCGCAGGCGGCGAAAAGTTCGTGGACACGAACACCAATCAGGTGGGCCCAAAATATTTCGCCACCATGCAGATCCCTCTGCTCAGTGGGCGCGAGTTTACTGTCCATGACTTCGACAAAGCGCCGCAGGTTGCCATCATCAATGAGACCTTGGCGCGCAGGTACATCGTCAAGGAAGACAGCTTCGATAAGGCGCTTGGTCACATTCTCCGATTGCGCGACAACGTGCCGATACAGATCGTCGGTGTCGTGAAAGACTCCAGTAATGGAGCGATCGACCAACCGCCACCTCCAGTGTTTTATCTGCCCTATCTGCAGCAGGGAAGTTCTCGGGTGACGCTTCAACTGCGCACCGAGGGCGATCCCACTGCCCTTACTTCCCTAGTGCGCCAGCGGATCAGCGCGGTGGACTCGGAGGTCACTCCCCTTTCGGTGCTCACCATGGCGGATGCGTTTTCCAGCAACGGCCTTTTTACCCTTCGCATCTTCGCGATATTGAGCGGAGCCTTCGGGCTGATTGCGCTATCGTTGGCCGTCGTCGGACTCTACGGGGTGGTCTCGTTCGTGGTGGGACGCCGGACTCAAGAGATTGGGGTGCGCATGGCCCTGGGAGCGCAACGGAGCAATGTCCTGCGCATGATTCTGGTCGACGGCATTTCGCTGGCCACAGTGGGTGTGGTGATCGGGATGGTCGGGGCCCTGGCGGCTGCACCTCTCGTGCGCAGTTTGCTGAACGGTGTGAGCCCTCGGGATCCTCTCACGTTTATAGCGATCACCCTGATTCTTCTGACCGCCACGTTTGTAGCCAGCTGGATTCCAGCCTACCGGGCGACTCGCGTCGATCCCAACCTGGCCCTGCGGTGCGAGTGAACCCGCAGGCCAAGGCCTGCGCTTCATTTTTGGGGTTTTAGTGGCGGATGAGTTTCTGGTAATGTCCGAGCGAAAGCACTGAGGCCCTAAATGACTCAACTTTCCTCGCTGGCTCCCTCCATCTGGCTCGAAGATTTGTGGCGCGATCTTCGATTTGGCCTGCGCTCGCTCGCCAAGACTCCAGGCTTCACGATCACGGCCATCGTGATTCTCGCCGTGGGCATTGGAGGGAATACCGCCATTTTTTCTGTGGTCAACACGATCCTGCTCAAGCCCCTCAGTTATCCCGAACCGCAGTCGCTGGTGCAGCTGATGAACGTCTATGCCCAGGGAAACGATGCCGCCGCCAGCGTGCCCAAGCTCAACCTCTGGCGCCAGCAGACCAGCATCTTTCAATATGTCGCGGGATACGACGAAGGCGGCGCCGGGATCAACATTACTGGCGGCGACAATCCGGAGCAGGTGCAGGGCGTTCACGTCACCGCCGACTACTTCGCGCTGTTCGGCGCGCCCATGCTGGCGGGTCGAAGCTTCACGACTGCGGAGGACAGTCCCAACAGCGGGCATGCTGTAGTGCTCAGCTATGGCCTTTGGCAGCGCCGTTTTGGCGGCCGCTCCAACGTTGTAGGCACAAACATACAACTGGACGGCGAACCCTACCAGATCGTCGGAATCACTGGGCGTAACTTCGTTACCGAGGCCGGGGGCGATCTCTGGCTACCGTACCAGTTCGATTACAACTCGCAGGACCTGGCCAACTATTTTTTCGTTGCCGCACGACTCAAACCGGGGATCACCCCGCAAATGGCGAATGCCCAGCTGAAGCTCGCGGCGGAGGAGTATCGCCGTACCTATCCCCAGTTTCTGAGTCCGGACAGCAGCTTCGGAGTGATCCCTCTGCAGGAGTCGATCATCGGCGACACGCGCTCGTCATTGCTGGTTCTGTTCGGAGCCGTCAGTTTCGTGCTGCTTATCGCCTGCGCTAACGTCGGCAATCTTCTGCTCATCCGCGCCTCGGCCAGAAAGCGCGAACTGGCCACACGGTCCGCGCTTGGGGCGGGCCGTGGTCATCTGATTCGGCAATTACTTACGGAAAGCCTGGTTCTCTCGCTGACCGCTGGACTACTCGGTTTGATCCTCGGCATTGTCGGAGTTCGTTTGCTGTTGGCGATCAGTCCTGACGGCATCCCGCGCATCGGCGAAAACGGTTCTGCGGTCACGCTCGACCTCAACGTTCTGCTGTTCACCCTCGGCGTGTCGGTCGTCACCGGGATCCTCTTCGGCCTGGTGCCAGCGATCAGCGCATCGCGGCCCAACCTTGCCGCCACGTTGAATGAAAGCAGTAACCGCTCCGGCGTGGGCTTCCGCAGCGGCAAGATGCGCTCGTTGCTGGTGGTCAGTGAGATGGCGCTGGCGCTCATCCTGGTAATTGGAGCGGGGCTGCTGGTCCGCACTTTCATGAATTTGCAGGCAGTTGATCCCGGCTTCGACACACACAACGTACTTACGATGGCGATGTCGATCAACGCTGATCGCTTTCACAAGACCGCTGGGGTCGCGCAGATTGTCCGCGACGGCACCGAGCGTCTCAGCGGTCTGCCTGGCGTGACCAGCGTTGCCGCGGCCTGCTGCCTTCCGCTGCAGGGCGGCTTCGGCGTGCCTTTCGACATCGTGGGCCGTCCCAAGGGGAACGATCCTTCCACAGGCGGAGCCGGTATCTTCACAGTGTCATGGAGCTACTTCAACACCTTCAAAGTCCCGATCGTGCGCGGACGGAATTTTACAGAGCATGACGACGGCTCGGCTCCTGGTGTAGTCATCGTCAACGAGGCCATGGCAAAGGAATTCTGGCCCAAGGGCGATCCGCTGTCGGACCGAGTGCTGGTGGGAGTCGGCATGGGTGAGGTGTTCGCGGAACCGCCACGCCAGGTCATTGGAGTCACGGGCAATATGCGGAATGGCAGCCTCGATCAGGATCCTGCTCCCACCATGTATGAACCGATCGGGCAGATGCCCGACAAAGTCACCGCCCTCAACTCCCGCGTCGCACCGTTGTGGTGGATCGTGCGCAGCCGCGTGGAGCCGCACACGCTGGTCAAGCCGATCTCCGCCGCGCTGCGCGACGCCACCGCAGGCCTGCCGGTCGGACATATTCGCACCATGGATGAAATCGCCGGTTCGACCATCTCGCGGCAGCGTTTCAGCATGATGCTGCTGACCATCTTCGGCGCGTCCGCGCTGCTGATGGCCGCCATCGGCATCTACGGCTTCATGGCCTACTCCGTGCAGCAACGAACGCAGGAGCTCGGCATCCGCATGGCCCTGGGCGCGCAGGCTCCGAACATCCGCAACATGGTCATCCGCCAAGGAATGTTTCTTGCAATCGTCGGTGTAGTCGTTGGTATCGGCGGGGCCTTCTGGCTGACGCGCTTCCTGGCCGCCTTTCTCTTTGGCGTGAAAGCTTGGGATCCTTTGGCTTTTATTGCGACACCGTTGTTGCTGAGCGCGGTAGCGTTGGTTGCCATCTGGATTCCGGCCTACCGCGCGACGCGGGTCGATCCCATGACCGCGTTGCGGTTTGAGTGAAGAACTGGAGACGATCTGATGACATTAGTTCGCACGATGATCTGCGGTGTCCTGCTCTGTATGGTCCAATTTGTTCAGGCGCAGACAATCACATGGGCTGGACATGTCTGGAAGGTTACAAGCGGTGGGATGGCCGGCGTCGCGCGCGGAGATCCGCCGAACGTCACCATCGATGCCGACAAACACTTACACCTCCAGATCGTCCAGCGCGATGGAAAATGGACGTCCGCTGAAGTGTTCACTACGGACCGGATGGGCTTCGGGACCTATCAGTGGGTGATCGAGGGCAACGTCTACGAGATGGATCCGACCACGGTGCTCGGGCTGTTCACCTATGGTCCGACCCATCACATCGGAGTGGACGCGGAGAACGAGATCGACATCGAATTTTCTCAATGGAACAACACTTGCAAGGGTTGCAACGCCGACTTCACCGTGTATCCATCCACGGGAAATCGCAAGCCGAAGGGCGTCTCTGCCTGGGAAGATAATTTCCACGTCAGCGGTGAAAGCCTGACGACTGCGCGCATGGAGTGGAGCGCGGATCATATCGTGTTCACGATGATGAAGGGCGTGCAGCCGATTGGAACTGTGGCTGACGTCATTAAGACGGAAACATATTCGTCAACGGCCATCAACATTCCGCAGGTAGCTGCGCCGGTGGGTATTAATCTCTGGTGTTTCAAGAACACGCCTGCGAAAGATCAGGCGGTACTGATTCGCGACTTCCAGTTCGTTGCGCAGAGTGGGTCATCAAGCAAGCAATGAGAGTTGGCCGCCCGACGCGGGATTCTCGCTGTCTTGCGCGGGATCCGCGAATCTCCTCAGCTCTGGATACTTATCGATCAGCGTCGGCGGGGCCTGGATTCGCTTGCGCGCGATCATCGCCTTCAGCTCCAAGGCATTCACGCCAGCTTTGCTCTCGAAGTGATTGTTGGTGATGACGTAGGTCGTCTCGGCTCTCGCGGCCACATTTTCGATGCGTTCCTTCCAGCCCGTCAGTTCCCTCTCGTTGTAGAGATAGTTGTAGCGGTCGTTGCGGCTGTCGGAATCGAACCACTCGGCGTAGTTGCGGCCATGCAGTCGTACGTAGGCGATGGGCGCGGTGACGTGCTCGGTGGGTGCAAGCGATTTTCCCAATACTGGTTGATCGATGTTGCAAAAAGCGACGTCTTTCCGGGTAAAATCCGCCAGAGTCTCTGGGTTGTTCCAGCTCGAATCGCGCACTTCGACCACGCGCGGATATTCGATGAACTGGCGCAGCAGGCGGTCGAGATATTCGCGATTCAACGATGTGTTCTTGAACGACACCGGAAATTGAATCAGAAGCGCGCCCAGGCGGCCTTCAGTAGCGAGAGCGTCGAGGCCTTCGCGAGTGCGGGCTTCGTCGTCGTCCGTGGGCCGGATGGTGGCGGCGGAAGTGGGCTCCATGACCGCGATGGGCGAGTGCGTGAAGGCGCGATAGAGTTTCGCAGTGAAGAGGAATCCCGGGTTTACGGCTGCGACCTTGCGGCACCAGAGCTTGGCGAGTTCTGGCCTGAGTGGACCGTAAAATGAAGTGTTGATCTCCGTGGTATCGAAGAAGCGCGCCAGATATTCCAGCGGATGCATTTTGGTGCGGTTCATCCCCAAGGGATAGAAGATTCCGTCCCAGTCTTTGTAAGACCAGCCAGCCGTACCGATGCGGACATTCTTCGCGTGGATCTGGATTGAGCGAGCTTGAGCCGTGGATTCCATGAGCGGAACCGCAGACGGAGGGCAGGCCAAGAGTAGCACAGGGAGGGACCAGCGGACCGTTCGTGCGGCTGTTCAGGCGAAATCGGCGGCTCTGCGCGGAGGTCGTTATGCTGTACGTAACGCGTACTTCGCGTTACAATAGATCCTGTGATCCTCGGCTACCGCGACGAGATTTTTCCCTTGGTAAGCGGGTGAAAAGGTTCTCTGGCATCCAACGAACCGCACGGCTGAAACTGGATCGCTTGGAAGCAGCCATTACTTCGATGGATTTACGAGCGCTCCCGGGCAGCCGCTTTGAAGCTTTAAAGGGCCCCCGGAAGGGACAATACAGCATCAGGATTAACGACCAATGGCGGATATGTTTCGAGTGGGCGGACGGCGCACCCGGACCTTCCAACGTTGAAATTGTTGACTATCACTAGGAGAATGGAATGGCGATCACCGCAATTCACCCCGGCGAACACCTTGCCGAAGAACTCGGCGAACTCGGAATGAGTGCAGCGGAACTGGCGCGGCA